>Ga0116229_10000227_pt1 | contig 65790 bp, 70 predicted proteins | sample S1TSphgellanicum_3_FD_87313 | JGI IMG/M metagenome (GOLD analysis project Ga0116229, IMG submission 87313) | Host-associated microbial communities from peat moss isolated from Minnesota, USA - S1T2_Fc - Sphagnum magellanicum MG | ecosystem: Host-associated > Plants > Peat moss > Unclassified...
TGTCGAAAGTTTAATTAGAGAAACAATGTACTTTATTGAGTGGATTAGACCAGATGTAGAATTTGACCATGCTTTTGAACTGGCTAATTTAGGACGCTTCCTGACCCGTTGGTTATTCAGTTCAGAAGATATATGAAATAATGCTACTTCAAAAAGTCGTGTAATTCAAGAACTAAGTACTTGTGTTGAGTCTGTCTCAAAGATGTCACAATTACTGGTGGTGGGGCGATACCCCAAAAGGGCGGGCGTTTCACCAGAGATTTAGTAGCCAGTGAATGAATTTTCTGTCGAATCTATGAAACACCTTCTAGGCAAGGATTATACAATTTTGCGAGCATGATAGTTTCTATTAATTGCTAAATCACCTTAGAAATCAACTACTTGAGTTTACAATCGTTACCCAGCAATGATTTTTACATATCTTAGCTAATAATAATTCTCCAGTTTATAAAATTTCATTCACGGGTATTGCCTTTATTCCAAACTAATGTATAATTATCCGAGAATATTAGTATAATCCAAATACTAGGAAGAGTTAGTTTGTAATCATGAAGCTTACTTATACTTCTTTACTTTGTGGCATCGTTGCAATATCGTGTAGTACCTTGACTGCCTGGCCTGCTCATGCTTTGACTACGTGGGATTTAAGCACCGTCGCTTTTGCGGATGGGACTACTGCAACTGGTTCCTTCTCCTTCGACTCTACTTCTGATGAATATTCTAATGTTGATGTTGTAGTTACAGGAATTTTATACTCTACAACCTTTACTAGTAATGATATTCGTACGACTTTTAGCACTTCTAGTAAACTACTCTTATGTACTGGAGGTAATAGCGGCTGTACAACTGGGTCAGATTTCATCTATTTATTTACAGGAAATAACTTCGGAAATGCTGCTTTAAGTCCCCAATCTCTCATATCTGGATCGGTAACAAGCCCCGCCACTGCTGATGAATACGGTCTTTTTGGTAGTACCAAAAGTGCAGGGGTATCAGGTACCGTAACTCTGTCTGTAGGGGCTACAGGAGTTCCTTTTAGTGTACCTGGGGGGGAAAATGTATTCTTGTTCAGTAGTATATTAACTTTAGCTGGAATCAGCAGCCTGAAGAAATATTTCTCTACTATCCAAAACTCCTGTTCAGATAAGTAAATGGCTGAAACAATTGAAATAACTTCAGTCTTTCCTCTTGCATTGACGGGTATTGATCTTAAGCACTCATAGGTATTTTCTTGCTAGAGTATTCTATCTGAGAATAGATACCAATAATGCTATTACCTACGACAAAGAATGTACCCTCCTGCTCATACTTAGAAAATTGTAAGTCAGGATACTGAGTAGCTAGTTCTTCAGCAGTTATCATTTTCGCTGCTAGTTCTTCAGGTAACAATCCAGTTGAACCAATATAGAAAACTAAAGGAGAAATCTTTTCTTGATAAATTTTTTCAGCACATTCTCCTAGCTTATTATAAGCTACCGTCATAGCTGCGACCATTTCCTCTTGGCTGACAGTTTTACCAGCACGTCTTGCTTGTAATAATAAAGCTAAACTATCAGCACCAACTTGATGCAAAATTGCTGTAACTTTACCATTGTCTTCCAATCTGAGAAAATCATCAAAAATTGACTTCATCAATTCATCAACTTTGGTAATTTTCATCCGGGAGGAAATGGCTTTTGGTCGAAATGCAATATTTTCACCACATAAACCCTTGAAACTAGCCTTAGGTGAAACTTCTCCTGTTTGTTGGTCATAGGCTTGATATCTTCTATCCAAGAACTTATTGGCTGAATAAAGCTTGTTCAGATTGAGAATTTCTAGATTTCCAATATCAATTTTATACCTCAAGTGTGATTCGACTGTTTGATCTTTTAGCGCCGTGTTCAGATTAGTGTATTCCGTTGTTGTCGGAAAATTTACGTAGAGATTTTTCGACAAATAGTGCTTTTTTAATTCATCAACCTGTGAGTCAATAAACATGTCGGATTCCTCCCGTAAATGAGCAGCTAAAATGCTGGACAAGATTTTGATTTCTGCAAGTTGGATAAATAAACCATCAAGATTGCTAAAATTTTCCCTAAAGGAGACTAGAGGTAAATTATCTAGTTGGATAGTGTATTCAGCTCGAAAGTCAAATTCATCAGCTTTAATGACTGCTTTTGATTTCAATAAATCAAAAACTTTTTTATTACTGATTTTGACATTTAATGATCTCACATTGATATTACCGTCGCTAACGATAGTATATTTATTATAGTTAGCCAGATGATTAACCAATAAACCTGCAACTTCAGAAATTTGTGTCTTATCTGCTACTTTCACTAGCTTGACTTGACGCTTGATCAGCATGTTAATTGTAGCGGTATTATGATTAAATTGAAATGTACCCATACCAACATAATCACTTTCATTGATATTTTCTGTACTTAACCAGGGTTGAACAATTTCTCCATTTGTATCTCTTACACCTTTGACACGCTTCAAACCTTGTCTTTGATAGTTTTCTTGCAGATGCTTGAGATTCAAGATCATGTCTTTATGGTGTTCGTTCAAAATTTCGAGCAGTTCTATCAGAGAAATTTTGTGATTGATTTGCATTTGTTCGAGAATTGTGTGTCTGGTTAAAATGTTGGGATGGTAAAGTACAATATCAATATCTTGAGCAAAGTCAACTAAATCCTGTTTAGTCAAGGCTTTAGTATGTCTTTCTAGTAATGTGAGGTTGAAAGTGCTGGCGATCGCATACTTAGCGGTATTCAGATTTCCCTCACTCAAATTAGACCGAGCAAACACATAAACCGACTGATGATTTTGGGCAACGGGAATATCTGAAAGTTGTTCATAAACATTTTTTGTCAGTTGCTTATATTTATAAATAATTCCCTTATCTCCTGGTTGTAATTCCAAGATTTTGCGATGTGGATTAATTCTTTCTAATCTCTTAACAGAGGTCGAGAAAAATATCTGGTAAGCGTAATCACCATTTTCAGGTTCTTCTTCCTCAATAATGATCGCCAATTTGGGACGGGGATTTTCTGTCAAATCTCCTGTAGGAATATAATTTAGCTTAACGGAGATATTAACCTGATCTACTAAATAGTAGGCTTTCTCTTCACCAGCTAGATTATAAAGAGTAAATTTAGTTCTTTGATTTGGAACATGGGGAAAAGTCATATGGATATTTTGTATGTGGCTTAATACACAAGCGTTCCACCCAATCAACCTGGATTGAGTTATCATAGTTATAATGAGTAAACCGGGGACACTGGAACTTGGTTGTACTTTACCAGAGTAAATTGTGGGTTTGATGACAACCTTATATAAATATATAGTACATCTGTACTATTAGAATGTCAAGTCATTCTAGCAAATATTGCTCGACCGACTCGCTTCATGTATATTAATCAAACAGTTTGAGAGGAAAATGGCTAGAGATTTAAGAGGATTCATCAAAATTCTGGAAGAAAAGGGACAATTAAAGAGAATTTCGGCTTTAGTAGACCCAGATCTAGAAATTGCGGAGATTTCCAACCGGATGCTGCAAAAAGGTGGACCAGGACTATTGTTTGAAAACGTTAAGGACACGTCTTTTCCCGTAGCGATCAATTTGATGGGGACAGTAGAACGTATCTGCTGGGCGATGAATATGGAGCATCCAGAAGAATTAGAGACTTTGGGGAAAAAACTGGGTATGTTACAACAGCCCAAACCGCCGAAGAAAATTTCTCAAGCGATCGATTTTGGTAAGGTTCTGTTTGATGTGATTAAAGCCAAACCAGGAAGAGACTTTTTTCCGGCTTGTCAGCAGGTGGTAATTCCAGAAGCAGAACTCGATTTAAATCAGTTACCATTGATACGTCCTTATCCGGGTGATGCAGGGAAGATTATCACTTTAGGATTGGTAATTACGAAGGATTGTCAAACAGGAACGCCGAATGTCGGTGTTTATCGTTTACAGCTACAGTCTCCCAAAACGATGACTGTACATTGGTTATCGGTGAGAGGTGGAGCTAGACATTTACGCAAAGCAGCAGAACAAGGTAAAAAATTAGAGGTGGCGATCGCCTTGGGTGTTGATCCATTAATCATCATGGCTGCTGCGACCCCTATTCCGGTAGATTTATCAGAGTGGTTATTTGCTGGATTGTATGGTGGTAGTGGTGTCCAGTTAGCCAAATGTAAAACCCTGGATTTAGAAGTTCCCGCCGATGCGGAATTTGTTTTAGAAGGCACAATTACACCAGGGGAAGTTTTACCAGATGGACCCTTTGGCGACCATATGGGTTATTACGGTGGTATCGAAGATTCGCCCTTAATCCGCTTTCATTGTCTGACGCATCGCAAAGACCCAATTTACTTAACTACCTTTAGCGGTCGTCCACCGAAGGAAGAAGCCATGATGGCGATCGCTCTAAATCGGATTTATACACCAATCTTGCGCCAACAAGTATCAGAGATAGTCGATTTCTTCTTACCAATGGAAGCTTTAAGTTATAAAGCCGCAATTATTTCTATAGATAAAGCTTATCCTGGACAAGCTCGACGCGCCGCCTTAGCGTTTTGGAGTGCATTACCTCAATTCACTTATACCAAATTTGTGATTGTGGTGGATCGAGACATCAATATTCGTGATCCACGCCAAGTAGTTTGGGCTATTAGTTCTAAAGTTGATCCGACTAGAGATGTTTTTATTATCCCCAATACACCTTTTGACACTTTAGATTTTGCGAGTGAGAAATTAGGACTGGGGGGAAGGATGGGAATTGATGCGACCACTAAAATACCTCCAGAAACAGAACATGAATGGGGTGCGCCTTTAGAATCAGATATTGATATTGCGGCGATGGTAGAAAGGCGATGGACAGAATATGGGTTAGCTGATTTACACTTGGGTGAAGTTGATGCAAATCTTTTTGGCTATGATATTCAATAGAACTAGTGGATTTTTGGGGCTATGACTGCAACTTTACTCGCTCCACCAGATGAAATAATTCACCTGTCGGGAATTAGCTGGCTGACTGATGAAACCCTGTTAGAGGAATTGAGCGATCGCCGTCTCCGCCTTACCTATAACCATGGTCATCTAGAAATTATGGCTCCTTATCTTGAGCAGCAAGTTAATAAGGAGGTTCTTGGTCGTTTTGTCGAAACTCTGGCTGAAGAGTTAGAGGTGGAAATCTATCCCCTTGGCTCAACGACATTTAAACGACCGGAATTAGTTGGCGCAGAACCGGATGAATGCTTCTATATCGATCATATCGCTGCTGTTCAGGGAAAAGACCACATCGACCTCACCCAAGATCCAGCTCCCGATCTAGTGATCGAAATTGCTTTTACCAGTAGTTCAGAAAATCGCCTCGAAGTTTATGCAGTTTTAGGTGTAGCAGAGGTTTGGGTTTACAATGGGATATCTTTGGTAATTAAACAACTGCGCAATACTAGCTACATGACTTGCCAAACCAGTCAATTTTTTCCCAATATACCTATTTCAAAAATTGTTGTTTTTTTACAAAAAGCTGAGACAGTTGATTATCTGGAGTTAGTTAGAACATTTCGCAGTTGGGTAAGAAGCCAAATCAGATGATGAATGCATGAGTTGTTTGGCACAATTGATTATGAATAGCAATTCTTAAAGAATAAAGATGATGACTAAAGTCTTAACAGTAGTCAATCAGAATTTCATCATCCGATTGATGGATAAATCAGAATTAGAACATCTGGCAATGGCTTGGGCAGGTCAAGAAGGCTGGAACCCTGGAAAATACGATACTGAAGCTTTTTATCAAACTGCGCCTGACGGGTTTCTCTTAGGGGAATTGGATGGTAAGCCAGTCGGATCTGTTTCTACTGTGGGTGGTGATAAATATGTAGTGATAATAGATTTATGTTGCTAGACAAGAATTATAATGATGGATAAAATACCAGATAGCACCAATATGATTTTCTAAATTCTTGGAAAATGATAAAGTTTTTCTTACCAAACGAGAAATCCTCTGACGCAAAGTGTTATTGAATCTTTCAATATGATTGGTGAGTCCACTATCCTTACCAACTCTTTGATGACGTTTACTAGGAAAAATACAAGCATAAGCCTCCCAGAAATCTGTATAGCAAACAGCACATTGTCGATATACAGCAGGTAGAGAATTCCACAATTGTCTAGCACCTTCTTCGCTACGGTCACCAATATAAACTCCAATAATTTCTCTAGTTTCTCTATCCATTGCTAACCAAATCCATTGTTTATTTCCTTTATTATCTACAAATGACCAAAGTTCGTCACACTCTACATTCAATCTCTTTTTTTCCTTAGGTGTAACCTCTATGTGCCGGTCAATAGAGGCAAATTTATTGTTTACATAATCCTGTAACCATTTTTTAAAAACACCAGTTACCCTAGCTATACCAGCCAGAGAAATTCTTTCTAAAAGAAGGAGGTCAATTAATTCTTTGGTTTGGGAGTCAATCACTTTATTTGTGGGATTTTCTATAAATTGACGACCACAATCTTTGCATTTAAATTTGGGCTTGTCATTATGAATCTTACCATTTTTAACAGTATGTTCTGAACCACACTCAGGGCAAATAGGTCGAGAAGACAACATAGGCGTAAATAAATATACTTGTGTATTACTTGTACAGATTGTGTTCTAGATATAATAGCAGAACTTTAAGCTATTCTCAACCATAATCTTTCTGACAAAATATGATGGAATGGCGATAAATATAGTAATGCTATTTAATTAATATATTTTAATATATTTTAGGTTTCACTACATGTTTACCACTACTGATATTGTATGTCACTTTGTAGTAAATTGATAGAAGTCAGTCTAGTAAATAAGTTATAATAGATAACTACACTGTACTTGTTGTGCTAAATTTACAAACGCTCAGAGGGAACAAGGAACAGGAAAAAAGGCAGTCTTAACAATTATATCTTGCTAATAAGTCTGACTTTCCATAAACTGCGAGCTTTTCAGTATTTTACTAATCTTGTTTAGCATACCAAGTACCGAAGAACCAAATAGACTTGTTATCATACTTGAAAATGAAAGGATGATATATTCAACAAACTTCCCAGATCAGTGTCCTCCATCAGAATCAAATATTGCATCAGGAGAATTCTATAGATTTATTAAGAAAGCTCATGCAAAACCCCTACCAGAAGATTTTTTATCTTGGCGGCAAGAAAATCCAACTAAGGAATGTCCTTCAGGTTTATCCGAGTGTCAAGCTTGTGGATTGTCAGTTCATTCATCTTTAGATGATGCTAAAAACCTCTCTCGCCGTATTCCAAGGTTTAAGAGTATGAACATTTCTAAGGGGATTTTAAATGAAAAACTAGGACGCATTAAACCCACTCCATCAAAAAATGAAAAATCCCATCATACTTGGTGGATACCTGAGAATACTGTACCTGATCAATTTTTTGAATTAATTGATACAAATAAAGAAAATTCTAGTAAAACATAATTTATAGCCATGAGTTTTTTGCCGGAAAGGACAATATTAGGACATCTTGAAATCGTAGAAGTTTATGACTTTTATGATAAACCTGTATTGTTTTCCTGCAAAAATAAATCAGAATTAACCTTTATTGTACTTTGTGTAGATAGTTTAGATTTAGCTGAAGTATGGCTATATTCTCCTGTATCTTCATCTCGATTTGAGAATGTAATTAAAGGTGAAGTGGAGCTTAGAGATATATTTGTTGAAACAGAAGATGCTTTTGTCTATCAAGTGGAAATTCCTTATGAAGATGAAAGAGATATTATTGTTAAAAATGTTCAATGTAATGAAATACCAGATGAATATTTACCCGAATTAGGTCAATTTATTCAATCGGAATTTCAAAATATTTAATGGCTTTAACCAGAATCGGTATCAGTAAATTACACATAAATTGGGCTTCTCCTGGTCAAAAGACACAAGTGGGAGAAATAGAGCAAGAAACTCTATTTAAGGTTATTAATATCATTAAAAATACTAAACTAAGAGAAGAAACACAAATTTGTGTAAAAGTGAAATTAATTCAGATTAATTACAAAAATAAAACCACTACTTTACAAGAGGCGAGTTCTCGAAAAACATATAAATGTTCTATAAATGATTCTGCTATTAAAGACGTAGAAGTTATTAACCAAGGCTCAGTTTATGTTGCAACTATTCAAGAGTATGCAATTGTCTCTAGTGTTCTTAATAAAGAAAAGCATGAGTATGAGTTATTAAGTTTAAAGTTAGAAGTAGAATCAGCAAATACATAAGCTTGACAGGAAATGGCTTTAATAGCGGATATGGATGACTGTTTGAGTTGATTGATCCTCAAAATCGATGGGTGGAGATTTATCGCCAGGAAAAGGAAGTGGAGATCTTGAAAAACCCCACTGAACTATCTGGCGAGGATGTGTTGTCTGGGTTTGTACTGAATTTACGTCGGATTGGGAGTTGTAAAATGGCTAAAACTTCATGACACTATTCAACGCTAAAGCTATTACACCGATTCATAGCCTGATCTAATCCACGTTTAAAACTAAACTCTACACATTCAATCACAAACTCCAGTACAACGGACATTAACTTAGTTTCCCTAGGAGAAAATTTTCCTAAGACATAAGAGACTGTATCAGAGTCATCCCCATTAGCGACATCTTTGGGCTTACCAATACCAATGCGCAGCCGGGGGAAATCTTGCGTGTTTAAATGAGAAATAATACTTTTCATACCATTATGACCACCAGCAGAACCGGATAAACGCAAGCGAGTTTTACCTAATGGTAAATCCAGATCATCATAAATGACCAAAACCGCTTCCGATGGAATCTTGTACCAACTAGCTACCGCTTGCACTGACTGTCCGGAGAGATTCATATAAGTTAAAGGTTTCAGTAAGCGAATTTTGCCCAGATTGGGGGTGGTATTTTCGCCAAATAAACCTTGAAATTTACGATTTTCTACCAAAGAGATTTGCCAAGTCCGAGAGAGCGCATCTACAGCCGCAAAACCAATATTATGTCGGGTTTGATCGTATTTAGGCTCTGGATTTCCCAAACCTACAATCAACTGCGGTATCGCTAAAACTGGTTGAATAGACCCTTGTACCATCCATCTGTTACCCTTTTAAGTCATCGGGCTGTGATACTGTCGCCGATGGAATTTGCTTTTGTGCCAACTCAGCGTTGGTTTTGATGGATTCTTCCATTTGCTCGGCTTCTCGTTTAAACTCATTTTGAAACTCATTAGAAGCTTCTTGAAAACTGCGGACTGTTTTACCAAAGCTACGTCCAATTTCTGGCAGTTTCTTAGGTCCAAAGATTAATAGAGCCACAACCATAATCAAAATAATTTCTGGCAGACCCATGCCAAATAAATTCATGTTTCACCGCCTACAGATTCTGACTTAATCTATGATAGTACTAAATCTCTAGTACTGGAATACTTATCGTTGCTCAACAGAGTAAAAGAAGCAGGGGAGCAGGGGAGCAGGGGAGCAGGGGAGCAGGGGAGAAAAGAAAACTGCTGTTTATTAAGAAGGTTATGCTTGTTTAACTCGCATAAGTCATTGCTAAAAACAATTGTATTGACTCTGAGAAGGCAAGTATAAATTCCTTCTCCCCCCTACTCCCCTGCTTCTTCCTGTACCTATCTGCCTAGACTGCGCCAATCAACAAGTACATCCTGAATGATTAATGACTTATTGTAAAGTTGCAGAATAATTAGCAGAAACACAAAAAATAGCAGCATGAAAACAGCCATTAAAGGGGTAGTACCCCAGCCAGGAGCGACTTTACCATATTCAGCATTTAGTGGTCTGAGAATATCTCCTAATCTAGTCCGTTGTGCCATAACTCACCTAATTCCAATTACCAAAGCTTGTTTTTATCTTCTTTATTGCCAAGTCCAGAGCGCTAATTCGTGTCGAAGTAATAACTCCTAAATTAGCAGCAGTATCTTGAATATGAATATCATACATCATGAAGTCAGGTGATCTATCACAGTTTCCCTGAACCTAGAAAATATGACTGACGCTAAATTTTTAGTTAATTTTTGTAATATTCTATAAACATAGCTCTCATAATATATTTAATTTATGGACTTAGATCCTGGTTTAACTGTGAGTATTGCTGTCGGACTGGTGCTAGTTGTTATTACTGGCGCATCAATTTATACCTCTTTCGGACCACCCAGCAAAACATTAAGCGACCCTTTTGAAGAACATGAAGATTAGGAAAGCGTAAAGCTTATACTATAAGAGCAGGGGAGTAGGGGATCTCTCCTGCTCCCCTGATTCTCTAGATATATCAAGCAAATTATTACCATGTCTTCCGGTCGTTATCATAGTAAGTTATTTAATTTCGTTGACCAGCAATCGCGGCGGTTGACCAAAAAAATGGCAGATGGATTACAACATATACAAATAGTCACAAAATGGAATATAGAAGTGCTACTGCATTCACTGTTCCGCTTGTTGGCATCCAGCGAATCAGAGCAGAAAATTCGCCCTGAGAAAGATGTCAAGTCTTTATCCCAGGCTGTATCAGAGCTAGATGTTAAGACTCCTATACCAGCTGATTTACCTGGTAAACACTTACATCAGGGTGGAGAAAATTTACCGTTGGACTTAGACATAGATGTTCGTCAAACAACTACTGATATTCCTCCCTCAGTCAATAAGACCGAATTAGCTTTTTTACTATATCCAACCAGAATGCTAATCTATGTAGATTCAGCTATAGCCAAGTTAGAAGCAAGTGCTTTAGTCCCACTAGAGCAATATAACCTGAATATTAATATCTCAATTGAAACCTTACTTAATTATTTTCTTGGATTAACACGGGTTAATACTAATCATCAGCAAACCTTGTATGTTAGTCAGCCAACATCAAATAAAGCTACAATTGAGGACTATAGCTCGCTCTTACCTGATCAAGAGAAATTACAACCACTAAGATTAATAGATAATGAATGGTTGGCTTGGAATGATTTGTTTGATGAATTGCAGGTGAATAGTAATGAACCTAGAACAGAACCTAGAACAGAACCCAGAACAGAGCCTAGAACATTTACTGTAGAAACTTACCCTGTTAGTCATTACCAGAGTTGGAGAGAGAAGGCTAAATCATTATGGAAATCATTTAGGCTCAATAAAGGGATTGCTCCGCACAGACTGTTCAACTTTGACTTTAATCCTCAATTTGAGGATGAGTCAAATAACTGGAAAAATACCCAGATGAAATATCATTTCAACAATCTGATTAAAGAGCAACCAGATTGGATAGAGATTAATGCTAGATTTTTGGGGTATGAGCAGCACCCGCTACAACGAATTTTGATGTTGCTGGATAGATTTTTACTTGTATTGGAGAAATTCTTCAGAAATGCTTACTTCTTTTTTAAGGGTTTTTTTGCTCGTTAAATTTGCTCATTCCACAATTTTTTCTGGATATGCCAAACCGAGCCTATCCTTAACTATCACCAAGTGCTAAACTAGTAAATAGAGCTTCAATAACTTAATTGTAGGAAAACAATAGCGCTCTTTCAATAGTTGCTTATAAGCATATCTGCCAAAATGCATCTCATATGACGATAAATGGGCGGGTACGTAATGTTGTGTTTGTGTTCACAGTTCATTGACTATATTTATCTCATCTAAAGGCTAGGAAAAATCTAAAAAAAATATTAAAAACATTAAATTTTAGCAAGAAAGCTATAACTATTCACAACTATTAGCTTAATGTCACTCCCTATACAAGCGTCGCTAGGTTGTTACCAGTGCTGAACCACGATTATATGCAAGCTGCTCAAAACCAGCCTATCTATTCCGAGGCTCCACTCCAGTTGTTGTTGTTTGTGGATGGCCGTCCTAAGTCTCGCCAACAAATACAGCGTATTCGGGACTATTTAAACGAACTAGGTAATGAGTATAGATTTGAACTTCAAATTATTGATGTCAAACAACAACCCTATCTAGCAGAACATTTTAAACTTGTAGCAACGCCTTCTTTAGTCAAAATCCACCCAGAGCCGCAACAGATTATTGCTGGTAGTAATATTATTGGGGAATTAAAAACTTGCTGGCCTCGTTGGAGAAATAGTATAGAATCCTTTTTAGGGTTACAGTCAGATCTATTAACGTCTGTAGATAAACATGAAGATTCAAACCCATCAAAGAATAAAATTAATTCTATTGCGTCCTCTATAGAACTGATTAAACTAGAAGATAAAATTTTTCACTTACAACAGGAAAAAGAAATATTGCAAGAACAACTACAGTTTAAAGATCGCGTAATTTCTATGTTGGTACACGACCTACGCAATCCTTTAACTGCGATTAGTATAGCGGTAGAAACGCTCCAGTCTAGCTTTCATCCCGATACAGGCAAATTTCAAAAAATTACACCGAAAATAGTCACAAATTTGCTCAAGCACGCTCGTTGTCAAACTCGTATTATCGATCGCATGATTACTGATTTATTACAAGTAGGTCAAGGTCAGGAAACGACAATTCCCATCACACCACAAAAATTAGCCTTCAGACAACTTTGTTGGGAAGTGTTGTCGGAATTAAGCGATCGCCACAAGGCTAAACTACAAACTATACAGACAGACATTCCACAAGATTTACCTTATGTATATGCAGATCCAGAACGCATTCGCCAAGTACTAATAAATCTTTTAGATAACGCAATTAAGTATACTCCTATGGGTGGTAGGATTTCCTTAGCTGGATTACATCGTACTACCCAGAAAGTTCAGTTTAGCGTTAGTGATACAGGACCTGGAATTCCGCCAGAAAACCGCGATCAGATCTTTGAAGATCACTTCCGCTTACAGCGGGATGAAGCAACAGAAGGATACGGTATTGGATTGAATTTATGTCAACGGATTATCCGAGCGCACTACGGGCAAATTTGGGTAGAATCTAACTCCCATGGTGGAGCTTGCTTCCATTTCACCTTACCAGTTTATCCATTTTAAACAGAAATATATGCCAAACTCCCTAATATATCAACAAGAGCATTATGTTGTCCTGGAAACCAACCAACCAGAACAATTTCTCACAGAACCAGAGTTATTGCACAAACTACAACAAACTCTGCAACAAATACCAGCAGATACGCTACCACCGGATACGCACAGATTTGTATCTATAGTGGAAAAAGCACAATTCTTGCTAGAAACTACTTGTCAGCTAGATATGGGACCGGGAAACTACTTACAATGGTATGCGGTTCGATTAGAAAAATAACCCTCATAGCAAATTAAACTTTTACCCCTGTTCCCCGTTCCCTGTTCCCTGTTCCCTTATCAGTGATAGCTCAATTTTATTCTCAGTTGGCTGTTCAATGACAACTGCTACTCCCGGTGCAAAATACTTGGTCATTTTTTCCCGCTTTTCCTCCCAAGTTAACAGTGATATTTCAGGCGAATCAAACTCCACAACTAGAGTATAAGCTCCATTTACTTCTGTTTCTCTTAATCCAGTTACTACTGGTCTTACCTCATCCTTCGGACTCAGTCCCAGATAACTTAGCGCTCGATCAAAATGATCTTTTTGACCATAGCAGTATCTCGTAATATCAGTACGGATTCTATTTTGAGTCACAGTAGCTTGCTGTTTCCGCAATGCTAGTATCTCAGGTGTAGTAATTTGAGTGTATTGTACCGGTTTTAGCTCATTTGCCTTCAGCGCTAATCCTCCTAATAATAGAGGGAATCCGTAAAAAAATCCGACAAGATTAAGTGTAGCGTTATCAGCAGCATAAGCAGCAAGTCCGACGATAACTAAAATACTACCAAGGGTGATACCTAGTGTTCCTAAAGATAATTTACCTAGCATAATTTCCAGATTTGGCTGAGTTCCTTGTATCCTAATTTTCTATTATCCTGGATCGATCAGGGAATAGGTCAACAAGAATGTCTATTCTTCTATCTGAAGAATCAGTGAATGATTCTGTCATGATTAAGTTAAACTTGGAAATAGTTAACGGTAAAAATTATCATGGATATTCAAACACTCAAAGAACGAATTTCTGCAGTTCAAAGTAAGCGCGAGTATCTAGTGGGTTTGTTAGAACAACCCAATCTAGGGATATTAAGGGTTGATGTTAACCAAGCTTTAGAAGAGTTAGATGATTTGAAGGATGAGTTCAAACGAACTTTTCCAGAAACCGATAGAATTAAGCTGGATTAGGGCTAAAAACCAGAAAACATCTCTCAGGTTTGAGCGAACTTCCTACATGACTTGTCGCCTAGTTGTTTGACTAGGGCGACTAATTCGATCATTGGTGTATCTTTATGACAAAATACATCTATATTAGGCGTAGCTCTGATTTCAGCAATATGTATATCTTCTACAGAAGAATAGGCTATAATCTGAGTCTGGGGAAAAATGCTTTTTATATGTTTAGATGCAATCCATCCATCCATAATGGGCATTTGTAGGTCTAAAATGATTACATCAGGGTAGTGAGATTTAACCATCTCTATAGCCTCCTGACCATTCCTAGCCATTCCTACTACTTGAACATTGTCTTGACGAGCAAAGGTTAGCTGTAGCGTCAAGCGAGTTAGTTCGTGATCGTCAACTACTAGAATGCGCAAAATATAAAACTCTCCCGCCAACGAGTACATTACACACAGGTAAGCAATTTGTCCTTTGACAAACTACTAGGAACACAATATCTTCCATTAAATAGTATTCATGTCAGATTGAACAGCCAGGGAAATTTACTGTCAACCTTTCATAACATCTCCATTTTAAGGAAATAGATCATTAAAATATGTCTATCTAATGGGTGAATAAATTCTGTTTTCATGGTGTAAATAGGAACATTTTTCCAGTGATTTGGGAAATTTCTTGGCTACAGGGTAAAAATCAATCCTATAAATCATAGAGAATTAGCTTGTTTCATAGCGATCATAAGCGGAGACTATCCGCTGAACTAAAGGATGGCGTACTACGTCTTTTTGTGTAAACTCACAAAAGGCAATTCCTTCAACATTTTTTAAAATCTGTAAGGAAACTCCCAATCCAGATTTTTGATGTGGAGGTAAATCAGTTTGGGTAATGTCACCTGTAATTACCATACGGGAGTTGAAGCCCAAACGAGTTAATACCATTTTCATTTGGGCAGGGGTAGTGTTCTGTGCTTCATCAACAATAATAAAAGCATTATTTAGGGTACGCCCTCGCATATAAGCTAGGGGAGCGACTTCGATTGTACCTCTCTCGATTAAATTGGGGATTTTTTCCGGATCGATGAATTCATGAATTGCATCATAAAGTGGACGCAGGTAGGGATTGACTTTTTGTTGTAAGTCTCCTGGTAGAAACCCTAATTTTTCACCTGCTTCCACCGCAGGACGGGTCAGAATCAGCTTTTCAAACTGATTAGCCAGAAGTTCATGTACAGCTACAACAACAGCAAGATATGTTTTTCCTGTCCCCGCAGGTCCTATACAAAAAGTTAAATCTCGTTGGCGAATAGCTTGGATATATTGACGTTGATGAAAAGTTTTCGCTCGGATTTCTTCACCCCTGCGAGTTTTAGCAAAAACGTCTTTTTGCAGATCTTGTAGTTCTGCTTGTCGATCGCTTTCTAATGCTAGATTCGCTGTCAAAATATCAGCACTAGAAATATTATTACCTCTAGTCCATAGTGTTTCTAGAGATCGGACTAATTGTCTAGCCCGATCAATTTGCTCGGGGGTTCCAGAAATTAACAAATCCTGTCCGCGGAGGACTAAACTAGCTCCTGTTTGCCTGGAGAGCAATTTGAGATTTTCTTCGCCATATCCCGCCAGTGCGATCGCACTAGAAATACTAGGTAGTTGGATTGTGAAAGCACCTACCATAAATGATACTTGATTTAATTGAGGGCATTCAGTAGTTGAGTCTGGAATCTGTCAAAAAAGAAGGAGAGTGTGGAGGGGGAATCAGGAACAAGTAACACTCTTGCCCATTCCCCAGTTAGCGTAACTTTATACTATTTATCCTATTGATTGGGTTTCCCGTATTCTGTCCATATCCCAAATAGCAAGCTCTATTAATTGAGAAATCTAGCGCAGTCGGGGTTTAGCAACAGGTTTTGGGACAATTCCACCTTTGTCACGCGACTTTGGTGGCGGTATGCGTTCTTCTGGTTCATCATCAAAAGACATCGCTTCACGACTTTGGGATGAAGCCCCGTAGATGTCTAGGTATGCTGTTTGTCCAGCCAGTTGTGCGGATGCAGCAATTACCATGCGAATTGCTTGAATATTTCGCCCTCCCCGACCAAACACCTTTCCTTTATCTGTGTTATCAAAGGCGACGCGAATCCAAGCTCGTCTTAAGGCATGTGACATTTCACAATCAACGCTTAGAGACTCGGGAGAATCTAAAAATGGCTTGATGAGGAACTCCACCAGCCCAATATAGTTGGGACTGGTCGTCGAAGATTTTCTGTCAAGTTTATGATGCGACTGTTGCACTGACTTGTTCAAAAACATTGGCTTTTACTAAAATGCGACGAACAGTGTCAGTTGGTTGAGCACCTTGTTGCAATCGCTTCACAATAGCGGGAACATCTAAGCGGACTTCATCAGTTCTGGGATTATAGAATCCCAACTCTTCTAAGGGACGACCATCACGACGGGCAAGATTGTTAATAGCAATAATTCGATAGCTGACTTCCCGCTTTTTACCAAATCGCTTTAAGCGTAGTTTGATCATGTTGAAAAAAAATACTCCTCTAAATCGTCGGTTAGTTAATCTGTTAACTATGCTGTTAACTATATTAATCTCAGAACACTTATTTTAGCATTGGTCAGATGTCAAAAGCCAGATCTGGGAATTAACAAAATCTGATCAGGTTGATGGATTAAGCCTTGATCTTCAGCCAATTAAAGGTTGCCAAAGCCTTTCTTTTTTTTATCTTTCTTTTTCTTGGCGCTACCACCAGGAACACCCCCACTATAACCACGCCAACCAGCAGCAGGAGGGCGATTTCCCCCACCCCCTGGAAAGGCGTTACCCATACCACCGGGCATTCCTGGGAATCCGGAAAAGTTACCTTGACCCATTTGCTGCATGAGCGATCGCATTTTTTGAAAATCTGAGACTAATTTACTCACATCTGACTCTCGATAACCCGAACCAGAAGCAATTCGTCGTCGCCGACTGGGAGAACTAGCCAATATATCTGGGTCTTGGCGTTCTTTTTTGGTCATGGAGTTGATCATTGATTCTGCGCGTTTGAGTTGAGTCTCGCCTTGTTTCAACTGGTCATCAGAAATTTTATTCATTCCGGGAATCATTTTCATAATCCCGCCCAATGACCCCATATTTTTCAAAAACCGCATTTGCTTGAGAAAGTCAGTAAAATCAAACTTAGCCGCCAAGATTTTCTCTTGCATTTTTTCCATATCAGCTAAGTCAATCTCTTCTTGGGCTTTCTCCACCAAAGAGAGTACATCACCCATACCCAAAATCCGGGATGCCATTCGATCTGGATAAAAAGGTTGTAGCGCTTCAACTTTTTCACCCACCCCGACAAATTTAATTGGTGCTCCCGATATTTGGCGCACAGACAAAGCCGCACCACCCCGACTATCACCATCTAATTTAGTCAGAATAGCCCCAGTAATCCCGATCTGTTCGTGGAAAGTATGGGTTAAATTAGCTGCTTCTTGACCTGTCATCGCGTCAACGACTAACAAAGTCTCATCCGGCTGAACAGTCTCCTTGATCCGAGCTAATTCTGCCATCATCTCTTGGTCAATTTGCAGACGACCAGCAGTATCAATAATTACAGTATTTATACCTTCAGACCGGGCGCGTTCTACACCTTGACGGGCAATTTCCACTGGGTCAGCATCATTCCCCAATTCAAATACTGGGACATTAATTTGTTTTCCCAGCGTGATCAACTGGTCAATCGCCGCAGGGCGATATACGTCTGTAGCGACTAACAAACAACTGCGATTTAACTTTTGTAAATGTAGAGCTAATTTAGCGGTGGCTGTGGTTTTACCTGTACCCTGTAACCCAGCCATCAAAACAACAGTAGTTTTTCCTTGAGCTTCTATCAAAGGAACATTTTCTTCACCCATTATCTGGACTAATTCATCATGAATAATCTTGATGAATTGTTGATCTGGGCGCACACCCGCGATAACTTCAGCTCCCTGAGCTTTAGCTTCCACTTCAGCAATAAAACTTTTGACCACTTGCAGGTTAACATCTGCTTCCAACAAGGCGCGACGTACTTCCCGCAAAGCCTCTTGAATGTTGGATGAGGAAATCTTATCTTGTCCACGTAACTTTTTCCAAGCGGACTCTAGGCGGTCAGATAGAACATCAAACATAACTTAACTAAAACTAGGGAGATGAAGGTTTTTCAGCAGGGAGTTATATTATATCGTAAAAACCAGACGTAATAATCCCGGCGAATTGATTAACTTGGAAATAGTCTAAATCAGAATTATTCAGAATCGATCATCCTCATGGAGTAACTTAATGGATTTACCTAGTAAAAAAAACACTTCCTCAACTAAGCACCTAAAACAGCAAACTCATATTTCGATTAAACATACTGGAGATCCCTTAATCGCAAGATCTTGGCAACGAGTGCAGTATGTTGGTATTACTATGCTACTTTTGAGCTTTATAGCAGTTATAGGTTTCTTCAGTCATAAAGCTGAATATGCTTTGATATTTTCACTAGTTCTTAGCTCTGTGTTAATTTTTGTCATCTTGACTATTTTGTTGACTATTTAATTTAGAGGTATAATTTTGACATGGACATTTATAAAATTTGCCTGTAACTTAAGTGTAATTCGCTAATTAATGAGAAGTATTATCAGACCGCAATTTAAAAAACTTTCGCCAGTTTGCCCTGATTTATCCAGGTTTGGCTAAACATAATAATTTGTCTGTTCTTTTACAATTGCTTAGTCTATTAGTGAATAATATCGAAATTCGGCAGACACAGTCTGCCGAATTGGCAACTTCACCCCAGAATCTTTTTCCTACACTTCTAGATCGGGAAAAAGAACAACCGATTTTTCCCTGGCAAGGCACTAAATATTACCAAAATTTGTTCAGTACATTGTCTTGGTCGCACAATGAGTTATCAAGAATTTTAAAGACCGCAAAAACGAAGCCTTCTCCCTGAAGAATCTGGTAATTGCTTACTATTCCCTCGGACAATACCCAAAAGCCATTTAGTTTCTTCAGCAGTTTTTAACCATTTATAAGGAGATTATGGAATTGAAATGTCTGGTATCAGTTTCTATTCTTACTAATTTGTGAAACCGCTTGACAAGCTTTTGATAATTAACTGGTATAGGAATACTTATGTTATATAAAGTGTTCTGGCTAAAAACCAAAAAATCGTGTTAGCAAATATTGATTTTACCCGATGCTTTAGTACCTCTCATAATCAAATAAACAGGTTTTTTATTTGACGCACTTAGACGAAACCTGTTATGTAGAGTTTGGTTAGTCATTGTTAACTCCTGACGTAAAATAGACAAAAATCCTTTGTCTTTGCAGATGCCAAAACGCTGCATTAAGTCAGTAAATCATTCATTTGCATGATCTAGATCAATCAGCTTCACCAATTAACACAAAAGCAGCCCAATTCGCTCCCTTGAAAATATTGCTCCCATCAGGACGATTATTGGGTGTAAACTTGTATCAGGTTAAACAGCGAGAGACATTAAAAATAGCCCCCTATGTCAATTATTGCGCTCAGAGCATGGTATCTCCAGGATTATGAGCCGATCGCCCAATTGGAGAAACGTCCCCCAGACATTCGTTTGAGTAAAAAAAGCTTGCTCAAGTCTGGAATGCGTGCTGACTTTCTCGAAGATAGCGACGAAGTGAAAGTGTCAACTTGGTTCGGGCGCTATTTGGAAGGGGAGAATATTGAGTTTTATATTGAGGGTAGTGGTGGCTATACTGTCGCTAATGTAGACCTGATTAGCCATGAAATTTACTTTACTAAGCAGTCGCTGTTAGCTCAATTAGAACCAACAATTTTTTTCTGCTATCAAACTGAATACCCTTTAGCTCACAAACTACTTCAAGAAGAGCTAGCAAAAACTTTGGTATTTTTGAATCAGCGATCGCGCATTACTTTAACTTTAGCAGAATCTTCCCGTCCTAAAGATACTCCACTGCGGCTTAACCGGACAATTATGCGTAAAATCCAAAAGAGCTTATTGTTTATTGCGGACATTACATCCGTCGCTAGCGTGAATGGGGAAGAAAGTAGACATTTGATTCCCAGTCCCAATGTTTGTGTAGAAATTGGTTACGCACTACAAAGCAAGCGATCTGAACAAATTTTACTGGTACAAATGCAACGTCCAGAATTAATTGGACAATTACCTTTTGACTTAGCTAAAACCCAACTTTTACAATTTCAAGACCAGCCTGAACTCAAAGCTTCACTTACGGAATCAATCCAAAGCCTCTTGATCAGGTTTAAGCTATTTTAAAATTCGGAGTTGCGCTGTTTTCCCAATCTCCTTTTCAGAGGAGTCGGAGCGTCTCCGGTCGAAGATAGCGCAACTATCAGAGACTGTTTGTAAACTTACGCCCTCACCCTAAATCCCTCTCCCAAGGGGAGAGGGGCTAGGGGTGAGGGCGATTTTAGACCTTTCAAGCGCTTTGTAAATCTTTTATTGCTCTTACTTCCAGTCGGGGATTTCTACTGGATCTTCACCACCGACACCTATTCCTGTATTGTATATCTCAGCATCAGTTATATTTAAGTTGTTCATTGATGCTTTGTACACATTAGAGTCATAAATCTTGGCATTGCTTAAGTTTGCACCATTAAGATTAGCTTGCTTCAAGTTGACGTTACTAATATAAGCTGACGATAAATTAGCACCGGCTAAATTAGCGCCGGTTAGGTCAGCACCTTCAAGATTAGCTTTGCTTAAATTAGCACCTTGAAGATTAGCTCCTCTTAAGTCAGCACCAATTAAATGCGCACCGATTAAATTAACTTTTACTAAATTGCAATCAACACATGCTCCATTAGACAACAACTGATGCACATTTTCCGTGTTACCAGCTTTGACTGAGGTAGCAAAGTAGAGGGGAATAACTAAGGATACAGCAGCTAATATTTGGAGTTTCATATTCGTCTCGTCCCCCTTCGGTGATCAAATAGTGTCCGTTCTTTTCCTCACCGTTTGATTATCTCACTAAACAACTGAAGAATGTTGACTTAACTCACAAAATAGTTGTGATGTTTTGTGACTTTATGAGCAACAATCGCAGTTTTCTGACGGAAAGGTAAAATTGCCAAATATGTGGTAGAATCAGCGACAACTCTGGAAGATAGACTAGATATAATTGTGCAGCATTCATTACAGATAGAAAATATAATTAAAACTCTGCAACAGGATTTACCTACACTTTTCGAGCAGGATATATCTTACGATGTCTATTCACAGGATATCTATTTCCGCGACCCAGTAAATAGATTTCAAGGAAAGCTTAACTACCGGATTATATTTTGGACGTTGCGATTTCACGCCAAGCTGTTTTTTAGCCAAATCGCGTTTGATCTGCACGAGGTAGCGCAGTCAGCAGATGACACTATCTTAGCTAAGTGGACTGTGAGGGGATTTCTACGTGTACCTTGGAACCCAAGGTTGTTTTTTAACGGTGACTCTACATATAAATTGAATTCAGATAATTTGATCTATGAGCATGTTGATACTTGGGATAGAACACCAGGGGAAATATTAAAGCAGGCTTTTACGGGTACATTGAGAGCAAGTAAATAACTTGTCAAATAATTTTAATATCTCCCTTTTAAAGGTAAGCAAATTTGGGGATTGATTGCTTGTCATCATAACGCACCCAAATATACTCCTGACTAAATTCGCACCATTTGTGAATTTGTGGGACACGTGATGTAGGTAAAATTGGTAAATAAACAGGTGATATCAGAATGCCAGAAATGGACGGTTATACTTTAATTCAGCAAATTCGGGCTTTAAGTAGGGAAAAATGGGGACAAATTCCGGCGATCGCTAGTGGTTATCAATGGCACCTTACCAAACCTCTAGAACCAGATGAGTTAGTTCAAATTATCCTCATACTGACTCCCGATTAACTTTAGATTTTTATAATATATGTCTTTAGATAGATATAAAGTAACCTGGTTTGTAATTAGTATTTAGAGAGGATTTGTCGGAAGCACGCTTGCGCTTCTCCTACTCGAAAATTTTCTCCCTAGACTTTAAAGCTTCTTGGGGGATGATAGTGCTAGATCTATATTCTCTCCCGTCGCGGCCATGAGGCTGGGGCGGGAGGGAATTTGGCTAATTTTCATTAATTTGATAGCCCTCACCCTAAATCCCTCGCCCGTTGGGAGAGGGACTTTGAATTTCCCCCCTCGCCCCTTGCGCGAGGGGGTGAGGGCGATTCAACCGCTAAACAACTATATAAAAATCAACTTAGCTGGGTCTAAATAAACATACCAGGGAAAAGATTGGTCTTGAATGGTTAACCATTTTTCCTGATAGACCTCTGCTTGTAGATGATAACCATGCTGACCAGTTGTATTAGTTCCAATCTGTAAAAATAAAGTCATCCGGTGAGGTGTTTCACTTGTCCCAACTATCCTACAAGGGAAAGTATTTTCTGGCTGAATATTTCTCTTGAAAGTCAGGTGATGAGCGCGAATACCGATATGAGAAACTTGACTATTCATTGGTTCATTCAAATGTAGGATACAACCCCAGTCGATCGCTTGTATTTCTCTAGATGAGAGAACAGCAACACGAGAGAAATTCTTACATCCTGTGATTTGAGCCACATCCAAAGTAGCGGGACGATGGAAAATCTCAGATTTAGCATCATGTTGGATAACTTTACCATGTTCTATGACTAAAAGACGGGGACATAGGCGATAAGCTTCTTCCATATTATGAGTAACAAATAAAGTCACGCCTGGATAGTCCGCCAAAGTTGTGATCATTTGCTGTTCTAATTGGCTACGCAGGTAAGTATCCAACGCCGAAAATGGCTCATCTAAAAGCAATACTTCTGGCTGACTGGCTAAAGCTCTAGCTAAGGCGACTCGTTGCTGTTGTCCTCCAGAAAGTTGTTGAGGATAGCGATCGCCCAATCCCTCTAATTTAAAAGCGATTAATTGCTTTTCTACCACTTGTCGCTCATGGAGAGCAGATAATCCCTGGGGTAAACCAAAAGCAATATTCTGCGCTACTGTCAGATGTGGGAATAGAGCGTAATTTTGGAATAAAAAACCAATACGGCGATCGCAACTAGGAAGATTAATCTGCTGGGCTGAGTCAAACAACACCCTACCATTTACCACTATACGTCCTTTAGTTGGTGTTTCAATTCCAGCAATACAGCGGAGAATCAGACTTTTTCCCGCACCCGAACCTCCCAACAAACCCAAAGTTCCTGCGTGAGAACTAAAAGAAACTTGCAAATGGAAATTTCCCAGTTTCTTTTCTATATCGACAATTAAATTAGCTGTTGTCGCCAAAGAGGAAATTTCTAGCTGTGGTTGGTGCTGTTTAACTGGCTCCTGTGTCCTGAATAAACTGAATTTTCCCCGATTTTGCCAAGTTTCCCAGAAATTGACTAACATGATCATCGTGAGGGAGATAGCTAGAATAGTAATAGACCAAAACCAAGCTTCATCCATAGCGCCATCTTCAACAGCAAAGTAAATCGCCATAGGAATAGTTTGGGTTTGTCCAGGAATATTACCTGCTAACATTAAAGTTGCGCCAAATTCACCTAAAGACCGCGCAAAAGCGAGAGTTGTCGCTGCGATCACACCAGGAAGGGCTAAAGGTAAGCTGACACGCCAAAAAATCCTCAATTCCTTTGCGCCTAAAGTTCTCGCGACTCTGATCAAGTTGAGATCGATTTGACTAAAAGCGCCTAATGCTGTTTTGTACATGATGGGGAAAGAAACTACAACAGAGGCGATCGCTGCGCCATACCAAGTAAAAACAATAGTCAAATCAAAACGCCCCATCAATTGACCAACAGGACTATTTTTACCAAAAAGCATGAGTAACAAGAAACCGACCAATGTTGGCGGTAGAATTAAAGGCGCGACTAAAATACCTTCAATCAAGGATTTACCTTTACCTTGATATCCCAGCATCCAATAAGCAGCAGCAATCCCTAAGAAAAAAGTAATCAGTGTCGCCAATAATGAAGTTTTTAGGGATATCCAAAGGGGAGATAAATCTTGAGGCATAGTATGGTTTATGTGTAAAATTTATTCCTAAAGCATAATAGATATTAGCCATCTTCTATATACCCTTTCATTATGATTCCCACAATTTCTACTATTCCTCTTTTTCAACTTGCTTCTGGTGATGTTCACGCTCTCCAAGTGTATAAATTTGTTGGGGCTACATCTGGTAAAAAAGTATATATACAATCTAACTTACATGGGGCTGAAATTGTTGGTAACGCTGTCATTTACCAAATAATTGATTTATTCATGACATTAGATGATATCAATTTAGTAGGAGAAGTTTGGCTAGTACCTGTTTGTAATCCCTTAGCTATTAATCAACGTACACATAACTTTTCAACTGGTAGATTTAATGTTTATGATGGTCAAGATTGGAATAGAATTTTTTGGGATTATGCAAATCACAACAATGATATAGAAGAATTCGCACATTCTCAAATTGGTTTTGATATAAACACTATTAGATATAACTTTCTCCAAAAAATTAGGCGTTGCATAAATACGGGATGAATTAGAGACTGGAAAGACTGAAACTTGGTTTCGTATTAAACAAAATCATCCTATAATTCAGCAACGCCCCATTACATCAGGCGCATAAACGGTACTATTATCGCCCTCTACTGGATACCAAAATAAGTCTCCGGCGATAAATACATGAGGGTCATTTTGAAACAAAGTACTTAAATTTTGCTCAATCAGTACTATCCATCGGTATTGAACTGTATTTTCCCCCATGGGTTGACCATCGCTATCTGGATAAAAGACTTCGGGCTGTGCTAATGTCTGAATTTCTTTGGCGAACATAATTTTATCCTCAGAACTATCCTGCTTCCAATACCATGTTCTAGACAACAAAAAAGGATGTTAAACTGGAATTTCGGACTTATCTACTAGTTTATCTTAAATCAAAGGGAATAATTCTACATCATTCTAACCTGCGAAGTATTGCGTAAATTGAACCAAAAGTTAATATTGAGTATAAGTTAATGTAAATGCAGTTAGTTTTGGATTGTTCTGTAGCAATGTTGAGTAAGTATCTTCTTGATGAAGGAGATCGCTTAGAAAGATGATTTTAGCCAACTATACCAATCTGTCAAACCTACACCACTAGTAGCTGAAACTAGAAAAACTTCTATCTGTGGGTTGACAAGTCTTGCATATGCAATACATTTTTGCACATCAAATTGTATATAAGGTAGCAAATCAATTTTCGTCAGAATCATGACTTGACTAGCACGAAACATATGAGGATACTTAATTGGTTTGTCTTCTCCTTCCGTTACCGAGAGAATTACCACTTTGGCTTTTTCTCCCAAATCGAATAAAGCAGGACAAACTAAATTCCCGACATTTTCGATCGCCACGACTGAATCTAATGGTGGATTAAGTACTTTCAAACCTCGTTCTATCATGGATGCGTCTAAATGACATCCTGTTCCAGTATTAATTTGCACAACTTTACAACCTGTTTCGCGCATTTTTTCCGCATCGTTAGCGGTTTCTTGATCTCCCTCAATGACACTAATAGTCAATCGTGATTTTAAATCATTAATTGTCCGAATTAATAAAGTTGTTTTTCCAGCACCAGGAGAACTCATTAAATTTATAGCGAAAATATTGCGACCATTAAACCAACCTCGATTCTGCGCAGCAATTAAGTTATTTTTATTTAAAAGATCTTGTTCTAGAGTTATAGTTTTTTTATGCACTTTAGCATGTGTATTAGTTACTAGATCGGGGATTTCGTCATCAATGTGAGCATGTGTAATTGTAGTACCATCAGGTAAGATATGAGTATGAAAATGCTCGACTTCGTTTTTTGCTAAATTGATAATTTTTGATTCTCCATTGTCAGAGCAACCACAAGTCACACACATATTTCCTCTACTTCTACTTACTTAATTTTGATATCTTGACCTGAAACCGAGTCTAAATGCACGCTACCAAATTTGCATATACCAAAAGGTTTATTTAGATCAGTTTTTGCACCAGAATTGTCATGAATTTGCATTAATTTGGATTAGAATTTAAAAATCAGCAAGTTAATCCCTTTCAAATGAATCCCCCGGAATATCAACGTATTAGTGATGATATAACTCTACCCAAGTGGCTTTCTCTAGTTGGTATTGGCGAAGACGGGTTACAGGGTTTAAGTCCCATTGCGAGAACTTTAGTGGAAAAAGCTGAGATAGTTATTGGGGGCGATCGCCATTTAGGGATGTTACCTCTGGGCGATCGGCGACAGAAAATTCCTTGGAAATCGCCTATCAGCAAGTCGATCGCTGAAATCATCCAACTTAGAGGTCAATTAACTTGTGTTTTAGCTAGTGGCGATCCCTTGTGTTACGGAATTGGTGTGACGCTCACACAGCAAATTCCCATAGAAGAGATGACGATCATTCCAGCACCATCAGCTTTTAGTTTAGCTTGCGCCAGACTAGGATGGTCAATGACGGAAGTGGAAACTTTGAGTTTATGTGGTCGTCCACCAGCGTTAGTTATTGCTCATGTCTACCCCAATGCTAAGTTATTGATTTTGAGTGAGGGTAGTAATACGCCTAATATTGTGGCTGAGATTTTGACAAATCATGGTTATGGTAAAAGTTCCATGACTGTCTTAGAGCGTATGGGTGGTGTACATGAAAGAATTATCTCAGGAATTGCTGCTACTTGGAATGAAACGGAACTTGCTGCTTTAAATGCGATCGCCATCAATTGTATTCCCGATCCTGGAATTTTACCTTTTTCTAGATTTCCGGGACTTCCAGATGATGCTTATCAACATGATGGACAGCTAACCAAGCGGGAAGCCAGAGCAGTCACTTTATCCAGTTTAGCACCACTACCAGGGGAGTTGCTTTGGGATGTTGGGGCTGGGTGTGGTTCGATCGCCATTGAATGGATGCGTTCTCATCCGAGATGTCGGGCGATCGCCATTGAGCAAAATCCAACTAGAATACAATATATTATAGATAATATCACAGCTTTAGGTGTACCCAACCTGCAAATTATTCCAGAGTCAGCACCTCAAGCGCTGAAAAACCTACCACAACCAGATGCGATTTTTATTGGTGGAGGAGTTACCACACCAGGAATGCTTGAGACTTGTTGGGATGCTTTGCGACTGGGTGGGCGATTAGTGGTAAATGCTGTCACTTTAGAGGGAGAGAAAATCCTATTTGACTGGTATGAAAGAGTAGGAGGAAGTTTTACCCGCATTAATATTCAAAGGGCTGAAGCAATTGGGAGATTTGCAGGTTGGCGGGGAATGGCTGGAGTGACGCAGTGGGTAGTGGTAAAATGCAGTTATTTAAATCCCTGAAATCCTGATGCGACTTGGTTACAAAATACCAACAATTCTTTGCATTCAAGATCGTTGGGACGGAGAGGGAGGGATTCGAACCCTCGAACAAGTTGCCCCGTTACAGCATTTCCAGTGCTGCGCCTTCAACCACTCGGCCACCTCTCCAAATTTCATGCTTTCTTACTATAAAACAAAAATTAGGAAAATGCAAATAGAAATAAGTGACTTTTTGCTATTTTTCTGTTTTGGTTCTAATTCTTTAGAAAGCGTTTTAGCGTTTCAAAAAGAACTTCTCCCAGACTTTCTCAGATATAGGAAATTTTCGCTGATGGTAGAAAACTCAAGTCGAGCTATTCTGTAATATAATGTTGAAACTCCAGATAGCAAATAGCAGATGGTTCAGACACACACAATTCAAGTTCGCGATCGCGCCCGTGGGGTATCGTACACTCTAGAAGTTCCAGAAGACCGCTACATTTTGCACTCAGCTGAAAGTCAGGGAATAGAACTCCCGTTTTCTTGTCGCAATGGAGCCTGTACAACTTGTGCTGTCAGAATTATCTCAGGAGAAATTGACCAACCAGAAGCAGTGGGACTATCACCCCATTTAAGACGTAAAGGTTATGCATTACTCTGCGTCAGTTATGCTCGTTCCGACCTGGAAGTGGAAACCCAAGACGAAGATGAGGTTTATCTACTCCAATTTGGGAAATATTTTGCTAAAGGGAGAGTTAAGTCAGGATTACCTTTAGATGAAGATTAGAAATTGGCTCCCTCAGATGGGAGCCTTATTCGGAAAAATAGCGATCATTTGCTGGATATTACTGTTGGTTAGTTGTCAAGGCGATCGCCAGTCCGCGAGCAAACCATCAGAGGTGAAAGTAGCACGGGTAGTTAGCGGACAAACTCTAGAAGTATTGGGCGTAGCAGAACAACCCGATTTTATTTCCCAAGTTCGGTTAATTGGAGTGGATGCGCCAGATTTACGACAATATCCTTGGGGTGAAGATGCTAAACAATTATTGGAAACTTTGATTGGGGACAAGGATAGTACTGTGAGGCTGGAGTTTGACCTAGAAACCAAAGATAACTTTGGGCGAACTTTGGCTTACGTCTGGAAAAATAATTTACTTTTAAATGAACAAGTCCTCAAACAAGGATATGGTCTATTTGGCGTGCGATCGCTCAATCATAAATATGACCAGCGTTTAGAGCAAGCACAGCAATGGGCGAGACTTATGGGAGAAGGAATCTGGGACCCTTTAAAACCCATGCGTCTAACCCCCGCAGAATTTCGTCATTTAAATCAGTAGTAAATATGAGACAATATTATCCTTATTATCCTTCATTTTTAGTCCTACTCTTCCCGCTCTGTTGATTCCCATGACTGAACTACAAATTTTTTTAGACATTGCTACAGAAGCTGCTTTAGTTGCAGGAACTGCTTTACAGGATTATTTAGGTAAAATAGACGACGCAATTAGTGAAAAAGGGCGACCGGGCGATCTAGTTACCGCAGCAGACAAAGCAGCAGAACAATTGATTTTGTCATTTTTACAGCGCCACTTTCCCCAACACGCAATTTTAGCAGAAGAATCGGGAAAGCAAGGTAATCAAGATAATGAATTCTTGTGGGTGATTGACCCTTTGGATGGTACGACCAACTACGCACATCAATATCCTGCTTTTGCTGTTTCCATTGGATTGTTGATTCAAGGTCAACCAAAAGTAGGAGTGATTTACAATCCTATTCATGATGAATTATTCCGAGCAGCATCTGGTTTAGGAGCAACTCGCAACCGTCGTCCTATCCACGTTTCCTCAACTACAGAACTGAGTAAAAGTTTATTAGCAACTGGTTTTGCTTATGATCGCCGCGAAACACCCGATAATAACTATGCAGAATTTACCTATCTCACCCATCTTACCCAAGGAGTCAGACGTAGCGGTGCAGCATCTTTAGATTTAGCTTATGTTGCTTGTGGGCGAATTGATGGTTATTGGGAGAGAGGTCTTGCCCCATGGGATATAACTGCTGGTATAATCTTACTAGAAGAAGCTGGAGGTAAAGTCACCGCATATGATGGAACTCCAGTAAAAATAGATTCAGGTAGAATTCTAGCGACTAATCATCATATTCATCAGCAACTTAGTCATGAACTAATCCAAGTTCCTCCCCTGCCCTTTTGGTCTCATTCGTGACCTGCAATTTCAATTAAACGTTTTGTAAAATCAACAGAATGTAAAATTATTCCTTGGGTGTAACTCCTTCATCTGTATAATGTATGTCCTTAAAGCTAGACCGTGGATTATTCAAATATGATGTTTTAGACTACCATGCTTTTCTATGTGTTCCCATTAGTGCGGAAATCAAGGAAATCCGCAAGCGCTACCTGAAAATTGCTAGGCGGTTACACCCAGATAGCTGCATAAGTGCTAGTGATGTAGAAAAAGAGTTAGCTAACCAATTATTATCTAAGATGGTCAACCCAGCTTATGAAAAGCTCTCTGCAGAACGCAACCGCGCTGAATATCTATTAATTCTATCACAAATAGGCAAACGCCTCTTGCCAGAAGCAGCATCTGTAGAATTGTATTTCGACTTGTCGAAGCAATTAGCAAAATCTCCTGGAATAGATTTAGCATATCTACACGCTATCCATCAACTCGCCGAAACCCAATTTAGTGATCTTGAGAAAGTACCGCAAGTTATTGCTCAAGTTAGTGAATTAAATTTGGTTTATTTGCTCAGGGTCGCAGCTCAGTCAAACAACCCGCCAACTCCCAGACCAGCTCAGATTGCTGCTAAACCAGCAACAACACCAGAACCACCAAAAGAAGACTCCTTGACCGAAAACTACATCCGTCGAGCCCAAACTTTGATGGATAAAAATCAATTTGCTCAAGCCAAAATAGAATTGCAGGATGCTTTAAAATTACAGCCGCGAAATAGTCGCTGTCATAGTCTCATGGGTACGGTGTATTTAAAGCTAAATCAGTTGAAGATGGCGAAAGTTCATCTAGATAATGCCCTAAAATTAGATCCTAAAGATGCTTTGGCTTTAGAATGGAAACCCAAAGTAGATAAGGCTCTGGGAACATCTGGGACAACTCAAACAACTTCTCGAGTCAATCAGGGAAATGGATCGTCAGAGAAATCTGGTGGTTTATTTGGTGGTTTATTTGGTGGGAAGAAAAAATAATGGTATATCAACCAGCAACGGGAGCTAGAGATTTACTACCTCTAGATGTAGCTCAAAAAGAATGGATTGAAGAGCGTTTACAACAGGTATTTCATCGCTGGGGATATCATAGGATTATCACCTCAACTGTTGAGCGCATGGACACTTTGATGGCTGGGGAAGCAATTCAACGTCAGATGGTGATTCAATTACAAAACGGTCAAAATGAAGCATTGGGATTGCGTCCAGAACTGACGGCTTCTATTGCTCGTGCTGTTGTGACTCATATGGTAGGTACTTCTTATCCCCACCGACTATATTACAATGCTAATATATTTCGCTCTCATCAGGAGAGTCATCGGAATCGCCAGCAAGAATATTACCAATCTGGGGTGGAACTGCTGGGTGCTGGGGGTTTGTTAGCAAATGCGGAAGTGCTGTTTTTGCTGAGAGATTGTTTAGCAGCACTAGATTTACAGGAATGGTGTTTAGTTTTAGGTGAGGCGGGAATTACTCGTTCCTTACTCGATACTTTTCCTCTGAACTTGCAAAGTAAAGTGCGGCAAGCGATCGCTCATCTTGACCGTGTGACTATAGATCATCTTCCTGTGGATGAATCGCTGCGCGAACTGGCGAGAACTATTATGGATTTGCGGGGTAATAGTACTTTTGTCCTAGAAAAACTGAGTAGCTTACTCACAGATACTAACCAACAAGTAAAAGTCCAAAATCTGAAATCATTAGTTGAATTATTAGAATCAGATGGTAAATTCCCACTCATTCTAGACCTCAGCTTAATCCAGACTATAGACTACTACACCGGTATTGTGTTTGAAGTAGTCAGTGCCAATAATGGTCAAGCACGAGTATTAGGACTTGGTGGTCGCTATGACGATCTTTTGGGTTTATACCATCCCCAAGGAGAAGATATTCCCGGAATCGGGTTTGTCTTCAATTTTGATGATTTATATCAAATTCTGCTATCTGCGGCAAAATTACCCCGCGATATTCCATCTACCAATTGGTTGGTAGTCCCCCAAGATCAGAGCGCCAATGCCGCTGTTTTTGCTTATGCGCAAGAAATACGAGGTTCTGTAGATTTAACTCGTGTCGAAATATATTTGGAAGGAGGGAGCATAGAGCAGGTACGCCAGTATGCGATCGCTCACTCCATTCCTCAAATTGCTTGGATTGGCGCAGATGGGTTACCAACGATTGAATTGGTTTAAGCCAGAAAATTAAATCAGATAAACATCAGATAAACAAGAGAGGGAACTAGCAAAATGCCACATACGATTATTACTGAAGTTTGTCAAGGAGTTGCTGATTGCGTCAACGCCTGTCCTGTAGCCTGTATTCATCCTGGTCCAGGTAAAAATATGCTAGGAACAGATTGGTATTGGATTGATTTTGCTACTTGTATTGACTGTGGTATATGTCTCCAAGTTTGCCCAGTGGAAGGAGCTATTGTACCAGAAGAAAGACCAGAATTACAAAAGACTCCAACTTAAAGATTTTTCATCGATTAAATCACCATTAACCACGAAAAATTGACTAATGCTAACTGAAAATTTATTAGAAGTTGAGCGGATATACGCTGGATATATTAAAGATGTGGATATACTACAAGGTTTAAATTTCCGCGTCGCACCTGGTGAACTAGTCACAGTAATTGGACCTAATGGTGCTGGTAAGTCAACTTTAGCAAAAACCATTTTCGGGCTTTTGACCCCCCATACTGGCGTTATTACATTCAAAGGACAAAATATAGTTGGTCTAAAATCAAACCAAATCGTCGAACGGGGTATGTGTTACGTTCCCCAAATCAAAAATGTCTTTCCCTCGTTGACTGTGGAAGAAAATCTAGAAATGGGAGCTTTTATCCGCAATACTTCCCTGAAACCTCTGAAGGATCAGATCTTCACCATGTTTCCCAAACTGAGCGATCGCCGCAGTCAACGCGCTGGAACTTTATCTGGTGGAGAACGCCAAATGCTGGCTATGGGTAAAGCTCTCATGCTGGAACCCGATTTACTGCTTTTAGATGAGCCCTCTGCTGCTTTATCACCGATTTTAGTTACACAGGTATTTGAGCAGATTAAACAAATCAATCAATCGGGTACAGCGATCGTCTTAGTGGAACAAAACGCACGTAAAGCCTTAGAAATGGCTGACCGTGGCTATGTGCTAGAATCTGGAAGGGATGCTATGTCTGGATCTGGTCCAGAATTGCTAAATGATCCAAAAGTGGGAGAATTATATCTTGGAGTGGGAAAATCCCATTAAAATTACGTTTAAAATCATATCTAGATTAGCTTATGGATAATGAAATACGATTAAAAATGATTTTAGCTGACTCCCTTGTCGGGTTGGTACTACCAGATCTAGCTCACGTTAACTTACCCAACTGGTGGTTAGCTGGGGGCGCGGTGCGAAATACCGTTTGGTCTAACCTGTTTGGTGATAGATGTGCATTATTTATTAAGGACTTTGATGTTGCTTTCTTTGATCCAGCAGGCGATCGCTCCCAAGAGTTAGCAGCGAAAGTCACCCTGAAAGCAAGTTTTCCTAACTACAAATTTGATATCAAAAATCAGGCTAGCTTTGGACGTTGGCGTTCTGGTAGCGTAAAATACACTAGTGTGGAAGATGGAATCAAAAATTGGTTACATACGGCGACAGCTGTAGGCATAAAATTGGATACTCTTGGAAATTGGCAATTTTTTACTCCTTATGGCTTAGATGATTTATTTGCTGGTATTATTCGACCCACACCAGCCCATATTCATAATCTAGAAGCTCGCAGAAAAGCTGAGACATTTTTAGAGAATTGTCCTGATCTCAAAATCATCGAAGAATAATAGGTGGTGCTAGGTTAGCAGTGATAAGACTCAAACCCTTCACAATTCTGCATTATAGCCATGTAGAAAGCACTAGATTGCTCCAATGTGGTAGAATGGTGGTAGAAATACTACCTTAAAATAGAAACTAGAAACTACCTCAACTAAAGATATAGCTGTTTGCTCAATTGTCAAAGCTAAACTATTTTATGGCGCGATGAAAAGTGCTAACCCAGAACGCAATCTTAACTTACAGCAAGAATTTTTAGCTCAATTTATATCATTAACCTTTGACGATTTATCAGCACTGAGATTCGGGATAATTCGTTCTCAAAGCACTAGGTACTCCAATCGGAGCATATGATTGACAAATCGCCGCTATTGCATTAACAAATAGTTTAACTCTCGTTACTCATAATACCAGAGAGTTTAATCGTGTTAATAAGTTAACTACTGAAGATTGGGAGATAGAAATATGTAATAAATTTATATAATAAAACCACACATCTACATCTGCTGAATAGGAATCTGAATCACAAATTCTGTTCCTATTCCAGTAGTGGAAAAACACTCCAACTTACCACGATGTTTAACAGTAATAATTTGATAGGAAATAGATAAGCCCATACCTGTACCTTTATTTACAGGTTTTGTGGTAAAAAATGGCTCAAATATCTTTTCTCTAATCCTCTCTGGAATACCACCTGCATTGTCAGAAATAGTTATATTTACCCAATTAGTATCGATCGCAGAGGTACGGATAACAATGGCAAAATCGTGTGTAGTGGTTGGTGATTGATTAAATTTATCTTCCATAGCATCAATCGCATTGGCGATAATATTCATAAATACCTGATTCAGTAAACCAGGATAACATTCTACGTGGGGCAAATTGCTATAATCTTTAATAATTTGAATTACTGGAAGTCCTGTTTGAGCTTTTAGCCGATGTTGTAAAATTATTAAAGTACTTTCAATCCCTTCATGAATATCCACAGTTTGGCATTCTGCTTCATCAGTGCGAGAGAAATTGCGCAGAGTTCTAGAAATATCTCGCAGACGCTGGCTACCTATTTCCATAGAAGCGAGGATTTTGAGCAAGTCATCTTGGATAAATTCTAGGTCTTTATCCTTTGCCTTTGTCTGAATTTCTGGTACAGGGTCGGGATAGTACTTTTGATAGAGTTGAATAAAATCTAAAATTGTTTGAAAGTACTCTCTAATATAATTGAGGTTAGCCTGAATAAAGTTAAGTGGATTATTAATTTCATGGGCAACACCTGCTACTAGTAATCCCAAGGTTGCCATTTTTTCTGATTGGACTAAATGAACTTGGGACTGCTGCACCTCTTGCAAAGCTGCGGTCAATTTCGACGTGCGGTCAGCAACTTGCTGTTCCAGGGTTTGAGTTAAATAGTGTAATTTTATATGGGTTCTGACTCTGGCGAGTAGTTCCGCCTCGGCAAATGGCTTAGTAATATAGTCTACCGCACCTAATTCAAATCCATTAACTGTATTGGTAGTGTCTGAAAGAGCGGTCATGAAGATGATCGGAATATTTTGGGTGATAGATGAGGTTTTCAGACGACGACATACTTCAAACCCATCAATACCAGGCATCATAATGTCCAGTAAAATCAAATCAGGGAAATTCAGTTCGGCTTGTTTAATCCCACGTTCACCATCCTTGGCGATCGCTACTTCATAACCCGCCTCAGTCAGAACTCTGGAAGTTACTGCCAAATTGGCGGGTGTATCATCTATGATCAAAATTAAAGGTACATCTCTCATACCTTACCTCTCTATTACATTGGTTAATTTATGGTGCAAGTTTTGTAAAAACTCTTCCAGTTGTTCCATTTGAAATTCACCAGTCAAATTGAGGATGTAATTCACGAAATCAGCATAGTTTTGATCTTGATGCCCTAAAGCAGTAACTACTTCGGCTATTTTTGGCAAACGCCCTCCTTGCGCTAATTGCAGTAATTGTGTTATCATATCTAAATCGGGAATACACATTGCCGCACTAGGAGTGTTTATCTGGGTTGTAGGACTCAAAAGCGAGGTGGGTGATGCAGTTGATTCATAGACCCATTTTATATCCAAGTGCTTCTCACATAGGTTAAATAATTCTTCTGCTTGAACTGGTTTAGTCATAAAATCATCCCCGCCAGCATCCAAACTTTGCTGTCGGTCTATCATTGAAACCGATGCAGAGGAAACAATGACTGGCAATGTGCTTAATGTTTCAGATTGCCTAATTTGTCTGAGAAACTCGAACCCATTCATTACAGGCATTGCTAAATCAGTGATGATTAAGTCGGGTTTGACTTGTACAGCTTTTGCTAGTCCATCCTGTCCGTCTATGGCTTCTACAACGATAAAACCCAGCGGTTCCAGTAGATTAACAATGACTGAGCGATTTTCCCATTTGTCATCCACAACCAAAACTGTTTGTTTGTCCCCTTCATAATTAATCAATCTATTTCCAGATACATTCATTGCAGACTGTCGCCATTCAAGAGCTATGGGTAAATCAATATCAAAGAAAAAAGTGCTACCTACCCCTAACTGACTCTCTACATGAATCTGACTACCCATCAAATTCACAATGTTTTCACTAATAGCCAGTCCTAGTCCAGTTCCTTCTGATTTCTGTCTACTATCGCCCACTTGTTCAAAAGGGTTGAAAATTTTCGTTAGTGATTCTGGACTCATACCAACTCCAGTATCAGTAATTTGGAACCGGATGCAACATTGCATCCCTTGGGCATTGCTTTGACCAATATGCTCAACTTTAAATGTTACCTTTCCTTCCTGAGTAAATTTGACAGCATTTCCTAGCAGATTAATCAACACTTGTCGCAGCCGTTTGTCATCTGCTTCTATACCTTCTATCAAATTAGGATCTGGTAAATATGTGAAATCTATGCCCTTTTGTTCTGACCGGATGCGGATGATTTCTACAACACCTTGTAAAAAAGATGGGAAATGAATTGATTGGGGCTGCAGTTCCAGTTTACGAGCCTCAATTTTAGAAAGATCGAGGATGTCATTAATTAGTGTGAGTAAATGGGAACCGCACTGATAAATAATTTCAATACCTTTGCGATCTTTCTGGGCTAAATATTCAGAACGGTTGATGATTTGAGCATATCCTAAGATACCATTTAGAGGAGTGCGAAGTTCATGACTCATATTGGACAAGAATTCGCTTTTAGCTTGGTTGGCGCTATCAGCAGCAATCCGTTTTTGCTCTAGAGAATTGTATGAATCTAACAATCTCGCCGCCATTTTGTTGAACTCCTGGGCCAATTGCTCAATTTCATCCCCAGTGTGAATATCTAAGCGATATGCTAAAACACCATCACCTAATTGGGCGGCTCCCAGTTGGAGCTTTTCAATAGAGCGAATTATCGGTAACAGCGTCAAGACAAATTGGGCGATAAAAATCAGTAAGACTAAGCCGATCAGACAATAAGTGGCGATGTTCGCAGTTATCTGAAATTTTCTAGCAGCTTCACGAGTATTACTATCCTGTTGATACACCTCCTCTACTAGCGCTTTGAGAAAGAATTTGATGTCTTCCTGAAAAGAGTTAATCGCCTTCACATCTTGCAGGGTGTTAGGTGTTGTGCGTTTTTTTAGACCATCTACCAAGCGCCCTAAATATTTGTAACGTCTACCTACTATATCCGGTTGCTTTGCTTCTGGTATTAGATTTTTGAGTTCTGTTAACGTTTGGGAAAACCTTGATGCAAAACGATTGTAATCCTCCATATCTGCCGCATTGTGATTAAGCAGTAGGTAATTTTTCAGGGCTGAAGTTTGTTCTTCTAGGGAAAGTTGTAAGTCTTGAGTTTTGTGGACTGCTTGATTGGTTCGTTCTCGGCTAAGTTGAACTGATTGCTCAGTTTGTTTGATGGCGATTGTACTTACCCCTACTAGGATAATCACCATGGTCACAGAAATTGCTGTCGAACCAATAAACTTAGTCAGAATTTTCATGGTTACTTCGCAGCTACTTTCACAGATCTAAAATGAAAATAGATTTGTCTTATCTCTTCAAAATCCCGATCTTTGGCTAGAGTATATCCAGAAGACTCCCCTCCACCAAGATGCACCATACCTGTAGGAGCATCAATCAAAGCTCTTTGTAATTTGTCAATCATTTCTGGCGAGAACTTTTTCTTGTTGATTGCAATGGGCGAATTTGGTATAGGGTCGGATTCCCAAATAATCTTGTATAGGGGAGCAGGAAGCTTACCTGTTGCTTGACTTTGGATGAAGGAAGATTTATGGTCGGCGATCGCATCTACTCGATCTGCTCCTAGGTCTTTCTCCACTTGGTCATGAGTCACAGAGTAACGAATATGAGTAAAGTCCTTGGTGGGATCAATGTGATTTTTTTCCAAAGCACTCATTGGTAGGAGAAACCCAGAGGTAGAAGATGGGCTGACAAATCCGAAACGCTTACCTTTCAAATCCGAGAAGGATTTTATGCCTTTTTTTGTATTAACGACAATGACGCTAGTATACCAAGGTCTACCCGTATCTTTGTCAATAGCCATAACAATTGGTTCAACAGAAGAATTCTGCTGATGGGATTCTACATAGGCCAATGGTCCAAGATACGCTATATCTACTTTTTCCTTGACGATTAAATCCACAGCAGAATCATAGTTTTTGGTAATTTCAAAAGAAACCGGACGCTGAATACTTTTTTGCAGATAATCGGCTAGAGCTTTCAACTTATCATTCTGTTCTGCTGAATTTCCCGAAGGAATTGTCGCTATTATTAAGGGTTTAATGGCTGAATCAGGACTGGTTGTGGGGGTAATTGCGCTTTGAGAACTACTACTATTAGGAGAGCTAGTCTGACAACCTACTGTTAGCTTGACAATTGCCAAAAGTAAAGTCAGGTTAATTACCCGATGCAAATAATGTTCGGTCTGTCGGGAAAGAAGTTTGGTCATCGTTCCTCAATATCTGAATCAATAATCATTAGGTATATATGCTGCAATAATATCTATGGATACTGTTGACAGACTTAATTTAAATTGTATTATATATTGCACAAATTCCCAGTATTATAGCTAAATAATTTTAATGTATTGGCAAAGAATTACCAAGCTCTCTATAATCTACGATGACAGGTTTGGTCTCTAAGGCTAGAGTACCAAAGACGCATTTTATGGATGCGCCGTAAAGGTAGATTCGGGAAATATCATCCTAAAGATAGAGGAGAGAGACGATTTTATCGTCTACTATAAAGGGAACATCTAAACTGATGCTCCTTCCTAATTTGGATTACCAAAGAGTAGGAAGTCATCTTGATGTAATATCCTCTCCCGTTATGGCCGTGCGGCTGTGGCGGGAGAGGTTGTGGATTTTAAGGATTCGAGGAAGTCAAGAAGATCTTTGAATGAAGGACATCTACTCATCAATAATACCACTGTAAAGCCATTCGCCTAAGTCCCCTTCTTCATAAAGATACTCAGTGACGCTGTGAATCTCTTTTTCGTTTAGCTTCCGCACAATTGTCCGTCCATCATTGCGGAAAACTAGATTGATTTCGTTTGGACTAGTCCATCCTACAACCTGTGGTGAATGAGTTGAGAGAATTAAATTTCCCTCGAAAGTATATGTTTGAATCTCATTAAGTAATTTGTCTAACATTCCAGGATGAATTTGACTCTCTGGTTCTTCAATTATTGTAGTAGAGCTAGGATAAGAAGCGACTACTTCTATCAGGATCGATAGAACCCGGAGTGTTCCATCCGAAAGCAATCCAATGTTGACTCCATCCACCAATACTGAAGAAACATACCCTTCATCTTCGTCTTTATCTTTGATTTTCTCTCTAGAGTCTTCATTTAAAAGAAACTTCTGTACAGTTATTTTACTTCCAAGTCCAATTCTCTGACAAACGCTTTCAAATTCCTTCAGTTCTCCCGCACTAATAAGACGGAGTATTTTACGAGTTAGCATGTCTGCTAGCCCATAAGCATTAGAAGACATCCCTTTCCTTGAAACCTTGATAATAGATGGGTAACGCCGCACTGTTTGACGCGCAGGAGTCTTACCTAAAACGCGAACTCCTCGCAAAACACTATATACCCACTGCATTTCTATAGGTATATTTAAACTTAATCTTTGGCTATCTGCAATATGCAATTGTCTAAGCGAGCTAGTATTTCCCAGAATAGCAATAATTGGATCGCCATTATTGTTGAATTTTGTGACTCCAGTTTCAGTTATCCATAGCAGTTCATCTCTATCAATATATTCGCAGCGTTCATTCCAAGAATACTGGTTCTCTTCTGAGCCATCACTTGTTGAGTCATCTACATCTGAACCATCTATGTCTGGAGCATCAGTAGCAGCAGGTAAAAATACAAGCTCGTATCTATACTTAAGTACCCGCTCAGTTGGTGTTAAAATCTCGATATCTAATATTTGGGGAATGCTATTGCTATTAAACTGTCGAAACCGAGTTAACTTACCGCTAGCCCATGATGATATTGCATGAAATCCTTCCAGAATAGCTGATTTACCTGCTCCATTTCGACCAACTAGTACAGCAACTTTGTCAGCAAGTGAGATAGAAACCTCACCACCTAGAGCATTCCATTTGTCGAGAGTAAAAGATAACAGACGGGGCTGACTGGTATTCGGCAAAATATACTTTTTCCTCCGTTGTTTACAGGTTAAATATATTTAATCTGATTGTATCTGAGATTCATGCTGAAGTGTTAATCATTGGGAAAATGCATGAATTTTTGTTTAACTTTATTAACTATAATCTGGGATCGACAGGTTCGCTCTCTAAGGCTAGAATACCAAAGACGCATTCATGGATGCGACGTAAAGGCGAATGATTAACAAATCTTTCTAGCGCTTCCACACCCAAAGCAAACTCTCGCATAGCTAAAGAACGCTTGATGGATAATCCTCTAGGACGTAGACGTTCCAGGTTTTCAGGGCTGGAATATTCAGGACCATAAATAATCCGGAGATATTCCGGTCCGCGACACTTGATAGCAGGCTGTACTACACCGCGATCGCCTGTCATGATAAATTCCTTGGGTTTGACTACTATACCTTCACCACCTGCATTTGTCAGTTCTTCCCACCATTTTATTGCTTGGGCTTGACTAATAGGATCGCTCAGGTTTATCATCTTATAATTGGTCGCTACAATTAGATTTGGATCGTAAACAGCAAGTTTAGCAGCTTGTTCCATATGCCAAATATGGTCTTTATCTGTATGAACCGCTCCTTCTGTAGCTAAGATGTGGAAAGGTGCGAGTTTCAAATCAGAGATATTGCTCACGTTCCAGCAGTAATTTCGATAAGCACTAACGTAACGTTGCGCCATTTCAGTTCTTTTTTGATAATGGTCAAGTTGATGATTTACGTCTACGCCACGCTTTTGTGTTTTCTCTAATAATGTCACAGCATGACTCAGAGCTAGGCGAGATGCAACTCCCACAGGCGCATATTGTTCCCGTAATAAACCCTGCGCTTTAGCAGACCAAGGCATAAGTTCGCAATCCAGACATACCCAATCAGTTTGTAATTCTTCCCAAAATCCAGTTTGGGTTAAATCTGTATTGAGTCGCTGTAGAAATTCTTTGACTAATTCTGGATGATCAAAAAACATCCTACCAGTCCGAGTATAACAAATACCAATACCTTCATTTACAACACCAAAGCGTTTCGTCGCCACTGCTTCATCCCGACAAATAATTACTACCGCTCTAGAACCCATATGCTTTTCTTCACAGATGACTTCTGTAATTCCCTGCTTTTGGTAGAAATTAAAAACTTGCTGGGGATGTTCCAGATATCCTGGTAATAGAGATGCTTCCACCGGTGACATAGTTGGTGGTAGATAGATCAGCCATTTAGGATTAACCGCAAACCGACTCATTACCTCCAAAGCAGCGATCGCATGTTCCTCCCGGATCGTAATATCATGACGTAATCGCGTGTTAATCATGCGCTTACCGATGACATCATCAATATGTAAAACATCATCAAGTTCTTGTTGAGCAGTTCTTCCTACTCCACCCTCACTACCTTCTAATGGTTGTATTGGTTTAACTGGCTTGTAATGAACTCGATGAGCATTAACGCTAACTAATTCCTTTTCAGGATAGCATAAAGCTGTTAACTTACCACCAAACACACAACCTGTATCGATATCAATAGTATTATTCAGCCATTCAGCTTCGGGTACAGGGGTATGTCCATACACTACCATTGCTTTACCCCGATATTCTCCCGCCCAGTTATAGCGGACAGGTAAGCCAAAAGCATCAATTTCACCAGTGCTTTCACCGTATAATGCAAATTCTCTCACAGCGCCAGAACCCCGTCCTTGCATTTCTTGCTTCATTCCAGCGTGAGCTACTACTAAACGCCCATCATCTAGGAGAAAGTGACTAATTAATGAATCCAAAAAAGTTTTGATTTCTGGAATAAATATTTCCTGTATTTCCTGAGGTAAAGCTGCAATTTCGGCTAAAGTTTTTTCTAATCCGTGGTTAACTCTGACATTGCGCCCTTGGAGTTTTCGGAGTAGTTTTTGTTCATGGTTTCCCGGAACACAAATAGCATTTCCCGCCTCTACCATATTGTGTACTAGCTTAACTGTGTCTAATATACGTGGTCCTCTATCTACTAAGTCGCCAAGAAATACAGCTTTGCGTCCTGCGGGATGGAAATATGTAGGGAAATCCCAAGGTATGGGTAAAGCAGCAGAAATTTGATAACCCAATTTCTGCAGTAAAATTTCTAGTTCATCACAACAACCGTGGATATCACCAATAATGTCAAAAGGACCATGTTCGGATTTACGATTATTCCATAAAGTTTGTCTGGTAATTTCTACTGCGGCGATTTCCTCTGGGGAATGGAGGACATGGACATAGCGAAATCCTTCTTTTTCTAAACTCCGCAAACTGCGCCTTAAATTTTGCGTGTGTCTCTGTACAACATGAAAACCAAAATTTCTATTTGGACGCTGTTGATTGCGCTGATGACATAATTCTGCTGGGAGGTCAAAGGCGATCGCTACTGGAAAAACATGATATTGTCGTGCTATGGCTATTAATGTTCTCCGGTCTTCTGCTTGTACGTTAGTCGCATCAATTACTGTTAACTTACCAGCAGCTAAACGTTTACCAGCAATAAAGTGTAATACAGCAAAAGCATCGTGACTAGCCCCTTGATTATTTTCATCATCGGAGACTAACCCACGACAAAAATCCGAGGAAATTATTTCAAATGGTTGAAAGTGCTGACTAGCAAAGGTAGATTTACCAGAACCAGAAGCACCAATCATCACGACTAAAGAAAGTTCGGGAATATTTATTTTCATGGTTTATTTGCATAATCATTCTTTTAGAAAGACTGCCATCTGTGTAGGCGCTCCAATTTCTGCTTCTTCTACACCCACAGGATAAAACTCCACACTATAAGCAAACTTTGCTGCTATCTGATTTGCCCAATTTTGCAACTCTTGTCTGCTCCACTCAAACCGATGATCTCTATGGCGCAATTTGCCAAAGGGTAAATTTATAAAGTTGATATTATACTCTATGTTAGGCGTTGTGATCACTACCATTCTGGGTTGAGCAAATTCAAATAGCACCCTGGAAAAAACCTCTAATCTTGGTAAATCCAGATGTTCGATTACCTCGATCGCTGTAGCAGCGTCATATCCTTGAAACCGCTTGTCTTGGTAAGTTAGCGAACTCTGAAATAATTGCAACCTTTCCCATTGGTTACGAGGTAAACGTAAATTGTCTAATCGTTCCTGAGCTACTTCTAAACAATGATAAGAAACATCAACGCCTGTGACCTGCTCAAAAAAGTTGTCTTTCAACAAACTTTTTAAAAGATTACCCTGTCCGCAGCCTAAATCAATTATACGTCTAGCATTATTTGTCTTCAAGGTAGCAACTACGGTATTTAAACGTTGCTGATTGAGGCTGAGGGGTTTTTCCACTGCTGCTTCTTCCTCGGCGTGACTTGCTTGAGAGCTATCTGGATCGAGTTCATCTTCTTCAGCCAACTTGGCTAACGCAGCACGGGTTAAACGATATTGTCTTTTCAAGTAGCGTTTGGTAATTTGTTCTCGTTCTGGATGTCCGCTCAACCAACCTTCTCCATGATGTAGCAGCTTTTGAACTTCATCTTCTCCAATCCAGTAGTGTTTATAATCATCCAGTACCGGAACGAGGACATATAAATGGCTTAATAAATCACTCAATAATAAATTTTGATGTAATTCAACGCTAAAATATTTGCTTTCTCCCCAATCAGGAAAATTTTCATCTAAAAGATGATTTTTGGTGATCACTTGATAACCCAATGGTTCAAATAAGCGTCGGAGAAACCCTTCCCCTCCTCGACATGGCAAAACGGATAATTCTACTGTAAAGGGTAGAGGCGTTTTTGCAAGTTCTGGTTTTTCTTTACAACGACCTGCTAAGGCTGTACTATATACCTGTGATATGGCTACGCTGAGAAATGATGAAGCAACATAGGGGCGATCACTGACATATTCTGCTAAACTAGAGTTACGTCCCCGGACTAACTTAACAGGATTGATATCCAGCAATAATGCTGCTGTACATTTATCCACATTGGCTTCTGGATAAAAAACATGAGCTTGTCCAAAAGACAAATCGAAAGACTGACATCTCTCAGGATGCTTATGGAGCAGATAACCTAGATCTGTAGCTGGGTAATGTGTGGTTGTGAGTGTTAGAAGCATGAACTTTCATTAGAAATGTACTATAATGCTAATGTTACTCAAAATCAAGCGTGTCTTTAGATCTGAGAGTGTTAAACGATAGGGCTACTCTGCTTGCTAAATTTTGTAGCCATCGCCAAGTATTTGCTCCATAATCCGGTTCCCCATTTTTACTTTAAAAACACAGCTGATTCGATGGGTAAATCTAACCAGCTACTTAATTCTTGAGCAAGCCATGCTAATTCCGCCTCAGATGCAATTCCCTTTTGATGCTCAAGTTCTATTTTTTTCACCCCTATCCAAATAGTCAACTTTGAGGGTACTGGAATCATGGCTCCTTCACTATCCTTAGCATAATGAGGAGCAGTATAAACAAGTTTGCTTATCTTATTTAGCCCGGATGTGAGTCCAGAAATCTTCATTCCCCATAATTGTCGGTAATAGCTAATTTGCTGATTATCTAACTTGAGCCAAATAGTACTAAAACTAGTTAAAATCTGATATATCATCCCAAATCCAGCTATCCAAAAAGGTGTGGAAAACAAAAGGAAAAAAATATTACCTGGGAATGGAACCATAAAAGTACTGGCTGTCCAAAACAGGATGAAGGAATTCCAGGCGAGAGCAAAACCACCTAGATACACTAGAGAGGGAGTTAAACCACCCGATGGAATTGAAATTTCTAAGAAATCTGCTTGTTTTTGTAGTCGAATTTTACTTCCGCTTGGTTGATTAATACTAGAAACAGCAGAATTTAATTCCTGGCGATTGGTTAAAGCCTGTAGTGCTGCATTTGCAGAAATCATCCGCTTGTCTAAACCGGGTTCTGTCATTTGGATCAGCCATTTAGTTAAGTGAGGACTAATCTGGGCAAATTGGGTAAATTGTATGCGCAAATCCTTTTGAGGTAAATCGGCTGGATGAGTACCAGTTATCAAGTGAATTATAGTCGCGCCTAAGCTGTACAGATCGGAAGCGGGAACGCTACGTCCACCAAATTGTTCTTGAGCCATATAGCCATAGGTTCCGACTACCGTTCTTGTTGCTCCTACCGGAGCGATCGCTGTTTGAACGGAACCAAAATCAATCAAGTATACCTTTCCGACAGAATTACCAGAACGCTCTCCCAGCAAGATATTACTCGGCTTAATATCGCGATGAATTACAGGGGGGTTGAGTCCATGTAAATAAATTAGTATTTCTAAAATTGAGCGAGCAATTTCTGTAACTTCAATTTCTGTAAAAGTTCTACCAGTTTGGATATATTGCTCCAAACTACGAGCCGGAATATAAGTTTGAACCAGTGCGAAACCGGTATAATTGGGTAAATTTACGTCAAAATAATCTAAATAGCGGGGAATAGCAGGATGAGATAAAGATTTTAAGGTTTCGGCTTCTCGCTCAAATAATTTCAAGTCGTCCCAGTTAAAGTCACTACTAAAAGTCAGTAACTTAATAGTTACCAGTTCCTCTGTATTGATATCGCGGGCTAGTAGTGTTCTTCTTCCAGCTTTTTTGCTTAACTCCTGCTGAATTTCATAGCGATCGCCCAGTATTTGCGCCATAATTATAAAATGTTTATAAATTTAAATTACCTATATAAATCGAATATATCTAGTATAGCTGTATATCTTTATGCCTTCAAAACTATGGCCTTACATTTCTCCTGGTATTCCTGATGAATTATTCGAGCATTTACCGGGTATTTACCTGAGTCAAAGAGAGTTGCGCTTAGTCCTAATCTCTCAACTGCGATTACAATTGAATACTGTATTGTGGGATATTGGTGCTGGAACAGGGACAATTCCTGTAGAAGTAGGATTGCTTTGTCCTGAAGCCAGAATCATCGCTGTAGAACGAGATGAAGAAGTTGCTAATTTAATCAAACGTAACTGCGACCAATTTGAAGTGAAAAATGTTGATGTGGTTGTAGGTAGCGCTCCAGAGTGTTTATCAGAGATTCAACTAAAACCTGAGCGTGTTTGTATTGAAGGTGGTCGCCCTATACAAGATATTCTCCAAGCTGTATGGACATATCTACCACCATCAGGTCGCGTAGTGGCGACAGCAAGTAATTTGGAAAGCTTGTATGCAATTTCTCAAAAACTTTCGCAGTTAAGAGCCAGAAATATCGAAGTTGTCCAATCAGCCGTGAATCGCTTGGAATCACGGGGTTTTTCCCAGAGCTTTGTTGCATCTGACCCTATTTTTATTCTGAGTGGGGAAAAGTTAGATTAATCACAAAACTGGGATTAAGCATTTATCCTCCGTTGTAAACTTCTATTATGGACGTAGACTTAACGTTAGATAAAGTTACAATATTCCTATGCTTTGGTCTCGAATTATTAGTGGAGTGATTGCGATCGCGATCGCGATATGCTCAACCTTACTAGGAGGTTGGTATTTTACTATTGCTATGGCGATTGTCGTTGTTTTAGGTCAGATGGAATACTGTAATCTAGCCAGAGCTAGAGGTATAACTCCAGCCGCAAAAACTACCCTAACGGTTAGTTTAATCTTGTTGATCATTTGCACCATCAATGATAGCTTGGCTGAAGCAGTACTCACAATAGGTGGCACAATTATCTGCTTTTATCTGCTATTCCAACCCAATTTTGCCACGATAGCCGATATTTCTACTTCCATTATGGGGCTATTCTATGTGGGTTATTTGCCCAGTTTTTGGGTAAGACTCCGCAATTTCCACCCCGATATGAATGCTCTACAGGTGAGTAATCTTCCCCTAAATGGTTACTGGCCAACCAATTGGTCAGAAATTCTCACACAAGGTAATTTAGCCTCTCTACCACCAGGTTTAACCGCTACAATGCTCACATTTTCATGTATTTGTGCGGCTGATATTGGTGCTTATATTGTAGGTAAATCTTTTGGTAAAACCCGTTTATCTGATATCAGCCCTAAGAAAACTGTAGAGGGCGCAATTTTTGGTATCACTGCGAGTACCACTATCTCGCTGATAGGCGCTTACTTGATTCATTTACCCTACTACTTCCTGACCGGAATAGTATTAGGATTGCTGATTGGAATTGCTAGTTTGTTAGGCGACTTAACAGAGTCATTGCTTAAACGAGATGCGGGAGTCAAAGACTCAGGACAACTGATCCCCGGTCATGGGGGTATTTTAGACCGGACTGACAGTTATATTTTTACAGCTCCCTTGGTCTACTACTTTATGACTCTGCTTTTGCCTATATTAACTGATCATTAAGATCAAATTTCTATAACTGAAACTCAAAAGCCCAAGCAGCAGCAAAGCTTTGTTACTTTTTCGCAACTACTACATATAATTAAATTTAAAGTGTGAGGATTTTGAATTTTCAATTTCTCATGTTTAAGGATGAATATTCATTCGTCCACTACAGATGAGGGATCTGGAATTCAGATGTACTTCTTGCAGATCTACATCTGAGCCAAGGTATATACTGTACACTAAGTTATTCTCTAACATTGTTACTTGATGATCGATCAGGAGTTGAATTAGGGCTATCTGGAGTTCTTGACCGCTAAATAGCTCTATACTTGTAGTAATTTCTAATAACTTGGGTCTATCCTCGCTATATTCTATACCTTGCAGGTAAATACGCTGTTGTGCTAAGGCGATTTTTTCCCAATTGATTCCCTTGGTTTTTGCCCATTCTTCTGGTAGTACTTTAACAAGTACATCATTGAGAGCAGTAGATAATAAATTTGATGATAGGGAGTAATTGAGATCCTGTTCCTTAATCATCAGTTGACCAATTACTGATATTGTTTCTAATAGCCGTAGAGGTTTTCCTCTTAGTATTGCTCCGACATTTATTTGTATATTTTCAGCCGTGAGTTGCACCTGCGTAACATGAAGTCCTTGATAAACCGCATTACTGGCATAAATAGATACCTGGGGAATACGTCCAGACAAAATCTGGCGATCGCTAGCTTGAATTTGAATTTCCAGTTCAGCTATTTGGCTCAACTGAGTGTGCAGCCATAATTTAATTGCTGGTATCAAAATTTGCTTGATGACGCGTGTTTCTCTCATAAAATTGGCTGAAGAACCATGTAAAAACTAGAGTAAAGGAGGATAGTTCCACAAGTTTCCAATTTAACACTATTTTAAGTTTGTCTAATGAGACTGTATAAGCTAAAACCACGATTCTCAGGAAATTTCCTATGGAGGTAAGAGTACAAAAAATTATTGCTCAACTAGGTATTGCTTCGCGTCGAGAAGCTGAAGAAATGATTCGGCAATTTCGGGTGAAGATCAATGGTACATTGGCGCAGTTAGGGCAAAAAATCGATCCTGAAAAAGATTTGATCACGATTGACGATCAAACTTTGACGAGAAATTTTCGGCCTAATTTAATTTATTTGTTACTGTATAAGCCTGCTGGATTTGTTTGTACTTGCCACGATCCCCAGAAAAGACCCACAGTCCTACAGCTACTACCACCAGAACTCCGGTCAGGTTTGGGTATACATCCAGTTGGGCGCTTAGATATAGACTCAACAGGAGCATTATTACTCACCAATGATGGGGACTTGACATTTGGACTAACTCATCCTAGCCATAGTATTACTAAGACATATGATGTTTTGGTAAAAGGACATCCCCCAGAAGCAGTTTTACAAAACTGGCGTGAGGGTATTGTACTTGCAGGAAAAAACACACGTCCAGCTCAAGTACGCCTGCTGGAACGGTTACCTCAACAAAGTCGGCTAGAAGTTATTTTGCAGGAGGGGAGAAAACGGCAGATTCGCTTAAGTGCTGAACAATTGGGATACCCAGTAATTAAGCTACATCGGACTGCTATAGGTTCAATCCAACTACAGAGTTCCATAGCTACTTTGCAAGCAGGGGAGTATCGTTATCTCACAAATAACGAAATTAACTTTTTAGAGAAGCAGATAGAGCAGATGTATACAAATACAATGAGTCAAATTACCAAAGGAGTGTAACACCGAACATGAAATGGTTCAGAAGGAAGGAAAAACAACCAATAAAACCTTCAATAGAAGCACAGCAAACGGAGAAATTAGCCCAGTTAGGTGCTCAACTGAGTTTATGGCGTCAAGAGAAAAATTTATCTCTAGAGGAATTAGTCGGGTTAACTCGCATTTCTCGGCGCATATTGCAAGCCATTGAAGAGGGTAATTTAGCTGATTTACCAGAACCCGTTTACATTCAAAGTTTAATCAAGCAATTTGCTGATGCTTTAGGTGTGAATGGTGTAGATTTTGCTAGCGATTTTCCCCTTGGCTCGCCAAAAATAAATTTTCCCCAAAATGCCTGGAAAAATACATTTGTTGGTCAATTACGTCCAGTTCATTTATACATTCTCTATATTTCTCTGATCTTTTTCTCGGTTAATAGTCTATCTAATTTGTTGAATAAAGCTGCTCTACAAGCAAGTAATAGCCAAAGTCAATTACAGTCTTCCAAGGAATCCCCACTCACATCCCAACATCTGACATCTAACAATTTACAAGCCATCAAATCGGTGGAACAAGCTGTACAGATTGGAGTAATTTTGAAATCCTCCTCCTGGATACGTGTAGTAGTTGATGGTAAAACAGATTTTGAGGGAGTTTTACCACAAGGGACTTACCGGACTTGGAAAGCTCAAGAACAATTGACAGTCAAGACTAATAATGCTGGTGGGGTGCTGATGAGTGTTAATCAACAAGCACCTAAGCAAATGGGAGAACCAGGAAAGATAGAAGAGGTGCGGATCGCTGCTAAACCAAGGATTTAGTCAGCTATATTTTGCGGGGATCGATTAAATGGTGACTGATCTATTTGCCCTTACGCCCATAGATGTAGTTTAACCTGTCTAGGCGATCGCTCAACTCTTGAGTCAAAACCTCTGGTGAATAGCGCCATTCCCAATTACCGGATGCTGTACTGGGATAGTTCATGCGGGCTTCTGTTCCTAGTCCTAAAATATCTTGTAAAGGAATGATCACTTGGTTAGCAATGGAGCTTAAAGCCAAACGAATTAGATCCCAATGGACACCTTCTGCACAAACGTCACCCAAATAAAGCAGTAAATTTTGCTTTTCATAGTCACTAGCTGTATTAAACCAGCCTATAGTAGTGTCATTGTCATGAGTACCTGTATAAACCACAGAATTACGTGTGAAATTAAAAGGTAGGAAGGGATTACCAGGATCGGAGCCAAAAGCAAACTGTAAAACTTTCATTCCGGGAAATTCAAATTTGTCTCTTAAAGTTTCTACTTCTGGTGTAATGATACCCAAATCTTCTGCTAATACTGGCAACTTACCTAATTTCTCTTTGATGGCTGTAAATAAACTTTCCCCAGGACCTGTCAACCATTGACCATTAACTGCTGTTTCTTCCCCTTGTGGGATTGTCCAATAGGACTCAAATCCGCGAAAGTGGTCAATGCGAATAATATCCACATATGTGAGCATTGCTTGAAAGCGGTCAACCCACCATTTAAACTCCTGTTTTTCTAGTTCTTCCCAGTTATAGACTGGATTTCCCCAAAGTTGTCCAGTAGCGCTAAAGTAGTCTGGTGGTACACCCGCCATAAGTGCAACTGCACCCGTTTCTACGTCTAAACAAAAAATATCAGGATTAGCCCAGACATCGGCGCTATCATGAGAAACATAGATCGGAATATCCCCAATAATTTCAATCCCATAAGTATTGGCGTAGGTTTTGAGACTAGACCATTGAGCAAAAAACTCATACTGGACAAACTTGTAATAGAAAATCTCGGCTGCTAACTCTTTTTTGGCTTTTGCTAATGCTGACCGTTCTCGTTTGGCTAGTTCTACTGGCCAAAAGTTCCAGCTAACACTATCATAAGCATCTTTAATTGCCATAAACAAAGCATATTCATCTAACCAAGCTGCTTTGCTTTGACAAAAATGATCAAATTCTTGCTTTTGAGCTAACGTCGCCTGCTCTTTAAAGTTATTACAAGCCTTTTTAAGTAACTCAATCTTGGTCAAGCTAGCTGAGGTAAAATCTATTTTGTGCGCAGCAAATTCGGGTAAATCCATAAAATCTACTTGACTGAGCAATTGATCATCCACTAACTTGTCTGGACTAATCAGCAGGGGGTTACCCGCTATAGCTGAATAGCACATATACGGTGAGTTTCCATAACCAGTAGGACTTAAAGGTAAAACCTGCCAATATTTATGAGAACTTGCTTGTAAGAAATCAATAAACCGATAAGCTTCTAAGCCTAGATCCCCAATACCAAATCGGCCGGGAAAAGAACTAGGATGCACCAAAATACCACTGGCTCTGGGGAAGTTCATATTTAACCTGTTTACCTTAGACTTTGAGCAATATGCGATCCCATCGACTTTATCATGGGATTCATCGAGTGAGCGATCGCTTGCAAAGTTAATTAAAAGAGGAAAAGTCAGTAGTTTAACTAAACGCAGCAATGAAAACTTTTAAGCATTGTTGCTTGTCTATTTTGAATGCTGCTGTAATGACTATAGTAATTCAGCGTACGTGTTTTCCCTTCGCTTTTCTATCTGTCTTAGGGCATAAAAAGAGCAAATTAGACCAAATTTATCTAGTTTTCATAATCACTATTCCCAGAATTTCAGCAATATTCGGGAATTTTTTGGACAAATTTAGCTATAATACTTACTTATGACCCCTACTTATCGAAATCCCGCGCCAACAGTTGACATTATTATCGAATTAATCGACCGACCTCATCGCCCAATCCTCCTGATTGAACGACATCATAAACCTCTTGGTTGGGCGCTTCCCGGTGGTTTTGTCGATTATGGTGAACCAGTAGAAATAGCTGCACGGCGAGAAGCAGCAGAAGAAACAGGTTTGGATGTAGAATTAGTTGAACAATTGCTAGTGTATTCCGATCCTAGCCGCGATCTGCGCCAGCATACAATTAGCGTAGTGTTTTTAGCCACAGCTACAGGTGAGCCTAGGGCTGGGGATGATGCCAAAAGTACAGGGATTTTTGCACCTTGGTGTATACCAAATAATTTATGCTTCGACCATAGCAAAATACTCCATGATTATTGGCAATATCGACATTATGGTATACGTCCCAGGTTGGGTATGAAGTAGTTTGTATTCAGCCAAAACAGTTTTAGTGAATTTAAAAATCATGAATCATCAAGTTATCCGAACTGACAAAGCACCTCTACCAGTAGGTCCTTATAATCAAGCTATAGCTGCTGTAGGTAAATTGTTATTTGTAGCTGGACAAATTCCCCTCGATCCCAGTACAGGTAAAGTTATTGACACCAACGATATCACATTACAAACGGAGCAAGTTATGGCGAATCTAGGAGCTATTTTGGCAGCAGCAGGAGCTAGCTTTCGAGATGTGGTAAAAACCACTGTATTTCTCAGTGATATGCAGAATTTTGCCGCAGTAAATGCAGCTTATGCCAAATATTTTTCCGAGTCTACAGCACCTGCTCGTGCTTGCGTAGAAGTTTCACGACTTCCCAAAGATGTATTAGTAGAAATTGACTGTATTGCTGTCCTAGCTGAATCATAAATTCAGTTATATGGTAGGTTGGGTTGAGGAAAGAAACCCAACATTATCAATTATTCGAGGTAAATGCTAACATTGACTTATTCAACGCATTGTTGCGTTGAATTAATCTTATTATCTACCTTAAGTATCTTTTGAACAAAAAAATTATTGCTTTTCAGCAGGAATTAATTCAGTCTATGTCCAGATGGAGACGCTTTGGACAAGCAGTATTGGGTGTTATTTTCCGTCACCCGATTACTGGTACTAGCATCATTCCAATTTTACCTGACGGTCGAATTGTACTGATTCGCCGCAAAGACAATGGTCTCTGGTCATTACCGGGGGGTATGGTGGATTGGGGAGAAGATGTTCCACAAACAATACATAGAGAACTGCAGGAGGAAACAGGGCTAGAATTAGCTAAACTTGGGCGACTAGTAGGAGTTTATTCATCACCAGACCGTGATCCGAGAATTCATTCTATTTGTATAGTAGTTGAGGCTGAAGTGACAGGAGAAATGGAGATTCAGGATATATGGGAAGTTATCGAAATTGCAGCTTTCTCTCCTCATACGCTACCTAAACCAAATATGTCTCACGATACTTCTAGACACTTACAAGACTATTTTAATGGTTTAACCACATTAGCATAATCTCCTCCAATTAGCATTTAGCTCGATGGCTTACCACGCGGGCGATGCTAATTTATATTTGGTGGAAATAGTTCTGGAATTTGTTTGGCACTTATTTTAGTTAATAGTTGACTAAATCTCACTATAATCTAATTTCCCGAATCTAATTCCTTACTTAACGTATAGACATAAAATGGATACCCTATTTCGGAATTCTCGGAGAAAACTTTCGCAAGGGCTTTTATTCTGGCGTGAAGCTGGTGTAGGAACTCCCATAGTTTTTTTACATGGTGCTTGGAACGATAGTAGTCAATGGGTATCAGTCATAGAATCACTATCTCCAGATTTTCATTGTTTTGCTCCAGATTTACTAGGTTTCGGTGAGTCGGAAAATTCTCAAATCCACCAATCGATTAATTTACAATCAGAGTGTTTGATTGAGTTTCTCAATGCTTTGAAGTTAGAAAAAATTTATTTAGTCGGACATTCTATAGGAGCTTGGATTGCGACAAATTACGCCTTGAAATATCCAGAACAAGTATGTGGATTAGTGCTATTAGCACCAGAGGGCGTAGAGATAACGGGACAAAAGCAGTATTGGCAAAAAATGAATCGCTTAGTTAATTGTTCACCTATTATTACCCAATTTATCCGCTTAATCAAACCTTTTATGCGATATTTTATGCCTGAGGAGCAAATCACCCAGGATCTAGAGTTAAGGAAAATTCTCTTACGAAATCCTGCGGGATGTCAGCTTTTATTTCAAAGAAATTACTCAGAAATTGTGGCAGAATTCTTGCAAAATGATATGTATATACTAGCACCTCCAGTGTTGATTTTACAAGGAGGACAAGATACACCAGCTGCTCTAGCTAAAAGTAATATTTACGCCCAGCTAATTGGACAGGCGAATTTAAAAATTATTCCTCACGGAGACAATAAATTAGCCGAACTAGCGAGTAAGTTAGTCGCTGAGGAGATCCGAGATTTTATCCAAGAAATCATTTGCAATCCCTAAAAATCCCTAAAAATTAACTAATTCTCTCATTCCCCAAAAGATTAAATTATTTTCCACAATCATATTGGCTAATATTTTGGCATAGAGGATGTTTAAATATTTGTGTAAAATATAGCCATCACCACCTGTAATTACAATTTTGCTCTCAGGAAATAAATCCCACCAAGCAGTAATGAAGTCCTTAATTCCAGATAGCAAGGTGTAAATTACACCACTTTGTATAGCCTCTGGTGTATTTAAAGCAAATCTGGGAGGTAAGTCGGTAATTAACCCTGTTTCGATAAATGGTAATTGTCCAGTTTTTTCTCCCAGGCTATTCATCTGTAGACCTAATCCCGGTAGAATTGCTCCACCAACTAGACACCGGTTATGATCTCCACCCGTAAAAGTTAGCGCAGTTCCAGCATCGATGACTAAAATAGGAAACCCCCAAGTTTTTCCCGCACCCCATAAAGCTAAAGCGCGATCAATTCCTAATGTGGGGTACATTCCTTTGAGGGGAATTTGATCTAAAGTGATCAGATGGGTATGGGGATAATTTAGCCAATATGCTGTTTGACTAGGAACTACAGAAGCTAATAAAATAGCTAAAGCAGGTGAATTGCGAGTTAATTGCTGGATCTCCGATGGAGATAGATGGTCAGTGTCACCTGATGAATTCAGGGTCTCACCGATAAATAAACCCCAATGCGATCGCGAGTTCCCAATCATCAAGCCTAACCAAGCATCATTTTTTGTCTGGTTTAAGATTAATGATCTAATTTCCACTTTTTCAATTCCCTTAAAATAGATATATCAATTCATCAGGATGGTTTGACCTATGTTTCAACCTGATCCGGAAACAGCTTTACCGACAATGTATGACCTCCCCAGTGATGACCCAAATGCGCCTGGTTTACCGGACGAGTTTCATTCATTACAACCCTGGCTCCTACAAGACACTTTCTACCCACCACATCATTCTAGAGAAGAGATATTTATTGCTAGTAATCTAAATCTCTATTATGACCAAAGCCATCAATTTTGGTACAAGAAACCAGACTGGTTTGCAGTATTAAATACGACTCGAATGTATAGAGATGGAAATCTACGCTTCAGCTATGTAATTTGGCAAGAAAAAGTGAGTCCTTTTATTGCAGTAGAGTTGTTATCACCAGGGACAGAAGATGAGGATTTAGGGACTAAATTACGACATGCGCAAGAGCCTCCACGAAAATGGGAGGTATATGAACGGATTTTACAAATACCTTATTACGCCGTATTTGACCGCTACAATAATTATAAATTCCAGATGTTTGAGTTGAAAAATGGTCGGTATATTGAGGTGAGAATATCAGATGACAGATTTTGGATACCAGAAATAGAATTAGGTTTAGGGGTATGGCGGGGAAGCTATCACCGAACCACGGAACAGCCTTGGTTACGCTGGTATGATGTCAATGGTAATTGGTTGTTACTTGCTGAAGAATTACAAAAACAACGGGCTGATTTTGCAAGACAGCAAAAGGAACTGGAAAGACAACAGGCTGATTTTGAAAAACAACAGGCTGATTTTGCAAGACAACAAAAGGAAAGGTTGATAGCACAATTAAGAGCGCTGGGTATTGAACCTAATTTGATTTAGCTTGAGTATGAGAATCTGGGAAGAAAAAATTGCCGTGATAATACAAAACTCTACTACAATAACTGTTGTGGTAGAGTTTCATCTATTTAAGCCCCATCCTTCACCAGAAGCACTAACTAAACATACACTTTTATCTTTCTTAACTGATTCATAGGTTTTTTAATAAAACTTGATATTCAAGCCGTGTCAGAATAGGAGTAGAGAATAAATACTCAAAAAGTTATGGAGGGGAGTTATGGTAGCGCTCACCGGAAAAACAGTAAAACGTCTCACGATTGAGACTTCAGAAATTGCTCAGGACACAACCGCTATTCGTTCATTGGATTGGGATCGCGATCGCTTCGATATTGAGTTTGGTCTCCAAAACGGTACGACCTACAACTCATTCATCATCCGCGGTGAGCGGATAGCCTTGGTCGATACCTCCCACGAAAAATTTCGTCAATTATATATAGATACGTTAACTGGTCTGATTGACCCACAACAGATTGACTATTTGATTATCAGCCATACAGAGCCAGACCACAGTGGTTTAGTTAAAGACCTGTTACAAATGGCTCCAGATATTACCATTGTGGCTTCTAAAGTAGCAGTTCAGTTTTTAGAAGATTTTGTCCACCAGCCATTTAAACGCCAAATTGTCAAAAATGGCGATCGCCTAGATTTAGGTAATGGTCATGAAATAGAATTTGTGATTGCGCCTAACCTCCACTGGCCCGACACCATTTTTAGCTTTGACCACAAAACTCGCACTTTATTTACCTGCGATGCTTTTGGAATGCATTACTGCTCCGATAATACCTTCGATGAAAACTTAGCAGAAATCGAAGCTGACTTTGAATATTACTATGATTGCTTGATGGGACCTAATTTCCGCTCAGTCATTTCGGCGATTAGGCGGATGTCTGAATTAAAACCGATTAAAATGATCGCTACAGGTCATGGTCCACTGCTCTATCATCATGTAGAAGAACTCACAGGACGCTATTTGAAATGGAGCCAAAACCAAACTAAAGCCGAAACTGTCGTGGGAATATTCTATATAGAAGACTACGGTTACAGTAATCGCGTAGCTCAAGCGATCGCTCATGGCGTAAATAAAACTGGTGTGGGAGTGGAATTTATTGATTTAGCTACAGCAGTTGACCTACAAGAATTGCGAGAACAGGTAGGACGCTGTGCGGGGATTATTGTGGGAATGATTCCCACAAATAGTAATGCTCAAACACAAGCTGCTTTGAGTACAGTTCTAGGCGCTGCGAAAGAAAAACAAGCAATTGGTATTTTTGAAACTGGTAGTGGAGAGGATGAACCCACTTATCCTTTATTGAACCAATTCCGCGCCCTAGGATTACACATGGCTTTTCCTGTGATTGAAATTCGTGAAACACCCACAGAGAACGTTTATCAAAAATGTGAGGAAGCTGGAACAGATTTGGGACAGTGGTTAACTCGCGATCGCAGTATCAAAGCCATGAAATCCCTCGATGCTGATGTAGATAGAGCTTTGGGAAGACTCAGCGGTGGACTATACATTATTACCGCGAAAAAAGGCGATGTTTCCAGCGCTATGTTGGCTTCCTGGATTGTTCAAGCGAGTTTTAAACCTCTAGGGTTTTCCATTGCTGTAGCGAAAGATCGGGCGATTGAGTCTCTAATGCAAGTAGGCGATCGCTTTGTGCTGAATGTGTTGGAAGAAAATAACTATCAAAAACTGATGAGACACTTTTTAAAGCGATTCCTCCCTGGAGCAGATCGTTTTGAAGGAATCAAAACCCAACCAGCCCAAAATGGCTCACCTATTCTAACTGAAGCTTTAGCATATATGGAATGTGAAGTTAATAGTCGGATGGATTGCGGTGACCACTGGGTAGTATACAGTACTGTTTATGCAGGAAAAGTCTCCAATCCAGACGCACTGACAGCAACACACCACCGCAAAGTGGGTAACCACTATTAGAAGCAAGGGAGCTTTTGAGCTCCCCTCCCCCATTGTCTCTTAACTTCTTTTCCTCTACATTATGAATACTAAACCCCGTGACGTGCAAATTCTCCCTATCGCTACTGACACAACAGTATTGCGATCGCGCAGTTGGACAAGATTAAGATTTGAGATTGAATATGGTCTAGCCAAGGGAACAACTGCTAACTCTTATTTAATTCAAGGGGACAAAGTAGCTGTTATTGACCCGCCAGGGGAGACCTTTACTCAGATTTATTTAGAAGCTTTAAAACGAAGATTTGATATCAATCAGCTAGATTATGTAATTCTCGGACATGTCAATCCCAACCGCGTGACGACATTAAAAATTTTAGCCGAAATGGCTCCACAAATTACCTTTGTTTGCTCGAATCCCGGAGCAATGAATTTGCGCAGTTTATGGGAAAAGGAAAATTTACCAATTCTGGTGATGCGAGGTGATGAAACCCTAGATTTGGGTAAAGGTCATAATTTACAATTTATTCCTACTCCTAATCCCCGATACCCTGACCAACTTTGTACCTATGACCCACAAACAGAAATTGTGTTTTCAGACAAGTTATTCGGATCTCATGTTTGTGGTGACCAGGTATTTGACGAAGGATGGGAAACTTTAGCAGAGGACAGACGCTATTATTTTGATTGTTTAATGGCTCCTCATGCTAAACATATAGAAACGGCGTTAGATAAATTGTCAGATTTCCCTGTGCGGTTATATGGGACTGGACATGGTCCAATAGTCCGCTACGCTTTAATTGAACTCACTAGGCTCTATCGCAAATGGAGTCAGCAACAGGCGATCGCTGATACAACAGTTGCTTTGATTTATGCTTCCGCTTATGGAAATACCACTACTTTAGCCCAGGCGATCGCTCGCGGGATCACCAAAGCAGGTGTGAGAGTAGAATCGATCAATTGTGAATTTGCTGACCCAGAAGAAATCCGCACTGCTGTGGAAAAATGTGGCGGTTTTATCATTGGTTCTCCCACCTTAGGCGGTCATGCTCCTACACCTGTAGAAACTGCTTTAGGAATAGTCTTATCCACAGCTACTAATAATAAACTAGCTGGTGTATTTGGTTCCTTTGGTTGGAGTGGGGAAGCAGTTGATTTGATTGAAGGTAAGCTAAAAGATGCTGGTTATAGATTTGGTTTTGAACCCATTCGGGTAAAATTCAAACCCAATGAAGTGACTCTCCAAACTTGTGAGGAAGCTGGGACTGATTTTGCCCAAACTTTGAAAAAAGCCAAAAAAGCCCGTTCTCCCAAACAACCAGCTTCTAATGTCGAGCAAGCTGTAGGTCGAATTATTGGTTCATTGTGTGTGGTGACAGCGAGACAAGGAGATGTTAAAAGTGCCATGCTAGCATCTTGGATCTCTCAAGCCAGTTTTAATCCACCTGGATTAACTGTAGCAGTAGCCAAAGACCGAGCTATAGAGCCTCTCTCATATACAGGAAGCCAATTTGTAGTTAATATCCTACAAGAGGGAAAAGAACTACGCAAGCAATTTATGAGGAATTTTACTCCAGGACAAGATAGATTTTCCGGTTTGCATATCCAAGAAGCTAATAATGGCGGTATTGTACTCACCGATGCTTTAGCTTATTTAGAATGTACCGTTAAAAGTCGGATGGAAACAGGGGATCATTGGTTAGTTTACGCAACCGTGGATAATGGGCATTTACTTAATTCTGATGGTATTACAGCCATTAATCACCGGAAATCAGCTAATTATTACTGATCGAACCAAAAACTCTTAGCAAAAAATAACCCACTTTCCCACGGTGGGTTATGATCATTTATTTACTAATTATTTCTAGTAGCGTGAACGGCCACCACCGCCACTGCGCTGACCACCCCCACCACTGAAAGACCCTTTCCTATCTTCTCTGGGTTTAGCTTTATTAACTTTCATATCGCGACCCATCCACTCAGCGCCGTCAAGAGCTTCAATAGCTGCTGTTTCTTCTGCTTCACTACTCATTTCCACAAAAGCAAAGCCGCGTAAACGACCTGTCTCACGGTCAGTGGGAAGCTGAACCCGCTTAACAGTACCGTATTCTTGAAACACAGCAGATAATACATCTTGCGTAACTTCGTAAGAGAGGTTACCTACATAAATTGACATAAAAACGTCTCCAAAACCAAAAGATTGCAGAGATTTAGATTTCGGAGAATAGCATGCTTGAATACCAAAAGGGGGGAAAACCTGTCAATACTAACAATAAAGCACCAGTCGCCGAATTAATTCTCGCTTTTTATATAATGACATAGAAATTGATCATTGGGGGGATTATGAGATGAAAAAGTGGAAAAATTTTGCAACTTTCTCTCTTTCCTGATTCCTCAACTCAACGGAACCTTACGAATATCTACAAAGTCGCCTATTCGGAGAGAATAACGCGATGCAATAGCAGTTAACAGAATTCTCCAAGCCCCAGGAGAAATAATAGCAGAATTCAACATGTTCAGTAGGCTTTTAAACCGTTTCTGTTTAATCGCTACTCCCATCCAATGCAGCGTTACATATTTATTTACGTCTAATAAATCTGGTATTTTAGTTTGATACTTGTGATGTATTAAAGCGTGAATCTTCTGCTTCATCAAGATATTCGTGTTCATCCTTTGTATCAGAGAAATTCTGCTATTATACGCACCAGTCCAAATAGTCCGATAAACTAGACATTGATTCAGAAAAATAGCATCGCCAAATTGAGCAACACGAATCCATAAATCTATATCATCGCAATCTAACTCAAATTGGGAGTCCCAACCACCAGATTGGAGTAAAGCGTCCCGACGACAAGCTACTTGTACAGTTGTGCCAAAAGGGACAAGTTCTAATAACATACCATAATGAATATCTGCTTGGGGAATATAATAAGCTAATCCCGGACCAACCCGAGGAGTGCGACTAAGTTCAACTCCCCTACTGTCCACTTGCGCAGCTATACAACTGCAAATAACTGCTTGTGGATGCGCAGCAATTGCTTTAGCTATTCCTTCTAAGCAGTTTGGTGCTAAGTAATCGTCATCATCCAGAAATTTAATCCAGTCACCATTGGCTTTAGATATACCTATATTGGCTATTGCTGCGTGACCTTGATTGACTGGATTACGGTGATAAATTATTCTCTCATTGTTTAATTCTTGAATATACGCGCTAGTATCTGCAGATGAAGCATCATCCACAATAATCACTTCACAATCAATAGTCTGTTGTAAAGCGGAATTGACTGCTCTTTTTAAGAGTGATAAACGTTCATAAGCTGTAATAATAACACTAAATTGCATAATCTCTAGTTACTGTGTTACAGTGTTTTTGTTTGTCTTATACTTGATTAAGACGAAATCTGATTTATAGTAAATTTGCAGATAAATATGCAAGTTTATTTTCTATATACTCTTGTGTTTATAGGTCTGATTAATTGCTCATAAATTACTAGTGATGGAGTCACATCTACTTGCATAGAATGTACACTAATTTATGAGTGATTACCGGATCTTGCTTAATTAATTAGATTATTCTATGGTTTATGGTAAAATAATACTAGTGTTTTTACTGAAAAATTGAGGGTAAGGATTTCCGCAAAATCTCAATTTCTCAGCTGCAGCCGCTGACTAACGCCAAAGCTTATTTTCCAAATCGCGTACTTGTCGCTCTAGGCGATCTATCCTACCACGCAATTCATCAACTTCCGATTGGCGAGGGACTCCCCAGTCCTGCATTATATTACGCACTTGGCGCTGCATTTGTCCCTCCCAATTACCTTGTTCGGACTTCAGCTGCTGGATAATATCATCCATTACCACTTTAGCTTGTTCGGGATTGAGTTGACCGTCCTTAACTAATTCTTCACTAACTTGCTTAAGTTTGTCTGCTAATACAGAAGTTGTACCAATACCGACAATCATTAATTGTTGTAACCAATTACTATTATCCATACTCCCTTCCTATTAATTGTGTCTAGCCAGCAAATCTTTTTCCTGGGAGTACCCAAATTAGAATTATGCTGGAGGCGCATTGATTTGAAACTACACTTCTATTTTGTCAAATTTGGGAACTGAGCGCATATTAGGGTGTAGTTGTTCAACTGAGTTGTTTTTGCCATACCGTACAGTTAAATAATCATCCGATCAGCAAATTTTGGGAAAAATAGCGATCGCAGTTAGTGTCATCAACTAGGTAGAATATTACGGCAGATAACTATTAGTGTAGGTTTATCCAGCCCGTGAAGCTATTCGTATATCATACTCCGGAATTGACTCCTACTGGTAAAGTAGCAGATTGTGCGATCGCTGTTGATGTTCTGCGAGCTACTAGCACAATGGCTACGGTTTTAGCGGCTGGAGGTGAAGCAATACAGGTTTTCAGTGAATTAGACAAACTTTTGCAAGCTAGCGAAGAGTGGTTACCAGAAAAACGCTTACGCGCTGGAGAAAGAGGGGGTGCTAAAGTTGCTGGCTTTGAGTTGGGTAACTCTCCTTTGGATTGTACAAAGGAATTAGTCGCAGGACGACGCTTATTTATTAGTACTACGAATGGAACTCGTGCTTTGGCAAGAATCCAAGATGCACCAATTGTACTTACAGCCGCTCTGATTAATCGGGCTGCGGTAGTAGAATTTTTGCTCGCCAGCAACCCAGATGTAGTATGGATAGTTGGCTCTGGTTGGGAAGGGAGTTTTTCTTTAGAGGATACTGTTTGCGCAGGAGCGATCGCCCATAGTATTTGGCAGAAAACCAACTCGCCCTTAGAGCAATTAGCTGGTAATGATGAAGTAATTGCGGCGATCGCACTGTACTCTCAATGGCAAGATAACTTACTAGGGCTACTCCAGCAAGCGAGTCATGGTAAACGTTTATTGCGTCTAGAATGTGCTGAAGACTTAAAATACTGTTCTCAACTGGATATTGTGGACATTGTACCCATCCAATCTGAACCAGGAGTATTAAAAAGTAAAATCTAGATAAAATCTAGCAACCTAACCAATGGTCAAAATTTTCTTTTTGACTGGGGGAAGGTTGCTCAATAGGTCTAACATGGTACACCGTAGGTATTGCCGTAGCTAAAGTAACAGAATAACTGCGCAATTCATCTTGATGAAAAACAACAACCGCGATGGTGTCACCTACTTGATAATTTTTCAGACGTTCATGTAACTGGTTAACCCCTACTTTTAAACCATCGATCGCCAACAACTCGTCACCTGGATCGATTCCTGCTGTTTGTGCTGGTGAACCAGCTTCCACAACTTTAATCATTTCCCTACCATTTTCAGCACTTGTCCTGATACCCAAGTAAGGTTTTTCATCTATTTGGGCGATCAACTGCAAACCAAATGGTTCTAAATATTGATCTAAGGGTAGTTCTGCAAGACCATAGATATAAAGTCTAAAGAAATCTGATAGATCTATTTGGGCTATAGACTCGATCACAGCCTTTAACTGTTCTGGGGTGTAGCCAATTTCTGCTTCTCCGAACTGTTGCCACATTTGGCGCATCACATCATCGAGCGATCGCCGATGTTGATGTTGGAGACGAATCAACAAATCCAACAATAACGAAATCATTTCTCCCTTAATATAATAGGAAATCTGGGAGTTAGTACTATTAGCATCTGGACGATACAATTTAATCCAAGTATCAAAACTAGATTCCGCCAGAGATTGGACTTTACGTCCAAAGGTTGTTTGATAGCGGGTAATTTCTTGACCTAAATGATGCAAAAAGGACTTAGCATCATAAATTCCTGCTCGTAAAGGAATTAATAAATCATAGTAACTAGTAGTTCCTTCACAAAACCATAGAGAAGGAGTGTAGCTTTCTTGATCATAATCAAAAACTTCTAAAGCTTTGGGGCGGATGCGCTTAACATTCCATAAATGAAAGAACTCGTGAGCAACTAACTGTGTAAAGCGCTGATATTTATCCTGATCACGAAATCCAAACCTATGGTAAATTAGCGAGCAAGAATTTTTATGTTCTAAACCGCCATAAGCTTGGTTAGCTAAGTGTAATATAAAAACATAGCGGTCATAAGGTAGACCATCAAACATTTGGGCTTCTATAGCAATAATTTTTTGGCAGTCTAAAATTATCTGCTGCGGTGTAAAGTTCCCTTTTCCCCAAATGGCTAATTCATGAGACTTACCCAGAGTGTCAAAATGATAGAGTTGGTGGGAACCAATTTCAAAGGGACTGTCAACCAGAGTGTCAAAATCAGCAGCGAAGAAAGTATCAACCCCTTGAGTAACTACTGGTAAGGCGGTTGTCACTTGCCATTCTGGATGGGGTGGGATAATTGTGACGTAAATTGGTAGTTTTTCTGCACTAACAACCCGCAGGAAAAGTGCTGCTCCATTAAAGTACCCATGAGAAGCATCTAAATGGTTGGTACGAACTGATAGTTCATTAGCAAAAACTCGATAACTCACAATTACTTCAGCAGCGTCACCTTTCTCTAACTGCCAATGATTTTTAGACAGTTTTTTCCAAGGTAATTTTTCGCCTTTTGCCACAACAGCAAAATCCTGTAGATTTCTAGCATATTCCCGAATCAGATAAGAGCCAGGTGTCCAAACTGGCATTTTTAAATCAATAATTGGTAATGGATAGTCTACGATTTGTAAAGTCACTTCAAACAGATGTGTTTCCGGCTGTAACATTGACACTGAGTAGTGAATTTTGGGAAACCCTGCCTCAGTCTGGTTTTCTTTGGTAGCAATTGTTTTAGTCATTGACTTTAACTTTAAAACTTAATTCTCAAACTTAACTTTCAAATTCAACCTTCAAATTCAACAGCTATATTTTGTTAGCCAACTGGATCAACTGTTTAAAATTAGTTAGATAAATGATATTTTTGGTACTATCAGTTTTGAGCCATCTTTTTTCATGTAGCTTTTCCATAATCTTGGTCGTTTCTTCTATGGTAATTTCAGTCACTTCTGATAAATCTTTATAGGAAACGTTAAAAATTTCCTTAACTTGGCTGGAGTCTCCACCATAGCTATCACCCAAATTAACTAGGGTATGAGCAAGTTTGACTGCTGCTGGTGCAGAACGCATCTGTAGCCGGAGGTTTACTTGTCGTAAACGACGTACCATTAGCTGTAACATGCGGTGATGTAATTGCGGGTCTTTAAACAAGATTTGGATAAAGCGCTCTCGCGAAATACTTAATAATTTAACAGACGAAAGAGCGATGACATCTGTTGAGCGGGGAGACTCATCCAAAACCGCCATTTCTCCAAAAAAATCCCCCTGTCCCAACATGGCGATCGCCACAGAAGTATCACCCACAGTACGCCGGACTTTAACCCAACCAGAAATAATAAAATAGACAGCATTACCCCAAGCATCCTCCATTAAAACAGCTCTTTCAGCCGGATATTCATGTTCAATTGACACATTTAGCAGCCATTCTAGAGTCTGAGGGCTGGCTGTGCTTAAGAGGGGGAAATTATGACTAAAAACTTCTGTTTGCATGGAATATTTGCAATTTTTGTGTTAATTATAAGTTTTCTTGTGAATTTGTCACTTAGAGGATAGTGTGTTAAATTTTAACATCATCCAAGTATAACTCGCAAAAACAGCCAGAATGAATATAGATATCACAGTCCTAACATGTATTAAAAGTATTGCCTAATCAATACGAGGGAAAACACTAA
>Ga0116229_10000229_pt1 | contig 65577 bp, 46 predicted proteins | sample S1TSphgellanicum_3_FD_87313 | JGI IMG/M metagenome (GOLD analysis project Ga0116229, IMG submission 87313) | Host-associated microbial communities from peat moss isolated from Minnesota, USA - S1T2_Fc - Sphagnum magellanicum MG | ecosystem: Host-associated > Plants > Peat moss > Unclassified...
AAGGAGGCATCCATCCATCCATCCACTCATTCATCCATTCATCCCAAGGTTGAGGAACCCTATAAACCTTATAAGAGACCTTACAAACCCAAACCCTCCCTTGGAGATAAGGCTAGTGTGCCTTATCTCCAATTTTTTCATCACTCCTTGAAACAGATATTTGCTGGAGAAAGAAAACCTCCAAAAGAAAAAGAAGAGCGCTCAGTGCAGCCGGAGGGCCCCATTTCTCAGTGTGAAAAAATATGTCTCCACCAACGGACCCTTCCCCGTCTGCCCCCCCCAAAGCAACGTCCTTTAGAGTCGGATGGGCTCGGCACCGAGCACACAGCAGTATTGTTTATTCTCTGTCCAATGGTCTCTCGCCTCGTCACCCACCGGTTCCCCCCCCCCACGGTCCATCCCACCCCATGCGTAACTTCCCAGCCCACCCCTTTTCCCCCAACCCCATACTTCCCCTTGAAAAAAATCCTCCCCCCCTCTTGATCCCCAATCCAATGCCCCCAACCCCCTTTTACCCTCCTTTTTTCCCCCCCCCCCCCCCCCCAAGGGTAACTTAAAGTAAGACGGACGGACGGACAGATGTAGTGAATTAATATATAAGATATGATGGTTTATACTCTTTTTTTTCTCACTTTTAAAAAAACATAAAATTTAAATTTTGCAAAAAATTTCCAGTAAAAGAAAGGTTGCCTGTGATATGGTCACAGGAAGCATGTTCCCATGTGTTCCCACAAAGCAAGGTTTTCTTATAAGAAAATTACAATATGTTATTTTTTGTGTACCCTGTTGCCAGATATGGTCTTGTGGGGGAATCCAGGGATCAAATATAGGTCTCCTTGTGAACTGGAGATTGTGTGTGAAAACAAAACAAATTGGATCAAATTAGGGTTTTCCAAGAATTAGGTTTTCTCATCTTAACCACCATCAACCATTACTATCAACTTTTGGGTTGTTTAGGGTTTGGATTGTGATAATAAACAAGTGAATCCCATGATGCCCTCAATGATTACTATCGACTTTTGGGTTGTTTAAGGTTTGGGTTGTGATAATAAGCAAGTGAATCGCACAATGCACTCAACAATTACTATCAACTTTTGGGTTGTTTAGGGTTTGGATTGTGATAATAAGCAAGTGAATCCCCCAATGCTTGAACAATTACTATTGACTTTTGGGTTGTTTAAGGTTTGGATTTGGATTGTGATAATAAGCAAGTGCATCCCATGATGCCCTTCAAGCAAATGGTGGGGTGGTGGGGTGACGGAGTGGTGTGGTCTATCAACTTGCATCCATAATAACATTTGTTCAATTTTATTTTTTAAGTGATGGAGATTTAATATATAGCATATGATGGTGTAATGCAAAAGGAGGTATGAGCCTAGTTAGGTTGGTAATTTTATGTGTATGGTAAAGCCCTAGGATAGGTGATGTATGGAAATAACATACCTTGAGATAGTAGTTGAGGGAGTTTTGAAATTTCATGAATCCTCAGTTTGTTGGCTTTTGCACAAGTTAACAACTAAGGCACAAGTGCAATGAAAATGGAGAAAATGTTGCAAGAAAGGATGGAGATATAAAATCTCATGTGGGAAGGTACGAAAAACAATAATCTCACACAAGGGCTATGAAATTCTTTCTTGTGATGTTGAGGAAAGTTTTGTTTTGTTTTGCCCACCTAGTTTATTATAGATAAATTGAACCAAATCTTTACTAATAAGAATTGATCATGCCAAATCTTTCCCATAGTTTATGGCCTTATCAATAGGCCAAGTAAAAAATGTTGACAAACAATTTTGGAAATAAAAGTTTCATGTAACCAATGAAAAGGCTCACACATGCATTCATGGGGATCCAAATTTTTCCTTGTGGGGGAGAGATTTTTTGTTTTTTTTTCTTATTATCAATGTGTTCCCATGTTCTCATTAGGTTTTCAAAAGGTTCCCAACAACACCTTAGTTTTATCCCATATGTCTTGCCCAAGGTTCAAACTTCATGTATATAAACTAAAAAGGTGGGCGATAGGGAGCGCATTTGTTCCATTTTGTAATTGATAATCCAAAGAAGTGCTTCTATTTGGAAATGTCCAATGTTCCAAAAAACAATGGTGTTGGCCCGTCATTATAGCTCTTTGAACCAAAAAAAGAAAAAAGTGTGAACACACCCGTGAACTAATTAATTTGAACCCCACATCCCACATAAGGAAAAGAGTGTGTTCTAGTGGTTGTCTATTAGGTTTTGGAAGAAGAAAGGATTAAAGCTTTTAGAAGCATCTAATTTTTTTAAAAGATTATTGAAGTGAGGAAAGGGAACAAAAGGTAAATTGGTTAGGAGATAGACAAAAACATTGGTACATTTTTTAGGGCAATGTTCAATGTGAACTCAATGCAAATTGATTTGTAAATGCATGATAAAAGGAATATAACAAAACAAAGGAGTGCATAAATTTAATTGGGATCTTCGATGTAAATGTGAAGTTGAGTTTAACTTTTAGTTTGGTTTGAAAAGGCATTGGAACTATAGGACTTGTGAGTAAAAAAATAGATTAATCAATAATCAAAGGGATGTTAATATTTTGTGATAATACAATCTAGTCCATGATAATGTGTTGATTGCCACTCATATTGCAAGAAGTGACGTGCATTGTTCGCCATACTAAAAAGATTGTTGGTGCTTTAACTTTCGTTATGTTATTTACAATCAAGGGTGGTGTGTATTTAATGTAACCTTTAGTGAGTTGGTAGTACATATGTGTAGTAAGTTGGCATGCTAGTTGGTGTCTACAAAAAAATTAGAAGAAAACATAATAGTGTAATTCATAAGTGCATTTAAGTATTTGATATGTGTACCATGAAGGGAACAAAGCTATGTGAAAGATGATAAGGGTGTTTTAGTGGATTTATAATAGTTTATAAAACAATTATGCAAGTTTTCTTTACAATGGGGTTTCAATATATTATGTGAACCTACAAGATTTTATTCAAAGGAAAAAAACAAATCTTGGAAACCTAGTTATGAATTTAATTTGGTTTCCAAATATTAAAGTCATTTGCATTCAAATTAATTAACCAAATTACTTATTTTATCATTTTATTTTATTTTTCTTGAACCCACCATAAATGGCAAAATGTGAGGTGTGTTAGTTTAGTTGTTGAGTTAGGTCCCATTTAATTATGGAAAAATTGGGTTAAGTAAGTTGATTAGTTTTATTTTGAACCAATTCAGGTGCGAACATGGTTTTAAATATTTTTCTATGACATATAATCCCAAGTTGTGTGATTTCAAATCACTTTTGGTGATTTGAAATTTTTTAACATAGTTTTCTGCTTTGTTGTTTTTTTGTGTTTATGCAAATTTTTTTGTTTTTCTTTTATGCTTTGGGCCTGGATTCCTTCATAGTTGCAAGTTAGATATATTTTGAATCACCAAAAGTTAGTTAATTGTTTTTGTGTTGCAACTTGGTTAGATTTGTTTAGCACTAAGTTTTGGTTTCTTTTGTGTGTGTGTTATGCATGGGATTTGGTTAGTAGTAAATGTTGGGTTGGTTTGTTTTGTTTGGGTTGTTATAGGTTGTTTTTGTAAAAGTTTTGTTCAAGTGGGGAATATTGTTCATTCATTTTCTGGTTTGAAAAAGCTCTCCCAAAAATTTTGGTGTTTTTGTGAATGATTTTCATTAACCACCTTGTGAGGAGTTGAACCTCACTAGAAACCTGGATAACTCAAGGCATGGAAAGAAAACTAGCACAAGGTGTTGGAGAAACAGCCCTTGGGAGATTTTATAGGAAAATTCTTGGTTGTTCTAAAAGACCTTTTCTTATTTTTCCTATTTCTTTCCCTCCTTTCTCTCCTTTTATCTCCCTTTCCCTTTTTCTTTTTTAGGTACAATAGTCATTCTAGCAACAACATGAAGTTGCCACCACTAACAACCACGTTGGGAATTGGATTTAAACTAACACCTAAATAGTAGAGGGTGGGTTGGTTTAAGCTACCTTCCCCATGGTCATCTTCACTTTGTGGCCATGTAACATTGTTTTGCTAATTTAGGGGGAACATAAGTGGTAAGAAGAGGAGTTCTGTGTTTTTTCATCATTGTTGTCATGGTGTAGTGGTGATTAATTGCATTATAGTAGATTGAAAACAATAGAAAAAACAGGAGAAAAAAAGGAAGAAAGAAAGAGAATGACGCACACCCAAACTCCTTGATAGACTCAAATGTGAGTCTAAGGTGAAAACAATGGAAGGATAAGGAGTTGGGGCACGCTCCCTGGTTCGCAACACTTTGAGGTAGAAGGGCGTGCTGAAGCTCCAAGATGGGGACTAGGAAGAATGACAAGTAATTCAATTACCCACACAAACCAAACAAACCAAACAACAAGTTGGTTAGTGCGTAGTTGGAGCACTTTTGGTGCACAGATGAACCACGAGCAAACATGGACTTACAAGATTCACCACGGCCTGGACTTAAGGAAGCCACCACCTTCCCCCTTATAGTATTCTTTGTGCCTGGCCACGGGGCTAGCACTCAAATGTCATTTTATCTTGAGACTCCCAAGTTGGAATCCTGAAATTTTCGAAATTGGGACTTCCACAACTTTGGAGGCCCATAATTTTGTGTGTAGACCTTCGATTGAGGTGACATTTGAAGCAAAGTTATATCCTCATCAAGATCTTTCCAATGTTATGTGGCACGCCACCTGCACGTAAGGAAATCATAGCAATTCTCGACTTTTAATGGTTAAGAGTCAAATTGGCAATTTGAATCCCGACCCTTCTTTTGGCCATAACACATGTTTTAAATGCCCAAATGGGTCGTGTGAGCCCATTTTAGACATCTATGTTCTAAAAGATTTCTAATGATATAAAGAACTCTTCAATTCAATGAGTTTTGACCCCTACAATTACCCTCTGAAAATTCAGGAGTTCATCGAGACTCCAATTCCAAAAGAAGGAGCTCACTTGGGAGTGTGGGGGGTTCATTCCCTCACACTTTCCTACATTCATGAGAGCATGAAATGTGACTCTTGGGCTTCATTCTTGGCTCGCACCTTTACCAGCCTTTGTCTTGGTCGCGAGCCCAAGGCTAAGGTTGCGACAAAGAAAGATTAAAAAGGGAAAGAAAAAGAAGAAAAAAGAACAAAAGGAAAATAAAAATAGAATGTGGCAATGGTAGTAGGAGCGTGGAGTTTTGTGCGCCATTGCTATGAATTCCAAGTTCACCCAAGCCTCCCCTGAACTTGCTAGGTTTGACAATTTCGGAAATTCGTAAGGCTTTTGAAAAGTTCGAGATAAGAGGTATCAAAGGGTCTAATTTGGACCTCCCATTTATTTTTCAAATTTTTTTTTGAATGTAATGGATAGGTTTGGCACCAATTTGAACCTATTAAGTTTTTTTTTTTTTTTTTAATTTTCCATTTTTCATCCATTTGAAAACATTTTCATCCATATTTAAAATATTCCATTTGATTGGAATTTTCCATCCATCCAGGTTTTATTTATTTATATAAAAAATTTCATCCAAATGTCCAATTTTATCCCTAATTTGGATGAAAATTTATCATCCTTCCACAAACTTTGGGAGTTTGTAACTTTCACATATGGTGTCAGATTGGAGTAATTTTTATGTTGTTGGATTTTTTTAGCGGAGATCTACAAGCTTGCAAGCATGAAATTTTTTTGGAGATTACAAGTTTTGGAGGTTCAGAGGTTATTTTCCTAATTTCTTGAATTAATTTCCATTAATTATGGGGAAATTGATATCTTTAACATAAGAGGTTAGATTGACGTGTTATTTACATCATTGAGTTTTTGGTGAAGAACATTTCCAATGTGGAAAATTTTAGGCCATTTGGAGACATAAAAATTTGGAGGTTTATCCTAAGGCACATGGTGGTTTTTGGCTAGCATTTTGGTGCCAAACATTTGACAAATTGAGCATTCTAGGAGTGAGTACTCTTTCTGTACCTTGTAGGTGGAGGAATGCCACACCATCAATAAATGCATAGGATTTGAATTCTTGTTGTGATTCTTGTGCGAGAATCACAAAAGTGGAAATTTGTGTTGCATGATTTGTGCATCTCCACTTGTGTTTGTTGGGTTGCATTTGTTGCTTGTTAGCATGTTGGTTGGGTTGTCATATGCTTTCAGAGGGTAGGGGGATTATCAAAGTGTGTGTCATTTGGTTAAAACTTGGGGGTGAGCACATGGTCTCAAGTTGATTTGGTAATCTATGGTTATTATTCAATGGAAAACTCCAAGTGAAAGGTTACGTGCCTTGCCATGTGTGCCATTATTGCCATAATGAGCTTGAAGGTTGTGGTTGATGTGGTTAATGGTCGGGCATGGGACAAGGCTATCATGTAACCCTGATCATTGAATAGGTCCTATTTGATTCTTGATCTACCCAAATATGTTGATTAAGTTTTAGTTATGGTTTAGGTTGTACTAGGAGGCACAACTGCGAATATATTTGGATTTGACCACTAAGATGTCCCATTGTTTATTATTGTGGTGAGATTAGGTTGATGACCAATATACCACCTTATGTTCATAATGTGCCTTAGTTTTACTACCGTTGTGAAACGTTTTTGTGGGTGCAACTACACTAGCCATACAAGTGCAACATCGTTGGGTTTATGTTATGGGAATTATGGTTTAAATGGTAGGATAAGTTGCAAAAGGTTCAACGTCCCTTTAGGTATAGCATAAGCCACATTAGGTTCAACAAACCTTGGTTATCAAAGGTCATGAATTGGATACCCAAGTTAGGGTGAGGTTCACCATGTAAAAGGGGAACAAGATCCAAGGATAGGGAACACAATTATTATCACCAATGGTTTTACATTCTTCATATTCAAATCTAAAGGTTGTCACCACACCATTATTATGGGACATGGAGGAAATGTATGGAGCCACAAATGGCCATGTCAATATTTGAAAACAGTTGGCACCATTGAGTTGGATGATTTCATCCAAGAGTTTGATTGTTGGTGTGATATGTAATATATGTGTCATCCCTAATTATTCACACCTTGCATGGCATCGAAAGGTTTGTTCCACCATTTGAAAGGACCACCTATGGATGATTATCATGAGTTTAAGCATGCCTATGAAATTCAAATTGAGGAATGTCGGCTATATTAGTCTCCCAATTATGTTTTTATCACTAAGGGAATTGTGGCCCTAGGTGGTGCAATGACAACTCCTAACAATTTGAGAAGTGGAAATGGAAGTGCTAGTGGTAATGGAGCCACCGGAAGTGGTGGAACTACTAGAGGTGGTGTTATAGGGCATCCATTAGTACACAAGGTCCATTGCTTGAATTTAACCCAATTGTGGAATTCTTCCGTGATGGATTGCGATGGAATTACCAGATGATTAGGACTAAAAAGCTATGAAGTTTGTAGGATTTTATATGTAAGCTACATGAAAGCTTACAATAGGCCTATGCATGGATGTGTAGGTTGATGATGGTTACACAAAGTGTTACGAAAGCCCAAGGAGTCTAGTTTTGGTATGGGATCTTGGACAAAAAGTATAGGCGTCAGATATGGGATGCCATGTTACTACAACCTACCCAACCCACTTTGGCAAGTTTTGGTTATTAAAAAAAAATTTAAATGAACATGGTGGAGGAATGGGTGGTCATCTTGGGGTTCAACAAAGAAAACCCAAAGAATTTTTTAGCATTGTGTGGTCAACAATCATGAAGTTTATTAACCAAGGCTGAACCACCCAAGGTTAAAGGGAACAAATTAGATCTAAGTGGTGGTGAACCACATCCTATTTAATAAAGCAAAATGGAGAAGACAATTGCTGTAGGTGAAGGGGATTTCATAAGAAACAAGATTATCCCAATCCACCACAAGCCACAACCTCCAACCTTAATCCTAGCTACCCATGTTCCCATTGTAATGCATATAGGGCATGATGTCAATCACTGTTTCACACTTCATCAAGAGTTACAGTAGGGTTAGTCACAAGACACCAATGCTAGTAAGGGCCAAGGTTATGGGAAAGGCAAAAAGGAGAAAGGAGTGGCCAACAAGGGGCCAATCACCAAACCAACTCAAGGCCAACTCAACACCATGGAAGCTAGGTTTGCACGGTTGGAAGCCTTAGTCATAAACATGGTGGCCCATGTGAAATCTAATACATCTGGGTCAAGGAAAGTTAAGGATTGGAAACATGGCCAATCATATGGTTTAGATGTTGATCCATGATTTTTTTGTGGAGCTAATTTTTTAAGATTGGTGGCACTAGATGAAATTATGCCACATATGTTAGGAAATCATGGGTCATGGTCAATGGATGATGGAAACCATGTTATGGTTTCAAATCTTAGTGAAATGATTTCAATAGCTATACCAGTGACAAGGGGTAATGATCATGTGCTAGAACCACAAGGTGGTGATGAAAAATTGAACCTTCAACGTGATGAAATTCAATGTTGTAGCGCCCACAATGATTTGTGTTGATTAACATCGTTCCCAATCCCATGGGGGTATCAACTTTTTATGGGGTGTCAAGGATGGTGCTTAGTTTTATTTATAAGTTTAAGGCACCCATATGTTTATTAGGGGTGACCAAAGTAGTGTGCTAAGCACCATTGTTTTCTATCAATACATTGGCCATTTCAAGCTCATGTTTCGTTGGGCAGCCGCATGATGTGAAAATGGGGGAACACCAAATGTGGTGGTTAGGTCAAAAGACATTTTTGTACCTCCTATAGTTTCCCATCCAAATTCTGAGGCCATTCACCTTAAAATGTCCAAGATTTAATTTGAATTTTAGCATGTGGTTATGATGAAACTTCTTGACCTTTAAGCATGGCCAACCATTGATCAAACTAATTTTATTCCTAGTGTGGTGGTGGTGCATAATGAAGAAAGATTTTTTGAGTTGAAGAAACATTAGCATGTCGATATCACCCCCATAGGATGTTGTTGGATTCTAGTGTTTAACCATTGATGTTGGGCAAAGTTGCTATTAAGGTCTTAGATTGAATAATGCCAATCTTGACCCATGCCCATATCAGATTTTGACATCCATAAGTGGGTTAGAGAAAGCACATGGGTTAACTAAATAAAAGATTGCGATATAGATTAATCCAAAAGAAGCTAATAGACTACACTACAGTGCGAGCTTGAACAGTGGTCATAGATGCTATGTCTTATGATGTATTCATTGGAGGTGTGGATTTACATGTCTTAGGGGTTTCCATTGACTTTTGGGGAAAAATTGCATATTATCACCTAGGTTGGCAAATAAGAATTAGCCATAAAGCTTCATTGCCTATGACATTCATTGGGGGGTAAACAAGAAAATCCAACAAGTTAACCATGTTGGTTGGACTTTCACACCTTGCACTTGGGTGTGAATTGTTGGAAAGTAACATCTATGACTAGGATGAACTTCCAATTGGTGAATTGGTGAAGTTAGAACCACATGAAATGCTAATCATTCTGATTTCTCCATTGGATCCCAAGCCACCATGGGCCACATTGACCAAAAATCTAAACATTAACCAATCATTACATTCATCGAACTTGGCACATTCTACATCACCAAGCCCACAATCACTTATGGATGTTGGTAATGGACTTCCAAGTTCGAACCCATTTGATACCAAGATTATTTAGGAGGATATTCCCAAGGATGGGAAATGCTTACTTGAGTTGTTTGTGGGCATCAATTTTGGATTAGCTATAGTTCTATAATTTGGCATCCTAATTCGAAAATATCATTATGTGGAAAAGGATCCAAAAACCAAACAAGCCTCCATGCGACGTGTCATGATGTTATAACAAAAGTATCTCAACTTGTTACCAACATCAACCATATAGGGTTATCAATGTTCCTTACCAAGCAACATCACATTGTTGGGGGCACTACATTTGGCTAGAATTGGGCCAATTGACTTGATCATTTATGGATGGTTGTGCTAAGGTTTTGCATAGGCAAGTATGGGCCAAGGACTTTTAGAACCTAAGTTGGGTTTATTTTGGGAGTTGATTCATGTTGTATAATATTTGTAACAAACATAGATGGGTGCGAATAGGATAACATGAGCCACACCCACCTGCTTTTTGACTACTTTTGGGGAATTTTTTAAAATATTTTTGGAATATTCTTGAAAAAAATTTCAAAAAAAATTTTAAAATATTTTTTATTTCATACTATTTTATTAAGATTCATTTTAAAAATTGGTAAAAAATTTCAATTTAAAAATTTAAAAAATCCATTTATAAGTCATTTTATTGCTTAAAAATAAATGTTATAATGTTTAATGAGTGTTTTTGTTAATTTTTTATTCATTGGATTAATTTGAAGTTAATTCACATGTTCCCATGATATATTAAAAGTAAAACTATATAAACAAATATTACAATTTCAACATCAAATTAAATTACGATTTTAAAACATGAAAAAACTAAGCAAACATTAGATTTGTTATGGTTTGTGTTATTGTGATTGCACCTAAATGCACCAATTATGTGGATACTTGTTGGAGAATGTCCCACCATTGGGGGATTTTTTATTAACTATTTTGGTTGGATGGTAATGAATTAGGGTTTGGATTGACAAGCTAATGTAGGTGGATGCTGTTATAGTTGGTTCATGAACCCATTGGTTTTAGTGGTTGTGGATTAACCTCTCACTACTAAAGGTGATCCAATAAGCATATCAATTCATTCCTAGGTTAGCCATGTGCTTAGTGGATGATATATTAAATCCAAGATGCCATTCATGCACAGTTCATCATGATGACTAACCACCTTTGGTTTTGGTTAATAGGGTTGGCTTTCCACAAGTACCCCTACTGACATTCTTGAATTTTCCACGTTTTCATGTGTTTAGGGATGGGGTTTGGGGATGATTTGGGATTCCCAATCATTTAGTACATAGGAACCCAATGTAGATGAGCATGAATGGGCCATGTAGTTTTGCACTGGCACCACCATTGTGCCAAATATTTAAAAAAGAATTTGTAGGAAGATTTTGGGTCAAGTTATGGATCTCAATTGTTTCACATGGATTTTTTGTTTGGCCTTGGCAAAATAGAAACATTTTGAACAATCACACCAACCCACTCCATCATTATTTCACATGTTGCACCTTTTATTGGGTTAACTATGTTGGTGCAAAAGGGAGGGGGGTGATGTTATAGTACAACAAGTTGTACATTTTTGGCAATTGTGGGATTAGGGATGCTAAGAGGGATTTATGGGTATGGAATAGGAATTTGGTGATATGGGGGCATTAGGACATGGTGGCACCTTTCCACATTTTGCATGGCAATCATAAAGCATGCACCCAACTTTGGGTGCTGGGGATGTTCCATCATCCCAACCCAAAGTGTACGTGACCATGAAGACATGGGAGCTAAGGATTGGCCCATCAATTATAAGCCGTGAAGTGCATGAAGCATGATAGTTAATATGAGATTTCATTCGCCATTTTGCTTTTAGTTCGAAAGAATCAAGTCATTTAAATGGACAAGAAGTCTGAATCATATTGGAAGATGATAATCTAATCTTTAGGCAACCTTATAAGCTTACTGAGGTGGAAAGTGTTTAGGTCTAAATAACAGAATTGTTGGAGACATGTTTAGTCAAATTGTTTAAAGGTGAATAGGCTTTAGTAATAATAATGCTAGCCAAGAAGGAAATTTTTGGTAATTAGACTAAACATTGCATGTGTGGGGATTGTCGTCCAGTGATAAACATACCCATTTGAACAAATATGCCATGCCTCTACTAAAGGAGATCTTTGATGCCTTCACTATGAGAAAAATGGTGTTTTGCAACTAACCTTGCGACCCAATTTTGAATTGTAGAAAACATTTGCAACTCATTGTATTTATATGTCATGAGTGTTAATGGACAAGTTGCATGAGTTGCAACTCACCAAATATATGGCGCAACTCATTACAACTCAATTACAATTCAATCAAAACAACTCATTTTCAACTACTATGCAACTCCATTATAACTACACCCATGATGCCATACTAATGTCATTAATTATCATCCATATATTAAAATCTAACATGTGGCATTATGAAGATTTTTCAACATAATTTTTTTTTGAAATATTGATCTACATTGTCCATTAGCCCTATTCTATACTACCCAATTTGGGGCAATGATGCATCAAAGTCAGTGGAGAGAGATAAATTTATAAGTTTTAGATTATTGAAATACATGGATTTCTAGAAGGTGGGCATTGCACAAAATTTCACATATGAAATGAAGATGAAGCCATATGTGGAGTACTAGGAAGATGTTTTGTTGCATTTGTCAAAACTATTACCGCCTCAAAGTATAACTCTTTTGGAGGGCTTCTGGCCTTCAAACAATTGGAGGTTTAATTATGCTAGGGCTTCATTGTCAACCATGATGGACATTGTTGATCCATAAATCCAATTCAAGTTCCTTATTGTGGGTTAAATACCATGAAACCTTTAATTGCATACATGTCATTTAAAGATCTTAATGTTGGAGATTTTGTGCTCATGAGACCGCATGATCTTGATCTTGTTCCTCTTTAGATGTGAAGAGTGGAGGGTGATGTAATCAAGGATGAAGATAATGAATATTTTAAAATGGTGAGAGTTCAATGGTGGGTTCCTATGAAGAAAAGATCAAATTTGGATGAACGACATCTATATGAAGATTGTTGGAATGGGAAGTGGAAGTGTAATTTAGGAGATCTAGAACAATGGCTTGACATTTCAGCTATTTTTTTCTCTTTTCCTACTTGAAAAAATACAACAAACAAAAGTCAAATTAATATTCATACTACTTATGCTATTAGAACTAAAGTTAATCTCGATGTTGTTAATGCCTCAACCAATTTGTGAAGGATGTTGGTGACATTGATTCAATTATATTTGCAATTTTTTAATGTCTTTTGTATCATTGTGTTGATTGGATTGACATTTTAAATTTTTTTTGCAATTTTTCTATTGTATAGTTTATTAAAAATATTATTTTGCCAAAATTTATCCATGTACGTGATTCTTGAAGAGTAATAATGAATAATTTATTTTGTTCCACATGATCCCTAATCTCTAATGGCCACTAGGCGTCAACTTTCCTACATGGTATGTAAAGCCCCAAAAGTAATGGATTTGTTATAACATGAATAATAAAATTGCATGCATAGACATTGTTGTTATTGGTATGTTGTGCCTTCTTTGTATTTCAAAAAATTGAATTTCTATTTTTGTTTATTGGGAGCATTTACTTGTGACTTTCTTATTCGATAATCTATTACGTATTATCACTTACTAGGCACCAGGATAAATATTATTTTAATTATATATGGAATTTGAAACATAATAGATTTGTTATTGTACGATTAACATGGATGGATGAAGTTGTCATTGTTAAAAATTTAGCATGTTGTCAATATATTATATTCAAAACATTGAATTCCTTTTTCTCACTTTAAATGGGAGTTATGTCATTTGGTTTTCATAGCTTACAATTTTTTATATTTCACTTGGTGGCCACCAAGTGTTCAATTATATTTTAAAAAATTTTATGGTATATATATATTTGAAAAGTAATAGTAAAATTTGTGAGATAATATGATGTTGTAGTTTTGCCAATTTGGCTTTTCTCCTTGTTTCAAATTCAAAGGGTTGAGTCTCCTGATGTCAAATGGGAACATTAAAATTTAGCTTTCAATCACTCATGAAAAGGTGAAGTTCATTCCATCCACCAAGTTGTATAAAATCCTAAATTAAAAATTTTAGTCCTATAATTTCACTACAAAATTTTAAAAGTCTATATTTTAAAATTTCACAACAAAACTACAAATGTGTCTACAAGTATCGATAATCCAACACTCTACTCCCATACTCTCCATGATCGAAATGTGCACTGAGATTACATTCGTCAATCATTTCATCTACTAGAGCAACAAAAGCATCCACCTACAACCCCATTTGCATTGTCATATCAATAACATGTTCTTCATCCTTTTTGTCAAAATACCATGAAATTCTAGGATGCTCTTTATCTTTGTTTGACTTGGAAAGCTTGAGCCTTGCTTCATAAGAACTTAGCCGCATGTAATCTTAACAAAAAAATGGTGCCTAAATAAGAACATCATGTTCCATCAACCATTTAGTGTAAGGTAAAGCCTTAGGGTGGGGCATTCTCCAAATAAGAATCCTAGGCCTCATCCTAAGTCTTGCATTTTGGATTTCCCCCACCTGTGGGCTTCACTTGTGATAAAACACAAGACAAAATTTATCATGGACCAAACCTATGTAGGTCACAAGGTGTATGAATGGGAGGGTGGTTCTTATACCTACAAGTAGGCATAATATCCTCCCAATTTCTAAAAGGGAAATTGATGGACATAAGGGCCCTTCCACAAACATGACAAATTTTCTTTGAATGTTTTATGTGCCATGCTAGTAACAACAATGTCATCAAAATTCCAAAATGTATCAAATTGCTCAAACTACTTGGCCTTTTGTTTGTTTTTGTATCTATCTTAAGGGTAAAATTCAAAAGTTTTAAATTAACAATTAAAATGTATTGGAATTTAGTAACATGATTCTTTTCCTAAATTTAAATTTATTAACATATGGGATGTTCCTATTTTACATGATACTTGTCTATTTTTTTATTTTTATTTTTCTCAATTGTGTGATGTAGCTAAAGTGGTGATTATCCATAAGTCCATCTAATTGAATTTGGCTACTTACTTAAACCATGTATAAAAATGTGGATATTATTATTATTATTATTATTATTATTATTTTATAAAATTTTGGTGGTTTGTTTTCTAAACATTAAATTTGTGACAATGTGTTTTTTTTTCCAAAATTTTGCAACAATGTGAAATTTTGCACTAAAAAAAATAGGGTCATTACCAAATTTCACACTATTGCTTGCCAAACTAATTTTTCTTTCCAAAATCAGTTTTTGTAATTTATTTGAGTTTCCAATGACAATAACACTCCAAAATTCAATATATTCCACACCTTAGGTCTAAAAGTTATGAAATCACCTTCATCCTCCTAATCAAGGGCTTTCTAACAACATCAAGAGTATGCTGCAATCTTTTTGATTTTTTTGGTTTTGATGTTATAATTGCAAAATTGTTCAATATTCAACAATTTTTGTATTGTGAATCTAAACATTATAAAACTAACCTAGTGCACCCCAACTCATCAACAACTTTTTGACAACACCAAGAGCACACCTAGACTTGTAATCTTTGGAGATCTCAACTTGCCTCCAAAAAGAAAAATAAAATAAAATCACCTTCCATAATCGTTAGACTTGTGTGACATGTGCTAACAAACATATGAATTTTCGAAAGAAAAATGGTACACCTTCTTTAGCCTAAGTCTGAAATCCAATTTTCATTAAAATTTTGAATGGTTTTATTGAATTTCAAGTGAAAAGAATCATGCAAAATTCAATATCTCCCACATCATAGGTCTAAAATTTGGGAAATTCCCTCCCTAAATCCTACTCTCCAGAGGCTTCCAACTATACCAAAGGCACAGCCCAATCTTGCTTTCAAAATTTTATTTTGATTTTATTTAATTTCAATGTCAAAATTATTCAATATTCAATAACTCCTACACTATAGGTCTAAAAATCATAAAACCAACTTGAAAATTGTCTCCTTGCCATCAACTACATGCCACCATTCACAGTTTTATTTCAAGCATTGTAAGGTTTCCAAATTCCATCCATCCATGAAGTATATGGTTTGTCAATTTTCAATGGATAATTAAGTGAAATTTTATTCCTGAACTTTGTGGATGAAATTTCATAAGATTTCAAGATAAAATTAAGTTCCTCCATTAATGTCAATTCAAAAATTGGGCATCATGGCTTTGGAGCATACTTTAGAACAATTTTTCATCACCATTCAATGGAAAAAATTTCTTTCCAACGGCATTCAATGGTGGTGAAGACTTTTGGTCACCATCCCTTAGTGGGGATCCTTTTGGTTGTTATGTAACGGTGGACACTACCTTACCCTAAGTTCAATTTCATGATTAAATAATCCTCAAAATAGTGAAACAATTTTTTGTGAAAATATGAAGTTGACATGTTGAAAGTCATAATAATTATGATAGGTTACATTCTAAATCATTTTATTTCTCATATGATAATATCATAGTAGATCATGGAAAATCTAATAATTTCAAAAAGAAATTAGTTAATTTTTTGAAAAAAATATTATTTGTTGTGCCGATGTGGAAACTGACCTTAAGCTATGGTACTTTCAGTCACAATTGAACAACGATCATGACTTTGGTCTTCATCCAACAATGGCAATTTTTTAGTTGATATCAAGCAATGGCCTCCATATCATCATAATTGTTTTTCATATAAGTACTCATAAGTGATTATTTTAAATGCAAGTTGACCTAGTTGGAATGTGAAATTTAAAATTTTAAAAAAGGGCTATGCACAAAAATTAATTGCAAATAAAAGCAACCCTTCCCTCTTGGTTTGAAAAACAAGTTGCCATGTCTATCATGATGTTCACATAGTCCCACCTACATGAACTTTCATGGATGAAATAAATTGTTCAACAATGTCTCATGGCTGTACTTTATTTCATCTTTGAATGTCCAGTTTAACTGAAATTGAAAACCTGGAAAATTAATTAATTAATTAATTAAATTATTTTTAAAATGCCAATCCAAATGTCCGCAAAATTTGGAAAATCTGAAAAAAAACAAAAAAAAAAATTCTATTTTTTGTTTTAGAAAAAGAAAAAAAAGCCAATAATAAGTGCCAGATTTAATGAAATTAAAAACTGAATATATATATAATTTGCTAACCTTACACCCTAAACCCTCAGCCAAAAAAAAGAAAAGACAGTCAAGAACCTTAGAACTTAGGGTACAAGATCCTCCCATTGCAACCTGCAAGACCACATCATTACACTCGTAATGGGAGGAAAATATACATAGAACCAAAAAACGAACACCTCTAGTCAAAAATGAGGGGGTGTAGTCAAGTGCAACATAGTCAAATTGAACATGTAATCAAATAAGACCAAAAATAATAAATAAAAGAATGAAACCTCCAATCAAAGATGACATAGGTGTGTAGTCAAATAGAACAGGTAGTCAAGTTAGGCAACATGAAATTTGACAAGCCTTTTGGGGACACATCAGGTTGTTTGCCAGCTTTGTAACAATTCATGCTCCTAAAACTTTATTGCAACATGCATCAGACACCATCACAGTGGGAAGTGTTGTCAGTCTTACAGTATTCTACACACTTGTCCAGTGCTGTTTCCAGTGTAGAGGACATCCCAGGTTTGAAATATTGCAAGAACAGAAAGTCAAGAGTGTAGGGTAAAGAGAGACATACAAAGCAGGCAAATGGATACATAGAAGTAGATATTCAGGAGTTTGATTAATCGAATCCTAAAAGAGAACACTTTTGAGTCTTTCACTAGAGAAAGCCAAATCCAACTCCAATGTTATTAACAGGGAACTTCATTTTATCTTTTTGATGGTGACAGTGAATTTGCTTCAATGACTGTTCAGTTATTGTCTTTCTTGTCATGCACCAATAGAGTACGCCCAACTCCATCAAAATCACCAAAGTCGCACATGTAATAACATGCACACAAATAGCATGAAAGATGAGACTCCATAAAGACCCTTTGGGGATGAACCCTCCAAAATATGTAATTAACAAGGGTCTTTATTGAGCCACATCAGCTTCATTGCCACCAAAACAACCACATAATTGCCTATATTCACTGCCATGCTCCTACTCCCATTAGCCTTGAAGGTTGGCTGCTGTCACTAAACCCTAATTTGTGAAGGAGAGCAGAGATATGCTCAGTTAAGTGAATTACTTTCCCACCCTGTCTTCCAACATGAAAGCATAACACTTATTGATGCAAAACCTGGAACCAAATACTTGAGCTTGAAATTAGAACTGCACAGTTGTGGATAAAATAATGACCCCTATTGCCACAAAGCCTTCAACTGCTCTTGACTTACTGACTTAGATCTAGAGTTTTAAAACCAACTAGTATCCAGCATGAAAACCAAATTATGCATCCAATCCTTTGCAGAGCTGCAACACATCACATGAAAGAGGGTTATGTCCCAGTTGTGCAACTTCCATTGTATCAAATGATCCCCCAACATAGCCTCCTCTCAAGCAATGAACTCAGAAAATCACAACCTCACAACCATTTTGCCACTACATATCTAAAAAATTTAAGCAGCAGCAACAGTAATACGTCCTGCAACTTGATCCAAATCCCGCTGTCCATTGGAGGTGATGCGCCTTCCCCTGTTTGATTGACCAAATCACCAAGTCAGTTTCACCTTAAACAATATAAACTGCAGTCTGCTGACAATATCAACCATATATAGCAGTCAGGAAACCATTAGCCTGGCTTCTAAGGTGATCCATTCTAAGAAAATCTTAGTAACACAACCAAGCCATATTGCCAGTCATGGAAAAGCATTTACCCCTTAGGATCCTTCTCCACTATGTCCAGCCTCTCTAACTGCTTGAGACAGTCTCTGGCAATGGAACCACTGCTCTTTGCAAAATGAGATGGTCTCACACCATTACTCTTCCGTCCACCATAGATCTTCCGAAAAGCACCCACTCCAATTCCCTGCCTCAGATAGATCTTCCGTGCCATAGATGCTTCAAACAAAACCACATGCCAACACTCTCTCAGACCTCCCTTCCAACTGAAATTATCACATAATGGCTGATTCTCCAAACTGAACAGCCAACCCCAGAGCAAGTTTCCAGAGTAATATATTCTTAAGTACTGAGAAAATTTCTCAATGCTTTAGGATTTCAGTCAACCTGGAAAAAATTGAAGAGATGACATTGACAAAAGCTTATGGATATTTCAGATCTTACAAACAACCCAGTAACAATCAACAAGCATGAAAAAGAAGAAAACTCCACTGTAAAGAAAAGATGAAAACAAGAACCCCGAGACAGAATTGAGGACATCTTGAATGACAGCAACAATTATACACATCTTCATGGACTTTCAAGAGCGACAATGCATATGGCATTGACCACCTACAATAACATACTTCATCAGATGTCAGCAATTGGTGTAGTTCAATGTCAAGCATTAAGCAACGTACTGATGTTCTGTCACAAGGCAGGCGGTGAGAACAAAATTCAGCCATCATGCTGGCAAGCTCAAAAACCCTAAAAGAGAAAAAGAAGACCCAAAAAGAAAGAGGAACACAGAAAGAGAAAAAGAGGTCAGGAATGGAAGAAGGAAAAGACAAACATTAACTAATGAAAAGACCAAAAACAGAGAGAAGAAACGAAGAACTCCGGGACAAGAAGAGAGAATCTTCTCAAATAAAAATCCAATGCCTTGATGAGTATGGGAGTGTGAATTCCAGCAGCATGCATACCAGCTCTGATGTAGTACCAGTCCCCATCATAAGGAGCCAGCTCTTTGAACGTTGCTGTTTTGACAAGATCGGACCATGCTGGAACCTCAATCTGAAAAGCAGCAGCCGAAGCACAACAATAAAGACATCAATAAGGGTGAGCTCTGCTCGCTACACCATCCCACACATATTGTTCACTACAGAAAACCGCAGCTTGCATGCAGACAGACATTTGCGCAGCAGTTTGCATCGACACTGATCTTTGATTTCAACGTGACTGACCTTTCCGGAGCGCTTCAAATGGGCTGCATAAGCACGCACGAAGTCATGGGAAGGCACATCCTTCACTGTCTTAGCTGTACTCGCCATCGCTGCTGCTGCTGCGGCGGCCGGTTGCACTCTCCCTCTCTTGTCCCACTCGCACTCTCCGAACGGAAAGACGAATGCACTCCCAAGCAAGGTTTTAAACCTAACCCTAATCCAGACTACCATCGCACGGCTCTCGTTGAGGCGACTTCCATCCCACGGCCCAAATTAAAACTGTCGTAGATCTGGCTGCCATGTCGAGTTCATCATCCTGCGGTCGATTAGCGAATGAACAGGATCTGACGGCCATGGCTGTGCAGAAATTAGGGCAGGCGCTAAGGTTCGATCTTGCTTTCGGTCTGTTGAAGTTTGCGCGCATTTGCTCCTGCGCCATCGTCCCTTGCATTGGTGGCGAAGGAAGGGAAAGAGGAGACGGGGGTGTTGTTGAAGCTTCTATTGCAAGATGGTGGCGGCTGCTGCAACGGGGAGCGGCATTGCCGTGGGTTTGCACAAGGGTCATGCCGTGACGAAGCGGGAGATGGCCAAAAGGCCGTCGGCTAACAAGGGGAAGCTGGGCAAACGCACGTCGCTTGTGCGCAAACTGATCAGAGAGGTGGTTGGATTCGCCCCATACGAGAAGAGGATCACGGAGCTACTCAAAGTCGGAAAGGACAAGCGGGCACTCAAGGTGGCCAAGAAGAAACTGGGCACCCATTTGCGAGCTAAGCGCAAGAGAGAGGAGATGACCACTGTCCTGCGCAAGATGCGTGCCACTGGTGGCGCTGACAAGAAAAAGTAGTGAGCTTTTCTCGTTGGAGGTTTTTGCTGGCGCAGAGAGAGGAGTGGAGCTGCTTTTACTTGCAGCAGAAATTCTTTACATTGTAGTTCTTTTCTTCATTGGAGGCATTAGGGTTTCTAAAATGTATGTGCTCTATTCTCTCCTGCGGAGTAGAATATTGTTTGGAATGATGAGTTTTGCTTAGGGTTTGCTCTGATTTCACAATATCTGAGTTCACAATCTTGAACATTCTTCTTCCAGGATTTGCATGTTTTTTGATGTTGGAATATCACTTCTGCCCCGTTTGATTTGCTTCACAACACAGCCCCCCAAAGGGCTGGCTCATAGAGTATTGCTTGCACAAAATTTATTGCTAGGGTTTGCTGCAGTTATTAGGGTTTACGGCACCATCCTCTGTAACTCTCTTGCCTGGTTGTTATATTATTGTCTCGGCTTTGCTTGCTTTCTGTATGTTCCTCATGTTCTGATATGTTGAATCAAGAAGAGAAGCCGTAAAAGGAAGCTTTCTTAGTGGTGTACTAGGGCACAATTTTTTTGGATCTTGATATCTTTGCATGGGTTTTTGCCTTTTGTTTGTCTTTTGAGTCTGTATCTATCTCAGACTGTCCATTGCAGCATCAGACTTGGTCATCTGTGTTTTGAATGTAGGAGGAGACACATGAGATACTTGCCCCTCATGTAAGTTTCCTTTGAAAAATGCTGTAGTGATAATTCATGAAAGGGATGCTAATTCAGTATCACTTAGTCAAGCTTCCTGCTGGCATTTCTTTGAAGTGTGGAAGTCATGAGATGATTTTGACTTTGCTACTTATGCAATCTGTGGGAATGAGAAAGCACTGTGGGCTCTTTCTTCTTGCAGGTGTTGGGTTGTGGAATCTGCTGCTTTCTCACCTGCTTGCTTTGGCAGGCACCATGAATGAATGTGTGCTTTTGAGTAAACTCCTGACAACACCAGGGGATGGATATCCAGTGACATGCAGATGATACATGTTAAATGTGCATTGCAAGATTTGCATGCAGATGATACCCTAAAATGTGCATTTTCAACATTTCAAAAACCAGCTGTGCAGGTAAATTATGCGAAACATGTTCTAGATCATGCTGAAGAAGCCAGCTTTGGGCAATTTGTCAAACTGGAGAAATGATGACATACGTAGTTGTTATCAGGACTAGTTTTGCACATAGACTGGTACAGAAGAAATAACCAAGCCCCAGCAAGCTACCATGAGTAGATGTCTACTTGAACCCAAGCAGAGCAGCTAAAAGAGGCCAAGAACTAACCAACAGACCAGCAGTGATGGTGGTGGCAGATACTGTCAAAAAAATTCTTCCTCTCTCAAAGAAAGTCTCAAAACCTTTGAAGATCATGAGGCAAAGTGTCACAAGACGCAATCGGCTTCTTTCTTCAAGCTTGCCAAAGAATGTCATTGGCTGCAAGACTTGTCTGAGAGTAAAAGCCAGGAAAAGTGATGACAGCGTCGAAGGCAACAATTGCCAGGAAGGGTTCATTGTTTGCCAAGTAAAATAGCTCCAGCATGCACCAAGTCCTTGAAGAGCACCAAGGAAAAGCAAACCCTTTCTGAAGCCCAAAATGGTCATCTTAAGCTCTGCCAAGGATTGACGAACTTCATGTGCCAATGGCGATGTATCTCGCTCCACTGTTGGTCCCACTATCTCCTCATGCTGGAAATCGTCTATTGTTTTGCTTCTAGGTTCTTCTTTTTCTTGTTCTTCTTTCTCTTGATGTTCTTCCTGTGGAAGCCTTTCTTCAATCCCTGCAGTTTCATCCACTGCTCCAGGTGCTGCCACTTTAGTAGCAAAACCTCTGCAATGAGCCAATGTATCCACAGAAGCACTTGAATCGAGTAAGAACTTCATGCCGGTCTTCATATGATGCAAATTGCCAACTCTGCAATTGAGTTCAAATCTGTTGCTGCAAACCTTTGTAGTGTGAGGAGGAGCTGCAATGCTGCTGCTGCAAACCTTTGCAATGTGAGTAGATACAATAATGTTGTTGTTGACATCTTCAGGCCCAAAGCTGCAGGTCTTTCCACAGAAACTGCTCCTGTAGTTTTGGATGTTGCAATCCCACCAAGACAACAATCTCTGTGGCAGCAATGGAAAACAGCCACTTCTGATGTCTGCAGTTGAATCTGTTCCTACAGAGCACCTCCCCCCCCCCACACACACACAAACAACATGACTAGTTCACAAGTGGAATCCACCCAAATGAGCAGTGAAGCTTTGAAGCAAGAAGAAGCATGTACTACTGAAAGCAAAGCTCAGATTGCAAGCAAGCTTTTGAGTGGCTTTGGAGAAGTTTGTAGCAAAAGATTAGACCTAAAACTCTGCAACAGTAACAAACAGGGGACGGAGATGAGAGTGCAAGCAAGCATTCATTCCTTCATGCAGGAAGATCTGAGAGAACTAGACAAACAGGAAAAGAGGAGCAGCACAAGAGAGCTGCTTCCCCCACCTAGGAGAGAAAACATTTACCACATTCTTCTTCTGTTCTCCATCTGCTGACGCCCATGCCGCCTTTTCCTCCTCCTCCTCCACCGGGTTGTTCAAGCTGGAAGCTCGATGGTGGTGTTCTCCAGCTGCTCTGATTTGTTGTTGTTGTTGTTGTTGTTGTTGCGTCAGAGGAGGAGTTATAGAACCCATCTGCAAAACTGCCTACAAAAGGGCGAGATGACTGTGAAGAAGAACAAGAACAAGACCGTGAAAGTGTAGCCAGAGTATTTTTTGACAAAAGAAGTTGCAATCTTACAGCACCCATGGCTTTTTCTGTTGCTCGGCTCAGATATGGAGGAGGAGCAACAGCAGGAGAAGGAGGAGGAGGAATAGGAATTAAGTGTTGGGTTGTCTTTCTAGGGTTTTTAGAGTTTAGCCCATGCCCTTGTTGTCAGAGAGACGGAGAGAGACTAGGGTTCAGGACAGACCGCAGGTTCCTGTTACAACATGGGCTCCTCCTCTTGTTGTCTTCTGCTTCTTCACCGTCTTCCATTCTCACCTCCTGTCTCTCATCATCATCACCCACACCACTACCACCATCATCCCAATTCCTTTCCCATTGCTGCTGCCACCACCAACAAGCTGTCGTCTCTTCTCACGAGCTGTTCTTCTTCTTCTTCTTCTTCAGCGTCGACAGGAAGACAGAAGGTTCAAGGGAGACGAGAGTTACTGGGTGGGCTCATTGTGGGTGTTGCTATACAAGGATCTTCTTGTGCATTTCTTGCTGGATGTAGACAAGCCACGGCTGCAGAAGAACAACAAGAACAAGAACATCTTCTTCCGGAGGTGGGATTGATAGAGGGTCGTTTGAGAGGATGCAAAGGCGCTGCTCCTTGTGTTTCCACTTCGGCATTTCAGAGTCCTAGTCGCTTCATGCCTCCTTGGGTTGTGAGTTTCTCTCTCTCTCTCTCTCTCTCTCTCTCTCTCTCAAGCTTGTTGCATTTCTTTTATCTTTATAGAACTGGAAACACTGAGATTAGATTTCTGCAACAGAAAATAAATTCTGTTTTTGCTACATGTTGGATTTCTTTCTGCAACAACAACAGAAGCAGCTGCCACCTTTTGATCATCATCTTCTGCAGATCCTTCCTCTTGCAAAATGTGTGTATAAAAAGCATTCATGGGGTGTTGTTGTTGGGATTCATGGCAACAGAAGCATTTGAGCTCCAGCAGTCATATCCATTGCAATCATGTATACAAAAATCGTCATGGGTGAGATTGATGATGATGATCCACACCAGTGCTATATTTGATTTTAGGAGTTTTGTTTTGGGGGTAGTATTTGGGAAATCTGGATGAAGCGTACAATGCCCTCAAGAAAGCGCTCGTTCAAATGGTGAGCTGATTTCCTCATTGTTGGTTTTGATGCTGCTACATTTGTTGCAACTAAGAATACTCAAAACCTGGTTTTTTCTTCTATGTTAGCTGTTTCTACTACAGATTGTTGCTCAGTTTGTTCAAATTTGATTTCATCATTTTTTCGAGAGTCATTCAACTCTTGTGAAATATCAGGTTTTTTTTTCAAATTGTTTCCAACAAAAAAATTGAGCTGCAAAATTGGAATGGGCAGGGTGCCAAAATTGTGACAGACGATGGGAGCCGTTACATTTATGCCTTCCTTCCTTCAGGGAATTCAAGAGCGGATGATGTTGATGATCTTGAGTTCCTTTTTGTTGTAAGTATCACAATTAGCAAAACCCACCCTGAAATCAAGGAGAATGAAATGAAGAAGCAGGCTTAGCATTTGTCTTGTCACTGTCACGAGTGTCACATGATCTTGAAGCCCCATTACATTTATACCTTTCCAGGAATTCAAAAGCAGATGTGAATGATCTTGAGTTCTGATTTTTGTTTTAAGTGGTACGATTTGCAGACTTTTCTGAACCTTTGTTTCAAGGAGACTGCTCAAAAGTTTAAGTAGGCTTAGCTTTTTTTTCCCTCATCAGTGGGCCACAATGTTACATGATCTTGAAGTTTGGTAGACTGGAGACAACACAGTTACAAACAAGATGCAATTTGCACAGGGTAATGCAGTGTGCTACAGATCAGTGTCAAGGGTGACTATTCCTGATCCGCCATTCTGTTGGTGGCCTGGGTGCATCAATGGTACGTACGCTCTTGAGTTCTGGACAAACCACAATCAACAATACTGAGCTGGCTGTACAAACATGTTGTAGGGAAGTTAGTATTCTAACAAAGTATTGGCATATCTGTATTGCAGGACCTAGAAATCGTGGAAGGTTGGAGCATCTGAGAGATGAGCTTGGATGGGTGCCTCTAGAAACTGATGAGGACAAGCATTGGGTTCCTCTTCTCTTGCATTGATGACATTTCTGTCAAATGGAATTTGAAATGTTCTGTTTGAGGTTCACCTATTTTTGGTGAGCTTCTTCTCAGATTTAAGATGAAGAAAAAGACAAGAAAGTTGGTATGTCTTTAGAACTAGAATGCAATGCAATGAGCAAGGGCTCTGCAAAACTAGCTCATTGATGTATTATAAGGACAGGAGATGCAAGTTTGTATGCAAGATTAGGTGGTAAGAGTTGCATCAAAATACTAATAATGTTGACCAGTTCCAGAGAGATTTGACACAAAAATTGCAAAGTCCATAGCACATGTAGGTTTCTTGTATATAACAGGTAGTCTCTTTTTATGACATGTGAGGCAGATGTAACTGTCAAGGTCTGGAAGGAGAATGAGAAAGCACACCTGAGACGCACCTTGTAAAACTTCCATAAGAGAGGCTATGTTTCTGACCTTTTTGTTTATGACCTCTTTCCATGGGGATCTTGTGACAGAGCCTGCACTCCATCTGGAGTATTTGGGGAAGGAAAAACACACACTGATCAAACAGGTCTTGACACAGCAGAAATGAGCAAGGTACCTATTTGTAACATTGTGGGAAATAGCCTGCCTCAGAAACTTTCTTTACTGCTCCTGAGTAGATATTTCCAGCTTTTAACTGAAATTTGGAGAATTATTTTGTTTTTGCTGAACTGAGAATGAACATTTGGAAAAGCTCATTACATTCTTACATGAGCTGGTGGAATTCAAAATGTTCCATTGGAGCATGCCGGTTACCATGACTAGTTGAGGTGAGACATGGTAACCTGTGCCATCTGACCAGTTACCTAGTGCATAGTGTGATGATGTTCTTCGGTTGTAACTTGTGTGTAGTTGCAGGAATGTTCTTGTAAGGTTTGATGCAATGCTTGTGGGCAGTGATACTGATGGTTACAACAGCAGATTGGAATCTGTTGCTTTGACTCCAAATGTTTCACATTTGAGAATTCATACCAAAATCCCACTTTGCTCATGGCTTTCAGCTCTGACTCCCTCCTGCCTTTCAGAAAGATGCAATTTTGGAATAGTCATAAATGTGGTGAAATCCTGGAGTGACTGATTTAGCTGTCTGTGGTTGTTCACAGATCAGGACTGAGGTAAAAGAGAGTTAAAGCCCTCTTTGTTTGTTGCCATGAAGAAGGTGTGGGAAGCATGGATTGTTGCCTACAACAACAGTGTTATTCATGCTGCCATGCATCATGGTTTTGCATTTGCAACAAACCTAGGCACCAGTCATGCTACATCACCCACACAGAACAACAGCTATTAGTATGTCAATATTGCGCAAAAGTATACCAAAAAACCTTTGTGATGTGATGAAGCTGATAGTTGCATTCTTTATCGAGAAAAAAGTTTACATGGAATTTTTTCGAAGACACAAATGGAGATAACTTCAGGATATCAGCAAAGAGATACCACAGTCCAGACCCCAGAGGAGGAGGTTCTGCAAGAAGCTGAAGTGTGGTATGGGTTCCATCATCACCCTGATCAGGTAAAACTGTGCTGTGAAATCATGTTCAATCCCAGTAGGGGTCAGCACAAGTTGATCGGTGTCACCTAAATTCTGACATGAGGAGCACAAGCCCAAATTGAACTGGTTGGCTTTACTGGAATTAGTTTCCAGGGGTGCTAAGAAGAAGTCCTTAAAAGGTTCAAGCATCTTGGGAATTTATTGTTGTGTGTGCATCTTACAAGTTAACTCATAAGCCAAAAACTATGTCACAGAGAAGTTTGGATCCTATTCTGCATGAGTACTGTTCTTAAACTTTAATTTTAGAAGAAATCAGATGACCACCAATAAAATTTCCAGTTCTTTACCTGGTTCTTTCATGAACACTCCCAGTTCTTTGCAGTTTCTGAAATAACTGGAAGCAAGTGGAAGGATTCTTTGATTCTTAATTTTTTCCAAGGGACCACCAGTTCTCTAATTCTGAAATGGTTTTTAAAAACTGGAACTGATGGTTCTTAAAAAATCAAACACCCACCCATTGTTGGTGTGGTCAAGAACATTAAATCACTTCTTCCTTTGCACACAATTGCTGACATGTGTATATTTGTTGGATCTGCAGCAATCAAGGTTAAAGGAAATGGTATGCAAAAGTTGTGATTTGGAAACTTATCTGAGAAATTCAGGTTCTAATATATAACTGTGGTTTGCAAAGGAAACTGAGAACCAATTCTTACATATATAACTGCAGTTCTCACAGAAATCTAAGAACTGGTCCAGTAACCTAATAATATTGCCAATTCTTTGCCAGTTACCTACTTTGTGAAAAATGGTGGTTCTTGGATTGCCATTTGAAAGAACCAAAACCAAAAGGTTAGGTATTTGATTTCTGACAATTTTCAAAAATGATCAGAGGTTCTTCGATTGAAAGGAGTGTCCAAACAACCAGAACTGAAGGTTCTTCGATTTCCAATTCTTTTTAGAAACTGAAACTGGAGGGTATTACAAAAGAAAACTCAGATAACTGTCCAACACCGCCATGGACCTGAGCATCTTATAAACAATCCTACTACATTCCATGCAGGACTCGGCTGTATTTTGAGGTGAGTACAAATGATGCACTCAAACTTAAAACATAGGTGATGAGCATTGCCACTTGTTTGCCTCCTTCTCTAGCTTTTTACTTGCAATTGCATCCTTCTCTAGCTTTTTACATGCAATTTTGATTCATGTGATTTTTGGGCTGGATAAGCTAGGAAATGGGCAACTCTTGCTGCATGAAATCTTGTTGCTGTGAGACCCTCCTCTTTGATAGGTAGCCTTATGTGGTGTGTTTAAGCTTGCAGGTTTCTGGTGGTGCAAGCATGTAATTTTTGGTGTAGGGTTAAGGCCCCAGGGGGAAAGCAATACCAGGTTTAGGGTTTAGGGTTTAGGGTTTCACCAGTGTAAAGGGCATGCATAAGGTGATAGCAGACCCATGCAGACCTGATTTTGGCAATGCCCTCGTCCAAGGGCCTTACCCATCTTCATAAAAGGAAGACGCCAATGGATGACATCAAACAAGGCAGATGTTGAATAATAAGTGGCGGAAATAATCTTGTATAACTTTGTGAACACACCTTGTAAATAGGGAGAACTATCCCAAATCATATGAACCCTCCTTGAAATGAAATGTACAACCCTCTTACTTGTTTTTCGAAGTAAATTATGCCAGATAAATTTGCCTCCGTTTTAAACTAGGAAATTTCTCTAAGTGCTTTATGAGAGTTTAGATGCATATTATGCACATCCATAGGATTCTATGCTTTGTAGCTGTACCTCCAAATACACTAAGAAAAATCTGGAAGACTTTTAGGTTATCCTCGAAGTCCTACTCAGTCCAACCCTTACCTATTTCATACCTTGTTTGCCCTCCTATTTGACTTTTTTCATGCCTACTTTTGTTATGTAGAAAGTCCCAAAAAGTTATGAGCAAATTGAAAAACTTAACATGGGCTTGCCACTATGGGTAAGCAAAATTTGTTTTTCAACTATGAGTTGTCGACATGTTTAAGTTTCTATGAGATTCTTAAGTTGTAGGAACATTAGGTTATAGGCTTGAGCATTCAAGATTTGGATTTTAGGGTTTTAGAATTAGGGTTTAGGTTGAGGTTTTAGGGTTTGGCAATTAAAGTTTTAGAGTTGAACTTTTCGGGTTGAACTTTTGGGGTTGAGATTTAATTGTGAAATCATTTGGGTTTTATGGTTTGTGTTATGGTTTAGGGTTTTAGGGTTTAGGTTTCAAAATATAAATTTCAAAGCTTGGGGTTTAGTTTTTTTGGGTTTTGGAGTTGAGGTTTTAGGTTAAAACTTAAGGTTTTATGAATTGAGGTTTGGGCATTTTAGGGTTTAACTTTTGGGGTTTTGAACTTGAGGTTTTAGGGTTTTTGTTTTATGTTTTAAGACTTGGGGTTGATTTTAAGGTTTCATTTTGTTCAGTTGAAGTTTGGGCCTTTTAAGGTTTTATTTTTGTGATTTTGCATTTAAGGTGTTAGGTTTACGGTTTTTAGGTTTAAATTTTAAGGTCAAATTTGGGCCTTGGGTTTAAATTTTTTTAAGGTTGATGTTTGTGGCTTTGAAGGGTTAACTTTTAAGGTTTGAGGGTTGGGGTTTTGGTGTGTAGGTTTCAAACACGTTTTATGAAGGTTTGTTTGAATCTTTTGGGGTTTATGCTTGGGGCATTTTTTTGAAGGTTTAAAGTTTAGTTTCAAGTGTTTAAGGGTTAGGGTTTTTTTACTAAGTCGTGATTTTTAAAGTTTAAAATCAATGTTTTGGGTTTTTAAACATGGTTTGTGCTCATGTAAAATGTTGAAGTTTAAAATCAAGATTTAGAACTAAAGTTAAGATTAACAACCATGGATTAAGGTCCATGATGAAATTATTATTACAAATGTTGTTTTAAGGTTATCTTTTGTGTGTATGTAAAATGATCAAGTTAAAAATCAGGCCCAAAGGGGTGGATTTTGGTGTAGGGTAGGTAGAAGGTTAGAATTAGGATGTAGGCTAAGATTCTCATAAGGGCTATATAAGGAGGAGCTTTTTTTTGTACATTTCCATTTATTTTCATTTAAAATTTGATAGATGTCTTCTTCAAGTTCTTCATATGGTTCTTCTCCAAATAATGATGATATGTTTCATCTTCAAATGTTAGAAAAGTATTGGAGGATATGGACCAAGATGATATCATGATTTTTCAAATGATGGTGATGGATTGCAAATTTAATGATTTTTCACTTCACATGAAGTGGAGGAAAAGGGAAGGGGGGACACTAGTGATCAAATCTTCATCAGATCATCCAACTATGGTTAACATGGGAATTTTAAACTATGTGTGCAAAAAATTTGTAATCTTTTTTTTGGGTTATAATACTTAAATCCCTAGTTGCTTCTAAGTTTTTAATTTTCCATTTTATTCTCCTTCTTATTGTTGATCTCCACCTTGCCAATTGGGAAAGCATCTCAAATTTCAAAAATGTGGAAAAGTGGGATACCATTATTGCCATACTCTTGGACTAGCAAAAAAAATCTCAAATTTCAAAAGGTGTGAAGAAAAAAAATACCATTATTACCATACTCTTGGACTAGCAAAAAAACATCTCAAATTTCAAAAGGTGTGAAGAAAAAATACCATTATTGCCATATCTTGGACTAGCAGGAAAATATCTCAATCTTCAAAAGTTGTGAAGAAATGAAATGCCATTATTGCCATTTTTTGGACTAACATGTAAGCATCTTGAATTTAAAAAGTTGTGGAAAAACAAGATGCCATTATTGGCATGTTCTTGAAGTAACATGAAAACATTTTGAATTTAAAAAGTTGTGAAAAAACAAGATGCCAATATTGCCATATTCTTGGACTAACATGAATACATCTTGAATTTAAAAAGTTGTGGAAAAACATGATGTTATTATTGCCATATTTTTGGACTAACAAGAAAACGTCTTGAATTTAAAAAGTTGTGGTAAAACAAGATGCCATTATTGCCATGCTCTTGGACTAACTTTGCAACTTTTGACTTGGTCATTGCCTTTTCACCTTCACTTAATGATGGTCTAAAATTCAAAAAGGCATTCAAATTAATTGTAGAACTTAAAACTTTGACATAACTAAATGTAAAAGTTGATGTTTTCGACATGAATGCCCCATCAATCAAACTTTGATGTTTTTTCAAAACATTTTTTGTGGCATGTCCATTTTTTGCTTTCAAGCCCTCCAACATTTGATCACATTACACTATTTTTTTTTTCAACTCTTCCTCATCTAAAATTATTATCTTTAATTCCTTCAAGGTGTCACACAAGCAATCCTTTAAAGTCTCCTTTGCAAAAATAGGATCTAGGTAAGTTGTTTGGTAGTTGATAAAGAATTAAAACTTGCCTTCACACAACAACTTGAATTAGTTGAATGACATGTTTCTTACCCATGTTGTAGGTTGCAAAATGCAAATTGCATGGTGTTGAAGTGGAAAAAACTCCACAATTTACCTTGAGATTTTTTTTCTTAAGATTGTTTTGCCTTGTGCAAAGTAATGGACTTGGATTGTTGTGTCTCCTGCATATTTATTTCATTTGTGATTCCCATGAATTGTATCATTCTTGCAAAAAGACTACTCATATTCAAACCTAATCACATGGCATTGCATTAGAAATGATCATTGGAAATCATTCACTATAAATAATCATTAGAAATTAGTAATTGAAAATAGTCATTAAATTTCACAGGAAGATCACCAAGATCAAACCTTACCATCATTAAAGTCAAGATGAGCTTGGGGACCTATTGGAAATTTCAATTAGGAATTTGGTTTCACCAAATTCCACATGAAGACCACCAAGATCATACTTTAAACCATCACAAAAATCAAGATGAACTTGAAGACTTGTTGGAAATGTCAATTAGGGGTTTGTTTTCACTGAATTTCATATGAAAACTATCAATAACAACCATAAACCATCATCAAAACTATTTGGAAGATATGGACCATATGGGATTGTCAATTAAAGGTTTATTTCACCAAATTTAACATGAAAACCACTAAGAAAAAACTATTACCACTATCAAAATCACTTGGAAGATATGGACCATTTAAAGGAATTTTAATTAGGGGTCTATTTCACAAAACTTACCATGAAGACCATTAAGAACAAATTATAAACCATCATCAAAAGTACTTGGAAGATATGGACCATCTAGGAATGTCAACAAGGGATCTACTTCACCAAATTTCATATGAAGATCACCAAGAACGTCAAACCTTGAACCTCACTTTAAAAAAAAAACAAATGCTACAACATTCTTCTTATGTTTGAAACCTTAAACTTGCGCATGACAAATGACTAAACTCATTTAACAAAACTTGCAATACCTTTTTCCTTTACAATTTTCTACAACCCTCTACATCTCCCTAAGTTATTGACTTGTTTTACATGCAAACACACTACTTTCACCACAACTAAAAACAAAACACACAAAAACATGAAAGTAAAAACGCAAGGCATGAAAACAAAAAAGCAAAAACCTCATTCTTTTTGCAATAAGCATAACAACTAAACATGAAATTCAACATGAAACTAGTTTTATGTTGAGTTGAAGAATAAAAATCATTTGATAATTTATTGGAGTGTGGTGTATTTTTTTGGACATTGCAACCCATGAATCAAGCAAACACAAGCCTTCGGATAACTCTATTACTTATGATTATTCAATTTGTGGTGTTAAGTTTAGGATTTTGCCCATGGGACTGATAAATTCCATTCGACTAATGGATTTGCAATTCTTTTTTACCTTTTTCTTTTGTAGTTTGAGTTTTAAGAAAGTAGGAAACATTGCTATGGACATTCATTGCTCTTTAGAAAGACATCAATTTTCTTTTCCCAAAGAATTACCAATAACAACTTATTGGATGGTTGGTGTTAGCAAAGATAGCAATCATGTATTGACAATGGCATCAACTTATCATTACGTATGTAGATACCCCTTGTTACTTATACTTTGGGTTGCTATTAATCACATATTTTGCACAATTAAAACATGGTTAAAATGTTTAAAATTTTGGTTTTTTTTGTGAAAGAGTTGAAGGTTTATACTATTGGTGTAGCCTTTCAAACATGAATAAGACTTGTTTTCACATGCAACAATGCACGTCAATAAATTAACTATACTTGACAATGCAATTTGCATAATCATAAAACACTAACAAAAAATTTCAATGTAATTAAAAGGCACGTTATTAATTAGAAATTGTCCTCCGCAAATGAGAAAACATTTTGAAAATGAAATGTTTACTAAAATGGGCATTTCACTTTTCAAAAAATTTCAAGGTGAAAGCACAATCAATTAGAAACAAAAAGTAGTTATACTTCATGTAGTCGTATTTTTACACATAAATGGAAGAAAGTAAAGTCAAAACATTTTCAATCATTATCAAACTATTGGCCATTCAAGAGGAAGTTATAATTTGTTGTATATAAAGTTTGAAAACCTTTAGTATAATAAAATTAGGTGAAAAGTATTTTTGAAACAAATTGACCATATGGTGTTCAAAAATACTTTAACATTTGAATCTTGAAAAATAATTACTTTTAATTTATAAGTTGAAAGCACATAAGTACAATTTAGTGCAGCATATCCAAGAAAGTAAAAACTATCAATTATTTCTTCTACTTGAGGCCTACTTTTGAAAAAATACATGTTCACAAAGTAATAAAATCTACTTGTAGTTTTGAAATTTTTACTTTAATGCATATTAAATAGATTTTAAAAATATATCATTGGCATACAAATAATCAACATGTTCATATTAATCATTGGGATAAACAATATTTTGAAATTCAATACATTAAGACATAGTTTATGGCTACTTTCCATTTACACATACAAGGATCATGAAGTTTTTACTTGATTGTGCTTTCACCCTTCAACTTTAAAAAAAAAAACTTTCCTATGAGACAAAACATCCATCCATCAAGTTTCATGAAAAACAATGAAATTAATTAACCTTGCCAAGGCTTTACATAGGGCAGTTACCTTCAAAAAAAAGCATTTTTGAAATAATCACCCCTTGGTTTTGCCTCAAGCAAACACTTATTTTATGGACACCTTGCTCTTCATGCATTACTTTACACACATAATATGTAAAGGATGGTTTCAAAACCAACTTTTAAAACCCAATTATGGGTTATTACACCATGGAAGAATAATGAAGTAGAGTTCCCAAGTGTTGTTTATTGCCTATTATTCCACCTAAGAAAAATAATGTCATGAAGTTTGTAAAGTAAGCATGATTAAATGTTCTTGTGCAAGGTAAAAGCCCTAGGGTGAGAACATACCCAAGATATGGGGCCAAGGATGAAATGGTTTCCTAAACTATTATAACATGTTGCCAAAATATAACAGTATTCCTCTTTGACGAGTCTAGCCAAATTTCGTTAAGTCTTCTTTTGCATGATCACCATAGCACCTACCTCACAAAATTCAAAAAAAAAAAATACTAATATTGGGTGGTTCTACCTTTTTCAAGTCATGACACATAGACAATAGCATTGAATGAATGAATTTTGGGATAGTAAAATTTGGGACATAGTCTAATAATTTAAATGCAATGTATATGGGTTTATGATTTATCCAATAAGCTTCAGTTGATCCAAAAATGGCATTGTTGTATTAACACATTGGTCCATACATGATCAATTTGGGTGGATGCATGGTAGGGTAGACGAATTTGGAAGCAACACAATCCACTTTACTATAACCTAGTTGTGATTATAATTGTTACATTGTTTTGTACATATTGGAGTTGTTGAATGGGACTCATTTTGAAGTTATAGATTTCAATATGCATAATGAAAATTTTATTGGTATGAAAATTTCATAAAAATATAGTAGTTATGGACTTTTGAAATTGAAAATCAAAGTTTGTTACGCCATCGACAATTAATGGATGAACTTTGGTTTGGTTCCATGATTGACCTCAAAACTTGTTAGGGAATTGGTTTTAATTAGAAAATGTAATAATGAAAGCAAGATTGAAAGGTTTTGATTTATGTTTAATGTAGTTTATTACCTATGGGCTTTTATTTGATGAAAAAACCTAAATATTTTTCATAAGTCCATTTCATCTTGAAAAAAACATGAATTGAATTGAAATTGTGCATACATGTCTTAATCAATGAGCTCTAGAATGGTCAACATTATAATGGAAAAAAATCTTAAAATCAATGCATTGTTGTTATTTGATTACAAAAAAAAATTTAAGGCTAAAAAAGATACAAAAGAAATGGAAATTTAAATTAAGGAACTCTTGTTGTTTTTTGGTCCACCTACTATGCACTTACCTTATTAGCATGTATATATATTAAAATCCCTAATTATTATGATTGGACAATTTGTAGGTAATTTTTGGAAAATAGTTTTTAAAATAGAAATGAAATAAAATACTTGCATTTTCAATAGTTTATAAATCACAATTACATGTATAATCTCTTGTGTATTTTCATTGAAGGTTTGCAACAATGAATATTTCATTTGAATTTTTTTATTGAAGTCATGTTTGACAAATATACCATTTCATCACAAAATATCACTTTTTCATGTTGATGTAACAAAATAAGATGTTAATTTTTTTATTTAATATGGTGTTATGAATTTCTTGAAATGTACAAAGATTTAATATTATTGTTTCATTTAGTAGAAAATATGTGATGCAAGTAAGTTTTGATTTCTAAGGAAATCTTGAAATGTAAATTTAACAAATGAATTTTAAGATATTGTATGAGTATAAATTCTTTTTGATAAGATTTAAATTAAGGATTGTTAGTTTATATTGTGTTATTGTTTTTAAATGCAACATTTCTTATTGAACATTGAAATCTACATGGAATTTTTTGTTGATAATGGGGAAAGTAAATATACTTGTGTTCTTTATGAATATGGGATAATGATGTGTATATGAAGCCATGTTTTGTTACACCAAATGGATAAAATGTTAAACAATCAAAAGTCTAACCTTGTGCATAATGGATAGTGTGTCGTACAACTAATTGAACAAGGAATTAGATTCTTGTGATGTTATGAATAGGATTACTACCTATTTGTATTTCAACAATTTTCATTCAATCAGTGTCCAATTTTTTTTTCAAGTCTAAGGAATTTTTTGTACATTTGTGAATCCTCAAATCTTGTGTTGATTCCAATTTGAAGGTTTTGAAAATGTATCCATGTGAATGATTTTGGAAAGGTTTATCCATATTCTTAAAAACTATCATCTACACCATTCACAAGTTAATATAATGTTACATAATTTTCTACACATAATTCGACTAACATATCATTTTTAATTGATAATTCATGATGGAGGCCAATTGTTCGGCTTGGTATCATTGGCAATTTGAAATGAGAATGACATGTTTCAGTGAATGTCTTTTGCATGAAAAATGAATTGCTGATTTAGTGTGTTTTGAAATATGGTTTTGTTATGTTCAATTGTTTTGACATTTGTGTAAAATAAATGTGGCAAAATATTAATTATCTATTGGTGGTGCTCTCAAACAAATTTTGTTAGTAAAATCAATATATTTGGAAATATGTGATGTTATTCAAAACCTATTTAAAATATTAATGAATTTGAAATCATTTTGGCACATGACTTGTTTTAATTCATAACATTTTATGTTGTCTTGCAAAAAAGTTGTTCCAAGGATATTGAATCCATCAATTTTTTATTTGAAAATCCATGAATCTTAAATTGGTGAAACTTGGTAAGAATCACATGTCATTATAACATCACAACCACCTATAATTTGTTGTGTGCTTGTTTTATATCATGTAATTTATGGTCAATACATGTTAACACTTTATTGTCATGCTCGTATGCATGGCTTCATACATTACGACCGGTTATAGGCATGCTAATCATGCCTTTAAGTTAATATGCGCTCTTAGGGTTAATGTATGTTATTCGATTACTATGCGCTATTAGGTGTTTTAAAGTTATGGTTTGTTTAGGGTTTCAACTTTGCTAACAACTATATAAAAGGCCAAGCTCTTCCCTTCTCTTGTTAGTTTTTCTAGAATTCCTTCGTCAGGGAGAATTTCCTCCATAATTATACTAGATTTCTAAATGCTCATGACAGCTATTGCACGACCACCATTTACATACACTACATTTTCTTTCCTTCTTTTCAATTTAATATACATGAGAATTTCATCTTAGCCTTTTCTTGTGCATTGTATATATACATGCGTGCATATCTTTTTGGTTGATTAGTTTCTACCTTTGATTGGTTTTAGTCTTTTTGTTCAATAAAATTTATAATGGATTTACACCCTTACGACACCGAATGTCACGACACTACACGTCATGACATTATTACCTACTAAAGATATCTCATCTATTATTAACATTTGTAATTGATCATAGGTTTTTATTAAAGTGTCATTTTTCCATCATTTATTGTTTTTTTGAATTCATTGCAATTTTTGTTTAATGGAATGACAAGTGCAGAATGTATTGTTGTACCATTAATGTTGAATGCAACTTTCCTTGTGTATGCCAATTTCAAAATTTTGGGTTTTAAATATCAACATTTGACATTTGTATTATATTGTAACATGTTTTGCATGATACACAAGAACATGAATGTTTTCCCTATGCCTACACTTCTTGTTAAAAAAAAGATGCAAAGATTTTGATGGGTGTTTGTTTTGCATAAAATATCATTTACAATGATTATTTGTTCGTTACATCATGTATTTAGTTAATTATGGACTTTTTAAAAGTCCAAATTAACAATTGACTATTTGGAGGTTGGAAAATTAAAGATGAACTTTCATTTGGGGGCCACCAAATGATGCAACAACATAATATTAATAATATTTTGCTTCGTTAAATGATCCAACAAACAAATGTTAATGATGTTTTGTCTCAAACTTGATCCCAACCACTAGGGTAAAAAAATCCATAATTGACAATTTAGTCCAAAATTAACTAAATACACGTTTTATTTTATTTTTCATGTTTCAAGAAGAAATTTCATATGATATGCCTTTGTCTATTTGTTCAAATTCACTACAAATCTATGTTCAAATTATTTTATGGGTGGTAATTGAATTTTTTTCATATGTTAAATTATATCATTCAGTTTTATTAACATTAATATATAATGTTTTATGTGTGCATCATTTGCAAAAGTGATTGTGTCATCATGAGGAAGATTTTCTTATCCATCAATTTCATGAATTTTTGTGTATTTTTGTAATTTTTCTTGTAATTTATCCCATTCATCATTATATTTGTTAGTAGGATTCAAATTGTACATTTAAAAAAAAAGTATGATATTTTTTCATTTAAATAGGCATTTTTCCATGAACTATGGTCATTTTTCAAATCAATTTTTAATCCACAAAAGGGGTTGAATACTAATAATAAATTCTTTATGATGGTTTCTAGCATCTTTATGAAGATAAAAAAATGTAACAAATTACTTTACTACACCACATAGGTTCGTACAAATTCCATGCAAAATCTGATTTTCATAGGTTTGTACAAAAATCACATGAATTTCATGTTATGGTTATGTGAATGATAGTTATATGTATTCAATATTTTAAGTATTCAAATGAACAAGACATTGTTTTGAATAACATACATGAATTTTCATGTTTAATACACAAAAATTTCATAGTTTGATGCAAAATTATATTATGATAATTGCACAAATTTAGTTAAAATGTAAATTGTACATATTTCACATCAAAACATCATAAGTAGAATACATACATCATTTATGTAAAAGCAATATATATAATTTTATGTGTCATTTTTACACTTTGAAAGTTCACAAATTTTGCATGAACATATTGTTTATGATTTTCACACAAATCAAATTGAAATTTCATGATATTGGAAGTTTGTGATATATGTTTATGAATTTTACATGTTCTTGTGTTGTAATTTGTTGTAAATTTTGCAAAACACAAATCATTTAACTTTGTGTATCATGCTTTGTATTTTTCAACTAATGATTTTTAATAAATGTTTGTTGAAGTTGGGAACAACTATGTATAATATATTTTAGTAGTAATACAAAAGTTTTGTTGGATTTTTCACATGTCTTTATGAATTGAAATGATCTTGTTAAATGATAAAATGGAATGGATTATGATATGTGTACTGTTTTGTTGAATTGGCATTTATGGTGCATTCAAAAGTGCATTCCATATTGTCCATATTCTCATAATTGAAAAGTTTGTATGAATGCAAGACAAGGTGCATTTAAATATATATATATATATTTTTTAATTTTTTAAAAACTCCAAACTTGGTTTATTATTTACAATATGTTTTCCTAAAATTAAGTCTAAGAGTTTTTAGAGATCAATTTTCTTTCCACAATGTTTACACATTAATATATGATTATTATATTTTATGTTTTTAATAACACTAGGAAAACATTCAATTTATGATTGGGATGCATAACAAACTTGATGTTTAAAACATAATTTTTGACAACAATAACATACATGTTTCACTATGTCTTCAATATCATATTTATATTTTAAAATGTGTTTATCATTGATATTTGTCTTAATACTCATTTGTTCTGAATTCTTGTCTTTTTTGACAATTTTTGTTTGGAATTTTTTGTGTTTATCATTCAAAACCTAACTATTTAAAATATTATGGTCAATGGAAAATTTATCAATATTGGTTAGTACTAATAATGGAACATTTGAAGACTTATTTATTTTTGAATAATTTTTTGATTATTTTCCCTATTTTTCAATATGTGATTTTGACAATTTTGCAATATGTTGAAAGCAATTATTTCATTTTCTTTTGAACAAATATGGATTATATTGGTGTTATTTTGTTTTTGGGCATCAAGATGTTTTAAAGGTCATTTGATTTGCCATGACATGGATAAACCCAAATGTGGATATTGATGGATGAATGTTAATGCAATTTCTTGTGGATTCCATTTGATATTTTCTTTCCATTTTTCACAATGTGTCATTTAGTTCAAATTTTCAAGTGAACCTTCTTCGTTTTTTATTAATTTTTAAAATAAATTTCTCTTTGTTCAATTAAAAATTTCCAACAATTTTGTTATATGTATAATTTTTGGAAATGGTTAAGACATCAATAACATTATCACATTTGTTTGTAGGTTTTTTTGCAATGATTATTTCCATATACTATATTTAAAATTGTAATGCAATATTGATTTCCTTTTTTGGCCTTTATTTGTCCTTTGTTTTTATTCCAAACATGAATTGGGCATTCCAAATACCTTGATATGCAATACACAATAGTGAAATCACTTCACAATCCACCATTAGTTGTAGACATTGACATTTTTTGCACATATATTTGTTCATTATTTTTTTGTCCATAATGTAAATCATGTAGAAAATTCATAATTTAATTCACGTGTATGACATTTTAATGCTTTTAGTGTCCTAAGATTAAACACTATTATAAATGAACCATACTATTTTTGCGATTTTTTTCTAAATTTATTGAATATTTTAACAAATATGTTATTGCATCAAAAAAGAATTCACCAACACCATAATGGAAATTGGTAATTCTTTGCAAGTTGATTTTATTTTATTTTTGGCCAATATCCATCTTTTATCATAAAACTAGTTTATTTGGGGTTTAGTTTCAATCAATTTTATATTACTGAAATGTTGTTATATATATATATATATAATTCACAATTTTTAAAATTTTGATCTTAGTGTTTTCAAATTCTCAAAGTAAGGAATAATTAATTTTAGTTATTAATATTGGGTGTTGTTATTGTATTATCACAATTTACTTTTTTTTTCCATTGTTTCCTTTATTTATTTGTCACTATTTACTTTCCAATTTATTGTTGATCTTTATTTTTTCTTTTTACAATTTAAATCTCATTACTATTACTAAATATTTCCTTCCTTAAAGTTCACATTTTTTTTTGGGTTAAGGTTTTAAATTTTGGTTTAAAAGAATATTTTAAATATATGCTGAAATTTTTTTTTTAGCTAAGAGAAAGTATTTATATTTTATTTGCAATTCCTTTAGTTGTTTCTTTATAATGTATCTAAAATGTATACTTTTTATTCATTATTTTTGAATTAAAAATATTTACTATATATCCTCTACAATGGTCTTTATTTACATTTTATACATTTTTAAAAATTAAAAATTCACTATTTATAGCTTCTTCTTCTTTTTGAGATGCTATGTGTTTTGGTTGAGATATAAAAATTAAATATAACTTGTAATTGTGATCATTTGAAAAATTAAAACCCAATAAACCTATCCATTCACCTTTGCCTAGGAAAAAATCCCCATTATTCAAATTGTATTTCCATAGTTGAAAAATAAATCTCCAAATAATCAATATGTAAATTTTCCAATATCAAAAGCCAACATCCCATATACCATTAACCCACAAGACCAAATTGTTTTCATTTATAAGATATGTAGAAATGTTATGTACATATTGTAATCCAAAATTGGAAATGTTCTATATTGAAAATTTGTTCTACAAACACGCACCAAAAACCCAATATTCAAAATTGTTGCATAAATATGTATAGCAATGCCTTCAAAACTTCAAGCCAAAACACTAATACACATATCAACAATATTTGTTCTTTTAGATTTTTCATCTTTTAATGTGATATTTTAAAGTTGAATAGCCCACAACTCTTGTGGTAGAACTTAAAATGAAACAACTTTCAAGTCTCTTCTCCTTGAAAAGACAAAGAAAAAACCCCTATTTGGTCTAAAATTTTCAAGACTAACAAGCTTGTGTCTCGACAAAGATTTGATCTTAGGAACACACAACATGCAATCATATTTGTTACCATTGTTTTACTTTATTTTGCTTGAAATCTAAGCTTGAATTTTAGGATGGACATGCACTTACAACCGTAGCATTACAAACCACCATTTCGATTGGTTAGAGAAGACAAATGGTGTTTTGTGCATATGTTTTTGAAAGAAAACAATTGAATAACAATCACCAACTTCCTGACAACCTACACCCCAAAAATGTGAGCCTTAAATATCGATTCTATAAGCAAATTAAAAAAGTGCATACACATAATAATTCAAAATTTATGGCAAAGACTTATCCTTCAGTTTTCTTATTTATGCACTTTGCTAAGGCTATCTATCAATAACTGCATGATCAAAAGTAGGGATTACAAACACATTTGAAAATTTTGTAACAAGCTATTGTTCCCCAAAAATTGCATTTTCAATATTTTTGAACAAAAGTGTAACATGTATGCCATTACTATATGTGTTTACCAATTGCACATATTGTGTGTAAAACTTAAGGTGAAAAGATAATGTCTATGTATCATTAGCTCCTAATTCATCTATTACAACCAAAATAAAGGTTTTTGTACATTGGTCATATATCCTTGTGACAACCATTTTTAGGGTTTCAAATTCTTCTATATCTTCCCCCTACATGAAAGTTTAAATGTTATGAAAGATAACACGATGCAAGCTAACTAGAAATGGATCAGTTGGTTTTGTTGTTATTGTTGTTGACCCAATTTTCAACACAAATCCCCAATCACATTTTTCAAACTTATTTTGAAATGTAACATTGAAATTTGCAATATGTATGTATCACCCAACATTGAGTCATGGAAAAAAATAGTGACAAAAGTTGAAACCAATTGTTAAAGCTATTGTAAGACACCTTGATGCATATGTGAGATCATAATGTATATATTTTAAAAAGCCATTGCCAACCACGTCATAATTTTCATACATGTTCACTATATACCATTCAAATACAACACCAAACATCCTTTATTGCACATCAATTATCCCCACAATCGACACCAATGCTGTACAATTTTCTTGTTGGGGCCATGAACAAGTTTAACCATAATTTAAAAAAAAAAAATAAAAACGCTGAAACTCAGTAACAAAACTTACAAAAACTACATAATCTACTTGTTGTCCACCAAAAACTGACTATGAGCAACTAAGTACAAAAGTTAATTATGAAACACCTTGAATCTGATCACAATTAGCGTATACAAATTGCTAGATTTCTTTGTTATCCAAAAACAAGGCAAAACACCTTTTAAAACATCTATGGAAAAAAATAGTAATACAACATTAGTTGTTTTTTTTTCTAAGTAAAACTACAATACATTTCCAGTTTTCAGAGTCTTCATGATAAAATCTTCTGTAAGTCAACTGACCTAATATGAAACAACTACCCTGATTTCCTTTTTTAAGATTTGGGTCTTCATATTTTAGTCAAAGGAGAGGTTTGTATGTTGATGTAAGAAATCCAAACACAACACTTGTTCTCTTTTGAGTTTGCCTTATTTTTAGCCCTTCTTGGGGCACACCCCCACCAAACAGAGACCATGATCATTCATCATCATAAAGCTTACACCAAATTTGCACTGCAATTTAATAAGAAACTGGGTGGTTAGAGCCAACTTGAAGACTCAAGAGTAGTATGTTTCACACCCTACTCATGCAAATATATTAAGCTATTTTACTATATATAGTTAATATATTAACATTTACTTACCTAGTAGTTACCTATTTTCCTACCTATCTACCTATATATGAGACTTATTTCTTACAAAATTGATTACCAAGGTGAATCCAAATACTGTCTCAGTTGAGGTTCATCCACAACTGAGTATTAACTGGCATCCATTGGATGGTGCACTGGTGGGTGCTGGTTCACTGTGGCCCTAATAAAGAACTAGTTGATATGGGTTGGGTATATGAACAAGGGTTTAGGGTTTAAGAATTGGTTCTGAGTTGAGACCCTTGACTGACGGTCCTAAAAAACCATAGAACCGGTCCTAAACCTACCCTATACAGCCAGCTATTTGCAGGTGAAGCTCAGAAAACCACCATTTATTATTGTGGTAAACTGAGTTTCATCCTGTTTTGACCCCCTCTTTCCTTTTTCTGGAGCGCCTCCACTACTGCTACATGTAATTTCAACTACTATAATTACTCTCGAACCTTGTACATTAAGTACCCAGATTTAATAAAATTTCATTACTTTGCGGACCCACATTCAAAGAGGGGATAGGTGGTGAAAAGAGGCCCAAAGACAGGGTGAAGACAGGGTGACTTTTGGGAAAACTTTATTGTTCAAAGATCAAACCACTTCTCAATTTATTTTTCTTTTTTCTCTCGGGTTGGGTTTCCTGTTTTCCATGATCCATGATGATGGGTTGCTCTTATGTGATCAGATCTGAAATATCCATGGCCTTTACTATTAGATTATCATGAGGTAACCCTAAACCCTCAATTCCCTTTCAAGTTTGACTCAATACATATGCAGATAAATACTTATTGAACATGATGAAGGCATGGTGAACACTTGCCTATTTGGCAACAGGCAAGTTCAAAGGAAACCCATTGTTTTCAAATTCCTAAAGACCTCCTCTGATTTCTCTAGTGTATCTAGAGAGTGCCCTGCATAGCATAAAATCTCTTTGGGCTTTTGAAAACTGAAAAGTTCCACTCTTGTGGGCATTCTGTTATTCTAAAGCTTGGTGTCATTTTTTCCCTGGGTACCTAGGGTACATAAACCCTAAACCCTACTGGGTATCACAGGAATAGAAATTTAAAAAATGCAAGATTGATCTCAAGTTTCAACACTGGGTAAAGCCACAAGCAAGGACATTACTGATATTGTGCAGTGCTCAGCTACCACTTTGTGTGAGCCCTTATTTCAATAATGCCCTCCCCCTTGCACTTTATCAAGCACTCAGAGAAATTTTTTAGTGTATTTGGAGGGCACCTTATTTTCATGAATATCCCTCTTACAAATGAGGAGAGATCTACCTAATGCGAACTTTCTGAGAGTGGCATGGATCTTACACCTATTTATTTAAATAAACATAATATTTCTCAACTCCTAAGGAATGAATGTAGGTGTAAGAAGCCTCCTCCTTCACCTTGTGGTTTACAAGTGTTTAAGCTCATCATAATCTTTACCTCGTGCTTTAAGATGGGTATAGCACATGGTGGGGAACATTCTCAAAATGTGGGGCTAGACTCAGTTTTCATCTCATCCAAGGCCCTCTAAATTTCAAGGAACTGGTGTATGGGTGGTTTTTTTATAATCTTTCGTAAGTTCCTTGTTGATTTTGCATAATTTTTCATGTAATCATCCCTAGACAAACGTAAAAACATTTTCAAGTATAATTATCTCACTTCCTTCCTAATAATTATTCTTATTTTTATTACTATCTCATTCCTTTCCTAATAATTTTTTTATCCTTATAACTATTTCACCCCCTTTTCTTATCCAGCACCTTGGATATGAAAAGACAAATTCACATGTGCCTTTTTATGTCCATGATATTTGTATTAATTATAATTAAATTTGACATTGACATAAATAATGATGAATTGTTGATAATCGTATGAAAACATAATAAGAAAAGAAATTGTCATAGTAATGTGTAGCAATGTGGAGCCCAAGTTTTTCATAGGCTCTTTATTGATTTTATATAATCTTTTGTATGATCATCCCCTAGACAATTCAAAAACATTTTCAAATATAATTACCTTATTTCCAAGCTTAACTACCTCACTTCCTACTAACTATCTTTTTATTTTTTATAAATATTTTATTCATTTCTTAATAACTATCTCTTATCTTTATGACTATTTGACCCCTCGCTTACCGACCAACATGGGTATGAAAAGACAAAATTAACATTTTATTTTTTTCATGTTCATGATATTTATATTAATTAAAATTAAATTTGAGATTGACATAAATAATGATAAATTTATTTTTAATAACAAAACATTTTGAGGGACTATAGTATATGGGTGAATTTTTAGAATCTATTGTATGGTCCTCCTTGAACAATTTGAAAGATAATTACCTCATTTTCTTTTCTAATAACTACCTCCCTCCTATATTTAATAATTTTCTCCATCTTATGTTATAACTACCTCACTCATTTTTCTTTACCCCACCAACATGGATATTAGAAAAAAAATTTAATGTATCTTTTCATGTCCAAGAAATGTATATAAATTTAAATTAAATTTGACATTGACATAAATAATGATGAAATAATTGATAACTGCATGAAAACATGAGATAAATAAATAAATAAAAATAATTGATCGTCACTCACTGATAGAATGTGGAGCCCATATTTAAGTAATATGATAAATATTCTGAGATATTTATTACATTGATAATACATAACAATTACCTGCCAATATCATGGGTTGATCTGTAATTTGGCATTATCTGCCATTTTGATGGAAAAAAAGAAAAAGTATTCTTATTATTTTCTTAAGTAAAATGGTGAATATACTCCGAGGTATTTATACGTCAATAATACGTACAAATTACACCTGCCGTACCACCGTCTGTGATCCGGTACTCTCTTCTGCCGTAATACGGCAAGCGCCGTCACGTCAGGGCCGGCCACGGCCACGCACGTATTAGGGTTTTCCATCGCCCGAGTCACTGGCGATACTCGCGATGATGATGATGATGATGTGCAAACCCTAATACGTCTCCCGCACTCACGACCGTCCGATCAATCAGATGAGCTTATCGAGGCCGTTGCCAGCACCGTGTTCGTCTCCTGCCGTCCGATGATCGTCAGCCTGCTGCTGCTGCTGCGGCCATCGCCTTTGTCGCGCCACAATCGCAATGTGTGAGAAGAAGCGCCTTTGCGCCTTTCGAGATCCCCCCTGGCCTCCCCACCCCCTCCCTCTCTCCTTTGTCCCTCTCCTCTTGTGTCTCGTGTCTTCTGCCCACGACACCCATCCGCATTTGCTCCTCTCTTTCTGTGTCGCTACGCTCTGCAGCGGTGTCTGTATTCTCGAATTCCGAGAAGCAGTTGGGAGTACGTAAGAAGTCGCTGCAGGAGAGGGTAAGAGAATTTTTTTTAAACAGATAGTGACCGGAAGAACAGAAGCAGCGGAGTTGGGATTTTGTGGAAGGAACAGGGGCGGGTGGACGGGTGGAGAGGCTCTTCTTTCTTCCGTGGAGGTTTTTGTCCATCGCGGTTGGGGGATGGCCGAAGATGCAGCAGCAGCAGCAGCAGCTCCTGGAGGAGCTGCTGCTGTTGTTGTTGGCAAGAAGAAGAGCGGGACTGTGAAGTGGTTCAATAGCAGCAAGGGTTTCGGGTTCATTACCCCTGACGATGGCGGCGAAGATCTCTTCGTCCATCAAACCTCCATACATGCCGAGGGTTTTCGGTCTCTAAGAGAAGGCGAGTCCGTGGAGTTCTCCGTGGAGTCCAGTGACGACGGACGTACCAAGGCGTTGGATGTTACCGGCCCGGGCGGCACTTTTGTGCAGGGCGCTTCTTATCGCCGTGATGGCTATGGTGGAGGTGGCGGAAGAGGAGGAGGAGGTCGTAGTAGTGGTGGTGGCCTTGGGGGGGCTTCTGGAGGTTACGGTGGTGGCGGACCTGTAGGGATAAGAGCCAGAGGAGGCCGTGCACCCAGAGGAGGTGGTGGCTTTGGTGGCGGCGGCGGAGGCGACCGCTCATGCTACAACTGTGGTGAGGGAGGCCACATTGCTAGAGATTGCCCTAATGAGTCCACAGGTAATGCCAGACAGAGTGGCGGCGGCGGCGGTACACGCAACTGCTACAACTGTGGAGAGTCTGGGCATCTTGCAAGGGATTGCACCCTAGCAGCCAATGCCTAAAGGAAGGAGATACTTATTCTTTCCGTTCATTGAAGAAGCTTGAGGCGTTCTTTGAGTGAGGGGAAGCTCTTGTCCTTGGGGTATCGATGTAAGGATTAGGGTTAGAGTGCCCTGTGTGATTTCGGTTTTTTTTCAATGTGCTCGGGTGTAGTGTTGTCCTTGGAAGGGAGACAGGATGATGATACTGTCCACTTCAAAGTCTTCAAGGGGCTTTCTTTGTGGCATGCGTCTTCCTGAAGCGTTCCAAGAGGTCAAAGCTTTTTTTGTGATGGGGGTGAAAATCAGTCTCTGCTTGTACTGTGCGATAGAATCGACAATTGGGGTTGGTGCTTCCCGCCACCGCTCCTCAAGAAAGAGCCTTTGAAGGATTCAGTCTGACTGACCTTGTGAGACCCTCTCCATCTGTAGGCAGGCAGTTCCAGTAAGTTGTTTCATGGTCTACTAGCTTTGTTACCAAGCCGAATGTTTGTCATGTCCATCTCCAGCTTGTGAACCATTCTAGTTCCAAGGGAATGTATTCAATCAAGAAAGACACAAATTTTTTGTAGGCTTAGCTCAAAAACTTGGACTCCTTGTGTGATGGCTACTTCTCGTGTTGGACCCCTTTTTTCGTTCTTCCCTCTAATGGCAGCTTTTTATTAGAATGTAAGCTTCAAATGAATATAACCTTTGACACCAGTGTGAGTTTCTGAAACAATACTCCTGCAAGTATATCATCTACATGTGGACAGAGAGTGTGTGTATTCTCCATGGCTTCTTCCTGTTTGGGTTCCATGCTTTCAGTATGCTGAAAAATGATCTATCATCAAATGTTTTTTTACTCGGCAATGCATGCATAAATGCAGAGTCCTTGGGGTGTTGTGAGTTGGAGTGCCTGTGGGTACTGCACAAAAATACCCAAGGGTTGGACAGCAGCATGATGTGAAAATTTTCAATGCACCTACTTCTTGCATCAGTCTGTGTCTGTTACAGCTTGGAAGCAGTCTGATGAGATGAGGCATCATCCTCATCTAGACTGTCTGTTGACATTGCTGGAGAGCGTTGTTTTCATGCAAATGTTATCTGGAGATGCAGACATCCTGCCCCTTAACCTTCACATCATTTACATTCATCCTTTGGATTCTTTGAAAGCCCTGTCCCTATCGATCAAGGGTTTGTCAGGATGATCTTGTTTTGCAATGTAATTCACAGTTTTTGGGATTGGGTGGTGTGGTCTGGTTACATGACCTGATTTTAACATGTGTCTTTGCTAGTGGCTGGCTATGCTTGCTTGAAAATAAGCAAAACACTTTTGTGGCTGCATGTCTTGAAACATGTATTTATCATTGTTTTTCTGCATGAAATTGCTGCTAAGTTGGCAATAGCTCACAGACGTACAAAATGCTAAAGACTTTTGGTCTCTAAATGCATTATACAATGCCAGGGGCCAGGAGGGTTGGAAAGTTGGAACAATGAGGATTAGGTTGGTAGAGTGATGTTTGCTGAAGTAACAATTGGTTTGGATGTACAGGATTTGTGATACTCTTTGGTTCTCTGTAAGTCATTCCTGAAGCTTTGCCTTGCTTTTCACTGCTATGTTGCTTTGCTGTGCATGCTTACTGATGTGTTTTGGTGTGTGGTATCAATTCTGAGCTTCTGAAATTTGGAATTTCTATAGCTTGTGATGCTGAATTGAATTGACAGTTAAAGTGTGGTTTCAACGTGATGTATGCTGGACAAGTAGAATTGTGAAGAGTCAATTATTATGCCTATCCCACGGCTGAATGGAGAAGTGAGTGAAAAATTAAACACTGAATGGTAGAACTCAGGAATGTGAAAAGCACTTTCATGTCAAAAGGATGTGGGCGCTCTTGGCATACATTTGCCTTCCTCTTCCCATCTTTGCTGCTTGCAGCACAATTCTTGTGCCAAAATCTGAACCTTCTTTCCTGTATACATGTGTTTGGTGAACAGCATCACACCAATTGTTTTCAGGATCCCAAACTTGATGGAAACTTGGATCATTTCAAGGGTTGATTTCAAAACTTTTGCACCATCACACCTTTTTTAACATTGTCTTCAACGAATCATGCACAAATGTCCATCAAGCTCACATCCTATTATTCTTAAGCCTTGGGATTTGAACATAATGTATTTTCCCCATGTTCTATTTGTCAACACACTATCTTTTTTACTATTGTTTGAATCAAGCTACATGAAGGCCAAGGCATGTGTGAGAAGTCTCCTTTAGGGGAGGAAGGAAGGTTTTATTGCCCCAATTATTTATGTGTTCTTGCATGCAATTGGTTAGGGTTTAGACGCAAGTTTTCATTGGGAAACAAGGAGCAACTTCTAGAAATGTATTTTTAGCATTTACCTTTCTCTATGTATTATCATTTTGTTCTTGTTGTGATTGCAATTTGTTTTGTTTAAACATTTTTGCTTCATCTTTGAACCTTTTCAACAAGATATGTGAATCAAATTGAATAGATTTATGCAATTATGAGAAGTTTCAACTAACTATTAAAATACATTTTGGTGGATTGTTTTCAACTTGTTCCTTTGATTTTATAGAAATCCTTTAGTATCACAAATTTTTAGTTTGGATTTGAACAATTATAAAGTTCCTGTAGAATTTGTTTCTATTGGAATATTACTCCAATATGATTTGGTAGTTATCTTTAAATTGGTTTTATTACAAAATCCCAAATACATTTGGTAGATTTATCAAAAGGCCTTACCGATTTTCTTCTTTGTTCAATCTCCACACTATGGATTGTAGTTCTATCAATGCAACAAAACATATCTTTAAAGAAGTTCATTAATTGGGAAAAAAATTGAAGATGAAATTCAAGAAGTTTTATAATATTAACTTTCATGTCACACTTGGTGAAACTAACTTAATTTTGAAATGTGCTTGATGACCACTATGAACATAATTTAACGCTTTTAATAATCAAAATCATCAAATGGTTAAAAAGTTAACCTCCTCCCTTACTAAACTCACCATTCGTTGTAACATGGTATATTGTAGTACCTTTTCAAGTTCAACACTTGGATGTTGAATAATTATTTCATTTAAAAAAATCCACTTCAATAGTAAAAGTAATAATTAATGAAATTTCAACAATAAATATTAGTAGCTTTTTTGACAAGTTTTCTAAACTTTGAACATCTAACATAAGGAGACTTTTTACAACATTTTATTTTATTTTATTTGCAAAAATGGATATACATTGTGTTCCATTGCATTATAGGATAGAAAAATGTTGTCAATTATTGTACTTGTTCCACAAGTGTACTAGCCTAAAGCAATAGGCTTTTGAATTTCCACCAATCTTTGTACTTTTCCCTCCCTTGTAATTTTCTTAAATTTCAACATTTCAAACAAATAATTTCTAAAATTTTTGGAATTTTCAAAAATAATTTAATTATTTTCAAACATGAAAAGGTATGACAATATAGCCATTGGTATATGTAAATGTCCTTACATGTGTATTAAACTATGAGCTTATGCATATAGTTACCTTGGTGATAATTTGCTAAAATGTTTTTTTAAAATCATTGAGTACAATGCAAGTAAATTTGGAATTTATTTATTTTTTGAACTTTTTTGTTGAGTATTCCTAACCAATTATTTTGAGGGGATGTTGTCTAAAGTTAGTTTTAAAGGTTCATAATGTAGCATGTTGTTTCATTTTATTTTTCTTCATTGACTTGGGTCTTGTGTTATCTCACACTACCAATGACAATCAATGTTAAGGGTGGAAAATCTTACTAGGCTAGTTAACACCATGAACATCCTAGTAACTAGTTAGTTATTAGTGATAGATTCGCTTATCATCTTTTATTTATCGAAGGGATGAAGCTAATGGGGTGGTTAGTTATTGAAGATAATAATTGGTATTTGTTAACGAATCAACTAATGGAATTTGTGAAAGAGATTAGGGTAAAGAGAAAAAAATAAGGAAACATTGTGATGGGCAACTTTCTTGAGTTCCTTTTTTATTTCATGAAGAGGATAATAGAAGGGATTGTGAATCATTTTATTGTATTCCATTTTGCATTGCTTTAATATATCTCTTCTTCTTAAGAGTAGAGTGTTCCATTAATGAGGAGAGAATATGAAAGTGTAATGCATGTATTTCTTGAATGGAAAATGGTTGAGGAGAATAACACTTTTGCACTTGGAATGTTAAAGGAGAGGGGGAGAGTAGCTCCAATAGTTTATATAAAGTTTGTTATTCTTGGTATTTATTATTTTTTCTTTTATAAAAAATGGATCCACTTTATGCTTTTTATTTTACATTCTAAAATATTATATGTATTATGTGGTAGGGAGGTAACAACCGCTAGAAGGCATTGGCAGGGAGGTCATCTCCCATTTTTGGCTTCTGCAAAAGGTAAAATGCTACTACAGATAATAGATAGCATAGCCAAAAGGTTTGCATGGGGCTATAGATGGTAGATAACACTATAAGAGGTTTGTGGTGTTGTAGAAAGTAAGCAATAGCTACAAAAGGACTACATGCACTCTAACTCTTCTTTCAAATTTGTAAATGACAATAGGTACAACATGATGGTAATTATTGTAGGATGGTAGTTGCTACAAGACAATAGATGGACAAAAGATAGGTCCTACTCTCATGGGTTTTCATTTAATTTTTTTTTTCTTTACTTGGCAACCTTTTTGTTTGATAGTAATTAGGTTGTCAAATCCTTCGGTTTTATGATCAACAATTTATATCAATTATGATAGTTTTGTGATGGGTGCTTAGGGAAGGAAATATGTTTATATTGTTTGTTATTGTGCAAATTTAATTACAATTGTGACACATTATAAATAGATTGTTCTAAGTCGTCCAAATGTGCATATCCATATGCTATTGTGGAAACCATGCATGATGAATTGTTTATATGGTGCATAACATTTGCAAATGTATATAATAAGTGTTCGACATTAATTATGTTAATTAGTAAATGTATGGTGTCCTAACAATGAAAAATGAATTAACATAAGATGCAAATATTACTATATCCTCATTTGTTCCTTAAAATTTACAATATAAACAAAATTCCACCATGATATACGCTTCCAAATTCGAATTTATTAATTTGTTTATTAACAATTGTGAGGTGTATATTTGTAAGGTGGGTGTTCAACCTGCAATTTTAAGTTATTGAAGTTAATCAATATCCACAATTTCAAGACTATATGAAGTTGTGATAAAAGGCCCAACAGTGGATAAGGCTATTATCATAGTTAGGTCTTTCTTTGTTACAAATGAAAGGCACATGTACATTAAAATGAAGATCCATCCATGACCATGAAATTTTTGAGACCCCTTGAGATCATCTAAAGATATTCCCATCAAAAATCAATTATCATTTATGTGGAAGCCTTGTTAAATGACAATGGACTATATTGAGGTGCCTTTTTAACTCAAAATTTGTTTCCCCTATTTCCTTGTTCATAACCTTTTTCATTTCACAACCAATCACAACTTTTGGGCACATAGTCTACTAGACTTCGCATTGCTAGGTTAAACTGTGAAAGCCATGTAAATGGATGACACATTATCTATTTTCTAGCCACATAGGATTGCTTGTCAACTTTTCATTCATTCACATTTCCTTGGCCATTTAGGCAAATGCACCCCTAATGTAAAGTGGATGAAACATTATCCATTTTCCAACCAGTAGGATTGCATGTGAATTTTTCATTCATTCACATTTTCCTTGGTCTCTTAGGCCTACACCCCTAATGTAAAGTGGAGGAAACTTATTTACGTCCAACCATGTAAAATATTGCAAGTCAACTTTTCATGGGTTCACATGTTTTTTTATTTTAGGTCTATACCCCTAATGTAAAGTGTATGAAACATTATTCAATTTTTAGCCATGTAGGATTGCATGTCAACTTTTCATCCATTCACATTTCCCTAGTCTCTTTAGGCATGCATCCTCACTATAAAATGACTAGTACCACTACAACTTTTTCCTCCAATTGAGCATTATGTATTTTAGTGGCTTGCTTTTATTCCCTTTACAACACCATAATGGAGGCTTTCCTTGGGTCTAATTAACCTAAATTGGGCCACATGACTATTATGAAAATCCATGACCATTGTGTAAATCCATGAAAATCATTATGTAATGGAACATGCTAGGTACAAGTTGTTCATTATGCACATTACACTACAAGTTCAAAAATTTGGGCTCCCCCAAATTTGTCAGATGTGCATCTCACCATGTACAATCACATGTGGGTCCAAATTTGTTAAGACGAGCCAAAAGACTATGTTGATTGCATTGAAATCTTGTACCCACACAACTTTGAAAAATCACTAGATGAATTTTAAACATTGGAATTTTGTAAAGTTTGTTGCATATTTTTTTATACTCGTGAATTTTCAATCTTTTTTTTTTGTATAATTGAAGATGTTTAACTACTCTTAATTTGAATACAAAGCAACAAGGACTATGTTGATTATTATTTTTAATTTCAAACGCCTTTAAAGTTATGTTATATTATTCCATTTATTCTCAAATTCATAGAAAAACATGTCTTGATGACTATGAGGCCTTGGTATTTTTTTTTTTGAAAAAATGATATAATTTGTTGATACATATTAGTGCTTTGAACATGCTTTTGGGTCCCCAAAATGCATAATTTGGAAACATTCCATAAAGAAGAAATGTTTCTTCCTTTGCAAGGAAGTTATAATTCCTAACAAATTTGATGCATTATGTATATTTTAAATTATTTTTGAAAAATATGTCATGCGTAGTTGGAATAATGTTAATAAAAGATTGCAATGGTCTGAATGCCTATTATGTAAATGGAAGGTTCTTAAATGTATTTAGAAGCAAATTAAAAAAAAAACCTACAAAGAAGTTCAATTATGTACAAAATCCATGTTGAACTCCTTATTTTCAAAATAAAAATTATTCATGTGTAAATAACCAAATGAAAATTTCATCATCTGAGTATTGACAAAATGAAGAATGGATGACTGTCACAATATGAATGATTCCAAGACATTGTAGTGATTTGTGACATCGCAATCAAGGAAAAGATGTAATCTACAAACATTTGAAAGCTCTTAGGTTTAATGGCAAGCATTGGTGATTTGCATTTTGATGGCCACCATTTTTTTCTGCCTTGTACAATTTTGGCATAGAACTTTACTTGCAATCTCTCCACACTTGGCGAGGTGGTTGCCACACATGCGCATTTGGAGTCTCATAGAAGTCGAACCCACCATGGAATCATCTCCATCAATCCAAGTAAGAACATCTATTGTGCAATGTTTGAACCTTGTGACATTATGTAAAAACTATTGTGTTAAAGCAATTGTTATCTAGAAATCATGATTGTTTACTAGTGTTAAGTATTATCGACAATGGGAAACTATAGGAACAAACAAAAATATGTTAATTGACCTTTGAGTGATTTAGTCGAGACAATTGAAACATTGTCATTCTTGGTAGGTAAAGGGCCTGAAAGAGATGTTGGGTTTGAAGTTGCTCATGAAGGGTGATGCACTCGCAAGCTCCTTGATAGATTCAAATGTGAGTCTAAAGTGAAAACAACGAAAGGATAAGGAGTTGGGGCACACTCCCTGGCTCACATCACTTTTGGGGTAGAGGGGTGTGCTAAAGCTCCGGGATGGGGATTAGGAAGAGTGACAAGCAATTCAATTACTCACACAGACCTGCACAAACTAAACAACAAGTTGGTTAGTGCATAGTTGGAGCACTTTTAGTGCACGGATGAACCACGAGCAAACACGGATTCATAAAACTCACCACAACCCAGATTTGAAGGAAGTCATCACCTTCCCCCTTCTAATATTCTTTGTGCCTCGCCATGGGGCCAACACCCAAATGTCATTTTGTCCCAGGATTCCCAAGTTGGAGTCTTAAAATTTCTGAAATTCCCGCGACTTTGGAGGCTCATAAATTCTTCGACAGACCTCCAATTGAGATGAAGTTTAAAGCAAATTTATAGACCTCATTGAGAGCTTTCCAACAATATGTGACATGCTACCTACACACAAGGAAGTCAGGGTGATTCCCGACTTTTAGTGGTTGGGAGTTAAATTGTCAATTTGACTCTTGATCCTTCTTCTGGCCATGATAACTTATGTTTTAAGAACCCAAATGGGTCATACGAACCCATTTTAGACATCTAAGTTTCAAGAGCTTTCCAATGCTATAATGAACTTCTCAATATAATGAATTTTGATGTCTACAATCGCCTTTTGAAGATTCAGGAGTCCATTGGGACTCCAACTCCCAAAGTGGGAGTTCATTTGGGAATGTGGGGGTTCATTCCCTCATGCTCTCTTACACACCTGGGAGCATGAAATGTGATTCCTCGGCTCACTCTTGGCTTGCACCTTTGCAAACCCTTACCTTGGTCGTAAGCCCAAGGCTAGGGTTGCGATAAGGGGTTTGGGGGTGAGGATGATGAAGATCATGAATCAGCTCATAAATTTAAAAAAAAAAGAATATAATCGATTATGGCAAAAAGGCATCAACTTCATCAAACCCAAACACATGCAAAATAATAGTTTTGGCAAATTGTAGAAGATAAGGCATTTGCAAAGTACATTAAACCAAAGCTTGTCATTCCAATGAACAAAGATGTAAGAAAAGCCAATTGATCGATTGCAACTACAATGAAGACCTTGGTGCTACTCATTTGAAATTTTTTAAAAGGTTTTGATGTTATTGTGCAAAATACCATTTTGGAGAAGGTTCTATCCCATGACATTCTTATTGATGCCATGCCACCTTATTTGCATGACATCAATACATTGAAACACAACCTACAACTAATTGAAAGTTTTAGGTCTAAATTGGAGGAACATCTAATAGGGTCTTAGTCATCTAAATTGGTAATTGCCAAGGAGATTATATGTACTCTTGCAGCATCTAGGTCAAGGGGGAGCAATATGGGAACAACAAGGATTTTATGAATTGATCGAAGAAATATCAAGAAGGGTATTGAGAAGCACATGTTGTTAGACACTTCAATGAATGTGTTTTGGACAAATTACAGAAGGAGAAAACGTGTAGATGCATTGTCAAAACACATTGTTGAGTTGGTGATAAAATGGTGGAAAACAAAAACCACTATCTCCCTAAACCAAAAGGATGTCACAAGGTTGAGTATCTATGTGAAGCAGTTTCAAATGCATTTGGTACACTACCTCCAAGTATCCAAAGTAGTTATTGATTCATTTTCATTCCCTATCTATTTTATGTTGTAGTTGTGTTTCAATTTGCTCTACATTACTACAATTTAATAGAAAAATGCAGATGATTAAATCAGGTATGTGCAGGTGGAGGTCTTCATGAGGGGAATGATAAAGCAAATTCAAACTGGGGGCAGAAGGTCATTTTTTGGCAAAAAAATGGCTAATTCTGGGCGAGATAAATACACTGTAAAAGACATGCTTTCATTTCAGAGGGTAATTTTTTTATCTTGTAACTGATCCATGTTACAAATTCACTTGCAGATGTCTTTGTGATCCAGCCACCTTATAGTTTTGTAACATGCCACTACTTCAAAGTGTTTTGTTGAGAGATTGTAATAAAGCTGGGTTGATTAGATTAGCGCAAGGCTTGTGCAAGGTGAGTCCGCTATTATTTAGGTCATTGCCACCCACCATATTGTTTTTGCCTTTTAATTTTACTGTCATAAATCTACTGACTACTTCCAAATGGCTAAGTGGCAAGTGTAGGTGCTTGGCAAACCTTCACATAAGCAAAATGTGTTTGGAAAGGGTCCTAAGTCCTTACTTTGGTGCTGAAGTAACCTTCATAGCACTAGTGATTGCTTTTAAATGATTAAGTGTGAAGTGTATGTGCTTGGCAAACTTTGAGATAAGCAGAATGTGCTTGGAAAAGGTTTTGAGTCTTTGCTTTGGTGTTGAAATACCTTCTTAAATCCAGCAACTACCTCCAAAAGAATAAATGGGAGGTGTATGTGTTTGGCAGACTTTGAAATAAGCAGAATGTGCTTAGAAAAGGGCTTTGAATCCTTGCTTTGGTGTTGAAATACCTTCATATATCTAATGACTGGTTCCAAAGGACTGAGTGGGAGGTGTCTGTGCTTGGTAGACAACTTTGACATAAGTAAAATGTGCTTAGAAAAGGGTTTCGAGTCCTTACTTTGGTGTTGAAATACTTTCATAAATCGAGCAATTGCTTCCAAAGGACTAAGTGGGAGGTGTATGTGTTTGGCAAACTTTGAGAAAAGCAAAATGTGCTTGGAAAAGGGCTTTGAATCCTTGTTGGTGTTCAAATACCTTCCTAAATCTAACAATTGCTTTCAAAATATTAACTGGGAGGTGTATGTGCTTGGAAAGGGCTTTGAGTCCTTGTTTTAGTGTTTTAGTTTTCCTCATTGATGTATCCTATAGTTCTAAAGGATTGAATGATTGTTGTATGTGTTTGGCAGACCTTAACAAAAAGGAAAATGTGCTTGGAAAGGGCTTTGAGTCCTTACATCAATGCTTGAATACTCTTCATATCTATATGGTGTTTGATTCCAAATGATTAGAATGTGATTAATGTATGTGTTTGGGTGATGGTGACAGAAGGAGAATGCACTTGTCAAATAAACTTGGTTTTGAATTTTTTTTTTTTTTTTTATTGACTTGAAAAGATTGGTCATGTTGATGTAGGTAGTTGGCAAACCTACATAGAAGGAGAATGTGTTGCCAAAAGGTTTTGATGAATCCTTGTTCTTTCGTGTTGAACCATAACCTAGTTGACAAATGTAGTGATTAAGTCACCAAAAAAAAAAGTGAGTGTCTACTATGATTATGTGTTTGATTTGCATTACTATCAATTATGTCCTTCCAATCAAGTTTTTTGTAGTCCTTATGCATCCAATTATGTACTCATGATGCATGACATTTTAAACTTGTTTTGTTCAAACCCCAATTAATCATTTGAATGCATCGAAAGGATCATGTATATATTGAATTGTCTAGTGATTAATTGCAAAGGATTAAATGGTTGATGTAAATGCTTGGTCTAGACCCTAATGGAAGGTGTACATGTTTGGAAGAAACTTGGTTCTCAACTTGCTTGCATTTTGCAAGTTAGCAACCCTAAGTTCTAACAAATCCAATGATTGTGTTTATAGCTCAAATGGAAAAATGTACTTCCAATTGTTTGTTTGATGCATTACTCTTTTTAGGTGTTTCATATAAACATGATCAGTCTTTAACAACTATCTAGAAAGGACATTTGTGATTATGTCTAGGTTACAAATGACTAAAATTTTGATGCATTTTAAATAACATAAGGAACATGTGCTTGGAAATGGGTTTTGAGTTCTTGTTTTTGGTGCTTCAACAACCTTAACAAATGTAGTAATTTAGATTTGATAACTAAATGATTATGTAGTTCCATTTGTGTGTTTGATGGAACCTTGATTAATACGAATTTGATTTTTTGTCTAATGATCCCATGTGGTGTAATGTAAATGGACCACATGTACCTACATTATTATGTTCCTATGTGGCAACTATAGTTTTTCATAGAGTTCAAATTGAAGAATCTAGAAGCCCCTATGAGCCTTACAAAGTTTCAAAGGTTGAAACCTTGGTTTGTGAAGAGGCAAAAACAATGGAATACCTACATTAGTCGATACCACACTAAATTCAATGAACTCAAACTTGGCTTGAACATTATGCAAGCTACAAGGAAGGACATCCATGGTCAATGTGTTTATTCTTGTGAGAATGTGTGCAAACTTGAATTGAATTGTGTGTTAGGTGAACATTGTTGTACTGCCCATTAGTGACCATATAATACATTGACCTCACTATGGACCTTAATACTTTGCTCCAAAGATAAAAGTATTGAGTTCCATAACAAAAGGTGCATTATGGGTGAATGCAATAGGTGTGGGATCCAATTGCTACAAGTGTGCCCATGTGAATTGTTAATGAACAACAAGACACAATGGCACAATATTGGCCATGAAGTGGAGCAAAACACAATGGTGCAATATTGGCCATGAGGTGGTGGGGACAAGTGTTGATGGTTAAGAAAAAAAGGTCAACAAGGTTTTGTACAATGATACCATGCCTTTTAAGTTGATATAATACCTAAAGCCTCGTTTAATAGGTTTTGTGATACACAATTTTGTTACAAGGTGGCAAGAGAAAAAGTTCAAGGGTTTTATGGAACACATACTTGAAGATACAATAGTTTCATGCGTAGATTTTTCAAAAAATTATGCCATGAAGGTCTAGAATGCAATCCAGGATATGCATCGTTGGTTTAGGTGAATATGGTTGGTCATTCATGTTAATTACATCCCAGAACATCGGTCCTCTTCATGGCATACCAAGTGTGCCATGTGAAGGAGGGCACCTTGTTTTAACTTTACAAGCTGGCCCTCATTTGACAACATTACCCAACCCCCGGGTGCAAGCAATGGGGCGCAAATCACTTCACCCATTAGTGTTCAAACTAGCAACATATGCAAGGTTTAGCGAGTTTCAAAGAAAATATTAAAATTTGAAATATAACATTGAAAAACAAATGGTAAGAAACCTTAATCCATCCAAGTTGATTCAAAAGGTTTTGTTACAAGTTTTCCATTAATAAGCCACAGTTCAAATATTCAATTTGGAAGCTTTGTGCCAAGTACATGGGTGTCTCCATTATCCTTGCGAAAAACCAGAACTCACAAGATATGGTTGATCCTAAGGCAAAGTTAGATGAAGAATTTGAATACTTGGGAATCAATTGTCAATTCCTGGGCTAAAAGAAGCAGTGCGGTGTGCCTTGAAATATGAGAGGTCACACCTTAAAGGACTATGGGAAAGGAAGCCTCTCGTGGCGCACCCCCTAATGTATCATATGAAACGTGGTAGAAGCTTAAGTTATAATGAAATCCTCCAAAGCAAATGCCCAAGTCAACGGTATAAAACTTGATTTTTTTTCACTTTGATTATGTGATATCCAAGTGCCTAAATTTAGATGCATAATTTAGTTGAATTGAGCTACATGGGTTGGTTTTGGTTATGCACTACAAATATTTTTCTAAGTTTAAATGGTTTGGATTGCATGGTTTCATTCCAAGAAACTTGTGTTGCCTATGGGGGAATTCAGTGCACAAGATATGTTATAATAGCTCTATAGGGCAACTTATTATTTTGGAAATGTGTTTGAGTAGGCAATGAAGGCTTCTAGGGCAAAGGTTCAAAAACTCAACTATTTTGGGAGGAAAGGGAAGGCTAAGGTTCTCCAAGATTTGGTGAGTTAAGTTCCCACCATTTTCATAATTATAAAACTTGAGTAATTGGGCAACTTATTTAATTTCAGGTCTAACAGTGGCATGTATATGTACATATAAAGCCTCATGGTTCATCCAAATGTGTCATGGGATGTCTTACATAGTGTGTAAGTCAGGAATGACCCCCCTCCATCACCAAGGTGGCATAACATTTGATAGATTTTTCTAATAGGTACACACCAAACCTAAACAAAGTTTCATCTACTAGTTTTGATGTGATATGATTTGTTTTGGGCACTAGGTGCATAACTCATAGTTATAGTTAATGAAAAATTTCCATGTTTTTTTTACTTGGGATTGGGGAGGTTGTGGTAGGAAGCCTCGAGTGGCATGGGGAGGTTGCAAAAATTAGAGTAATCAAACACTGCTCACAACAATGCTTTACAACTGATGATATAAAATGTTAGGTCAATCCAAGTTTGGCATGACCATTCTCAAAGGACATAGGTGGAGGTGATGGACAAAGTGTCATCCATGCAATCATGGATGACAAAGTCTGACAATAATTTGTCAACAATACCTGGTCAAGGCTAGAACCCCTCCTCCTTGGTTCACAAGTGCCTCTTGCACAAAAGCAATCTATTGAAACCTTTGGATGTGAGAATGGTGGTGGGAAATTGCATGTAGTGGAAGGAGGGGTAAGGGCAGAGAGAAGCTTGGAAAGAGTGGTGGTGGTGGGCAAAAGTGTAGTAGATAACCCATTAGCAAAATCCCAGCCCATGCAAGAATACTTAGGGTTCACCCATTTTGTTGAAAAACCTCCATGCACAAAGAAGGTTCACCTTGCAAGTGGGGACAAAATCACAAAGACTTATGGGATGGAATCTAAACCACTTGAGGTTCAAGAGAAACCTAAGGCATTTTCATTGGAAGGTACTTAATGCCATCCCAAGTGTGCATAAATGATGCTTCATGCATTTGTCCACTAGATCTATTTTTGTGCTCACATTGGGGCTGAAATATATGTGCATGTTTTTGTCAAGTACCAACCTCAAGGGACTCATGCTTGTGGATGCATGGTACACAACCATAGGTGCAAAGGAATTAAGTGGGAAACTAGAGGTTAAAAATGAAGCTGAACCAATGATAAGCAAAACTACTAAGCCCACCCATGGAGTAGTTGGGAAGGAAAACCCTAATTTGGGTAGAAAGACAGTTGTTCGAAAGGCCATAATACCTAGAACATCAATGCAAGAGACATTGTTGAATAAGGGAACCATGAAACCACATGAGGATGATGAAGGGTATAAAATGCCAATCGCACGCCCATAGAAGGTATGGGCTCCAACTTTGTTTGATATTACAATCTTGTAATCTCTTGCTAATGAAGGATCTTTACTTTAAAGTCGTCGATGTCTCCTTTGTGTTTTTGGTCATATAGTTTAACAAGGGCGCCAAAGTGTAACTGTTGGATGGTGCCAATGTCAACCAGACGGTGGCCACTAGAAGGATTACATGACTTCTAAGGATTGATTTTTACCATGGCAAACCAATCTTCGAGGAGTATTACTTAGTTGGGGTTGAAGATGCAATGGATGGTAAGGTCCCATTGTTTGTGACAAACAAGGCAAATGATTTGTTTCAATTACACCTCGAGGACATAGTAGGGACCACCATTTTATGGGACCGTGAATACCTTGCTGTAGCCAACATTCCTTAATACTATTCATCATAGACCATACAATTTTGTTACCTCACTAGGCTATGTCTTCATATAATTTTCTACCACTCTACCATTAGGTTGTGGACTACATGTTTCAAATGGACTAGAAGCCCATTTGGTTAACAATCTATAAATATTGTTAAAGAGTTTGATGTGGATTAGGGTGGTAAGGATCCAAGGATGCTAATTTATGGAAATTGGTTTGCAATTGAAACATGGGGTTGCTAATGTGATTAATGTAATAGTGAAGATGGCTTCTAATGGAAACATTTTTTTGTAGGACCTTCTGATGGCTTCAAGGGATCATGTATAAAGGGTTTGTGTTGCAATAATATGCTGTTCATATTATTTGCATGTTGATCAATTTGCAATGATGATTTTTGAAATAATTTATTTGTTGGAAGAAAAATAGGTCACTTTTGAACAAGCCCAATAGTGAAAGAAGGTGACCTAACACATATCCCATGCTTATAATTTGTTTCTTGACCACCCACTAGAAATATGGATGTTGGATGATATTTCTAACCATGAAATTTGCACATTTACACTAATTTGTGTTTTTGCTAAACCATTGCCTAATTTGCATAGTAAGACTTTTATGGCCAATCAATGTTGTGGGTAATGTCATAGACCACAACACATAGTGTAGAGTATATTTGAAATGATTGGTGTTTAGTTGTGCTAGTTCCCAGGCAAGGTTTTCATGGGAGGCTAAAGTGATCAAGATCAAAGCTAAAGATATGAAATTAGAGGAGGTGTGTTAGATACATTGAATCTTATTTCACTCCTATAATAACTTTTGAAATTACATTTAAGATTTCCACTCTTAATTTTGATCCTAACTATGGTGTGTGCATGAAGATGCAACAAGTCAACCTTGAAGGTGTGTCTATTCTCGTTTCCCATTGTAGCATCGGAGTTCGTAGCAAAACATTAGTTTAGAGATCTTATATTGGAAGATTACATTCAACTCTTATTGCAATGGGGGCTAGGGAGTGAAATGTATTTAGTGTTGTTCAAGAAGCAAGCCACCATAAACTATATTTTCAGCAACCTTGGTTATCATGTAGTGAGTTTGTTGGAACTTGTGAAACATAGAAATTGTTGACATTTCAATAATGTCATGCTTATCTAATGTTCTATGCACAAAACTTATAAGCTAATCCTAGTGATTCATGAAAGTAATCTACAACTTCATGAAAATAGTTTGGAATTCTATTATTTTCATCCTATGGTATCTTCAAAGGATAACTGATTGGAAAATTCATTCTACATTTGTTTTGATATGCTAGGTTGTGACAATCCAAAGAGCATGGGTGAATGCAACAAGTGGGGGTTTTTTAACAACATTGCATTATACCAAATGTGCAAATCCTGGAAGAGGTAGGCACTATTCTTCATGTTCACATCAATGACTAGAATGATGTGTTTCAAAAATTGTGGTACAAGTTTTGAGAACAACATAGAACCCATGGCATCCCATGTTTTCATATATTCGTAATATTGGAGGCACCCAATGTCCTCGATGATTGATGTTTTATCTTTAATTATATTGTGTAGTTTTTTGTTTTGCAATTCAATTTTTTGTTTTAGATTTGTTCCACATCAATGAAGGACATGTATCAATTTGTAAACTTCAGATTTCTTTTGTAATTTTTTGGTTGTGCTTCTTAGATGTAGTTTTTTGCATCCATCCATCTTGACAACTATTATGGGCTTAGATGGTCAAACTTTGTTATGATTGCTGAAGTGTAATTATTTGATTGAAATGTCATTAAGATTGAACCATTGGCAAGTTTGAATCAATACATGTAACCAAACTTCAAAGTTGTCTTCAATCAACGAATCATGAATGGTTGTGTTGCTTACCACCTTCTCATGCATTTGTTCATTGGGTAGTTTTTTTTCAATTAGTTCTTGTGCCATATATTGACATTTGTGAAGATCATGCCGTACGTGTCCTTGGACTTTTGTTGAATTGAGGCCTTTCACTCATTGATGGCCATCTATTTAAAAAGACATGAACTTGGGACATGATAGCCTAGTTGGGATCATCAATTGCCCAAAATTGTTCTATGATTATTCTCTTAGGAACCTCTTGCCATGGAAGAAATTTAGCATGAAAGGTTTTAACAAGCAATTATGTGACATCTACCTCTAGTTTTAAAAAGAAAGGCCAAGTAAATTTGTCACTAATGGTATTGAGAGAATATTAATCCAAGTTTGATAAGGGAATATTCTTTTGGATTACAAGCTATTATACCATGGATGTTTTTTGGTTGATTGTGTTAATGAGGGCTTGGGACATTGGTGCAATGGAGGAACTATACATGGCCTTTTAGTATGCTATGAGTTTATTGCCATAACTCCACAAACATCTTTTTGTTAGCTTTTAGTGTTCAATATATTCAGTATAACATCTAGAAAATTAATGAGATTCATCCATACTATTTTTATATTAGTTGATTTTTTAGTGCTAGGGGGCATGGTGACTAGTAAGCAAACAAGCTTCATCTAGCTCAATGCATGTTAGTTGCCTTACTTATGCATGAGATTCAAGCTATTTATGATGTTGTAGAACCAAGTGTATGCAAAGTTGTTGCCGAAAGCCCTAATGGTATGGCCCAACAAAAATAACCTCAAGCAATTTGGCGAACATATGTATGTGTGGTGAACATGCGCAAGTGCAAATCAACTGGACACATTAAGTCTTGAGTTCTAGTCACCATGCACAATGCACACATACACAATCCCATGAGGGATGTGACAAGCACCTAATTATACACCCATGAAATCAAATTGAATGTTCTTAAGTACATCTTAAGAGAAAGTCACCAATTTCAAATTCACTTTGTGATATAAACAAACTTGACTTTAGAATGAAAATATTAAAAAACAATCTATTGATACAAAGAGACATAAACATAGATAAAAATGTTTATTACAGAGCAAAGAGGTTCTGCAAAAATAGACAATAATCCATGCAACCATTACAAGCTATTATATACATATTGTGTTAAGGCATTAAGGTGGAAAACAACATTTTAGAACGAACAATTAAACA
>Ga0116229_10000231_pt1 | contig 65327 bp, 49 predicted proteins | sample S1TSphgellanicum_3_FD_87313 | JGI IMG/M metagenome (GOLD analysis project Ga0116229, IMG submission 87313) | Host-associated microbial communities from peat moss isolated from Minnesota, USA - S1T2_Fc - Sphagnum magellanicum MG | ecosystem: Host-associated > Plants > Peat moss > Unclassified...
TCAAAAGTTGAAAGTGAAAAATCTTATGCACCTTCACATATTGTAGGCAATTGTGGTGATTTAAACCAAAAATTTTTTTTACAAAGTTTTTAGAAAAAGGGGAATCTGTAACATTATATATATATATATATATCCAAATAACTTTCACAAAATGGCAAAAAAGAAGGTAGTATTAGACTAATTTGGTATTTGATATCAATGTTCATTCAAGTATTGATATCAGTCTCTAACCAAGCTATATACGATAAGCGCACTGGTTTACACATACTTTGAACAAAACTTTGTCATGAACTTAGAGTGTGAACAAGGGGTGAGAGGGTAAGTTAGTTTTTAGGGTTTTGTTATTGTTGTAAACACGAAAAAAGTGAGGAGGACAACAACAACACTACCCAAAGAAAATTAAAGCTCTAAGATTTTCAATATGAATGGTGGGCATGGGGTCATGTATTTTGTTGTTGATGTAAACATGAAGAAAGCAAGGACAACAATGGCACAAACAAGGCAAACATGAGGAAAACAACAATGTTGTGAAAAAAAAATTATAACTCAAATTTTAGAGCATGAATGAAGGGTAGGGTTGGGGGTGTTGTAGATGTGAAAAAGGCAAGGATGACAATGGTCCACAAACAAGGTAAACACAAGGATGACAACAAAAACACACAAAAAAACACTCACCTAAAGCATTATCAAGTGAGAGAATGAATAACTGCTGGTGCCCTCCTTCAACACCACACAACAACTTGTTCCTCTATGCTTGCAACCTTCACATGGAAGAAGGTTAAGGGGGAAAAAAAAACACAAAGACCATTGAAAACACTCCATGCCAAAACCACGAACAAAAAAAATGTAAAGAGGGGCATGAATTCACATTTGTTTCTAGAGTTTGAAATGGCAATGGCAATGGTAGAAACCATGTCACAAAGAAAAAAACTATTTTTCTAAAACCTATTTCATTTACACTTACCAAAAAAAAACTGAAAGTATAAATGAGATTTTTCACACTTCCCCATCTAATTGTAAGTGTAAAAGAAAGCAATTACATGTTGAGCTTGAGTTAAATGTCAATTCCAAAAAATTGGTAGTTTACACATACATTGTTTTACATGGTGGATATATGGCTATTTACATTTACCAATGCAACATTAGTTGTGACCATCAAATATTGTAGAATAATTGTACATGGTATCTTCCAAATGAAACATCTATTTGCATATGGATGTGAAGATTAAAAATTGATGGAAGGTTTAAGATCTATTACTTTTCATTTTGAAATTATTCCATTTTTTGAGTTTTATTTTTCACAAGAGAGGGAAAAAATCAAATTGATTGAATGAAATGAAAAGGATAGAAATGTGGATTTGGGACCAACCACAACTATGGTTTTGTTTTTTTCAATTTGGTAAATAGGTGGACTTGGTGATTGTCCACAAGACGAATGAGCTAATTTCACTTTAAGATTTCAAAAAAAGGTAATAGAAATTTCTTAGAATTTGTTTTTTGAGTTTTGGAAACCTCCAAGAACATATTGTCAAAATATGGTGGCTTCATATTTTTTTCCCTCAAAATATGCTGACTTTGGCATTTTTGAAAAAAATAAAATCCTTTGAACCTTTTGCATTGGATTTTGCTTTATCACTATATTACAATTTTTTGCTTAAACAAAACATTAGCCGCAACCCTTCATTTTATTTGGTGAGTTAAACCACATTATTAGTCCTAAGTCATTGCACTAATATATTTTTAGCATGTTATTTATCAAGATGTAAAAATTCCATGATGCCCTTCCCATTGAAATGCAACTTCTTGTGTAGTGGATTCTTGTCAAAAATAAACCATCAAGAAAGAATTTCCCCTTTTTTAGCCATCATTCCAACCCCAACTAGTAATAAAATATATTGTAAAAACCTTTGAAGGAGGTTGAAAATGTTGGATAGCTACTTTGTGGCCACCCATTCCTAACTCCCCTTCAACATGGGGTACTCCTAGTTTCCCACCACATAAATATGCAAACCTTATACCAATTGGAAACCCATGAACAATTTAAAATTGTCAAATGCCAGTGCAATCCATCCATCACCACAAACTTATTACCCCTAAGTTTTATGCATTCTAATTCATTGAACAAAATATGTTTTTCAAGGGTTTTCCCTTGCTAGGTTCTTTGGCAATGGTGGAAGCTCCATTGTGAAGGCTAAGGTTTGAGGGAATAAAACTTCCCACGAGTCAACCTCTTCTTCATCTTTGAAAATAATATAAATGTCATGAGAATATATGAATCTTAATTGAAAAGTTTTGAGGCACCATTTTGAATTTGGAGTTTGGAAGAAACTTTCAATTGACAAGTGTCAAATGAATGGAACTTTGTAGAATTTGGGGGGAGGGTGGATAGGTTCTACACCTTAGAAGAAAGGTATGTGAACTAATAAAGGAAGAAATTTAAAAATGTTTTTACATCATTATTGTCTGCCAAATAATTAATCAATTTTGGAGATCCCATTTTGAAACGAAAAACTCCAAAAGATTTTGGATTTTCCTTCACAAAAAATTGCTATTTGAGATAAGTGTTTTTTTGAAATTTTGAGCATTTACAAAAATAATGTAATTGGTGCCAAAGTTGCCAAGGTATTACAATAATAAAGGAAGAAATTCAGAAGTGCTTTAGAACATTTCAAATGGTGCCTTGCAAAAGGGCTTGATAAAATGGATGGTGGTGGGCTAGTTATAATGGCATTTTGTGAAACTTAATGAATGGGGGAAAAATGCCCCCTACCTAAAATGATATAACCCTTAGTATTTCAAGATCATTTTCAATCATGTGACTTTCCTACTCCATTTTTGGTACCACAACTTGCTTTGTGTCATGTTGGCTTGGTGGAGATAAGAGCTTGGGTGAGTTGAATTAGAGCATGATGAAAATGAATAAATGTGCATGGATCTCATGGCTAATAAAATTGGGCAAGTTGTAGAGAATCAACCATGCAAGAGACATGGTGGCTCTAGGATAAGTTGTGTATACAAAGGTAGAAGTCAAGATCTATCTCCAAGCAAAAATTACAAACTTAATTTTAAGTTCAATTTACCATTGCATAAGTAATAAATCTAATAAATCCAAACTACCACCTTCGCCAACAAAATTTAGCTCTCCTTAGTTCCTTGTAATCAATTTCAAGTTATGAAGAGTCCCAAAACAACATACTAATTGATGACAATGTGTATTATTGAAAATGAAGTGACATTATTTTGAAGATTTAAGCTCATGAATTGAAAAGTAATAATAAAAATCCACATAATGTCCATAAAATGAAGGCAAAAATTTATCTCTTTCGACATAATAACCACCTAAGTGATGACCAGTGTATGACTTAAGTTGTGTTTTTGGGATGTAATTCAAAGTTGATTATAAGAAATTGAAGGATGAAACATAAGCTAAAAAGAAAGGGAAACAAAAAGAAAAATCTAACCAAACTATTGCATACGTGGTTTGCCCAAGGCATCATCTTGGTAAATTATTTGATATGGCATGTTGCAAATGACTTTCATGCCTTGGGTATGTTCTTTAGTCTTGCATTGAAACAAATAAGTCATGTGAGAGCTTAGGAATAAAGGTGAATGCACATTAGTGGGGGCCAATTTGGACACTTTCACAACAAATATTATAATATACAATTTAATTTTGGGTTTAACTTTTGATGTTTGGGCTTTATATCAAATGTTCTTCGTAAAGCTAGTGATAAATTAAAAAAGTCATGGGTGTATTTACGATATATATAATATATCATATTTCATTTCTCATTTTAATTAATCATTGAGGAAGCATTTGAAATGTAATTTTAAATAATGACTCAATTCATAATTTTTTTGTCATCTTTGATTTGAAAACGATCATTTGTCAAAGTTTTAATTTATCACATATTTATTGTCAACACCTTAAAAAAAATAAATTTGTAATATGATAGTTAACAAACTTTTCACATGGTTGACAAACCAGGTCCAAGCCATGAAACTCCAATGTTAATAAATATTAAAAAACTATGAATATTAAAAAAACATTTCAAGCCAATAAATAAATAAATATTTATTTATTTATTTATTTATTTTCAAGAAACCTTGATTGGACTACTACTATAGGTCATGAAAAAAAATTAGACAATTAATAAGAATAAATTGATGTTTTGAAAAAATAATAACTATTTGTTTTGTCAATGTAAGGGGGTGTTTGTCATGTGCTATTTGCAGCACTTTTTCAGCTGCTTTTTCTAGGTGGGCAAACCCACGTTTTTGTTGCTTTTCACTTTTAGTGTAATCAGTTTTGGACTTGCAACAACCAATTACGGCAAAGAACGTGCACATGTTGTGAATTAATTGACAATTGCGAACAACCAATTACACTTTGGAACAAGCCTTGGTTCAACCCATTACGTACATACACCCAACAGGATCAAGGCTCGACCTCACCAGGCTCACCCCATTCCTACGCGGAATAAGCCGAGGAGGTATGGCCTATTCCACTAAATAGGTAGTAACATATGGTTAATTTCATTACTCAAATTTATGATATCATTAATAGTGGGCTACTTGTATTATTAGGTTATGAAAAATATTTAAATAATTATTCCCAATTCTTTTCTTCAAATGGATTTTTTTTTTTTTTTTTGAGATTTTCCCGACCCTGGAATTTGACCCTAAGCTTAGTGTACACGGGTATTGTGGAGTTTTAAGATCTCCCTGATGCCCCGTCCCCCTGCCAAAAATAAACCAGCACCCACCAGCACACCATCTACTGGATGCACCTTAATAGGTGTTTGTGGATGAACTTCAGCTGAGTTAACATCCGGTTTCACCTCGGTAACCCATAATTTAAAAAAAGGATGTCCTTAGGTATAGGTAAATAGGTAGGAAAATAGGTGACTACTTACTAGGTAAGTAGCAAGTTTATGCATAGACAAGGCCTTTTTGTATTTCCTACCTACCTAATAACAACCTACTTGTAGGTGGTTGTTGTTAGTAGGTAGTAGAAAAAGCAACTGAGCTAACCACCCTGGTTAAGCTAGGGAACTGGAACCCGACAGAAAACTACTTACCTATCACACTTCTCATCCAATGTCCTTTATGGTGCGCTGGTTGCTGGTTCACCGTTCATTCAAATTTTCTAGTGTCATTGGAGGGCATGTCACCCAAAGTATTTATTTCCTTGCATTTCAAAAAAAAAAAAAACAACCCCACATTTTCCTCGTTTTGTCCTGTGATACGTGGTGGGTACCTGCTGGGTATCACGGGGGAAAAAAAAAATATTAAAAAATTCCAAGCATGTCTTTACGCTCCGTAAAGCTCTCTACCGTGTCCTTTATTGGAATGGGGCCCACTCTTGGGTCCCCCTTGCAAGGGCCTTTATTCCCATAAAGCCCTAGGGGCTTGGGCTTTTACCCTATACTAATACCCCACTCCATGGGCCGTCGGTACCTACCTACTCACCTCATACCTACCCCCCTCCACAAGAGTGGGTACTGGTGTTTTTTGAAGGAATTTTTATTTGCAACCAAAGTGGCTATCATCCATAGGAAGTTGTAGAAAAAGTGGCGGTAATCCTTAGGAATATTTAGCCAAATATGGCTATAAAATAAATATGAAATTAAAAAAATTAAAATCATCTTTACATATTTTTGCTATGCACTGAAAACTAAATGTAGAAATCTGGCGATTTTTAAAAAAAAAAATTCTCTCATTTCTGTCGATTGAAAACCTCCAAAATCACTTAATTTTCGAATGTTTAAGTTTTTAATTCCTCTTTCTGGCGAAGTTTCGCCAATAATAATAAAAAAACGCTGGCGGGTATATAGTCTAGTCCTCTCTTTCTCTCTGGAACCCATGCAACATTTCTTCTCTTGTCTCAGGATCTCGTGTTTCGCAGATTTGGGGCAGTTGTATGGCAGGATTTGGGAACTGTAGTTTTGGGCTTTGTTCATCAGGAGCGGAAGAAGAAGCGGAACCACAAAGAGAGGGTGCAAGAGAAGGAGTCCTGAGGACGAGGGAAAAAACAGAAAATTAGGTGCATGGACGGATTCTTTCAATCGCGGCAGGTAGGGGACCTTGCTCTGGGCAAACCCGCAGTAAGACGTCTCCCCATTACCGCTACAGTGGGTGAAGCTCTGAAGTTTTTGAAGAAAACCCATGAGCCTCACTTAGGCTTGTGGGTACAACAACAATCCCAGTCTACTACAGTCAGGAACAACTTACACAGAGAACAAGAGAACTTCTTGGTGGATCCCAATCCGGGTAGTTGGCAGTGTGTGGGAAGGGTGAGCATGATAGAGATCATCTGTTTCTTGGCCAGGGATGAAAGCTTGTCGGATCTTGCAGCAGCACTCAAAGCTCCCCTTTCCGTCTTTGTTTCGCCCACTTCTTCAGCCGCTATACATCATGTGGATTCTCGCACAAAGTAAGTATCCAGGCTGAGACTCCCACATCTGTGACACCCATCTTTCTTTCCTGTTTTCTTTTCCCTTTCCCTCTGCGGAACCTTGATTGAGAATTCATGCCCGAAATTCAATGAGGATTCATGATTGCACAATTTGCGATTTGCATTTTTATAGACTTCTGGGTTCCCTCGGATGAGAGAAGACTCTGGAAACCATCAAATTGGATCCAGTATGTATGCGGTAATGTCAAGCCGGATGAGGAATTTTATGCCTTGATATCCAATGGTATTTGCCCTAGCATTGATCAACATCCCAGCTTTCGCACAGGGCTGACCAGGTCTGATTGACACTCCTTGCCCTTGTGCGGGAGCTCCCTAGGGCGCTACACCCAGGGCTGGACAAAATCCTTCTGGTTAAAGGCAAGGTGGTAAACCTGTTAGAATGTATGAGAAGCTTTGCATCTTGGATGAGGAGGATTTTTTGTGTACTTTGTTTGCCAGACTGCTTTTGAGTCAATCTGTTGCTGCTGATATCTTCTAAGACTGAATTCCACATTGCTGCATGCAAACAAGAGATCCAGCAAAATTTACAGCAAGATTTAGACTCCCTCTGGTCTGGGTCCGGAATCCCTTCCGTTGCTCCAACAATTTTGGGTCCTGGAGCTCAAGTTCTATTCTCTTGCTTCATATGATGCTCAACGCTGAGTTTTGCTCACAGTAAATTAGGCCCCAAATCAGCTCTTTGCAAATATTGCTGCTTTTAGGTAGGATCTTCTGTTTTCTGGTTACCTTCATTTGTAGTGAAGTTAGGAGGTGGCAGAACATCGTTGAGATTTTGTGTCCTGTGGGTGATGTAGGCTTTTTGAGGCCTTGGAGAGCTTCTTGGATGGTGTCCAACACTTGGTAGTTCCCATTGAGGGCAGCATTTCAAACAGTGTCCCTCGCAGTAGCAGCTCAATCCCAAACACAAAGCTTGGTGCAGCCTGGAACATAAATATGCAGTTGCCACAAAGTACTCATGGATTGAGGCACTTTTGTATATCTGTGAGCCAGAATGTGTTGAAGCCAGAGTGTGAAATCCAGGAGTATTGTTGGCTGGTCCCAGAAGATGTGGTTCGATTCTTGCTGAGCTGCATTGGGTTGTTTTCACCCATCCCTATGATGAGCATCCAACAGCTTGGCCTTATCAACACAGAGGTGCTGGTAACACGTGCAACAGCAAATGCCATGTCAGCTGTCCCTTTAATACAGCAAGCAGCTAGAGAGATGACAGCGGTTGCTGTTGTTGAAGATGACAATGAAAATCCTGGGGAGCTCAAGCTGGTTGGAGACATCTCTGCCTTCACTATGAAAGGATGCAATGAAACAGCAGCTCTGGCACTTGCTACACTTTCAGTGCAGGACTTTCTGTCATATGCACAAGACTGTGGAGGGCCACCAAGTTCTCTTGTTGAGCTTGTGCAGTCACGGGTTCGTGAGAAGGTGGGAACCATAAAGCTCTCCAGGCAACTAACAACCCCAATGAATTCCACCAGCATAGATGATCATCAACATCATCACCACTTTTCCTCAGTATCAAAAGGCTTGGCTCCCTTTTTATTGGCTGGCCACCATGGCTTGGATACCGGCAGTGAAGAATCATCAGACGAGGATCAACCTGCAAAATCTCCAGATGGGCCATTAGCACTCTCCTTCAATTCCATACCCCGGCAGTCATTCTCTAGAGGCAGGATGGCACCCAATACATGTCGGCCATGGAGCTCACTGGTTGCAGTGATGGCTCAAGCTCTGACACACCGTGTGGGCTACATTTGGGTGATGGATGATGCTAGCTCTCTTCTTGGAATTGTAACATACTTGGATATTATTGACTGCCTGTTGAACAATTTATATGAATCGTCACAAAGCTAATAGTATAAGAGCTATGTAAATTTGCCCTTGATATGTTAACTATAATTGTGTGTGTATTGCCCAGTAGTTGCTTACATGCAAGGTTTCCAGCTTGTGCTGAAAGTTCCATCTAGGGTTAATCTGTTGCAGTTTATGCATTGGATGCCAAAATTTTGTTCTCGGTAATTTTGGCAACTGATCAACTTTTGGTTGCCTAGGACCTGTCCATATGAATGTAATATGCTTCCTAATATTTGAAGACTCTACCAGGTCGGTGATCTTTAAGTGGAACTCACTGTTTTCCTCTTAGTGAATTGGGTTGTTTTTCAATCAGTGCTCTGATCCCCAAAGGTGCTTTTGATGTACACCATCTAAAGCAGTTTTGGTCTTCAATCACGTTTTGGTCTTTGGATTTAAGATTGAAATTAAGAAACACAGAAAGATTACCCGGTCTATTTTTACTTTCCAGAAAGAAGGGGGGAAAAAAGAAACATGGAAAGATGATCCAATGACTAGATGGCTTGAGAATTTCCTAGTTACTAGCTGATGTTTGTTTGTCCCAGGTCTGGAACTGGCTATGCTGAGTTTTGAAAAAAAGAAAGCTCCTATGATTCTTGGGGGCTTTGAATTTGCTAGATGACAGCAGAAGCCTCAAGAAATTGACCCCAAAATGTTTGCAGACTTTTCCAGCCCACCACTGCCTCATTGACATTAGCATAGGCCACAAGTAGTTGAACACCCTAAGATTTTCAAGTCTTTTTGTTCTTTGTAATGTAAATTGCACCATGGGGAAGCATCCTCTGGCTTAAGGGACCATCAGGAGGTCATAAACCAGCATGCCCTTAAAGGAGCATAGGAGGTCATACACTAGCATATGCAGGTCGTCAATGACTTAATTGGCTCTGAGGCTGATTCTGCCATCTAAGAGTGCCTGAAAACTTGCTTAATCAACAGGTATGATCTATGGTCCTCTCCAGTGTGATAGAATATGAATCCTGCTTCCTATGTGGTCATTTGTCAAACTTATGATCCATTTACCAACTGACCTGGGTCTTGGAATGATTTTCCAGATGGATTTGAACCTGGGTTTCATGATTAGGCCAGAATCAGCTAACAAAGTGAGTGGTTATCATATCCAAGTGTTATAACAGACAATGTGTGTAGTCACACAATCATGGGAATGAATATCCCCAATCCTAGTATGAATATCACACAAAATAGTGGATGCAAAAACTGAAATTCAATGGATGGAATTCCACAGAGACTAAAACATGAATCAATGGTTGAAATCTCAACAAGTGCAATCTAATGAAGAATTTACGGACAGACAAGAAAGAAACCATTTGCACAAGAAGCATGATCTGATATAACATTATAATTTGGTGGAACAGGTACTCACCACTCACAGGTGTGCTGTGGGAAAATGTGCAGGACACATTCATTGAAAACTGAAATCTGAAGTTTGCAGTGAGCTCTGGAAGTTAGATTATAGAATTTTGAACAAAACATATATTTCTTCTGCCCACTTTTTCAAAAAGAGTTCTCTTATGTTTTGTAACATAGATGTTACAAAATCAATGAGAGACTAATAGTGTTCTTACAAAACAAAAAGAGACCCAAGGTTCATTGTGCAGGTGTAGTGGCCCACTATTTCTGGTTCTTTATGGAATGTGAGAAGATGTCTAAGGTACACATGTCCATACATCTTCTATTAATGCTACCTGAAATGTCAAGAAATTGCCACTGCATTGTAAGTGAGCACACTTTGCAATTTGTGCTACCTCAATAATAGCTAACCAATTGTCCACATAATGTTCTGAACTTATGTTATGATGATATGAGCTCAAGTTAAGCTTGGTCAGAAAAACTTTGCCATCAAAGTTTGTTAACCCTAGTCTTCAGCTGCAATTGGCTGCTCTGTTTTCTGTCAGAGCCCTAAAAGTTCTTGCAATTCATGAACAATCCTGTCCCTGGCAACAAGCCGCTGTTGCTTTGTCCCCAGGATTCTCAGCTGGACAACTCCTTTCTCCAAATCATCTGGGCTAATTATGACAGCATATGGAATCTGGCGTTCCTCACTTCCTGCACTTGAAATCTGCACCCCAAACACAATGAAGCCATTTGAGCACTTGTCAGCAAACTTTAAGCAAATATATGACAAGGATGAAAATGGCCATGTGCTGGAGACAGCCTTACACACCTGCTTTCCAAGATTCCGCAGTGTACAACATGCAAATTCTGCTTTCATGTCAACTGCCCACAGTTCCGCAACAAGAGCTATGATGAAGTCCATCAAACCCTCCCCTATGCCCAGCACCAACACCTCTGTGTGTGTCTCCCGGATTCCCTGGGCATTCAACACGACACACTTATTGAATATTTGACATTTCTACTCCTGAAATTTCATTGGGGCTCCAAAAATCAGCACAATGAAGCCTCCAAACCTCCTACCAGAACAAGCAGACCAGTCATAAATCTGTACTCGGTCAATACCATATTGCTCCCAAAACTTTTGCCCTCCCCTAATAACTCTTAAGCAGAGACATGGCCATCTGACATTGTTCTTACAAGGTTCATACCAGTGTTGTGAGGGTATCTGGTTTGAAGGGTAAAAACTGGGTTCAGGGTTAGGTTCTTGTGACCTGGACCCATGTTGACATCATTTTGTTGGAATCGGCACAAGAACCAGACAGTGGAGAAAATGTTTTGCTAGATCTGGAAATAGAACTGTAACCGTGAAAAATATTTTTGAAAACAGGGTCAGGATACGTATGTAAAAAAGTTAATAAGTATACTGAAATTTATAATTAAAAATTCATTTTAATTAGTTGTTCAACTCTATACTTACATAGCCCCCTGCTTTAATTTGTTATAAACTTTATACCCGCATAATCTTCAGCATAGAAGAATGTGCAACATGTAGATGGAACTGGACCCGGTTCAAAAACTGGTCCAGAGGTTCTTGAATTTGAAAAAATGTGATAGAACCAGAACTGAAGGGTTCAACTTTTGGAAGAACCCAGTTCAAACCCTTACCTGAAGAACCTCCACATAAATTTTTAAATGTCAAAATGGGACCAGAGGTTCTCGCAAACAGGAAGAACTGCACAACACTGGTTGTTCATACCTGTCTGGATCCATCTTGCAGCTGCTGTTCCATGATGGCAAATACACGTTCTATGCCCAGACTCACTCCAACAGCTGGGACTGGTTGCTTACTGAACATCCCCACCAGATTGTCATAGCGCCCACCAGCTGCAATCGATCCAAACTGCACAAGGGAAAGAAACCTTCATGTGATGCTGCAATTTGCCAGAGAGACAACAAGGATGAAAATCTGTAGAGGGAAAGATGGAAAGAAAATAAGATGCTTGCATGCTACCTGTGTCACTTGACCAGTCTCGGAGGATGAAGACGTGCTGCCCTTAAACACGGCTTCATAGATCACACCTGTGTAGTAGTCCAGACCCCTGGCCAAGCTTAAGTCAAATGAAATCCGGTGCAGGCAGTTTGCATTCTGGAGGTAATGAAATAATGTACCCAATTCCTTCAATGCTGACTTTGAGCCTGCATTTTCAAGGAAAGGGCTTCCTTCTGTCTCTAGTTTCTCCAAAACAGCCATTGGTTCTCCCTTCATATCTACCAATTTACCAATTTTGTCAGCTGTCTCCTCTGATAACCCTTTCTCCTCCACCTGCCCAAGCACAACAATGAAGATCCTCTTCATGCTTCACTCATCATGAACCTAGGGCCTGCTTGCAATACAATACAAAAAACACAATGAGACTCAACCAACATTGCAAAAGAGGCTCTGCTTCCATTGGCATACCATCTCTTTTTTCACATCCTTCCAGTCAAGCTTGTCAAGCTTGTCGATGGCAGAACAAATGCTACGGAACTTGGTAGCTGGCACCCCACAAATCTCAAGCATGCCATCCAAAAGCCGCCTGTGGTTGAGCTTCACCTGCCACACATCAAATATGATGAGATTGCAGATAGAATGCCTACAATAACACTTCAAACCTAAACATTGTGTCAGTTCCAGCAAATCCAAAACATGCCTGAGAATGCTTGTCAAAAATGTCAATGCATAAGCCATTGCAATCTTGGAATGTTGCTAAATCCAAGAAATTGCAAGAGACACAATTTCAAGTACGATGAAGCTCACAAAATGATCTAGGGCAAATCCCACCACCAACGAAGTCTTTGTCTAAGATGCATGAAGTGGGAGGAATCAGGGATATCAGAAACAAACAGATCATCTACATACCTTCTTATTAAAGATAAATTGTGAAAAGAAATGGGTCAAGAATTAGTTGACTTAATAAGATGATCCAAAAAATCAACCTCATACTCCAAAGCTACTGAATATATGGTGAAACTCTAGAACGACTTCACAACAATACAGGAGAGCATGAATGGCTACCTTGTTGTCCAGAACAATACCTATTAGTCTCAACAAGAGTACAAAAGAGAGAGAAAGCTCAGACCTGGTAGTCACCGATGTCAAGCTCGTCAAGCAACTCTGTTAATACCTTGAGCACCTCAAAGTCAGGTACCATCTGAGGGTAGTCACTCCCTGCGATATCAAAGTCACATTGGTAAAACTCACGGTACCGTCCCTTTGCAGGATTGTCACGACGGTACACACGTGCAATGTGATATCGTTTCAGCTTGTCAATTTTATTCATGGCTAGGTAACGAGCAAATGGGACTGTAAGGTCATAACGAAGAGACAAAAGCTCCCCTCCCTGCAAGAAGAATAAAAACGTCCATTAGCCTGTTGCTTACATCTTTAAAAATATGCTGATATAACTCTTCGTTCATGCAACCTCATGTCTGAATGCAGTCTGCATACTGACTATCTGTTCAGAACAAGGTGGTTCACATGCTGCACATATCACTCAATTCACCATTCAACTAAGGAGTTCAAGCATGGTATGAGCAGACATGGAGAGAAGGACACACAGGTGAACCTGGTCTGCAAGGTCATAAATGAGCTTAGTGTCCTCGCCATACTTGCCCATAAGTGTTTCTCGGAGTTCAAAAACAGGCGTATCCAGAGCAACAGCTCCATGTCGCTTGAAGACACCAGCAATAATGCCAAAAGCCTTCTCTCTCACAGCCATCTGCTTTGGACCAAAATCTCGAGTACCCTGTTTCCACAACCAATATATACACTATCATGCACATACTATCACCCAATCATGAAGGATCAGCATCTGAAAGTTCAACATCTTTGATGTATCTATCCCTACACACCAAAAAGGAGCACCTTGTGAACAAAGACTATTATTGCAGAAGAGAAGAAACAGACAATCAGAAGGCTGATTTATTACCTTTGCAATCTTTGGCAGGCGTGCCACTTCATTGCTGTCTACTATACTCTTGAATTCAGCAACCAAATGTTGAAGGAAGTTCCCAGCAAACCAGTTCCTCATCTGAGAAGGCCATTTGTAGAAATAAGTGTGGTATGAAGGTTCTCCACCTGGGTCCAGAGGATTCTGATTTGTTTCTGCTAAGGTTTGGTGAGAGAGCACATTAGCCAATTGCGGCAAACCCATATCCAAAGGCTGCCACTCCTCAAGTTCAAGTTGCTGCAATAAGATTTGTTTTAGTTTCACCATCCCTTTCCCGAGCCCTAGCTCTTGAGTACCTTTCTTCTTCTTCTCCACGGTTTTCATTCTGATTTCCCTTAAATGAAGCACCCATAGTGCCATAGATGCCTCAAAGGCAAATATCCCACACGTGGTTTTCAGAGCTTCATACACCATATGAACGATCCGCACATCCTTCGAGTAAACAATGCCATCATATAGATGAACGACATTTTTCGAAATCCGTTTGCATGCCTTCTCAATCTCTATAGATTCATCAAGTAACTGATCAGGATGTGGAAGAGATAACTCCCCTATCAGAATTGCTTTCATCGCATCAATCCTCCCAAAGCTGCTCCAGGCCAGTTGTTCAAGGGTGAGAGCCAGGGAGACCAAGCTGTTGAACAGGAAAGGTGAAGAGAAATTCGAATGCAAGGGAGAACATCCACCTTGAAAGAGAGAAACGCCTTCTTTGTTGTCAAAAGATGCCCGATTGATTTCAACACGAAGCCTGGCAGCTGCAATTTTGGCTTCTTCCCGCAAAGCACCATGTATCCGCGGGATTGCAGAGATGCACTCTCCGTCAAAACCGCCAGATTTATTCACTAGTTTAGATCCTACTAAAAGTATCCTCAAATCACTCGCAACGTCCGCCTCGGCCTTTTGCGCAGAAGCTTGACTGTAAGCTTCAGAGTCAAACGCCTTTGTCTTTGCTAAAAGGGCCTCGCATGAGAGACCGGCGACAACATCCGCAAACACGGAGAGTACAGACGACAAGTACAGGGAAAGACACGAAATACCCAATCTTCCAGCTCCTGCACCAGCCATTGTTCTCCACTCTTGCTCCGTTACGTGAAATTCTCCAGCATTTTCCTCCAGTAATTTTTCCACAAGAGGACTTGGTTCGGAGATCGATTGAGCAATGCAATCTGCAATGAGTTCTTCAGACCAAAAACCTTCGAATAATTTCGTCGTTGGTACCCCCGAGTTAAGGTACTCAACAAGATAAACCGGGAAAAACTTTCTGATCCTCGCATTGCTATGCAGCAACTTATGAGCCATGAGTAAGAGGACTGCCCGGCCCTGGGCTTCATCCAAACATTCCTTAGGTTCAGAAACTGGAGCAGGCGCATGATCGAGCAGAGGCAAATCTTTGGGGGCGTTTCTGGCAAGCCGTTCCACAGCTGCTACATCCAACTCTACCAAAGCATGGCCGTAAGCCACCTTCCAAACATCCTGAGCTGAGAGAGAGGCTCCTTTGCTCCCCAGGAATACGCGAGGTTTCTTCCTAGCGTCCTCCATCGCTCGCCCCTTCAAGCAACGAGCGGGTGTTGCCCGCCTTCCCCGGTGGGAGTTCTTCTTCAAGCAATGAGCACACACTCTGTGCAAACAAACGCTCGCGTGCACGCACAAAATAGGCCCAACTGAGCAACAGCAGAAACCCCAGAGAGGCGCAAAAAAGAAAAGGGATTAGGGTTAGGTTTAGGCCAGGGGTTACCAACTTCTGGATGGATGGCGTCAGAACAAGCTGCACAAGCGTCTGGCCACTACCCTCACGTTTCTTACTCCCGGAGGCTAGTGACAGCTTGAGGACGTCGCTGTTGTCATCTAGCTCCTTGGTTTTTAATTTGAAAGCAATTTGAAAACGTCGTCCTCTTTTTGAGCTTTTTTGCGTCAAATCATTTACTCATGTCGCACTTCCAAACTCCGTATTTTGTGAAAATCAAGCATGTGGCAGTCCACGCCGTTGCAGAAACTGATGTATGTATCTCTCTCCCCTAAAGTAGTACACCATGGTTTCTCCATCTTAGCTTTTCGGCTCACTTGGATTTGCAACGTTTATGAGGGACGGAAGTAATTCGCAAGCATGTCTCTTCAGAAATACCTCACTGAATTGTTCCGGCTTCAAGCATGCTGTCACGAACAGGGATGTTGAAGCTAGGGTTTGGAAGGAATTTTTTGTTGCGGCCCCTTCTTCTGTAGATACCCTATAGTTCAAAGAGCTTAAAGTGCAGACAGTTATGGAATATGGAAGCTAGACATCTTCCCAATTGCACAGATAAGGAATTTCTGAACTAGATTTCAATTTGCATACATATGGAGGAGTTCTTGGTTGAGTTCTGAGAATGAACAGTACTGTATTTGCCTATTGAGTGGAGTATAGCCATATCAGATTTTTAGGGTGTAGCAAATGTAGGTTGGCATGTGGTGCATGCCAGCACATCATACTGTAGTTGGTTGTAGTATTCTTCATTCGGTAGGTTGTGATGAATCTGTGTTGTGCCACTGATTGTTCCTGGGTTCTCTTGTAGAATTTTATGATGTCTGCGTATAGTTTCATACTTTTCTAAGGTTTTGGATGTTGTTGGAGCTTATGAGTAGTCCAATGGCACAATTTCAGGGGTCTTGGAAACAGATGAAAGAGATGCTCATGGTGGATCCATTGGAAGCCAAAAGACTGGCTGCAGAAGAATGGAACCTGTTGCAAGCTCATGCAGCACTCCAGGTCTTTCTCACTGTCAGTGTGTGGCTACTCTTAACATGCATATTTGCTCCTGAGCACTTGAAATTTCACTACTCTGAGAAGAGATTTCTTCCATTTTAATTTGCAGATGGTGCATGCTGGTTGAGTCTTCTGAATGAAGTGGTTGCTTTCTTATTTTCTTCTTCTGCTCCTGATGAACAAATCCCAACACTGCAGTTCCCAAATCCTGCCATACAACTGCTCAAGGATTGAAATGGAACTTAATTTCCACAAGATCAACTCATTACAAAATTTTCACCACCTTGTAAATGAGCAATCTACTTATACAAATGATTTAGGGAAAGGGGGAATGTGGAGGATTTATGAAAATTAGCAAGTTGCAGTTGTGGTCGGGAAAAGGGGTGTTAAATGGCAAGATGGAGGGCTCTTCAATTTGCTAGCCTCCTCTTGGCCACTACTTCTTGTGACTTGCATTCAAGCCCTCCATTTCCTAAATTGATGAACAATGTAGAAACAAGATGAAAAAACACATTCAACTTTGAGAAGGATGGTAACAAATACATTGCATGAGTTATAGCTTGAATCACCCAACCATGAAAACATTGATATGAAATTCAAGTGAGAAAATGCTCTAGACAATAAAAGGTTGTAACTTGTCGCCAAAATATAACATGATTCCTGTACTTTTTTACATTCCTCTTTGACATGTACCCAAATTTGACAAAGTCCTCTTGTGGATGATAGCCAACCCACCTGCCTACCTCACAAATTTGGGAAAAAAAAGCACAAGTCAGGAACTGTCATTTATGTTCAAATAGAGATTAACATGTTGGTTATATTGGATTATAATCAGCAGATCAATGGACTCTAGACAATCATTGATTGAACATGTTGTATCAATAATATAAACAGAGTTGTCATCATTTTACCTTGACAAATATTGGTTTTTCAAAAATCATGTGATGAATTGTAAATCAATAACCAACACAAATGGATCAAATTAATCGCATTTGTGCATTAATTGATAATTATCTAGTGGGGGAATAAATATAACGTGATAGTAATTCAAATACAAAAAAACTTAAAAGGTGTAAAGTTCATGTGATTCTGTCAGAAAAAAAAAGGTTTGATTTAAAAGATTCTAAGTTAAATGATATTTAGTGTTGAAGGGATTTAGTAAATGATCCAAAGCTATTAAAGTAAGATAATCCTTGAGAATTTGTAGGTTGAGTATTGAGATTAGACTTGATTAAAAATGTTCATATAGCTTGAAATGCAGACATCATTTATTTTAGGTTTCACAAAAAACAAGCTAGGGTGGACATCTAAATTGAAAATAATTTATTAATAAAAATAAGAGCATCAAGCTTTTTGGAAAAGGAGAACGCTCACAATTGTTTGATTGCTGTTTTAATGACCCTAATTCTGTCAATCATCCCATTGAACTATTATCATGCTATCCTTTGTTGTCATAATTTGCTTTTAAATTTCATAGTTAATTGTCATTTCATTGCATGTGGAACTGAAAAATGAACATAGATAAGGTCACGATACATTTGCACAAGGTCATTTATTCATGTGCTCTCTTCATACCAATTTCAAAACACTCAAATTCATTCTTCCAAATGTTATTCTTGGCACACCTACTTGAGCACACACTTTAAGCATTATAACAAATGGCACACATGTGACTTACTTTCTATGTTAGATGTTGTATGCTATCAGATGGATGCCTTAAACTACCAAAATTAACAAAGTCACATATCAAAACATACCAAGTTTGTATTCTGGCTTTGAATTATTGTTGTAGGTGAGTAGATTTTGAAGTGTGAAGGATGAGAATCAAGAGACATGCCTTAAGTTTAAACACCCTAAATGTGAAAAAAATCAAACCTACTCCACACTAAACTAAGTTCAAAGAACAAATAAACACTCCAAAAAAAAACTCAGATTCAGGACTCAGGGCAACCTGAAATGCACAACAACCATACTACCATCCTTGGGTTTACGAAGCTGCCCTTGAAGTAATCCAAATGAAGAATACCCACAAAACCAGCCTGGTTGGCGGTCATGTGACAGACAACTTGCAGTGGACAGTCAGATTCTAGTTGTTGCATGATACCGACATACTATTCATCCAGATAGGTGATTACATTTCAAAGTAGAAATTCAAACATGGGGACAGCAATTTGAGCACAATTTTCATCAATTCACATTCAGAACTTACTGCAACTTAGAGGGCTTGCACCATTTCCTTGTCTATACAACATTGAAACTGAATAAAAGTTGGGGCATTGTTGGGGTTTTTCATGTCTACAATAAACTGCACATTCAAAACTGAACACAATTTTAACCGTAAGTTGATAACACATGCCAGAACCAATAAAAGCATGTCTTCTTTTACGATTAATCAGAGACAATGCACTGCAAGCATGGAGTAATGCACACCATGATCGCAATATTTTTTACCTGATTTCAGTGCTACACAAACAATAATAACTTTACAATAGCTTAATCTGAACTAAACTGGTGGAGACCCATAATAAATTCACAAAGTAGTTGAAAACTCCAGATCATCTGTCATGGTGTTCATAGGCGGGTTATGGCGAAGCAGGTATGAGATCATGACTGCTGAGAGAAGAGGGTACTAGGCTTGGATCCAAGCTATTCAGCTGATTAATGAGTTGGGAACGGCGCTCCTTGAAGAAATCAAGGCGTGTGGCAAGTTCAACTAGGGCTGCAGATGCAGTTGGAGATTGACGCTGTGAAGTCACACAACCTTCCAATTGTCAGAGTCAGGAACTGCTATGTATTGTCACTGGCTTTCAAATATATATGAAAAAAAACTTCTACACACATCTGTTGTGCAAGTCCTATGTTTGATGAACAAACTGTAAGGTACATGGAAACTGGCCATTTATGAGTCAATTTCCCTACCACCCTGAAAGGTTTTTAGAATGGACCATTTTGCCAGATTTCATGTTTGAGACATCTGAACAGTGGATCAGAGTTTTGAATGGGAAAACTAGCTTGAGATCAACACCTCAAACCTCACAAGCTCAAAAACTGGCACAATTGGCATCTATTCTAGAGCAAAAAAATAGACTCTGTGCAGACTTGAAAGCTCTGAATCCCCTTTAAAAAGATCACAATTCTAATGTAAATTCACACTGTTGACTTTTATTCTCTACCAGATTGGGATTCAAAAACAGATTTAGTGGGGAGGGCGGCTCACAGAGGCCATAGATAATACTTTGAAGGTACCCCTTTTGTCAGTTTCAGCAAAAACCAAAACTAACCTGTAAATTTAGGTGGAGCCTCTTTCCATTGACATGACCCACCGCAGGAGCATGACCAAGAGATACACCCTTATAAGCAGCATTTGCATCATCCAAAAGATTCAAGGGATCTGATTGATTTCTCCAGGCAAACTGCCGGCCAGCAGCTGAGGGCCCTGCTGGTGGCTGAAGTGTATGCCAATCGGTTGTTACCACAATATCAGGCGGTGGAGAATGACCATGCTGTAGATTTGCACTTCTTGCTCTCTCAGCCAGAAGAGCTTCCTGCACATTACTAACACACATGGAAGGGAGTCAAATCTTGCACATTTTCCTCTAATCCTAGATTGGGTTTCTTCAGGTACTTGTTGAATTAAAGACCTACATTGACAACTTCAAATGCACTAATCACAAACAAGCCACGTGGAGCTACAACCCAGTCCTCTAGTGAAGGCTGGGCAAGCTAAAACCTTGGAGAAGTATCCAAAAGAAATTAATTCTAACAGCAGCACCCACACTCCACAATTCACATTCAAGCGATCACCATTTGTAGCCAGAGACAAGAAGAGACTCACAGAATATAGACCCAAAAGAAGAAAGAAAGAAAAGAAATGGAAGTATGAGGCCCACTACTTTTGCTTCTGCAAGTGCGTTTCGTTGTTGGGCTATGATGTGCTCAAGTGCAATCGCTTCCTCTTGCTCACCTTGGCCCTCCATACGCTGAATGATTTGAACCCACAAACCCAGCAGTTCAGCCCCACAAAGAACCAAGCATAAATCCCCATACCTCAGTCCTGAAAACAAAGATTGCTGTGAGAGGCACGAGTAGCATCTTTGTGAAAGCAGAGAAGTGTCAAATCTTGAAGCCAAATTGTTTCAGTACCACTTCCTGTTTGACTGTAGTAATGTTGAGTCCATCATCATATACACATGATCACACAATCCTATTTAGCCCATTTCAAATTGCATCACTGAAAGACTTGAGAAAAAAATGCACCTCGTTCCTTTGCTTCTCTTGGCGGCAGAGGGCAAGTGTGAGATTCAACTCCTGTTGCAGTATTCGCCTGAAATGTGGCAAGGTTTTCTTAATCCAATAATATTCATATGGGAGTTTGAATTCAAGTGTCCACAACAAGTTAGAAGAGCTACTGAGGGTAAAGAGGAAGCAAAACAGATTTAGGGTTAGTGAGATTTGTGGCATACTGCTGGGCTTGGAGGCTTTTCACACGGTATCGACGTTCAGTTGGATCTGCTAATGATGCACCATGTTGTTGTCGGCGTTGTTGGTTCAACTGGAGGTGGAGATCAGCAACTTTCTGTTTCAGACGTGTTACATCCGCTTCAACAGCTGCTATTTCCTCCACTTCTGCTCGTGTCTACATAAGAAAGCACCCTTAGATAGGAGTTGCCATGTGCATGATAGAGAGGAGAAGGGCAATAAGGAAAACATCAGGAAACTCAGCTTTTACTTAGCACATGTACACCAACTATCGAGTTTGATAAATTTCTGCCATTCACACTGTGATTTTGCAGGTAATTTCAGGTAATTACAGACCTTTGAATCAAGGGTTTGTGCAGCAGAGAGTTGGGCAGCTGACATGCTGAGGCCAATCTCCAAAGCAGCTCTTAAATCTCGTTCTGATTCCAGCTGATCCTGCAATCTTGTAATCTGACAAAGCAAGGCCCCTCACACTCTGTCGCTTTATTCCATGCCCAAACTATTTCTTTTAGATACATCTGGAGCTCTGTCACAGGACTTGGTATTCAGAGTACTCAGGCCTGAGTTTGATAAATACAGTAGAAGAAAACACCCACAAAAGATGCATATATATATGTATTATATTCTCACCTCTTGCTCAAGGGCCAGACGTTGGTTGTGCAGAGCTTGCTTCCTTCTCTCCAAACTGGCTTGAAGAATTGCATTGCCTTTTGCCTGGTACATGAGGATTGTCATGAGAGAAGCTCTCTTTGCATGCTAAAACTGATAAATGATAGAACCCAAGGGTCATTAGGGTGGGCATCATGCAACAAACCAGATGAACCTAACCCATTGTGCTTCACAAATAAGGCAGAGAAATATCAACAATACAACTGATACCTGTTTGGCAATTCGAGTACGTAGATCATTTCGTGTCACCTCCAAGTGATATACGGCCAAACTGCAGAAAGACAAACCAATTAGGTACTCACATGGGTCAAAAGGTCCTTGCTGAATTCCAGTAGACAACAGAAGCTTCTCTCTAGAAATAGCAGTATGACATCTGTGGAACAAAATTTACAGCTGTCCTCAGGTGGGATGTCCACTCTTTGTAAGGTGGTCAAGGGAATGCTATTATGTCAATGTTTCTCCATTCAGAGAAATTCCCCAACAGCCAGGGAAAAAAAACTGCAATAGATCCAAAACCAAGAGTTGTAAAACTTACTCTTCTTCTCCAGATGAGTCATTGACATCTGTTTTTGAAATTTTGTTGTTTGCCTGTAAAACCCAATACAAATATTTTAGTGGAACCACAGCCACTATAACACTCAGCTTCAAGTTGAAAAACTTGAAGAAACTACTGACAGACCCATTTAACTCTTTGATGCTTTGTGCACACTACAACAGAGGAAAGGAGCACAATGGGATGAGACAGACATACTGAAGAGAGTCCCCATAGAGATGAACGCTTGGTGCTTGATGTTGATGCATGTGGTTTCACCTTTGATTTTAGGCCATTCCCTCCTGCTCGTATGTTGCTGGAAGGAGGGGACTTGCCAGCATGCCATGGAGACCGTCCACAGCCCACAGTGCCAATGTTCAACAACGCACCCTTTCCCAAGGGAAGAGAAAGTTCATCAGATCGTTCATCACTCCCTACATTTACTACTTGAGGTGATGATTTTCTGTTCTCCTTACAACGAAATCCTCCAGAAAATTCATTGTCTGAGTCACCACCACCTTCAAATACCTGCAAGGAATCAAGCACATTGTTGCGTAGACCTTGACAGTCAACAACCTTTGGCAGATGTCAACAAGAGAACAGGCCACAAACACAAAAATCACAAACCAACATCTCCTGCTTTTTGTCAACATGATCACAATGACAGAGTACAAAATTGGTAAGGCTACCCTATCAAAACAAACAGAAATCTTGGACATCAGCTGGACATGGGTGTCAACTTAGAGCCCCTCTCCCTAGACTAAGATTTCATCTTGTGACTCACCTTGTCGTAAAAAAGATCGCTGTCAAGGTTTCCACTGCTACCACTGAAGCTGCCAGAAAGAGCTCGTTCAGTGTCATAGTCAATGTCCTCATGAAGGTCATTGGTAGCATCGGTAGCATCAAGGTAACCCCCATCCACATCACGCATCACATGCAATGCTTCATAGTCATCATCATCATCCTCTGAGTAGGCATCGCTGGCGTTACCCTCCATGTGCTTGTACGTATGTGGTGAAGGTGAACATTGGTGCAAATGTGCCTCCTGATATGACATTTGGCATTCAGATCAGATAAAGACAATGTCGCAGCAGTTTGCAATGTTGTCATACTATTCAAGCTGCTTCCAAATGCTTACAAAAGATAGAGTAAATCAAGTAGTGACTTACTTTAAAAAGAGAATCATACTCCTCCAGCAGCATTGTCACAATTGCCTGTGCATTGTTGGCAGCTGCAGTCGCTGCCAAGAGCTGTGTTGCATCATCAGCAGTGAATTCAGAATCATCCTCAAATCCGCATTCACCAGCCAACAAAGGACGCAAAAGTAGTGGTGCCATACAGGCTGCAACAGCTGATGCAGTCATTCGATTCTCTGCGGTGTGAGCTGACACTGCTCGCATCATTCTCAACACCCTGAGAACTCCCAACCCATCTGTTTCAAGTCAGCATTTGCCATGTTACACAAAGACATACATATCTATGAAATTGCAGAGAGACCTCCACAACAATAAGTGCAGTCATAACCTTATGAGAGTCGCTCACAAAAGTGTCAGACTGTCACCTTTGTCACGAATAGCAGTGACGAGCTGCCATGACTTACCCCTGAGTTCATCAGGCTCCCAACAGTGGGTGTAATGTGTATACAATACTCTACCCAAAATCTGGGCAAAGCGTTATACAAAAGTCTGCGTCCTCTGTTTCTGTTGTATTCCCAGAAGCAACAGAAATGACTCAGCTTCACACCAAAGGACATGTAGCATCCAAGAAGCAGCAGTGTATGCATATACACAGAGGACCTTGGATCCCAACCCCTACACAAATTTCTGAAGAGAAATGAACGGAAAGCTGAAGATGCTGCTCAAAGTGGAGACTTTTGTTCTATCCCAGGTTCAAATGACAAAGAAAGGGCATGTGAGAAATGGCATTGGAGAGGTTCCATGATGGCATTTCTTTTAAGTGACGGTAAAATTAATCATATGCCCTGAAGACTTCTATACTCCAACCAACATCATCAGATCCTGGCAGTTGGGTGGAGTTCAATGTCATGCATTAACCAAAGTACTGAGTTTCTGTCACAAGACTGGTAGTACTAGCAAGACTCAGCCATGATGCTGGCTAGATCAACAAAGAGTAAAAGAGATGGTGAACACCAAGGAGACCCAGAAGAGTGAGCACCACAAAATGAGAAAAAAAGCTGAACAAGAAATGGCAAAGGAAAGAGGGAAACAAGGAGAACTTCAAGAGAATGATCTTTTTTGAGGAGTTTCAAGTGATGGGTAGGATCAAAAGTCAGAGATATACAAGCAAGGCTCAAATTCTGAAGCTAGAAAGCCAGGAAACCAGGACATTGCTAAACCCAAACACTGATAGAATATTATGTCCAAATCATGCTTTATTCCTTGATAATCTATTGAAGGTGGAAACATAGGATCCATGACCTAGAAATTGCCAAGAAACATGGGCATTGACAAAGCCAACCACACCTCTGTAGGAGCCGGCGGTTGGGTTCCGGAAAAGTGTTCGAAATAGCTGTGCGCATAGCATTGAGTTGGCTTTCCTTTCCTTCTAGGCCTAGCCAGACAGTTTAACAAACGAGCTGTGCTTAGAAGTATGGAGCAACTGGATTCAAACTTTCAATGCAAGTTTACAGGAAAATTAGAAAAGAAGGCTGCCTACCTTGGACTGGAAACAACGCGCACATTGGTGACAAGATGACTACTGACTGCTGCCTGTGTTCCTGAAAAGCTTCACAAATATCTCTGCCATTGTATCCAAGTTTCTCATATACCTTACTTGAAAGAGTGAGGCCCTACAAAGGAGGGAACAGATGATGAAATGAAGCTCTTACAGTAAGCTTCAAGAAGTGCAGTGCAGCAAGGTGTAGGTACAGGTGGTGATGGCAACTCCCTCAGAAAATGCTGCAGCCACCAGACCCATCCATTGAACTCAGAAAAATCTTTGGGTGATCTTCTTGTAGCCTCCTTAGGCACACAAACACATTCCAGATAAAGCCTTGAAATCAAGCCTGGTGATCTGAAGACATCAGAAGGTGAAGTCTCTTATAGAGCGAAGCAGCACCATAACATTTCATATGTACTTTCAAGTTCACCTTAATGCAGTCACCAATAACATGTGCATCCTCATCTTGGGTAAATTGGTTCCGCCCTGAAAAGAAAAAAAAGTGCAACTCAAATTAGAGCATCTCTATCCAACTCTCTTCCTTTGTACCAAGAAAGAGAAGAATGGCTAACAAGGGACACCATTCTGTGGCATTCTTCAAATACAATTTGATGGGTGCGCACACCTTCCTCATATTCTTTGACCCTTTTGTCAACATCATCCACATCAGCAGACTGACGTAAGATACCTTCTACCCCAACCCCTGCATCACCATTGGGAACTTAGCCATGTGAGGCCTTAGAAAACAGGAGGTATATATGCAGTTCCAATTGTCAATTACTTGGCTATGTCTGTTATGTGTTTATAAGCATTTGAGACAATGACATGGATCTTAGGATTACTTTGATACCAGTTCCAATATAGAGCCTTGCTTATCTGCAAAGATGCTCTTCACAAGGGACATGAAACCATACCATACTGCTCAATGAAACAAAGTGCCTTTTCCAAGAAGGAAGGACTTCCATCAAAATCCTCAAGGGCTAGCAGTATAGGCCTCCCGACCACTGAAGACTTCACAGCTTTTTGGTCCCTTCCTGAACAACATTATCAAACGTACCGTTCAGCAGAAACTAAATCAACAGAAGACAAATCAATGCCAGAAGGAGTGATATGCTGGTATTGACAAGACCAAGACATGTAAGGTCACTCCTCCCCACAATTCAAGGAAATATCTCTTCCTAATTACTGACAAAAGTTAGAAGTCAGATAATAAAAACTGCACAATTTAGACCTGTTTGGACACCAATTGAGAAAATAGAAGGAATCTATGACTGACTTGAGGAAACACTAGCATGGCCAAAATGCACATTTGGTGCAAAGTTGTCCTTTCATCCATCCCCATAAATCACTGTAGTGGAATCACCATGCTCACCATGCTGAGGTAAACCTTCAAAAGCATCATGGATCTCATTTTGAAAGGCTGTATCATGATCCACCACCAGACCTGCATTGGGGGCTGCCTCAAGGGCTCTCTCCAGAGCCTCTTTCCAGTCATCCACATCTTCCACAGTCTCTGCCTGTCCAAAAACTCCCACAAAATTTTCATTTCCTCTTTTTCCTCATCCCTGTTTATTGCACATGGACCTGGGGAGGGGGGAGGATCTGCTAACATCAATACCTCTGAAAGGAATAAGTATTTGCAAGATTATCTAATACAAAATAAAAACCAGCCTCTAATGGGTACATGTAGAGAGTGGGAGGTCACAAAAAATGCACCTTAAGAGTAAAGGCACGCCCATCAGGGAACAGCACAGTCAATAACTTCTTCTCTGCTCGAACAAGAACACTGTCCCATCCCACAGTGCTGGTCAGAAATTTTCATTTCCATCCTTCCTGTGTGCCATGTACATAATAAAAGGCTCTGTGATAAGAATGCAATCCCCAATTTGTTGATAAAATTGACCAACAACAGGCAAGCCATGTCTCCTACCTGCCAGAGTTGTTTAAATCTATGCCACCAAGTGTCAAGTTCATGTCACTTCCCTTTTGGGGAACAGCATTCTGCACTCCATACCCACCAGTTATTCAGCTCTAATGTTCAAACCACACAGAAATGCAGACCATGTTACACAGAAACAAACGTCAAGGAATTCATCACCACATAGACAGAGTCCCTTCAAGAACTATCTTATATACCTCTGATGCGTTCTTCCTCATGCAAGTGACTAGTAAGGCTAAAGAGTATGGCTAATAGCACAGCAAGATCACTCAGTCAGCTTCCTCAACTCACTGGATCATTTTTGAAGAAAACCAAAGAAGTGCGTGTCAGGATAAACCACCGTCGTTTCCATGATTTCCAACCAAGTCCTGCAAAGCCATTTACAATAACAAGCAACATCCCTTCAACTACTATAGCTGCTGTTAGCACAATCACTGCCGTTTCCATGACTTCCAACTAAGCATTGCAACATCTACATAATCAAGCCACATCCCTTTGATTACTCTGGCACAACCTAGAACATAAATGCTCTATGGTGGCGCTGTGAGAGGATTCAGAGAGCACATCAGAATCTACTCATGCCTTGCTCAACCCTACTTTGAAACATAACCCCCATGATGGGGTATATCATGGTGCAGATCTGTTTGAAGTTGTAGGTTTGAGTTATCACTCAGTGTGATGCGAGCAGTCTGAGCTATGTATGAGGCTTGAGTCTGTAAATTGACGATTGGATCCTGTTGGAAAGTCAGAGATTAATCCAGGATTTGATTCAGACACAGTACCTTTCGATGAAAGAAACAATGGTCCACTCTTGTACACCTGAAAATGTCACCACCCCATCCCATCCCCCATCACACTCAGATTCTCCACATTCTTGCATTTCAGACCTCGAGCTTGAACAATTCAATAGTGAAATGCTAACCCATCCTCTGCTGCTGTGGCTGGTGCTGCTTATCAATGTTGCCTGCCATACTTGGGACAACATATGTTCCAGAAGGGCAAACTACAAAAGCTCTACTCTTTCATCCTCTTCTTGAACATGCGTTTCTGTCAGGGTTGTCAGTCGCTTTCTACACCCAATGAGCTCAGAACAAAAAGCTTTTGAAATCCTCAGCATGCTGGCATTCGCAATCAAAAGCAAAACACGAGATTGTATTCTCAACTAGTACATCATCAACTGGATTGCAGCCCATCTCTCCTTTGTAATCCCTCAACCCACACACACAAAGTTGCATTCATCTTGATGGATGTCTGCAGGAACTACATCCAGCAGCAGCAGCAACAAGAAAAAGACTAAGATCTGTGGAAAGCTCAAAAAGAAGAAATGACATGTTGCGACAACTTCACCAGATGGGTGCTCCCCAAGTAGTTACGAGATTGTTCCAATGGCGGTGGTGGGCTCACTGCAGCTGACATCTCTCTCTCTCTCTCTCTCTCTCTCTCTCTCTCTCTGTGTCTTTATCTCTTTGCCAGTTCAAGCACTACAAATCTCCAACCCCATACCAGATAACTGAGCTTCCTCCTCTCTGAAAGGTTTGGTTTCTCCAATGGGTTCCTTCCTCTTTCAGAAATTCTCTCACGGGGTTGCTCATATCTCTCTCTCTATCTCTCTCTCTTCTTTTTCTTCTTCTTCTTCTTCTGGACTCCGTCTCAAGCTCTCTGTGAGCATTGCATGAGTGAATGGGGCGTAGGTATGGCTCCACCATAACCACGATCGTCATGCCAGGAGCATCAATCTCTCTGTCCGTTTGCAAACAGAGAAAAAGGCCCACCAGAGCAGGCGGGCAGGCAGGTGTGTGGGGTTTGGGGGGTTTAGGGTTTAAGACATACAGACAGCAGCAGCTCGGACTCCAGAGTAGAGTAGGTACCTATCCCCATCCTTTTCCCATACTCTTTGTCTTTAAAACCTCTGACCACTACTGACCAGGGTTTAATTCTGAACTAGTACTAGATACAACTGACCACACCAGTTTCAAACCTGACCAGGTAGGTTCAAATCCTGCCTTTTCTTTGAAAATTAGTTATGGCTTTTTGCTTGTCACTCGATTGTGGCCTTTTTTTTCGGTTGTGTTGTTTGTTGGGTGGGTGTCCATTGTGGCTTGTTCTGCTTGTTGTTTTGTTGGATCTGTTCGATCAAGGCTTATTTATTATCCGCTCATGCTTTTGCTGGCTCCACCTGTGAAAGGGAGCTTCCAACATTCTCTGTGCTTCTTCCCTTGTCTACCTCTGGCCCCATTCATCTTCTTCTCAAAATAGATGGATGATGCGAGCAGACACACTTTAGGCTCACTTTATGCACATTTTCAGCTTGTAATGGATACTTAGTAGTTTGGGATTATAATGGTCAAGCTAGGAATCCATTACAAGCTCAAAACATGCAAACAGGATCTAAAGTGTGTATGGGCAGCACCAAGATGTGTCTGGTATCACTAGACACATCATGGACGGGCAAAAGGGCAATCACTTTTTAAAAAAATTAAAACAAGGCCTGTAATAAGAACTATACGCACTATTAATGTTGGGGATCAGGTAGAGACTATGGAACAATTAATGTACATAGTCTTCATTTGGTCCCACATTTTGAGGATTGATCACCAGGTGTTGATAATGTCTGTGGCCAGCCTTAGTTCATTTTTTGGGAATTTTCAAAAAATGCATTTCAAGGAACATTTTTCTAATTTCAACTATTAGTGGTTTGTTAGTGGTTCCAACTTTGCTGTAAAGGACAAGACCCAGTCTCATCTCCACTTGAGAACATGAATGCTTGATGCTTTTACAATGAGTAAAGCTTTAGGTGTTGAGGGACATTCCTGTAAAATGTGAGGCCGAACTCTAACTATTGCCTTGTCTTAGGCCCCTTAGTTCAAGAATATCCTCGTCCTGACACTTTATTGTACATGAATCGTCCTTCTCTCTCCTAATCAGAGTGTCATGAAAGAGGGGGTTTCGTGCTTTGAGTTTGGACCAGTGTTGTATGGTTTTGGGTTTGGGGTCTCAGTTTCAAGGCTGATTCTTGGACAGGTTTTGAGTCCTCCAAAGCCATCCAGGATCCTAGATTTTGAACTGGTCCAAACTCAAAACAGAAAACTGGGAATCTAGAGATGCGAAGAACCAGGTTCAGAAGAACTGAAACCCGAGGGTTAAATAAATTCCTTGGACAGAAAGAAATGGGAGATCATCTCACAAAAGTTGATACTATTGAAACCAGGACCTGACTGAGGTTCTCTTGAAAAGTTAGAACCAGACAACACTGGTTTGGATCATCCTCTAGTGACAGCCTTTTCCTATTTGGAGTTTGTAACATCCCCCTTCAATTTTGTCGACAAAATTGACACTTTCTTCTGTGAATTTGCAGTCTCTTTTTGTGTTCAATTTCTGATTTTGCAAAACAGCAGCAGCAGCCTTGTCATTGTTGCATTTCGGCTCAGCTGGCGTGTTTGGAAAGCAGTGAATGCTGGCTGGCCGGCTGGCTGGCTAGCGTGTTTATGAAGAAGCAGTTAGCTTTGTCATTTGCATTGGGATTGGCATTCAACCGCTTCCAATGCCAATTTATTCGACAGCTTCCAATTGACCACCATGCATGCTTGCTACCAGTGCTTGTCTTTTTGGACAAGAAATTTTTAGTACTTTTTCACCTACTTCTTTTTAATTATTTCCAGTTGATATTGTGTTTAGATTCATTATAGAGTATAGTAGCTTAAGGGATTTTTATAGGCCCCTACCTAATAATAGGTCTATTTTTATATGATGATTTTTGAAACATGATATTTTGGCTTGTGTTGAAACTTGAGATTAGTTATAATAGAGTTATAATATCTTGAAGGATTTTGGATTCTTTTGGAGGATTTTTGGAAGATTATATTTTTGCATGGTGAAATATTTGAGTTTTCATAATTCTTCTTTTGCCTGAAGATACTTTTTAATGTAAATGGCAAGGTCACAATGTGACATACCCCTTGTTTTCTTTGGGGGAAAGGATGTGTGTTTCTAGAGCATCTAGAACTATTCTCATCTTGCCCAATTACCAAACAGCTGATTAACAACCCCTAAATGCCTCATAAGACAAATTTGACTCCTTTTTGGGAATTTTAAAGTGGGTATGGGTCTGTGTTTTTGTTTCTCAAATTTGTGAAGTAGGTGGGTTGGTGATCATCCACAAGAGGACTTAGCAAAATTTGGCTATGGGTCGAGAAGAAAATTTTCAAATTTTAGGATTCTTTATATATTTTGCCAAATCTTGTAATTTAAATATGGTAACTTCAAAGAAAAAATCCTCATAATGTGACAACTTCAGCCCCATTTTTCGGAATTTTATTTTTTTGGTGTCAATAGGACCTTCATTTTTTTGTCATCAAGATGCCAAAATTCTCCCCAAAAAAAACATTGGGATTTTAGCTCATAAGTCCTTTGAAATGATATTCACTTCAAATCTTTCATCTATATGTACATTTTTAACAATATTTTTACCAATCAAGATCAATATTATTGCCATTTGACTGTGTATTATTACAACTACTATAACAAAAAGGGTTGTTATAATAAAATTGACTAAAAGTTCAAAATTAGTAACAATTATAAGTTTTAAATTAATAAGGGTTGCAGTCTTAATTGGTATAATTTTTTAACGAGGAATTTTTTAATATTATGAATTGTTTCCATCAATTGACCTAAATTTAAGATATATTGGGTATTTAAACTTTGTTTATTAGTATCATTTAAAATACAGTAAACCCCTTTATAAGCATGCCCTTGGTGATCACTTTTTTGTGACATTAATGAATTGTGATTCAAATGTGTATAATCATATTTGATACAAATCCTTAGAAGATTGTGACTATAGGCCAAAAAAAACCTTGCAAAATAGCCTTTTTATGTTAGAATAAAGGTGCCAATTGCTTGAATTTCATAAATTGCTTAGGTTATTCTAAGTTATATTATACATTATTAAACTTGAAGAAGGTTGTGATTTTTGCTTGTTTTAATGTGATGATTTACATTGAATTTGAGCTCATTGTGCATTTTGTCAACTATATTGTTTTTAATTAAGATTTTTTATTTTCTTGGCAAGTTTGCATATCTTTTACTTGTTTGCAATAGAAAGTTGTTGGCTCTTTTTTTTTTCAATTGGATTCATTATTGTTAGTTTGCACAACTTGAACACAAAGCAACTCTAACATTGTCAAAGGGAACTACAATTTACAAAACTCTAATATTTGCCCTAGATTTCCCCCATTATAGTCATATTTATTAAGACAATTTTTTAAATGTTTTGTGCTACTAATGAATGTAATAATGATTCAAAAAATGGTGTTTCTTACCAAAATAGATGGTTACCAGAAAATATTGACACAAACAAAAATGTGATTGAAATGGGTGTGATTATAAATGGGGTTTATTGTATTCTCAATAATCTACACTAGTTTAAAAACTTCAATTGATTTTGGTGGTTATCTTTATGGTTTTGTTATTGAATCTACAAGCCAAACAAAAATATTAAAAAAATTTAATCCAACTCATGTAATGTGGTTTGTTTTGAATTCTCAGTTTCATTATTCATTTGCATTTGTTGGATTATGTCCACAAAAATATTTTTCAATCATTTTTTAAAATTTTCAATCAATATCACCTTTCACCTTTGAAGGTTCTCTATCACAAAAAAACATGTTTTGTTGTCAATTTGTTATGTTGTCACAACAACTACCATGTTCAGTATAGCAATCATAAATTGGTATAGATTTTTCAATAACATATGTCTTAGTTTTGTCTTTAATCGTATCCTAAACATCAAACATGATAAGACAATTTACAAATCAATGATCATGGTTACACATAATTTAAATGGTTGACAAGGTATTTTATTGGTTTTGCCCTCAAGGGGAAAGACTATGGAATGGTGGTTACTTCATTTCGTTTGTCTAACATATTGTTCAAGTTCTAATTCATCAATTCAAAGCATAAATTATTAATTTTTGAAATAATGATGAACAATTCTCAAAATTGAAGATAAAATATCAATAAGACATTTTGATAAAAGGAGGAGTAAGATGGATTTGGGGAATTTGGTGTTTTTTTCAATTTTGGATTTTAAAACTAAAGATACATAAATATTAAAAAATCAGAATTGGCAGTTGTGAAAAAATTCAAAGATTTGCCCCAAATTGATTTTTTCTCCTTTCAAAATTTCAATAACTCATATGTTCACAACTTAGATCTTTTACTTTAATCTTATTATTATTATATTTTAATAACCTAATACCATTGGATATTTATTCATCCCATCCACCTCAAAACCCCAATTGTTTTCCAAACAAAAAAAAAACCTTCATTGGTTATATGGAAAATGTATTAAACAAAATTTTAGTGCCCAAATTTTATTTAGAATATTGCCATGGGTAGGAACAATGTGAATGATATTAATTGGTTTTTTTTTGTCATGATTGGTTTTGTGAAAACATTAGTCAAATGATGTAAACAAAATGGGACAATAAATTCATATTCACTAAAAACAAATTGGGAAAACCCATAAATTTCCTAAGAGCAAAGTTGAAGATCCTTGAACTCCATCAAAACAAAAATTTAAACAATACCCGCGACATTATTTACCCCCATGTGAAACCTCCAAAATGACAACAAGAAAATTGAAAAATTTGGAATTTTAAAATACCAAAATAAAACTTTCAAAGTTCACAAGAAGAAAGGCACATGCCTCATTTTCTCGCTTGTGGAACTTCACACAAAAAATTGAATATCCCAAACTGATAAGAAGAAAATTGAAGATTTCGAAACTTCAAAATACCAAAATAAAAAACCTTCAAAGTTCATAAGAAAAAAAACAAATATCTCAACTCCCCCCTTTGTGAAACTTCACACAAAAAAATTTAAAGACCCCCAAAATGACAAGAAAAAAATTGAAAATTTTGATTTTTTTTTTTTTTTTAGCCAATGGGCCAGTTCATGTGAGGAAGAAAATTTCACAACTAATCCCCTCAAGTGAAATGTTTCTTCATAACCCTTGGGTCACTTAAGTGATTTTTTTCACCTCTAGTGGGGTAATTCTAATCATTTTCTTTTCATTGTTAATGGAGGGTCATTTCAAGTGACTTTCTTTCTTCAGCCCCCAAGGGGGTTCAATTCATGTGATTTTTTTTTCATCCCCAATGGGGGGGTCACTTCAAGTCACTTTTTTTCCACCACCAATCATTAGTAAAAAATGACCATTTTGTAACTGGTCCATGCAACTAATTTTTAGTTGCAAGTGACATTTGCAACTAAAATTTAAATAGTCGCGTTGGACAAGTTACATTAACACTAATCACGAATGACAACGAATTTTGGACGAAAGAAAAAGTCAACAAAATATGCCTTCATCCTTTGATTGATCAAATACTTAGTCACTTGCAACTAAAATGTGACTTTTTTGGTAAACAATGGGAATAAGTTATGTATTGCCATGTGTCCCAATTCTTAATAATTAAAAATTATTTTGAGATAATCTAAGACATTTAATTTTTATGTTTGGATGGTTTAGATTGTGACACATGGCATATTAATTGAATTTTTCCAAATTAAAATTAAATCAATATTTAAGTATGTAGGTTGAACTAAGTACCTACCTACCTATATACCTACCTACCCATTTGGGATAAACACATATCTAGATAAGACCTATTTACCTACCTAGGCCAAACACCTACTTAGGTATGTAAGTAGGTAGAATAATAGGTAGGTAAGTTAGGGAAGTAAGTAGTTAGGTGTAAGTACATGAATATTTTCATTTTATTTTGGGTTAAGTCGTTTTTATTGACTCATCCCATATGCCCATCTTTTCAAATATGAAAATGTAAAACAAAACACTTTGTTTATATACTTTTCAAGATGAGAATGAAAGCCAAAACATATGGGATAAAAAATTTAGTTGCAAATTGTTTGTGACTAAACATTTTTAGTTACAAGTCGTTTGCGACTAAACATTTTTAATTGCAAACTACTTGTAACTAAAAAAAATTATCCCATATGTTTTGACTTTCATTTTCATCTTGAAAATTATATAATTAAGTAGGTAAGTGACAACTAACTAACTAATTAATTAGCTAACTAATTAACTAATAAAGTTACTAATTATTTAATGAATATAATATAGAAAAATAGATTAATAAATTTTCTAAATAATTAATGAATAATTAAATTAGAAACTAACTAATTCACTTTATAAACTATCCAACAAACTAATTATTTATGCTAGTTAGTTAATACTTGAATGCACATATAATATGGCTATTCATATAAATTCAAAATATACATTTATAAATTGTAATGCACCCAACTATATTCCTTAGAATTCACAAAATACACCTTTGTATATTCATAAGGTTGTAACTAAATTGGTCACATTTGCAACAAATGGGACATAAATTGTTCTTTTTATATGAAATTAAATTAAATGTTGTTCACATGGAAGGATGAACACCAAAGTAGTTGCACTATAGTCACAAATATGACCAACACAAGAAATAATTGCAAAAATGTCCAAATGTAGTTGCAAATAACTAATAGTTGCATGTAGTTGCAAATAGAGTGGTAATTACATTTTGGTTAGTTCTATTAGTGAATGAGGGGTCACTTCAAATGAATTTTTTTTTCACTTTAATGGGGGGTCACTTCAAAGGATTTTTCACTTCCAAGGGTTTTATTTCTTCACTTTTCTAGTTCATAGGTTTTGACTTTTCCCCCTTTCTAATTATTAGGGTCATCATTTAGGGTTTTTTGTTATTATGGCTACCCAAAGTTTTATAGGGTGGCTACATAGGGTTCTTTCATCAAGTTGTATTTCAATCTACAACAATTAAATGATTATTGGTTGGAAATTGTGACCCATTGAAAGATAATGGGTTTCAAATAAAGTTCTTGTCTTTTTGCAAATACATTTCTATGTTTTCAATCTTGTTGTGCTTAAATAATTTTTTTGTTTTGAGATCATTAGACTTTGAATTGGTAAGGTCCAAATAGCAAAAAGAGATGAACACTTATTTCTTCTAGTAGAAGACATTGATCATACAACTTATAATGTTGTTTTTGAATGTTTATTGTAATTTGTCAATTTCATCTACATCTCTTTTTAAATTTGTGGTTTTTTCATATCTTCATGCAGATGTCATTGATGTTGTGAGTACCACCACAATCGCCATCAACATCAAAAGAGGTTTAATCAAAACACATGTTAAGTTCATAAAAAAGGTTGTTTTTTACAATTGAAAAACTTTTCTATGAAGGCCAAAACAGATTATGACAAAGGAGATTTTAATTGGACGATTAAACTTTCCATAGCCACAAAAGTGACAACCATTTTAGCATTTGATCCTCTTGTGAAATTGCATTTTCATCTAAAAGACATCATTCGTAGCTTTTCCCATCACATGCTCTGGATAACCCTTTGCCACAATCACCTTTGTTTTTGCTATTATTGGAGTGTGTGGTGAGATTGATAGCAAGTTTGAGCTACTAGTTCCTAATGGGAACAGTCCAAAAGACATTCAAATTGTAAATCTTTAAAAATCAAGATTTTAAAAAAACATTGCTCTTAGTTTGAACTTATGGTCCATTTGTTTGGTTGTAAGTGAATTTGTTGCCTCATTTCGTGTTGAGTTCCATGATTTGGCAGAATAGTTTTGGAAAGGAATACCTACATTTTGCATCATGAAAAATATTGCTTGTAGCACCAAGGGCAATGTGCATCTACTCACCATCATTTCATCCATCATTGTTCCAGTGCTATCAACTTCATTGCAAAAAAAATTGAAAGAGGTCTTCAATTTCCATATCAAACTTGATTGTGCCATAACCCACAAGGTTAGTCTCATTTTATTCTTTTTCATTGTACTTTACTATATTAAAATTGATTTTTAGTTCATTATAATTTTCTTACATTTTGATTTAATTTAAGATATTCAACTTTCTAACACCTAATGTTTTTATTAGGTTGATGGGTGTTTGACGGTCACAAATCCTTCCACTTTTCCTTATAAATGAATTTGTTCCAAATGCAAACTCGGTGATATTTACCAACAACCCTTTAACGAATTATATTTCTACAATTTGTATAAAGTTACTACAACATGTGCTTTTGATATTCACATCGATACCACAATTGAGGTTGTTGATGGTCCACCATGCATTTCTCATGTCAAAATTCCTTGGTTGTTTCCCTTGTTTAAACTCTAAGAAAAGGATTTTATGGCAAAGTATTTCAATGAAAAAGTGTCTATGATCGAGCTCTTTGGAAATTTGAAAGTTTTTGGTACTTTCCACTTGAGTCCAATTGGGGAACTTGTTGGATACAATGAAAAATTCCAACCTTAAGAAGTTGTTGTAAAGGTTGTTAAAGAAGTTATTGGATTTTTTTTTTTATGCTTGAATTTTTTGGGATTTTGCTTTCATCAAAATATTTTGTATTTTGTATGCAATGCATCGTTTTTGTATGTAGATAGGTATTTACTACATATTGTAAGGCCACACCTTTAAAGTTTCAATATGACCATATTTTTTCCTTATTGTTGATTAAACTTCTCCCGTTAATCAAATTACATAAACACAAGAATATTTAATTTTTCTTTATTTTTTTATTGAATTTGTTTAATTCTTTAGCATTTTTACTTCATTATTCCCAGACTTCACTTGAACTCTGAATTTAATGCATGACCCATTTTGCACAATCCCTTCAACAACCCATTAACCCCCAAATTCAAGAATTGATTGATATTCATTTCAATGTTTCCTTATTGTAGGGAAGATCATGGTATACATTCTTTACAAACCTATATTCAAAAAATGAACATAAGATCCAATTCTGGAGGTTTATGGAATGATAGTTGTGCCATATTTTGTTTGGTAAATTATTTACATAGGCCCATACATGTTTGATCAAAACAAATTGTGTGATATGCTTTCGAGCGGGTGATGATTTCATAAGCAATAGCACATTACAATTATTTTATCACAATGGCATGGTAAATGCTAGAAATGGCCATCATGAACTAATCACTGTTTACAATGCCTCGTGGCAAGTAGACCAAAACATGTTACCGCAAACAAAACATACGAACCAATCAACAATAATGTCCATTAAACAACAATATCAAAAATGATTTCTATCTTTATATAGAATTGATGATAATATGCACCCACAAAAACAAAGATCTGAGGTATCACATGAAAATGTGATTGAAAACTTAAACATTTCCAACCAACACACAATGAACAATTAAAAATTTTAATGACCACATTTCCATCTTCCACTTAAAAAAATATAGCAAAAATTTTTATTATCAACACTTCCACATTAGAATTAAAATTCACTCAAATATATTTTCATGTATGTCACCTTCAAAAAAAAATTGTAAATCTTGTAAAAAATATGAACTCTTGTTTAAACAACATAGAAACATCAACGAATACAAATGTTGGCCTTAATATTGACATTCCACAAACACATTTTCTTGAACAACATTCACATGAAAATCCACAATTTAACATATTGACATATTGACATGCAATAACCCTATGGAACCATTGCACATTGAACAACCATCTTCAACTATCAATGTTCATAATACATTAACTTCAAATATAATACATGAAATATTTTGACAACATTGGAAAATCCTTCACTTCATCATGATAAACATTTTCAACAATTATTGGATACACCCATTCATCCATGTGTGTGTTGTCATTGATTGTGCTTTAAAAAACAAACAAAAAAATAGTAAAATCCATGATTCAAAAATATCCTTTACATGTTCCATCTCAAAAAAAAAATAAAATCCATTATTGTGTAAAAGTTATTATTCTTTTTTTAATAAAAATAAAACACCAAAGCTTTTAGTTCCTACAAATATTAGATTAAACAATGACATAGATTATGTAAAAAAAGTAAATGAATTAAAAGAAGGATTAATATCACCCCGTTTAACATTTGATGAAATTTGGCAACTCTAAGGTTATGGACAATATAACATAAAAGGAAGTATTATAAATGTTCCATCCAATATCAATTCTACCCAATCAATATTACTTTGTCTTCCTCATAATGAAGCAACAATTGGTCTATCATTAAAAAGATGAATGGAATATAAATCACCACATTTAACATGTAATGTTCGCCCGAACCTCATTATGTTGGCATTACATAATCTTTTCAACACACCATTATATGAAAATTCTAAAATAACAATTCATCCACGAAGGCTTGATATGTTCACATTATCAATGTAAACCAATACTAATGTTTTTTCTGACGTAGATGATGATGAATCATGTGACTATAATAATGAAAATAGATTACAAGAAGAACAAGACATTAATAGATAGAATGGTGCAAAACATGTTATTTTCTGAAAAAAATATGATTAGTTTGAAAATGCTATAATTGTGGCACCAAGCCTAGATTTCAAACCATTGGGCCTTTTCCAAGATCCCCATTGTGAATAATTGAATTTTCTTACATTATTTTTTGCACAACCTCATAGCAACCAAGGAATAAAAATGTCTTATCAAATGATTATTCAATGGGAATTCTTACATAAAAATCATAATTTTTCCACACATATACCAAATTTGTTTTTCTAAATTATTAAAATATCAATTCATTATATTATTTCATCATCTTGGGTGCGCATATGTAAAGGGAAACTCTTTGGACATCGACTTCAAGCACATGATGTCATAAACAAACCAAATTTGGATGTTATTTTACATTCTGATTTAGGATATATGAATCTTTTAGGATTATGTACTTCACTTGATTATCTAAGTCAATTAAGAAAAGATGTTTTTGCAATGATTCGACAATTAGGTCCCCCAACATTTTTTGCTACATTTACTAGTGCGAAAAGTAAATGGTTTCCTTTATTAAATGTTTATATGACTTAAATAGTAAAAAATTAAAACTTAACATTCCTTTTGACAAATTAAAACCGAAACATGTTACAGATCTTATGCAATGTGATCCTATTACATTTGCACAATATTATGATCATAGTAATGAAATCTTTTCGTACATTGTGTATGAAAGATAATTCCATTTTTGGGCATTTATTAGATTTTTTCTTTGTTAAAAAATTTCAAATTCATGGAAGTCAACATGACCATGCACTTTTATGGGTTGCAAATGCACCAATTTATGGTTTGGATTCAAACAATGTAATTGAAAACTTTGTGGACAAATATATATCATGTGATAATAATGAACTAGCACCCAATCTTGGTGAAGCTCAAACACATCATCACAAAAAGACTTATGGGAAAAAAAATCAAACCATTTGTCAATTTAATTTTCCATGGCCTACTATGGAAAAAACACAAATTCTTGAACCATTCCCAATGGAATATTAAACCCCTTCAAAAAGGGTTCATTTAGGTGAAATTAACAAAATAATCTTCAATGAACTTAATAAAATTGATTTACAAACAACATTTATGTCATTTAACATATTACTAAAATTGTTTTCTATAGATAAAGAGACATACATCAATGCATTATGAGTAAAATTAAGAAAACCAACATTTTTACAAAGATTATGTAAAGACATACAAACAAATCCCTTTGGTATTCAAAGAAATATTTGGCAAGCAAACATAGATGTTCAATTCATACTTGACCCTTATACTGCAACTAGTTATTGCACATTTTATCTAACAAAAATAGATAAAATAGTGACAAAAGAGTTGAAAAATATAATTATTAGTTATAATGAAAACAAAATTGAAGCACATACTCGCATTTGAAAGATGGGAAATGCTTTTCTTAATGTTCAACAAATGTCAACACAATTAGTTGCATACATTGTGTTGTCTATACCATTGTACCATGCATCTAGAACATTTAAATTCATTAATATATCCCCATTATGAGAACATACATTTGTATTAAAAATTGTTGCATCACTAAAAATACTTCCTTTGGATTCTACAGATATTATATGTTTCTCAATCATTAATAAATACATCAAAAGACCTAACTATTTATCTAACATTTATCTCATTGAATTTTTTTCAAATTATGACATTGTAAATCTTAGGGAAAAAAGGAAAAAATCTTATATAATTTGTTATGTGCATTATAATGAACATTGAAACACAAAACATTATTATAAAAAATAATTATTAATGTTTATTCATTTTTTTGATAATGAACATATTCTCAAAGGTGACCATTCCACATGGAATGTGGCATATAACATGCATGAAATACAAATCAATTTATTAAAAAAATATTTATATATAATTTTGATAATAATAATGCATACACAACAAATTGCGAAAACATAGATCACAAGCTCTTGAATTAACAACAAAAAATGACACTAACATATGGATGGATAAATTTCCTAATGTAGATATTGGGTTTCCTTCACAAAATGTTACTAATTGTATTGGAGTGGAACCATATAACATTTGTAATGAATATATTATTAACCCATACATATAGGCATCTCCATTATATTTGATTCAACCAATATTGATGTTCAAAACCAATTTATACCTACCTATGAATTCCATTCATTACTTTAGAAAATGAATAATGAACAACATCTTATATTTGATGATGTCATGTACAAAAAAATAAACCGAAGTGAACCAATTCATTTATTCATTACTGGAGGTGTTAATACAAGTAAAACTTTCACATTAATGCTTTTAAACCAAGCTTTGATATGTTTTTATAATAGACATCCTCATCTAGACCCCTTTTAAAAAAAAAACTTTACTCATGGCATATATTAGAAAAACAACATTTAACATTGATGGAATTATGATTCATTCAAGTCTTTCTATACCACTTAATTGTAAAGATTTACCATCATTAAGTTTAGAACAATTAGATAATTTAGTTAAGAAATATGACCGGTTATAATTAATAGTATTAGATGAAATTTCATTAATAAAAAAAAATATTAAAATCTACTAATCTTCGATTAAGATCAATCAAATGTATTTGCACCAAATTCTTTGGAAATCTTGATATAATTATCATTGGGGAATTTTATCAAGTTTAGTTAGTTGTGATGTAGGAGTTTTCAAAATTAATGTAAACAACATCAATAGTTTAACTCCAAATTTTTGGATGGAAAAATTAAATGCTATGAATTGTTATGTGCCAAAATGATGAATAATTCACTAACATCTTCAATCAATTTCAAACTATTACACAATTACAATTAGATGTAGATACCATAAATAATCAATGTTTTTGTACACCGCCAAATGGTCCAAAATTTCCATATTTATTTTACACAAATGAAGCAAAACAAAAACATAATGAATCAGCTTTCCTTCAAAGTGAAGGGGATGTAGTAATATTGTGTGCGCAAGATAAACATCATGATACATGTCCTCAATCATTTCAATTACAAAACAATGCAAACTTCATAGTAGGATTACACTTAGAGGTTCAAGTAAAGAAAAATATGTTGGTTGAACTTTGTGCTAAAAATTATGCAACACATGATGTCTTGTAAATGGTGAAAATGGAATATTCCAAGGATCAACTAAAGTATTCAATTCACAAGATGTCATATGGATATTATTTAATAATCCCAAATGTGGTAAACTCACAAGAATAAAGAATGCACGTTTGTATGAACTTGAAATACATCCTATATGGACACCAATAGAACCCATATCCAAAGATATTCAAATTGGTTCAAATTTTTCTCACATTATAAGAACACAATTTCCCATTCAATTAGCTGCAACACATACTATACATCAAGCACAAGGATTAACACTTGATTTATTTAACATTTGATCCTATTAGTGTTTATAAACATAGTTTGAAATATATAACATTTTTTTGTGTTAAGAAGAAGGAAAAAAATTACCTTTTACAACCTTTGCAAATGGAAAATCTTCAAATTGATCCAAATGTTCACATGGAGATGTGCCAATTGCAAACCATTGCACAATTGGATGTACTTACATCCCAAAGCCACATACATTTCATGATTCACATGTACTAATTTATTCTTTCAATACTAGATCATTGCCTTTACATAAAAATGATGTTTTTTCATATTATAATCTCAAAACAGTTCACATATTGTGCTTTAATGAAACACATTTTAACACATTAATGATTAATAATACATCTTTGAACATTGATACAAGAACACATTCAATGAGTAATGTAAATGGTCGAAATGGTGCAATGATTATATATGACAATTTCACAACCTTATCATCACACGAAACACTTACATCTTTAAGAATTGAGTATATTGTAGCAACATTCAATGCAAATACAAGAAAGGTTATTCATATATTAACAATATGTAGACCTTCAATATTATCCTTGTCAATGTTCATAATTCACCTTCAAAAGTTTTTAGATCTAATGCCAATTTGTTGTTCCACAATAATAATTGGTGATTTCAATATTGACATGTTTGATCAAAACTCAACATAACCAAACGAACTCCAAAGTTTTATGGACCAATATTCAATGGAACTTCAATTAAAAAAGATTACAACAATTTATGGATCCCATATTGATCACATATGCACAAATGCACCCATTCAACAATGCATGTCAAGAGTTGTTGAAGCTTATTGTATTGACCATAAACCAATATGTTTTGCATTCAAACTCCTAGATTATGTCCCACAATACCATCACATAGGTAAAAAATAAATTTTCTCTAAAAGATATTGACAATAATAATAAGGCAAAAATAATGATGAAAGGATAATGACCTACATATTTCACTTGATATAACATTTGCAATAATATTCTTGAATGTTAGCGTAAAGACATTACATAGTTAATAGTTTTTTTAGTGGTGGAACAACTATAATTGTTGTAGCTACAAATTCTTTGACTCCTCACAATAATCCATTTAATGTCTTATTTAATTGCATCAAATACAAATTCTTTGTGATTTCAATACCACATTATTCCACCAATACCACTTTGAGATGCTCTTTGTTAAAAAAAAAATTATAACTTTTAAGTCCATTTTTTTCACAAATAATGACAATTTCCTATGTTCAATGATGGTTTCATTTTATCCTCACAATAGTTAAATGAATGTTGGAAAATAATCTAGCTTGAAACATAATAGTTAAATAAATACCAATAGGTTTGATTTGTAATCAATTTTCCAAGTGCAAAATTCTTTCATAATATTCCTCCATTCATTCATTATATTTTAGCTTCATGCTCACAATTTCATGTAAACTTATTTGTTTGTTCCTTTCAATAAAACTTACAAAACTTTTGTTGTATTTCAATAAAAATGCAATTAGGATAGTCTTTCACAAAATTCATTCCCCATTCAAATATGTTTTTTTAAGTGTGTTTTAAAACATATTGACAATGTGGTAATTGTTTGTTTCTTCATTAATAATAATGATGCATTTGAAAACTTCAATATGAGCATCAAGATTTGTATCTTTCGTGTACAATGGGTATAATATATAATTTTTATCCTTCTTTCAATCTTCTATAAAATTGGTCCAATTGATGGTACAATATTTCATTATAGAATATATGGATTCCATCTTGGATCTGGCCATCCAAGTGCACTATTCAAAGGGTTATTTGGTTCAAACATTGGTATCGATCCAATAATATTTCAATCTATAAGAAGATTATTTAGTGGATCCTCTCTTGGGCTTCTTTCACACTACCTCTTCCAAGTTGACATGAAAACATAATAAAAATTAATGGTGTGAATTTACAAATTTACAATTAACTCCTTGAAATACAACTCCCATTTGTGTTATTACTGGCAATGTCGATAATATTGACATAATATTAAAAAATTGCATGAACAATGGATATGATATTTCATAGCACTTGATGGTTGATTTGGTGTTGATAAAATTGTTGTTGAAATCGTTGATGTGTAAAGGCTTACAAATGATAATGTGGTGGGATAGACTAGGTGGTATGTGCAATAGTTATCGTGGGTAATTCATCTATTCAATACACCAATGGTATTTTTTCTCCAACAAAGGTAATTGATGATGTATAACATTCGGAATGTTATTCATGGGACACACAAATGAAGTAACATGGTGTAATGCAATCCATTGAAATGTCAATGGAATTTTGTTCTATTTTCCTATAAAAGATTTTTCAAAAAACAATTTTTGAAAACGTTTATCAATCCATGGGTAATTTTTAAATATTGAATTGTTCAAATTTGGATCAACGATTGTTCAAACTATGTTTAGCCACCAAACACTATTTAAAGTTGCATTAATTTTTTCGTTCGATTCACTTTTATAAAGAGTTTGTTGTGTTTCAGCCATTATTGGTTTTGCATTTTGAGCAAAAGTAAATGGACTTGCCAAATAATTGGTTAATTTTTGGCCAAAATTTAGGCACTGTTTTTTGACACTTAAATTAAAATTATCAATGCATTGGTGTTGATTACCACAACTAACAAGTTGTAATCCATTTTAGACTCTCAATTTTTAAATCAATTTCAAATTGTACATTCTTCGATCTAAGTAGAAGCACACTTAGGTGATTTAGTTTTTGACATTTTGGAGACCATTTGGACAATTCACTTTGTGGGGTAATGAAAATAAATAAATAAAATATTTGGGGTGGTTAAGATAATCAATCTATGATTTGGTTTAACAAATACATGTTCCCACATGTGTGAAACCAAGGTAGGGTTTTCTCAATTTTATTATATCATAGCCTTATGTAAGCTTTACATGACTTTCATGGGTATGAAATGTTTTTCTCAAAAGAAACCAAGGATGTTATTATGTGATCGTGTAAACATGAGCATGAACATCTAAACATGAGTGCTAATGAATATTTTTCATATATTCTTTCCATGTCAAAAAAATGTTATTTGATAGATCTTGTTGACATAGAAGAATATATTTTGACCAAAAAAATAATAATGCCATGTCATCAACAAATCCACATGGCATTTCATGGGTCAAATTTGTAACAAATTAAATGCCTCCAATATGTGTAATCTCTAGTTCCACACTTTAGATTACATATCAATTAAGATACATGTCTAGATTGTTTCATTACTTTCATTACATAATGAAAGATTTTTTTTATCATCCTAAAATCAAGTGAAGCTTGGAAAATGTACATTGAGGGTTTCACACATTGATCATAACTAATAAAAGAATGGCCATGTTCATGAAACTTTATATGAGGGTTGGAGTCAAAATGCAATGAACTATATAAGTTTTATTGGCTAGAGGTCATATACTAAACACATGTGGCATGTAAAAAAGAATCCCAACCAAACATGGGATGAACCAACATCAAACCTAAGGGGTAATTAAGCATTCGCAATTACTTGGTTACCCATAGAATGCATGATAGGATTTGTAAACATATTTATTGGTTGTTGAAAAATTTATAGTTGTTACAACCTTTGGAGTTGATCTTCCATTTGTAAAAGTTCTAAGATCACCAATCCCATACAAATAGTCAAGTACAAATTTAAACAACTTTCATGAGGCCATTGAATGTAGTAATTGAATAGCCTTAGAAAACTATCACCTTTGGGAGATGTTTACAACTTTGGATCATTGAAAGCATCAATTTTAGTTTTTTTTGGTGAGCTTCTAGGTAGCAATCAAAATAACCCAATTCTAAGTTGAATTGTTCATTTACACCATGTCACGATATCATATCCATGACCCTTTTGTTGAATGCCACAAGACTTGAAATTGTACCCGATTATAGAAATAAGAAAGCTTAAGATTATAGATGGAAAATTTTAAATAGAACTTGGGTATTAGGCATCTTCTAACCACTTGTAGGATTACAATATATATGGGGTGGTGATAAAAATGTTTTGTTCGAAGTTTCTAAACAACTTGCAACAACCTTTTGAAGACAATCCATGGCCAATACATAGGAATTATAGAATGCAATTTCATTGGCAATGTGATTACATGTTCAGATTTTAGGCCAACTTCAAAACAAATGAATCAATCTTGCAATGGAAGTGGCCAAGAAATACTTCCAACATTGAAAATGATGCATAAAAAACACCATAATTGACTTACAACATAGAGACGGATCAACTGGTGTTAGCCAATAATATTATTGAAGGCGAGGTGAAAGAGGAGTGCTCCCCACCATGCTTAGAAGACATAATGACAAATTCAGAAGAATAGATGATAGATTCACAGAACACCACATTGGTGGTTACACCAAATTTTGCAATGGGTTCAAATGAAGTGAACAACCCACTAATGGCATTCAATTCGGCTTAATATATTTGAAATAAAATCTCATGATGCCTTTGAAATTTAGAACAATTGAAAAACTTGAAAAGATAAATGTTTGGAATAAATATGGATAACAATGAACAACTCTATGTAAACAAAGAATTTTGAGGTTTTGATGTTCGTAGATATAGCTATAGTGTCATGAAAATGCTTGTTGAATGGTTATGCATTTCTTAGTAAAAATAATAATATCTTCATTATCAAATGAGTGCAATATAGGTGGGAAAAATAACTTGTAAACTATCCATCACTTTTGTGGAATATGAGGATATTGGTCTAAAAATGGGTATCACATTTTGTGATTTTTGATAGAAGTGATAGCCCAAGTTTTGTGTTTGATTTCAACTATAATAATACAAGCAACGCATGAAATTAATGACTATTATATATGTGAAATAAAATGAAATTGTTAAGAATAACACATATTTAATTAATTCTAAACTTCAACTTTAATTTTGGACTTAATTCAATATGTGGGGGGGCCAAAACACATCTGGTGGCCACCAAATAGGACTTATTTCAACCATCTTTTCATGTAATTACATAAAATTTAACAAAAAGCTGAATTTGACACAAAACTCAACATGTTGGGGAACAAAACCCATATGTTGGCCACAAAATAAGACATATTTCAACCATCTTTTCATGTAATTGCATAAAATTTCAACAAAAAAATTAAATTTGACATCAAACTCAATAGGTTGAAGAACAAAACCCATTTCGTAGCCACCAAATATGACATATTTCAACTAAATTTTCGTGTAACTTCATAAATTTTCAAGAAGTGAATTTGACACCAAATTCAACATGGTGCAAATGTTGAAATCCATTTGGCGGCCACCAAATAGGAGGAATTGCCACCATACCAACACACGTGCTTTCATAAATTTTCACTAAAAACTTGAATTTCCATTCAAATTCAATATGATTGTTTAGTGGCTTCCAAATTACTAGAATTTCAAAAATATTTTAATTAATTTGCATAACATTTGCACAAAAACTTGAATTTGGAACCAAACTCTTCAAAGTTCAGAATCCAATCAATGCGGTGGTCACCAAATTTTAAGTAATTATTTTCGTCCTCTTATCATCAAATGCAAAAAATATATCCTCAAATTAAAATTTGTTGAATTCAGTATAAATTGAATTGGTTGGTTGAAATGAAGGTTAGAACTTGCCAACCACAAATCATAAACTTAAGTACATGATTGTCATTTGTTTTTTGTATGTATCACTAATGTTAGCAAATGTCAACAAATTTTTCATACACCTATGACATTAAAAAGAAATTTTGAACATATCACCTCTATGTAGTTTTTCATGCACATTTGAGATGACATTTTAAAACAAGCAATGTCCATGTTGACAAAAGTTTGGGACATTGGAATGTTTATAAAGAGGATAAACATTAATATTTTTTCCATCAATGCACACAAGCACATTGAATATATTTCAAAACATTAAAATCCCATTTGAAAAAAAGATTAAATCTACTTTAAAGAACATAAAATATCACTAACATTTCTATTTCATGTTCATAAAGAATTCAATTTGCAACTACAATGCACATGAGTTATTGTTAATTGCATCAAAATTAGCTTTTGCTTTAGATGCATGGGTCACACTAATATTTATAATCAAATTAATTGTTGTATTATTTCTAGTTGAAAAAGAAAACAAAATAGAAGAAATTTCAACCCATTGTTTTAAGTTTGCATGATTACACTTCCATTTGCTTAGCCAACAATTATGACATAATTCCTCGTCATTCTTGGCTCCCATTCTCATAAGAACCCACCATTGAACATAGACCTTCTTATAATTTTCATTCTCTTGATCTTTTACAACATCACTTTTGGCCCTTCCCATTCAAACATGATAGACTATAGGGTTTGAAAACCACACAAAAACAAAATTACCAACAAACAAGTCATGAAAAGGTGTATATGCAATAATGTTTGAAGAAGGGCACATGCTTCTAGGCCCATAGTATGGAAGGATGATAGGATCTTCAAGGTCAACATCAACAACAGTATGAATGGATGCACGTTCATAATTAGCTCTCTAATTGCTAGAAGGCCAAAGGCCTTCCAATTAAACAAAATTCTACCACGGGATAGGTCTTGATAACAACTCCAAAATGTTCTCCTAGTATTTCACATAACGACCCATAATTCTAAAATATGAATCGTCCTTCAACATCCCAAGTTTCCAAAACTCAGTATACTTTGAAATCCCGATATTAACGAACCTTTCCTTCTCACTTGCCTTTAATTCATCAATTCCCCATATCAGGCAAAATGGAACAAGATTTGAAACCCTCGCTAACAGTTTTGCCCATCCTACAACATCCTCTTTCCACAATGATATGGTCGAACTATCTTTAGCGTTCCATAATGTATCAGTAGGAGATACTTTGTATTGCATCACCAGCAACCCTACCTTGTCCACAAAAAATTGAAACAAATGCATTTCTATATGACCGACAAGGATGTCTAGACCATCGTTCAAGTATCCATTGACCCAAGAATTGAAAACATGGATTTCTTGAATGAGGTGCAGAATCAATGGACAATTTGGGAAAACATGAATGCTTTCATCAAATCTACCGTGACAATTATTTTTCTCTTTCAACTTTTTCAACAAATATCCAAAACTTTCGTCAATATTTTCATGTGTGTGCCCAACTACAAGAAACTTTAATTAAACTTGTTCGAAAACTTTTTAGGTAGTTAACAAAGAAATAAACACCAATAGGTGACGATTCTTGTTATCTTTCACATAATTGTCCATCTAAAGAAGCAACTTCCTTGGCAATGGCTTCACACCTACAATTTTGTCCACATGCTTCAATGCATTGAAACAACATGAACTTCCTTGCAGGATTTGTTAAAAGAATGCATTTTGGGGTTCAAATTCAACCCATGAATGTTATTTTTTTCAATTTAATCTCATGTTCTTTCACACTAGGGTTTTTTCTCCCACTTTGGATATCAAATCCTTTAAGGATTCACAAACGATGCACTTGGCAAAAATTGATCCTCTATTCCGCACATCCACGTTCAGAATTATTTTTCCAGCCAGTTCATAGTAAATTGTGAGATACTTCCAATTTGTAACTCCTTGCTAATATGCAAGTGTGTATGAAAAACCAACTATCAGAATGACAAACAAGAACATTCAATATCTATCGCAACTTCAATTAAAGCCACGTTATTATTTAAACTTGGTGGCCACTAGGTCAATAAACAGTCAAGACATAGTAGGATTTTAAGAGTCTGTGAATAATCAACTTTTAAACAATGCCTGAATGAAACAATAAACACATCATTACTTGATCTATTGGCCACTAGACAAAGTTTTAATTGAGTAGTATAACTTGTTATCATATAACACAATGAAAACTAACCATTCCAAGCTTACTTGGTCACTATGTTCTCGCATTGTCCTTTAAGTATTTGGAATAAAAAGACAGACATTTTGTTTCCCATCTTCAATGTCTTTCATTTAATGTGGCATTACATCAACACATTTCTTAATCAAAGACTGAATGTTTGATTCAACTTGTATCATTGGGGCTCACTGCTTTCGACTCCCCTTATTTCAATGTCATAAAATCCTACACCCTCTTTTGTTTTCCTACTTGTAACTCATGTAAGTTGACCCATAAATCCCCATGATTTTGAACTAAGTAGTTTCATAAACATCTCGTTCTCAAAACGTCACAAATTTTGCACAATTGTAATCTTCTTTTCAAGTGAGGTAATTTGACGTCTTGTCATTTCTTCCTTTTCATTAATTTTACTCCTTTGTATATTTTCCTAATCTATGGTGTTGTTTTTTAATAAATTTTTACAAAACTTTAATAATAACAAAAGGGGAAAAACAATTCACCCCCCTTTGTGAGAATTAACATATTTTTATTGTCTTACTAATCAGTGGCTTAGGGTCACTACTTATACATATCTTACACCATTACAAAAAATAACTAAATCTCCCATTTTAGAGGTATGGTATAGTGTTCTTGTTTGCACAAAATTAGATTTAAGATCATTAAATATCATTTTTAAATTTCAAGAATCACAAGTATGGAAGTCACAATGTTATCAAAGTGATTTGAAAAATGTCATTTGAAAATCAATAATGTGAATAAATATTTTAATAAAAGCATAATCTTGGCCAAATGCAATTGAAGTTCAAAGTATCTTTTTTGACCATATATACAAATAATTCCATTGTGACATTTGGGTCAAGAATGATACTTGACCAATTTTTTTCATATAGTTTAATGAATCATGTTTTAGGATGGAAAGTCATCAATGCATGGGAATTCATCAACCAAATTGTTGGCTCAAGGGAAATGGATTTTGAAAATAAACATTAAAAACTTGAAAGATATATATCGGTGTAAAAAAAATTTAAACAAAGATTACATTTTTTTTGTCCAAAAATAATTTTTTCATACAAATGAATTTTTGAACAAAAGTTTTTACAAATTGTTGTAAAAAATGCTTATAATTGTTCCAATACATGACATGCTTTTTTATTTATCATTTTTGAATAATTATGAATTTTTGAAAGTGTGCAATTTGTTTTTAGATTGTGTTGTGTTTTTAAAAATAATAATAATTTCAAATCATAATCAATTTTTATTTTTAAAATTTTATTTCCTAATAAGCTACAATTTTATTAACACGTCATGTACATTATACCCATTTATATGTGATAAAAGATTTTTGAACACTTAAAATTTTGGATCAATTTTGAAAAAAAGCTCAAATTTTAAGTTTTAAAATTCCACATTTTTAAAGATATGAATTTTTTTAAGGTGTGATGAATAAGTTTTTAAATCCTCTTAATTTTTTTCCCATCAAATTTTTATTACTATATGAATCCTTTTAATAGTCCATTATAAATTTGACCCCTTTTAATGTAAGTGTTCATTTTAAAATGTTTTAAATCAAAGTCTAAACATAAAAATTATGAAATGGATTTTTTTTGAATTCCTTGACATGCATATGAATGAACAAAAAACAATTTGCTATGATTGCCAAGGTTTTAAATGAAAAAAAATTTAAAAAATTAAAAATTTTATTGATTTTGTTTATGGTTTAACATATGAAATTTACAATGAGTTGAATTTCAAATTCAAACTTGATTTCCCTTTTACATTATTATTTACATTAATCATACTAATATCCTTTTGCTTCTCTTTCAAGAAATTTATACATATAATAAACATAACCAACCATAGTTTGATTGTTAGTTAATGAATTGACACAACATCGACACTTATCCCAAAAATGCCCATGTGACACACAAAAGATGGAACATTTTGCCCATGTATAGTTTCATTTTATGTTAAAAATATGCTAGAAAAATTATCATCACATATTTCATACATATAATTAAATACCATAATGACTTTTCAGGTTTGGCACAATTGTGCAAAATAATTAATATAATTTGAACTGTTTCAACACCATAATTTTATATTTTGAAAATTTTAATTTAGACTAATCAAAGATAGTATGGATTTAGTGAGGAGGGCATTAGTTCAAATCCGGTTGCATTTATTGAATTTTCAATTTTTTTGACATAAAGATCTTTTTTTAAAACATTTCAGCAAAACTGAAAATAATATAATTAGTGCCGAAGCTAAAAAGGTATTACGGTAGTTGAAACAATAAAAAAAATTGAAAATGTATTTTTACTAGACAAGTCATGACTTTCCTTGTTTTTTTCTTGGGAAATGAAATGAAAATTTTAAAATTTTAAACATAATTTCATGTGCCTTTTGCATTGTAAATGCTTTATAAACTAGAAAGGGCAAATAAAATGAAAAGTCAATCATGAATGCATTATTGTGATGGTTCATATTATTACGCCACCCCCCAATAAGCATTTAAAAAAAAATATGCTCAATTTTTAAAAAAATTTGAGACACCAAAATATTTTTAATTTCATGTCCTAACTCACATGACTCATCATATATATATAACTTAGAATTTAAACTCATGGTATTTTCAGTGAACCAACACCCACATTAATACCATGGTGAAAATCCCAAATCCATTTAAATTATTTCTAAATATTACAAATATCCAATGATTAGATTAAATCAAGGTCTCTAAGTCCAAATCTAACTTTTTTGAGTTTAATATGGCCACTAAAAAACCTCGTTCAAAAAAGTTGAAGGTACCAACCAATGTATATTATATATTTAATTTGATAATGGGTGTTTGGTGAGTATTAAGGTTAGGTATATATATGTAATTTTGAAAAACAAAATTGAAAGCTATGCCTTTGCCTTACCAAATCATATTTTTTGATACCCACCCCCACCTCCAAACTTAGATGTAATTAAATTAGTTTTTGCATAATTGAAGTATCACATCAATAAAATTTGGAATGGTCATTTAATAAAAACCCTTACTCATACCTTCCCTTTATACCCAATGGGGCAAAATAACAAATTAGGTTTAAGGTTAAGAGTTCATTTCTAGGTTTAGGGTTTAAGTTCAATTTTATGTGATTTCCCTTTACACTTCAAGTTTAAAATGACAAGTTTTGAAACACCAATTTTTTTTTTACAAAGGAATTTCATTTTGTTGTTTCAATTGTTTTTTTGCATGCAATGTAATGGAACATTGCCATTGGTGTCTTGTTCATGAATGCAATGGAATGTCAATCAACAAACCTCATACATGGACACACTACCTAGGAATTTTGTAGAACATGAAAATAATGAAATTTGTTTTCTGATTTTTAAAATTCTTTTTTTATGTTTTTATGTTTTCATCTTGCATTTATGCATAGTTGCTTGTGTTTTGAAAGTGAAAAAATTAGTTTGGCACAATTTCAAGATTTTTTGTGTTTCCATGCTTAAATGATGCACCCCCAAATTCCTTGGTAGACTCAACTACGAGTCTAAGTGTGAAAACAACGGAAGGATAAAGAGTTAGGGCATGCTGTTTGGTTCGCAACATTTTGGAGGTAGAGGGGTGTGTTGTAGCTCCGAAATGGGGACTAGGAAGAGTGACAAGCAATTTAATTACTCACATGGACTTGCACAAACCAAACAACAAGTTGGTTAGTACATAATTGGAGCACTTTTGGTGCACGAATGAATCACGGGCAAACACGGATTCACAAGATTCACCACGGCTCGGACTTGGGGGAAGCCACCACCTTCCCCCCTTATAGTATTCTCTATGCCTAGCCATGGGGCCAACACCCAAATGTCATTTTGTCCTGAGACTCCAAAATGAAAGTCCTAAAATTCCCGAAGTTGGGACTTCCACGATTTTGGAGGCCCATAACTTTGTGTGCAGACCTCTGATTGAGGTGAGGTCTAAAGAAAAGTTGTAGCTCTCATTGAGAGCTTTCCAACGGTATGTGGCACGTCACCTGCACGCAAGGAAATTGGGGTGATTCCCAACTTTTAGTGGTCGGGAGTCAAATTGGCAATTTGACTCCCGACCCTTCTTTTGGCCATAACTTGTTTTTTAAGTACTCAAATGAGTCATATAAGCCCATTCTAGACATCTAAATTCCAAGAACTTTCCAATGATATAAGGAACTTTTCAATTCAATGAATTTGACCCCTTCAATTGCCCTCTGAAAATTTGGGAGTCCATTGGGATTCCAATTCTCAAAGTGGGAGCTCATTTGGGAGTGTGGGGGTTCATTCCCTAAACCTTCTTGCACTCTTAGGAGCATGAAATGTGACTCCCGAGCTCACTCTTAGCCCGCACCTTTGCAAGCCCTTGCTTTGGTCGCGAGCCCAAGGCTAAGGTTAGGACATTAAAATTTACTAGTTTTTATATGTGTTTATAATTCATTTAATTTTGTTTTTGTTACATTGAGATTTCATACATAAGAGCTTCGCTTTCAAGCTTGAAACATGAATGCATGAACTTCAACCTATAACCTCTACCATTATCATGCAATAATTAATCAAACTACTTTTGATTTGTGATAAATGTTTTTGTGAAGGTACTATAGTTGTTGAAAATCAACAACCTTTTTGAATGAACTAAAGACATTTTTTTGGTTCTATATGATTCTAGTTAGTTGTGAAATGCATAGCAGTAAGCAAAAAATGATTTTCTAAGTTAAACACACCCAAATCATCACAAAGTTTTAGTATCATGAAATTTCAATATATAATCCATACAAAAATTGTAAAACAATATGTATGTGCAAAATCCATGGGCTTCAAAATGTAAAATGGCACGAAAAAAATTATATATAACTTGTATATAAATGATGTGTTTATTCTATTTATGATGTCTTGATGTGAAGTACGTACGATTTACATTTTAATTAAATCTATGCAATTATCGTCATATAATTATGCATAAAATTATGCAATTTTTGTGCATTAAATATGAACATTCATATATGTGAATCATTCATCTATTTAAATATTTAAGATATTGAATACATACAAATAAATTGTTCATATTAACCATAGCATGGAATGCATGTAGTTTTTGTACAAACCTATGAAATTTAGTAAGTTTCTGATGATGATATTTAGTTTAACTTCAATCCTCTTTCAATTGGATTTGCAAGTGGTGTAATTGAAAGTTGTGCAAACAATAACATCATTGAAAACTTGCAAATGTTTAATGTTTTTTCTAAGGTTGTTGATGAGGCATATTTAATTTAAGTGCACATGGAAAAGTTGAAGAAGCAAGGCCTTGATTGGAAACCTCACATCTAAAGCTCACCAACATGGGCATTTATTAAGGTAAATAACAACCAACCCATAGATCTCCATTCCAACCAAATCATGAGATGAAAAATTTGTCACAATCACACATGTGGCCCTAAAATTTTGGCATTAGATGTTGCAAAGGCTTGAATGCATACCACAAAGCAAATGGCATTACTACCATGAAAAAACATGTGGAAGTTCAACATAAAATTGTGTTTGCACAATACTTGGAACATGTAGCTAGTCACCTTTGATCTCCACTAATTAGTAAGAAGCCCCAATATTACATTGATTACCATCTCTAGATTTTTTACTACTACTAACCAATTTGCAAAAAATTATGGCACACAAAAAGGTTTCCTACATGATGTGATGTTGTACGTCATCAAAGGGTTTCTACCATTGAAAATATCAAAATCCATTTTGTCCCAAAGGTTGACATATAAATTGTGCCCAAGAGTGGTCTTCCCATCTAAGAAGGTTATCGTTGAAAAAATTATATTAACACTAGTGTCAAATACTTTGTTTCAATATGTGTAACCCACATTAACCATTTATGTGTCAACCATGTGTGCCATCAATCTTTGGATGTTGAGATTAGGAGCACATGACATGTTTTGTTGTGATTGTAAACTTAATCTTGGAGAATTGGTAGTCCAAGCATGTAACAATAACTTTATTTGAAGCATCTAATACTACTAGTGTGGCTATGACTTTGCAACTCCAATAGTTATTTGATAAGTTTTCTCGTACTCAAAAGGTCGTGATGTATGTAAAGGATGAAGGACTTAATTTGGAAACATGTGTATCTACCGTGAATTCTATCATTTTTTATTATGGCTTGCTTGGGGATGTATGAACCTTTTGATGGAGCTTGTTTGGGACACGATTTTCAAAAGTCTACCAATGTGTTATTATGAAAGATAAAGTAGCCTAGGGATTCAATTATGCATCTATATATCAAATTTATTCAAGTCGACATTCAAAAATTTATTACCTTGCTTAAATTTTTGGCAAAGTGAAACAAACTTGGGAGACAACATGCATAAATTTTGGGTTGAAGCCTAAAAAATTGGAAATTGGTGAAAACCAGATGAATAGAATTTGTTTATCATTTTTCCATTTTTTTTTTCCCACTTTTATATTTTCATTTGTGCTATGTTTTTTTTTTTTTTTACAAATGAATGAAAATGATTGTAACTTTGTTTATTTTTTAATGTTGGGTTTGGGTTTGTCATTATAAGTTTGTAAATTGGGTTTTATTGTTTCAAGATGCCTTGACTTTCTATTCAACAATTGCATTATATTATTCTTGACCAATAGTGGTGTTGCAAAGTTAAACATTTCTAAACACTTGGGTAGTATGTGAGGTTGTCATCAAAGTGTTTTCACCAATAATAATTTGGTGTGATGAATTAAAATTGTGGATGTTGGCTACTTGGAGACACCTTGAAGTTGTCATTTCCACATGTTGTGAACTTCATGATGAACTTGCATATTAAACTATTATGGACAATTTGCCTAATCTAGATGTACTTATTCTTAATATAAAATTGGAAGAATTATAAATTCACATGAAACATCAAGTCCTAGAAGTGCTTCTACCCTTCATTTCGTTTTACATGGATTTGATTGAAAAAAATGTCATCAAACGAATTGTCATTGATGTTAGATCCTTGATTTAAAAATGTGTTTAGTCACATCATATGTAGGTCACAAGAATGCAATAAAATTGGATGTTGATTATGACTCACAATTGATATCACCTTTGTTGGTTGAATCATTAATGTTAAATGCAGTTGAGGAACCTTAGGTGCTAGGTTTTCAAGTGGATTTCAAGGATTTATTTCACATTGTCAAGACAAATCTAAACACATTGAAACATTTTATGTCAAGAAAGCTTAACAAATTCTGCCATTATCCCTTGAATGTGAATCGCAAGTGTGCCTTGAGTTGGTGGCAAATGAAATCACACAAATTCCTAACTATTGCAAAACACATTATGGGCATTCTAGCCTCCCAAATCAAAATACAAGACTTTATCCATTGTTAAAATCCTCACATCATTTTACAAATATTTTTTTCAAATTAAAAATCTTGACAACTAATATTTGTCAACAAGAAATAACCATTGGACATGTGCATTGGCTGCTACAAGCATTTTAACTTGGAAAATGCACATAAAGCATAATTTAACTTGATAGAATAACTAAAAGTTGAATTTGATGATGGAATGGAACATGAAGATTCCTCGAAAGTTTTGTGATGTCATTCATCTACTTCATTACCCAACAAAAGTAAAACATGCACTAGAATGTTTTTTTTTCTTTTAAAGGTTAGGGTTTAATTATGAAATTTGAAAATGCATTGATTAAGGGTTTGCTGTGTGGAATTTACAAATGTTTGCAAGTTTATGAAAATCAAAAATTTGATGGTGATATACTACTTTCTAAAATTTGACATCTTTGTTTTTGGAAACTAAAGTCTTGATGGTGATTGCAATTTCATGAAACAATATGTCCACTTTGTGATTCCTTCATAACAAATGTGATAGCTGATCATATTTTCAATAGGTGTAATTGTTAATGATGTTAATGTTATGCATTTATTTATAACTTGCTATGGGTGATGAGATGCATAGTTGTCAAGGTTTCTAGGTGAAAAAGGAACCATATTTTGACTAAGTACCTAATTCTAATTCAAGATCATTTCAACTTGCAAAAAGGTTGATGTTTGTTTAACAAAACACTTAACCTTTCATGTTTTGAAGTTGTTGTGAATTCACTCTACTAAAATTTCATGGATCATCCACCACACTACATTTTGTTTTAGTGATCTAGTTTTTATCGAGTAAATCATTATGGATCCATTCTTTTGCACATAGTGCATATTAATGTGGATTTTTCTAATAAAATTTTGTTTTCATATGCTTTCCAATGGGAACCTCAAACTAACATACCTAGGTGATAACTTTCAAAAATCAGGAACTCTGAATTGATATTGGGTACTCCTTAGAAAACTGAGTGATAGTCTTATAGGGTATTTGACATAGCGTTTGTCAAAGAATGTCACAAATACCCACCTTAAAATTAATGAAATCCCCACCCCCTATCCATACCCTAAATGGGATGGATGGTAGGTAGTCATTTCCACTGGGTTTCAGTTTCCTAGCTGACCATGGTTGGTACGCTCAGTTGCTTAGTTTTTTCTACCTGCCTTCTAAAAACCTACTAGCCCTTACATACCTGCTAGTATACCATGCATCTACACACCTTATAACTAATTGCTACCTTTTTCCTACCTCCCTGCCCATATATGACCCATCTTTCAAAGATTGGTTACCAAGGTGAAACCTGACCTGAACTCAGGTCAGGTTCATCAACAACTGAGAGTCATAAGGGGTCACCCACGGTTGGAACTGGGACTAGGGTTTTTTCTTTTCGAATTCCTCAAGTAGGTCCACACTGGCAAGGATCTCCAGCATTAAGTTGCATTAAATGGTGATTGTCTTAAGTGGGCGGTACCATTTTTAACAAAGGTGCTGCTACAAGTGGGGATCTAGGAAGTGCCTGGGAGGCTAGGTTAAGTTGTGACTAATTTAATTCATTTTTAGTTCGAAAAATGGCGAAATTTTTCATTCAAATCGCAAAATTTTCGTTTCGTTTTTTTTTTTTTTCGTTTTTCAGAATTTAAAAAAATTATTTAAGTGGCGAAATTTCGCTCAAAACAAAAACACTGACTCTGACACCTTCAGGGAAAAAAAGCACATGTTCCATCTTTCCTTCTGGTACCTTCACTCTTTGGGCCTGTCCAACAAATACAGCATTAAATTCCAACAGAGGACACTCTTAAGATCAGATGATGGGCTTTGTCAAGTTTTTGGCAGTTTATCAATTCATTTTGAATATTTAATTAATACTGCAACTCAATTCTGGAGCATACACATACTTCAAAATAGTTCTCCTCCTCATGTGATGTGCTGTCTTGTGTGTTAAACCTAAGATTCCACTTCAAAGTTCATTGTCAAATTATTTAATTTTTATTCTTATGTAGCAATTGTTATGTCAGGTGGAAATGAGACTCATCTGAAGCAGCAACATGCCCAGGCACCTGCTAGAAAATCTTCGGCTTTACATGACCCACATATATGAAAAGGAAATTTTGACATCCTTGAATTACAAATTACATTCTCCTCCTGACCCACAGTTTGCCCAATATATGCTTTTAAATGGTTCCTAAAACAAGCCTCTTTAACTCCCCCCCTCCCCCCTCCCCCAAATACTTGTTTCAATACATTAGAAAACATCTATCTTATTTGCAAAACCTTAAATACTTTTTGCAAATTGGAATAGGAAAACTGGAAATAGTACCATATGTTCAGGCATCCAAGAAGCCTAGGAAGGGTCCAGGCCTATGAGGTTAATTGCACATAGGTAGGTTGCATAACTAAGTCTCCACATAACACCCATACATCATACAAAACACTTGAACAATCCAAGAGATGAAACTAGTTTTGGGCTAGCATCACTCACATTTACATCTTAGTCTTTATGTGTGTTATGTTACATCTAATGGGGAAGCTCACCACACATGTCTAAAGATCTTGTGTATGGGGTTCACTTATCAAATTCACATATGTTTGTTCTTGTGAACACTTCCATATAAAAAAAAATATAAGTTTATTGCAACATAATTTCATTACACAAAAGTTTATTCCAAATCTTAACACAAAGTAACAACATGAAATCATGAAAGAAGTTTATGAGCTAGAAGTTTCACTCACAATTTTTTATATACTTGAAATGAGGAATGGATGGATTATCAACTCCCTTCATTTATTCCTACTAAACATTCTCATTTATCAACTTGGGCTTCGCACTACTTCGCTTTACTTGTGATGATCCAAGAAGAAGAAACAATATGATTCTAGCACCTATGATTTTGTGATGTTTTCTAGGTGGTTGGTCTAGAGGATTTGTAGACCAAATGCAATACAATTGTTGCATAGAATTGGCAAGATTTTGTGTGCACTACATCAAGGAATAGACTTGTGTATACTTTTTTAATTTAAGGTTTAGGGTTTGGTGGTGAAGAATAAAGTCAAAGACTAGGGTGGGCTATGGTGGTGGTGATGGTGGGTTTTCAAATTCTCCCAAGAAGAACTAAAGCTTGTAATCATGTTTTAGCAAGATTACAAAAAAAAAAGATTCATTTCAAAAAGAGATTTCAACCAACACAACACCAATGATAAGACTCTCGTGAAGATTTCTCCATCACCAGATGATGAAGACAACAATTTTTTTTTGAAACCCGTCTGCACCCAATCAAAATCTATCAAACAAATGATGAAGTAGAGCATAAAACCTATATCAGCAAATGTTGAAAAAAAATTAAACATTTTTCTTCAGCATTCTGAAGATGTGGAAATGGGCTTTGCAGTTTGATCAATTTACAAGGATTCTTAAATGAATTTAAAAAATAATAATTCCCGGCTTGCTTAATGAATCTTGTGCAATTTACCTTTGCAAAAGATGATATGGCAAAGCTGCAACACTTGAAAAAAACTCTTTGAATGTAAATCTACCAACAAGTTTTGGCTTCTCATTTTTGTCACAGTTGTTATTGCCAACATCTTCTAAACCCTTCTCCTATTTTTCTTCCCCCCTAAACAAAATTATGAAGCAACAACAACAACCACCCCCAGTTACAATAGGGAATAGTTTCAAATCCCATCACCATTTTTGTGTGATGGTGTGGGATTCCAATGGAAAAACAAATTGTCAACTGTTCCTTTTCCTACATGCATTTCTTTTTCCAATCCACATAAGCTTCCTAAAACCACCATCTTCATTGGCATGCAACGAAATTGGAAACGATTCGATCAAAAAGAGCTTTTTGTAATTGGCATTTGTCAAACTTTGGTCATTTTAGCGCATAATTATTGACCAAGTGACCATTTATAATTTTCAAGGTCGACGACCATGGTATAATTGTTTTAATGACCAAAAAAAACCTATATTTGGTCTACATAAACTAGTTCAATTATCATCATCGTTGAAATTACAAACCAAAAATATCATGCCACATGTTATCCTTCTTGATTATCATCCTTCCTATGAACAAATAAATAATTTTTTTGAATTTTTTTCCATAAGAACTAATCAAGTCCACATAATTCACTTCAATTATGTTTACCCAAAATATTTAACTACGTTATTCATGAATTCAAGCCTATGTCCTTAATCAAAGATCCTCAAGGTAAGGTTTAGAACTTAGATTATTTATTTCCATATTTACCCATCTTTCTACCCCTATGTTGTATATTAATACTTTCAATTCTTATCCCTAGTAACCCATCTTATTGTTACATACCCAAAAATACATAAATTTGGCCACAAAAGAAAATCCAATGAACAAATATTTTTGTAAATCAAATGCGCCAAACTTACCCAATTTTGGTTTTTTTTCTAAAATTGCCATAATTTGACAATAGGTTCCAACAAGCCAACAAAATATTAAATGATTTTTAAAAAAAATTTAACCCATCTCACTTGTAGCCGATTTTGGTTAATTCTTCTCATGGATGATTGTGTGATTACATTAAAAAAATGAAAAAATTTACCTTGTACACAAACCTTCAAGTAAGCATCAAGAAGGAACAACATCACGAAAGTTTGGAAAGCACGAAACTTTGCATCTTTCAAGGTTTAAATACAAATTTTTTAGGAGGCTTGGATGCTAAGATCAACATTGGTAAACGCTAATATTCTCACATTGTGTTTTTTATACATTTTTTTTCACATACAAAATATGTTTTATAACAAACTACATAAATCAAAAACAAAACTCAACAAAAAATCGATTATAAAGCATAATTTTGTACAATTTTGCCTTTTGCAATGTCTAAAACTAGAATGAAACCCTCATGTTAAAATGGAAACAAAAGAACATATTCACTTCAAGAAATCTTGTATTATGTTACCATGCAATTTGCAATTACATGTTAATTTGCAATTATCCATCATTTGAACTATGTTTTATAATTTTTAAATTAATAACCATCTTTTTCATTTTTTTACTATCTTTACAACTATGGTGTGACTAGTAAATTATACATCCTTCCATATTAACTAACTTCTTGGGTTTTTCATTCAAGAATATGCCCTTATGTTCATTTAGTCATAAATTTAATTTGACTTAGTTACTTCTTATGGTGTGCCTATACATTTTATGCACATTAGGTGTTTTTGACTACAATAAGAATATATTTAATATGTAGTCAAGGTATATGACACATATAGTAAAACCTATTAAACATATTTAAAGGTATCTAGCCTATATTAAACACATATTATGAACATAATAAAATTTAAAAATTCATCTTAATTTTATATTATCGTTTGTTTACAAATAAACCATGTTTATTTTAATGTATAATTAGATTATAGAGGTGCGGTCATATTAAGATGACATAATCTTAATGTCAAATCAATATTCATTATTCATAAAATAATACTATCAACAAATTGATTGAATAATGTTAACTATGAATAATAATTAATTAGCTAAACTTATTTATTATTAATTTAATAATTTAATCTGATTATTTAATCAATTAAATATGTTTACATATAATCTTCAATATTTACTGATTTATTTGATAAGTTTCTCATTTAAAACTATTAATTTGAAGCTACAAATTATAAATAAATACTGAATAAGTTAATTATCACTTAACTAATTTTCATTTAATTATCTGATCATTAATATTCAACAATCAAGAATTATGGTAAATAATAAATAACTATGAACAATTACTAGTTATGTAGCTTATAAAAATATTAATTCAAATTTCACAAATTCAAATATCTAATTATCATTCCAGATTAATTAAATTTATTTCCTATTTAATTCATAACTTCAGAATTAATAATTCAAATTTATTGCTCAGTTTAAACTTTATTAAAATTTAATCAATACTTCAATTCATATTCAACTAATTAACTTCTAATTCGTATTTACTAATCAAGAATTATGGTAAATAGATAATAGTTATTAGTTAATTAATAGTTATGTAGCTTATAAGAATATTAATTAAAATTTCACAAAAATCAATTATCTGTTATTATTAATGATTAATTAACTTGATTTTCTAGTTAGTTCATAAGTTCAGAATTAATAATTAATAATTAATAATTGGTTCAGAATTTATTTAAAGTTAAATAATACTTCAATTAACAATATGACTAATATTTAATTAATATCCAGTGAATTATTTCATATTCAAATTTACTAATATGGAGTTATGGTTAATAAGTATTGAACTAATTAATAGTTAGTGATCTATTAATTTTTAATTAATAAATATTCATGTGATAAATTATTTATTTAATATTAACGATTGATTAAAAATGATTATCTATTTAAATGATATTTATCGACTAAATAAGTTAATAAGTTTATGATTAAATAGTTAATATTGATTATTCAGTGTTTATTATTATTTAATAATTAATTAAATTAGATAGTCAATCATGTGTGTATTTATTGATTGATTGATTTATTTGATAACTAAATTTTAATAAATTTAGGGTCAAAAAAATAACTGAGTAAATTTAAAATTAAAATAATAACCAATTCTTTATTTTCAAAAAGTAATTACATATTGTTGATGAATTATGATTATGAATTAATTGATTAGTTAGTAAAAAGTATGAAGTAAAAGTGGATTTTAGTTATTGTATTAAATTATTAAAGAATGGTAGGTATTTATAGATAGGTTTGTAAGTGGGTAGTGGCTAATTAGTTAATTAACTAATGAGTCAATTAGTTTCCTATATACCTATTTAGTTGTATAGTTACATTGTTTATAAAATGAGAAACAAGCACAAAATATATGAGAAAATATTTTAATTGTAATTCAATTTGCAACTAAAATGTAACTAGAAAATTTAACCCATATGTTTTGTCCTATAATCTCATCTTGGAACCTATATAACAAAAGTGCATTCTCCTCTATTTTCACATTAAAAAACATGTGCCATTGGGGATGAACTCAAAGAAACTTAACCTTAAAAGCAAAACATAAAATGAAATAACAATATTTACATAGTTATTTTTTAACCCACCTACCTACCTACCTACTTTAATAGCTAAATGGGTAGGTACATAAGTTTTAATTAATTATTCATATAAATAGGTAAGTAGGTATGTAACCTAGGTAGGTAGGTATGTCCTACCTACCTACCTATATAGGCCTATATGTACCTACTTCCCTACTTACTCAAATAAATATTCATTTGATTTTTCCAAAATATAATTAATATGCCACGTGACAAATTTTGATTGTGTCACGTGTCACAATGTATGACCATCTAAAATGAATGTTCAAAATGAATGGCCAAGATCACTTTCTGAATAATAAAAAAATTCTCACCCAAAAAATTTCATAGTGCCACAAGGTGGATTTTGGTATTACCAAATGGCACTATCACAAGTCATTGGAATTTTATGGCATGGATTTTTTCAACATTTAAAATCATTGTTTTAAAATTACCCTAATTTAAATCATGTGGCAAATATAGTGTGGATATTTGATAGTTGTACAATTAGTTGCAAA
>Ga0116229_10000232_pt1 | contig 65313 bp, 52 predicted proteins | sample S1TSphgellanicum_3_FD_87313 | JGI IMG/M metagenome (GOLD analysis project Ga0116229, IMG submission 87313) | Host-associated microbial communities from peat moss isolated from Minnesota, USA - S1T2_Fc - Sphagnum magellanicum MG | ecosystem: Host-associated > Plants > Peat moss > Unclassified...
ACATAGCGAGTGATGGTTCCCAGTCTTATTCAATGATGGTATTTTGATGATGAAACCCTGGCCAAATCCGTTGAACAAAGCACCCAGCCAGGGGGGAGAAGAAGGAAGAGAGAGAGAGAGAGAAACCAAGTCAGAGCCAAAAGAGCAACAAGGTGAGTATAAATGTCATGCATACTATCGTAATATGTTGAACTGATGTTCATCACAAAACAATTCATAAAAGGAAGGGTTGGAGAAAAACAATTTTTTTCTGGTCCACGTTGAAATCAATCTTTAAGAATCAAACTCCCACCTGTCCAATATCCCTACTATTGGATTCTCATTGCGAAGGGGAAAAATTTAATGTGTACTCTTGTGTACTTACTCTTTAATTGTGTAAATTCTGGATTCTGAAATTTGAGAATACTGGACTTTTTTAAATAAATAAACATTTGAACAAGATGGGCCCCTCATCACTAGTAACTGTTGCCCCCTCCCCCCTTAATAATGTGAGTTGCAAATTGGGGATATGGTTTCTCTTATACTTCTCTCTGGTTTCCTTGTAAACTTCTATGGGGATGAGAAAACCATGAAGTCGCATTCTTTTTAAGTCTGCATGAAGACCTTGTTCCAGCTGTTGCTTGACATGATGAATTACATTTTTCTTTGTTACACAGGATATTTAGTCTACAAGATCATTGCCTGACTTTGTAAGTAGAGCTTTTTTTATATCTCTAGTCGGTTTCTTAATTGATCTCTGTATTCTTACTTGCCATTCTCTTCAACACGCTTGAGGCCGATTGGCCGGAGATGCACATCCAAGACAGTCGGTCCGTTGGCTTGGATGATCGGTCTGTCGGCTTCGACAAGCCGTGCATCATCAGCTTCTCCTGGCTGGATGGAAATTTCTTGGCTAAAAATTTGGGTGTATTTCAGGAAATTATAATATAAAAAACTAACATAAGCAGATTTTGGGGAAGGTTGGAACCTGGAAAGAATACCAGGACTTAACCCTACTATCATGGTGCTTCCTCATCGAAGCAACAAGGATATTACCATTTCCATTGTCAAACCCTACTTGTTGCCCCCCTATTATAATCATTCCAGTTGATTGCCTGGATATGAGATTCAAGTAATTCATCAAAACCGTGCAAAACTTTATATGTAAAACACACAGCAGATTTGGAAAATATACAAAGGTGTTAAAAAGAAGGGAGAATTTAAAGGACGTCAAGGAATTGGATCTTGGGTTTGTTTCAACCACAAAGAGATGGGATGAACTATTCTTGTTTTATATGTTTATACTTTATAAAAACAATGGGTGAGGGTGAATGGTCTGGAAACTCTCATCTTTCTTCCCTAATCAAGAAAAATGTAATTTAACTCCACTTTTGGATGGCTTAAGAACTTTCTGGACATTGCTCTACTTGCAAAATGGAGGGGGAAAGCAGCCAATAACGAAAGCCCCGTATTTTATTGGGGAAAACTTGGACTGTTGCCCAGAAACCTTCAGAGACTAAGGATGGATACAAGTACCATGTTGGCACAGAATCCACTCGCCAGCCAAGCACACCTATAATAGTAAAGCCAACAATATATATATATATATTTTTTAACATGTTATTATAATAGATGTGAATTGTGACATACGACATAGATGCGTAAAGCTTTGATGAGGAAGGTGTGATGAAGGAGAGTACAGAACTTGGCTTGTTGCTTATGGGCAAGGAGTTTACCCTTTGCTTACATGAATCCTGAGTAAGAAAAGCAACTAGCAACGTCACCACACAAGAATTTTTCACCATGTTCAATTAATCAAACTGCAAATTTTGAGACACTAAATCCTTGTTCCACAAGGAAAGAGAAAACTATAGTCTACAATTACTAACTAAAGAATGGGGCAGTTTCTCCAGAATTGTTGCAATAACAAAACTGCAATTTTTTCATCCTGACAACAAGACTAAGTGTCGTTTTGATGACCATCTGGCATGACCTCAATTTCTAGAAGAGTACCTTATACTTTATAGTCCTCCATGCTAATCACCTTGAGCACGTTTTATACAATCTTATTATCATTTTGTCCTTTCTTGGATAAAATTGGGACCCCCAACTCTTGTTTTTCTCTAGTCCTAAAGCTGCAGATTAGCCAATAATTTACATGTTTCAAACTTTTAAAGAAACTTGTGTCCCAAGTCAAACCTGCCTCAATCATTAATGGATGCAAGTACATAAATAAGAACCAAAAACCATGTAGGATAGATAGGAGTTAAAATTCATGGTGGATAGCGATGAGAACTGTAAATTTTTTTGTAGATATGTTTTATTTTGACATTTGAAAGTTATGTTAATCATTTAAAATTGTCTTAAATGATTAATATGAATGTTGAGGAATTTAAATTAAAATATTGTTAATTTTAATTTTCAGTTTTGGCTCTAGTAAAGGACTTTTTTAATAAAAAAATTTAGGTGGTAAAAAAAATTACATGATAAAAACCTATCACTCACATTTAAAAAACATTGAGAATTTTAAAATTATGGAATTTGAATTTTTTAAAAATTCAAAGTATGTTTCAAAATTTTAAGAATCTTTTATCACATGTAGATGTGGTGTAATGTGTATGACATATTAACCAAAGTTGTAATTTATGATACAAGAAACAAAAATATAAAATAGTTAACATATTTTTGTATGATTCAAAATTATGATAATTTTCAAATGAAACATAAAATCTGACAAAATTTACACTCTTTGAAATTTTCATATTTGTTCAACAATGATTAAAACAAAACATGTGATCTATTGAAGCAATTATATACATTTTTACTAACAAGTTGCAAAATATTTCACTTAAAAAAAAATATTTGTATGAAAAAATGAAAAAAACTAAAAAAAAAAAACTCGCTGTCCTTTTGTAAAGTATTCCCTTTGACTCCTATCTATGTACGTACACCTTAGCAAGTTTTTTTTGTCAAGAATTTGACAAGATCATTGATGAAATCGTAATGAATGAATGATGCAACTTAATATGAAGATTATTAAATTTATTATTTGTTCTTTATAAAGATCACTAAAGCATCAAAGCAAAGTTCACACCTAGTGCTAAACCAATGATCAACCACTATTAGAATTTCTTTGATTTGTGAATGCATTCACATGTGTTGTGTTAGGTAACATTGTTAATGATGTGGCATCCTGATTAGCAAGTGGTGTTAACATTTGTGATATTCAACATCCAAGCTTAAAGCTATATTCTTGATGTTAGGAACTTTAATGGTAACGTCCTTAACACTCATTTAACTTTTTCAAAAATGTTTAAGGTTATCTTTAAACTACCATCTTCCACATTGATGGTAGCTAGTAATAAAGGAATGTATTCACATTAAAAATTGCAATAGTCATCAAAATTATAGTTAAAGCATATGTATAACATCTAGCTAGCATATTCATGCTCACATATGGGATAGTGGTGAGGGTTTAGGGTATGTCATGTGCAATGAATATGCAATGGGATTGTCCTAAACTTTTTTCCTTTCACACAATCATATCTTTCCCTATTTCTTTTGTTTTTAGCATTGTCTTTTCATCTTCCTCCTCTTTAATGCATTCCACCTTCTATTCTTTTGACATTCATTTTTAGCTCCAACTTACTCCAACTTGATATCAATGACCTATCTTTAATGTATTTCCTTTCTACCTTCTTTTGTTGTTTTTAATTGTTGCAATCCATGGATCAAACAAAACACAAAGTTGTTTCATAATGGGTTGCATGTTATTTAACATTACTGTTCAAATCTTTAATTCCCATTCTCAACCTCTTAAGAAAGCATGTTGATTATCCTTTTATATTTATTATGCACAATTTTCAATCTTCTACTATATTTTATGTTATTTCATAGGATTTAGGTCTTTTAGTGAAGCTGAAAAACATAACTTAATTTTCTAGATTTTTGTTTTAAATATGAGAACAATCAACAAGTAGAAAATTTTAGAATGTCCAAGTCCACCATTTTCAAGATTTGAATTGAAAAATTGAGGCTTATCCTCTCAAAACAAAACACCAAGCATCAAAATGTAATTTTTCAAGACATACAAGTTCTTTGAATTATTTACAAGTTGGCAAATGGTGTCAAATTTTTTATTTGTAGTGAATTGTTTCCAATAGGAAAGTTTAGTGTTTCTATGGCATTGCATGAATTTGTCTATGCAATGAACAATACATTTAAAAAACTAATAACCATGACAAAAGGAACTAAAATGAAATTTGTGATGGAAGATTTTTAAGTATGGTGCAAATTGCTTTCGATTCAAGGTGCCATCATTGGCACCCATATCTCTATCTCAAAACCTTTTTATTTTCTAAAAATATATTTTTATTTCATTAACATAAGAAAACACTTTGTAGTTGTTAAAGTTGTGGTAGATTATAATAAAAATATTTATTGATGTTTTCATAAAATTGTTCAATAATGTTAATGACTCAAAAGTTTTGTGAAGATTTGGGTTATATAAACATGTTCAACATCATGGCTTGTTTGTAATCAATAGAGGTTTCAACGATGGCACCCCCACCTTACCTACCTAATGACAAAAGTTATTTTCTTATAAACTAGATTATGCACTATTACACAAACAAGTTTTTTTTACAAAATTTTACAATTAAAAAATTTTCAAAATGACAAACATAAACAATATTACCCTATCAATTTAAAGAAGTTGATTTGGACCCGTTGTTGTGACTATGGTTGCTTCTTTTACTAGTTGAGTAAAAGACTATTTAACTAATCATTTTGACTAATAAATATATAATGCATCATTTGATTGGTCAAATTTTTATTTAAATTTAAATCATTTTTCTTATGGATTTTTTTAAAAATAATTTCTTAGGTAAATAAATAGTAAATAAGTTTAGGTAGGTGATAGTCCTAGCCTATGCACCTATCCTACTTAGCTACTTTAGTTTAGCCTATTTACCTTAGTCATTTAAACATGCACATAAGTTACAAGTATAAGGGATTGAACTTGTCATTTCCAAAATGATAAACCAAGTCCTTATCAATGGACTACGCCTTCAAAAGGTGACAATTTTTGTCAAGTTTTTTATTTCACATGTTTATTTCACATCATTATTTATGTAGATAAATAATTAAATTAAATAATTAACAAATAAGTTGGAGGTAGATTGGTAGGTAGGTAGGGAGGCTTAGATAGGTAGATAAGTCGAAACTTCCTACCTATTTAGGTTTATCTACCTAGGTAGTAGGTAGTAGGTAGATAAGCCGAAACTACCTACCTATTTAGGTTTATCTACCTAGGTAGTAGGTAGTAGGTAGATAGACCTAGGCTACTTATTGAACCTATGTAATAGGTAAATATGTAGGCCTACATAGGTACATAGGAAGACTTAAGCTACCTATTTAGCCTAAGTAATAGAACTAACTTTGTTTATTAACTAGCATAAGATGTCCAATTTAACTAGAAAAACATTAATCATTTTAATCAAACATGTTGATGTTCAATTTGATAAAATAGGTCATTCTAATCAAATTCACTAATAAAAAAATACAAATGTTATTCAAATCATGGGCCTCTAATCAAATGATATGTTCATTAATCAAGGTGGACAAACCATTCAACTTGGAAGTCTTAAAAAATCATGAATTATAAATCATAATAGTGATGACACCATATAAGGAACAAAAATAAATGGTGGTGATCACCCACTTTAAAAGACAGATGGGGACAATTAGCTACCTCAAGAATGTCAAACTTCAAAAGTTCGCCCTACCTAGGATGATCTAGGTATTCAACAATAGATCTAGAGGTAAGACAAGTTTGGAGAGGTTTTGAGTAAGGAATTGATTTATTACCTTGGCAAACATAGAAGTTTCTTTATTTGAAATTCACATTTTAAAACCTTCAATTTGCAAATGTTTTTAAAAACTCTTATATTTTTTGTGAAAAAAATTCAATAATAAAATCACTTTTAATTTGAAAATATCCTTAAAAAATCTATGCATTGATTGCCCAAAAAAATTCATAGCTTATTGTTGATCATGTTGGCTATAAGAACATCCATTGTGTTACTACTATTGTTGGTTTCTACGACTCTAAAAAACATCTTATTCATAACTTAACTAAAATTGGTAATAACTCTTATCACATTTTCTTGGTTTGATTAATATCCTTCTTTTATTTCTTGAAATACTCTAGATGTGCAAGTTCAATTACCCTCCATAAACAAACTATTAATATGTATACGATCAATTGACTATACAAGTAATTTGTTCCCTTTCTTTGTCTCTTCATGCATTGTCATATGAGCTAAAGAATAGCCCATCTTCACTCATTTATTCCCTACTAATCAATGCCTTGTTGATTTGTTACATCTTGTTTTATAATTAACAAAGGTTGGGGTTAGGGAATTTGACCTTGGGTATTATAATGGAACATTTGTGGTTGTTTTTAAAAAGTTTTTCAAATTTGGGTTTAGGTCAATTGTTGGCATTTGCAAGGGGACGATCACATTTATGTAACTCTTAACACATGGTGGTAAGGGCATAGTTGCGAGTTGATCATATTATAACCATATTTCATCAATGTTGATGGCTCCATATAATTAATACCACCTTCAAACTCATTGAAATTCTTGCATTTTAACTATATTTTTGGAGTGGGTGGAATGATTAGTAAGTCATCATTAAAGTTGATAAGGTCTTGCAAGTTGCCAGTTTGTTTGAAAAGGTCACCACTGCCATCCATCAAATCTATCATGCCTAATGGCTTGAAGATGGGTTTAGTATTGAGAAACTTTTAAACCATTTCATACAAAATGTGCCCAAATTTTTGTTGAAAAAAATTCAATTATTTCTTAAACATTTATACTCTAGTAACATACGTAACATATGTTTTGTCCTAAAATTATAATCATTTTTATTAAAAAAAATCCCTAGTTATGGCACCCCACTTTTTTTTACAAGTTGGTCTATTCCTCATGTGTGTGGACCAACATGCCTTTAGGGTGAAATCACGGTCAAAAAAGCTAGGGGTGCCAAGTTAAAAGTCTTTTTCCAAAGGTTGTCCATGACATGTGTCATTTTTTGTGTTGGTTTCTAACTTAAAATTTTGTATTTCAAATACCCTCTTTAACACTACATTTTAGATATAAATACATGACTACAAATTGATTCATATCATGTACATTATGCATTGGTGCCCTTTATCACATATATATGAATTACTTTTGTTAAAACCACATTTACAAAATCCATAATTTTTAGGGTCAAAAACATTTTTGAACCAAATGTGTTCAAATGAGTTATAAAAAAATACTTCATTAATTCAAGTCCTTTTTTCCTTTCTAATCATCAATGTTAAAATCCTTTTCAATTTTCAAAAACAATGGTGCACATTTGGTAAAAAAATAAATGTTTGAAAAAAAAATAAAGATTGTCCATTTTCGAGGTTTGAATGTTTTGAACATGCAAATTTCTTTTTGATTTGTGTCTAGGTTTGAACATGTAAACTTTGTAATTAATGGAAAATATTCCCACAAACATTATGGTAGTCCAAAGTATTATGCTTCCCTTGTGATTTTTTAAACATACAAAAATGCAGTTTTAAGGAGTGTCCACTCTTTAAAGTGATTTCTTTGCCTATGATTTTACTTTTCAAGTCATTATTATTTCAAATTAGTCTTTAGCATTTACATTGTCCAAATTTGCAGGGTGTTTTCAATGAAAATATGAATAGGTGGATTGTTTGGATTGTCACACTTGTAATTTTTTAGATTAACTACAAACATAAAATTTAAAGCCATATTCAAAATTAACATTGTCAATTTTTTTAATCATTCATGTCGTCATAAATTTTAATGGGAGTCATCATAAATTTTTTGGATGAATTTTAAAAAGATTGTGGATTCATAATGGACTTTTGAAATGACAACATTATGTTTGTCACATAGAAAAAATGAAAATGCGGTTTCAAAAAATATGTCAAAGTAGTGTCAAAATAAAAATTTAAAAATAAATAATCATCAAATCAAGAATTTATTAATGAAGTGCATTGAAACGTTTCATATATATATATATATATATATATATATATATTCAAAAAGTTTTAAATGACGTGATTGTTGTAAACTTTTATCCTTGTGAGTCCATTCACATTTTTTTGATCAATCACATGTTTAGGGTTATTCATAGGTTGGCTCATTAATATTTATGATTAAAAACATAAGGGACAATTATAGGATTTATGGTTTGATAATTGTTAAAATTGCAAAAAAAATCATTAGTGTTAGATTATGAACTCTCAAATGCCACTTTTGAATCACTTCATCATGCTTTCACCCTTCCTTTCATTTAACCATGATTAAAGCTAGACTTCAATGTGTTGGACTAGTTAACGTAGCATTGTTTTTTCGCTTAAATTTTCACACTATTAAAATTTTGGTTAATAATTTTTTTTTTCCCTTTTGTTTTCTTCCTCACTGGCCCCATTGTTACATCAATCAATTGTGTTGGATTTATTGTGGTAGAAAACACAAAAAAGAAAGGTATAAGTTCATAGACATTTTTCATTTTTTTTTCCCTTACAATTAATGTTTTTTCATTATATTAATATTTTTTGGGTTTCTATTTACAAATATTCAATTTGATTTTTCATGTGTTTATGTTTGTATAGATTAAAATTCAAGACAAGGTTCATTGTTATCTTTTAAATTTTGTTTCCATATATTTGAGCTCTAGATTTCATATCATTGGAAAATTTTGCATTTGTTACATCTTTTGTGGTAAAGAAAAAAGAGGTACTATGTTTTCTACTTCCAATTCATTTTATGTCAATGTATTCCGTTTCTTTTGTTTTTGTTACAAATTCACACAAGATTAAGAAGCTACTAATGTTTCTTGTTATTTTTTATTTATAATTGGGTGAACATTTTAGGGTGGACCAAAAGTAATAATTAAAAGTTCATTCTTAGAATCCAAATCTAATGATTTTTCAATAAAAACATCTAAATGATATTGAAATTCAATTTTTTTTCCATTTCCAAGTTGATACCACCTTAAATTAAACCATTTAAAAACACTTCTAAGGTATATGGGCTTTCAAAAAATCAATTTACATATTTAAGTAGACTTTATGATTTCGAAATCTTCATTTTGAATCTTTAAAAAAAATGAGAGACCTTTTTCATCTTAAACATTATAATATTTCAATGTGTGGTCGTTAAAAGTTGCAAGCATGTTTTTCAACTCAATTCAAAGAAAAAGGTTCATAACCATAATATTTTGGACATTGGCATTCGATGTACTTTACATTACAAAATGCATGTTTGATCAAATATTAAATTTTTGGTGTATTACTTCATATTTGGTGACGCGCCTCCAAGCTCCTTAATAGATTCAAATGTGAATCTAAAATGAAAACAACGGAAGAACAAGGAGTTGGGGCATGTTCCTTGGCTCGCAACACTTTGGGGGTAGAGGGGCGTGTTGGAGTTTTGGGATGGGACTAAGAAGAATGACAAGCAACTAATCATTCACAAGGATTTGCACAAAACCAAACAACAAACTAGTTAATGCATAGTTGGAACACTTTTGGTGCTAGGACAAGCCACATGCAAACTCGGACTCATAAGACTCACCACAACTCGGACTTGGGGGAAACCACCACCTTCCCCCTTATAGTATATTTTGTGCCTCTTCATGAGGCCCGCATCCAAATGGCATTTTGTCCTGAAATTCCCAAGTGGGAGTTTCGAAATTCCCAAAGTTGGGATTCCCATGATTTTAGGACCCATAACTTTGTGTGTAGACCTCTAATTAAGATGAGGTTTAAAACAAAGTTGTAGTCCTCGTCGAAAGCTTTTCAAGGGTATGTGGCACACCACTTGCACGCAAGGAAATTGGGTTGATTCTCGACTTTTAGTGGTCGGGAGTCAAATTGTCAATTTGACTCTCAGCCTTTCTTTTGGCCATAACTTGTGTTTCAAATGTCCAAATGGGTCATGCAAGCCCATTTTAAACATCTAAATTTCCATAGCTTTTCAATGATATAAAAAACTCTTCAATCTAATGGGTTTAATCGCCCTCTAAAGATTCGAAAGTCCATTGGGACTCCAACTCTCAAAATGGGAGTTCATTTGGGAATGTGAGGGTTCATTACCTCTCATTCTTTTGCATTCCTGGGAGTAGGAGATGTGACCCCCATGCTTCCCTCTTAGCTCGCAACCTTGCAAGCCTTTTCCTTGGTCGCAAGCCCAAGGCTAGGGCTGTGACATTTGGGAGGATTGAAACATAAGTTTTAGTTTCTAATCTCAATTTTGCTACATTTTTCAAATGCATTTGAGTTGTATATAACAAAACTTGACTAACTAAAAGAAATTGCCACTGTGACTTCCATAAAAGTCTTTTGTATTATGTTTTTGCCCAGTTCAACTTAGATTCAAGAAAAGTAATATGTTTTCCACTTCCAATTCATTATATGTCAATATACTCCTTTTTCTATTACAAATTCACTTAATATCAAGAAGCTATTAATATTGTTTATGCTTTTTTGTTTACAATTCAATTCAAATTCAAGAAGTTTCAATAATCCAATGGCAGATTACTTACATTCAAATGCTTGCCCATGTTTTTCAAAGTTCAAAATTACAATGCCAAATATGCCCATGCTTGCCTACAAACTTTTCTTGATAACATTTTATTGTAACAAGAACCTTTGATTTTGGAAGAGACATGTAAAGGAAAAAGGGTGCGATCTTCTAGTGGTGGCAATATAATAAAATTGCATGACTTTAAGGAACATGCTTTAGGAACATGGAAGCATCCTAGGGCATAGGGAACTTCATTTTCAATTCAAACATTGAGTTAAAGAGCTGTTTTATGGGTTGTTAAGTAACGTCACGTTTTTCATTTGAAATCTAAGTTTTTCAAAGATTTGATGTTAAGTTGGTTCCAACATTTCCTTAACACAAAATTACCACAAGTTGTTATGTAAGTAGCCACATCATATTTAGTGTTAGCTAACATTGTAGGTGAATGTCTCGAATTTTGGAGAATTCCTAACATTGAGTTATGGACTACTTATCATCAAGTGTGAATCCACCTTAACTTAAGTTTTGAAGTTTTAACTCAATGTTATGTAAAGACATAAAAAAACAACATTTTGATTAAAAGTTATGTAGCACAATTTGGATCATGAGGTCTTCCCAAATGTTTATTACATTTTTCATTAATTATAATAATCTTAATTGTGGTCACTAATCACTAACATTCATTATGAAAGTGTAAATCCATCATGACAAATGTAAATTGTTTTACCTTTTAAAATTCTAGCTTAACTTAACACTGACTTAGATGTGAATGGACACCAAAATTCTTGACCATTATTTTCAGTTAGTACTAACTTTAACATAGGTACTCTTTTTAAAATAATATTGTTGACTAAACATTATGTTGCATAACACTACAGACCAGGACATTAAGTGTGAACAATGCTTAAGATCTGTTTCCTTGAAGATTGAAAAAGCACCCCAAATTGTCATTATTTGTGCCTAGATCTTAGTGATCAAGTGTGGTGTTTTTTCCCCTCTCTGATGCTTCCGCCTTCATGCTTCATCTTTTTGTTGGTCCAACCACTACCTATCAGTTTGTCTGGTGACAAAGCCCAGAAATTACTGGGAACAGACATTACACAGCCAAAAAAATCTACACTCCTCAACCTTGATGACTCAGGAGTGGAATGCACATGAAAAGTGTGTGAACCCCGCCCATCTTTATAATTTAAGATACAGACAAACTTTATATGCTTTCATCAGCATTTCACTCTTTGGTTATGACTTATAATGTTTTCACTTTGCGAGACCAGTGGGTGGTGTTGCATCACAGTTTGCAGCCTGAAATACTAGAGGTCCATCAAAAAAGAAAGAACTTCAATAGTTTGATAACGTCAGCACCAGTGTGAGGGCCCTATGTCAATTTTAACGTATCTGTTGGATAAGGGTAAATACAAATATTCCAACAATATCATCTTGCTCAAGGAATGTAGGTCTTAAAAAATTCCAAACCAAGGGTAAAGGTATAAACCAGTGTTGTGCAGTTCCTGATTTCAAAAGGAACCTTTGATCCTAGCTTCTTCTTTTTTTAGGGTCTTTTTTGTTTTTGATGGAACCAAGTTTGGTTTGGTCTCCAGTTTTTTGGATTTTAAAAATCTCCAATTCTAATCATTTTTCAAAATAATTAAAAACCGATCCAATTTAAGACAAGGTCTGGTTCCATCTCCATTACACACAACTAAACCCCTAAGAAAAGAAAAAAGTGTAATATTAATTTGTTCAATTGTTGCATACAATTCAAAATAAACATCGTATAATATTAATCTATAGAACATGAACCTCTTTTTAAACATGGCAACATCCTTCGTTCAAATTTTAACTGAATTTTGAAAATAAACTAAGTTCCCACATTAGGTTTCAATGGTGATTCCAAGAAAACTTGGAATCTCCAATCCAAAGACCTTAAAATTTGACTTATAATCTAAACCTAAACATACTAAAATCCAAGAACCCACCAACAATGGTTTGATCCAAGGTGATACAACTTGAACTTGAGGTAATATCTACTTTATACTTATCACCACTGTTGGTCAGGTATATAGGCCTGATTCAAAATTTTGTTGAAAATTTCAACATTTCTGAAAGTAATATAATTAGTGTCAAAGCTGCCAAGGTACTATGGTGGGTACTTACCTTCTTGTTTGGCTTGTGTCTACATGTGGCGGGGTCTTCACCCTTGGGGTCTGTGAATTCAGTGGGTCATGATATGTCACAGGTAGCATCAGAAAATCACACAATTGTCTTTATAGACTTTTAGAGCATTTCAATCATGTTGAAGTAAGGCTGGGCCCTGGGACCATTGTTGCAGAGAGAACCTTCAATTGAGAACTTAATTGGTATTTGAAATTTCCAAACTGTGGAAACGTGGGGAGACTTTGTAATGGCAACAACTAGGAACTCACCCACAACCCTATTGTGTAGAGTTTGAAGCACACTTTCCAAAAAAGACATGCATTTGGGCTTTGGACTCTCTACAGACTTTTAGGTTCTGTGTTCTCTCATACACCTAATTTTTTCTCTAAACAATTAGGAACATGTTATTTAATCCCAACATATGTTTTATGTTTTATCCCTTTTCTCCCCCTCCTTTACTATATTTCTTTGAAAGAGCACAGACTGACAAGATCAGCCCACTCTCCATCATGCCCAACTTAAGAGCAATTCTTTGGTGACCTCCTTCAAGGCATCCTCGTGAGAGGATGGACACAGTGCTCAAGATGCAAGGAACCATGTGGCATTGTCCATTTTCATTTAGTCAAAACCTTATGAAAAAACTGACCCTGTTTGATAACAATAAAACATGTATGAACTAATGTTGGCAGAGAGATTCAGGGTATTGGGCAGTTCAGCTCCAGGTTCAAGGTTGGGTTTTGGGGTACTTGAATTTTGAGGTTGAGGAATTTGTTAACATTAGATTTGGATCCAGATCATGAAATTGTCTCTTGTTGAAATTGAAACTCAAATCTAGACCAGCCTGTTATCCCTTTCAAAACATGTTCAAATTCTCTACTAGTAGAAATGCAAAACTTTCAAAAAAATGTAACTACCAAGCCTTACTTTTTAGGTTGCGACAATTAAACTTTGTAAGGATAATGTTGTGTTACAAACAAAAAGAAGAAAAGGTTACATTGCGACCTTCTGGTTTAGTCAAGATAAAAAAAATGTAACTACCAAAGCCTTACTTTGTACGTTGCAACAATTAAACTTTGAGCAAATCTTGTAGGGATAATGTTGTGTCACAAACAAAAAGAAGAAATAACCTACAAACAAAAAGAAAAAAAAGGTTATGTCACCACCTTTTGGTTTAATCAAGATTAAAAAGATGTGTTTTCTAATTCTAACTCAATGGACTACCATCATTGGACCTCCATTAGTTCACTGAACTACCATCGACTTTATTGGCTGCCAATTCACGGGTCCTCCTTTCCAAAAAAAACAAACCAAAACAGTTAGTCACCCTCCCTTCCACAAGGGATAAAAAAATTCATGGCTTGGTGCTTTGTCTCATTGACTATTAGGATTTCCTGTTCGTAATTGTGTTACTCCTCATTTTTACTCTACACTACATGACAGTGGATATTTACTTAAGCACGTTGTTAATTTTAGTTCGATGAAATTGGAACTAAACTTGGTTTTCAGCTAGACGGGGCTCATAGTTTTGGTTCATTCCCAAGTGACTAATTCAACACTTGATTTAGCTGATGCACCTCCTACAATGAGATTTTGAAATTAAAAATTGAAAGGTTGAATTGGAAAAACATATTGGAATGTGGAAATTGTTTTGTAACTATTGATGCAATGCTGAGTGAGGTGCCTTTGTAAGCAATGCAAAACAACTAGCATTTGGGTCAAAACCATGACACGAATTTTTGCAATGTTTTGGCTATATAGAATTGGACCAAAACTATGAGTGATGGTAGAGACCCAAGAACCAATCTGTTATGAAGAGGTCCCATTTAGTTCAACTTTAGAGGTGCAAGTGAAAGTTTGTTTTCCTTGGAATGTTTGGAACCAAAACTGAACATTTCTATGTTTTTCAACTCAATGTTCATCATTTTCATCTCCAAAAAAATAATGATATATGATGGAAAGAGCTACATGTTTCTATGTCAGATTATTAAGTCCCTTTGAAAATATTTAAGAGGCTTGGTCCCAAAACCTCTCAATTTTGAAAATGAAGTTTAAGTGATATCTTTAAAATGTACTATTTAACTCACATTTACTTATCAACATGAAACTTCATTTTTCTTCTAGAAACCATTTTGAGTTATATTTGTATTCTTAAACGAATACCAACATTTATGGAATTGCACAATGCCCAAGCTGATTTTCTGTTTGGTTTTGGTTTATGCTTGTTTCAATAGGTTTTGCATTTGTGAAAGTGAGTTCATGGAGAATGGTCAATCGTATATTGGTGAATTATGCTTTATCACCCACTGCTCCAACATCTACATAGTACAAACACGTGGTAAATTTGGAATGCCATGCAACCAAGGAAGAAATGTAATGTTGCCCTTTTCAAGATGAGATAGTGTACCTCTGATGTAAGAATAAGATTTTTGATCATGCCAATTCCATTCACTCTTTATCCTATTATCAAGGAAGGTCGTTCGTTTATTTTGTTTTGTAGCTTTCAGATCTCCCAAATCACAAGGCCCTGGCTGTATTCATGTAAATATAAGAGTACCTTGGTAGTAGTACAGATAAACTAGATAGCCAAAATCTAGATATCTAAGAGGGGTGTATGGGGCAGGACAATAATATGATAGTAGAGAGAGATAACTAAATAAGCATGATAGACCATGGAGTACAATGCATCCTATCTTTTTCTCAAAGGGAGACACCACCTGAATGTTGCAAGTAAGCCATAGCTGTATTTTGAGGTATACCTGAACTCTTGGAACTTAGGAAGCCAGAATTAGAACAAAATAAGCTACTTAGTATTTGGCATTTTCAATAATAATCCTGGTCTGAGAAACAATTAAGAAAAAATTGACTCTGGATTTCCAGTATATTTTCCAGATTTTAATTTTGTTGCATGGTTAATATACTTTCCAGAGCACAGGATCAATTTGGAGAGTCTCTCTGCATAGATCTGGTCCTTGGATATAAAGACCAGTTACTTTATTGATGAATGAATGAATGAATGCTTGCCAAAAGAAAGTCACTCTGAAGTTTGAAGTTTGAACCAGTGTTGGGCTGGTATATAGATCAGCCCCTGGTATCAATATTGGTATGAATAATGATATCAAATACCATACCAGTCTGGTATCAAAAGTTTTGATATTCCTCCCTATATCATTATACCCTCACAACAAATATCAAATTTTTTGTCAAATACTGGTATCATTTTTTAAAATATCAGTATAATACTCTATACCACACATTTGCACTCCTTTTTCCCCTAGTATCAATCTCTTCTGGTATGCATACCAGTGTGTGAAAGATTCGATTGAATACTTGTTTTTTTTTTTCCTGGTGGCTATGCTTTTTGTGAATTTTTGGAACCACCCAAGGAGGAAGTTGCTGCTCTGTTTGTGTCCATAATTTTAAGATTTGTGTGATGGGGTTATGAGCATTTCAGTTGTTGATTTTGTTTTGTGTTTTTGAAACTTTTGATTTGCCTGGAACAAGTTTTAGTTATGTTGAGATTTTGATATGGAGGGACTAGGAATTTGCAAGTGAATAAACAAACAGATGGCAGCATTTTAGTGACTAATCATGTTTGTGATTAGGTGAAAAATGCATCATCAATGGGGGCATTGTTGATACCAGAGTTACTATGTGTATCAGCTGGTATCAGAGTCCATACTATATATGTTACTATCATTATATACTCATTCCATATCCTTCAATACCATACCATATATACCCTATTGAAAAATGATGTGATACCATTATGCATATTGTATCAAAATTTTGGAGAACCTTATATACCAGTATCAGGCTGGTATCACAAAATGGTGATACCAGCCCAACACTGGTTTGAACAGTGAGGGAGCAATATCCATCACAAGCAGTGCTTCTATTAACAATTTTATGATGTAGCTAGCTGCTAAGGTGGCCATAATTCATAAACAGGTTTGGCAAAATTTGGCCACAAATGAGATGTGTTTCGAACTATCTAAACATCCTCCTGTACGGTTAGCTGAGTAGTTTAATGTGATATAAAAATTTGGCTTTTTCTCTGAATTTTTTTCAAAATATGGCAATCAAAAATTTACAAAAATCCACTTTTTCTTCGGAAAAAACTTCATGAATGAAAAAAATAGGCTGATCGCAAGTTGCCATACCTACTAATTCATCAGCATGGCATTGCAGTCTAGACTGGAAAAACCTGGAAATGATGTTGAACTAGGTTACCTAAATGATGACCAGAAAGTTCCCCTGCAAATTCTGGGGATTGGTCTGGTCAAATGGGATCCAAAGTGAGAAAGTATGAATTGCAATACACACAAACACTAGTATGGCCTGTGCCATTTGGCCCAAGTGTGAACTCATTGCCCAACTGACTGAATTTGAGTTTTCAATTTTCAATGACAAAGCTATTCAAAATTCAATATCTCTCATACCTTAGGTCTAAAATCTAGGAAATCACCTCCACAAAATCCTATCATTGAGCACTTTCCAATAATATAAAAAGTATGCATCTGATTTTTCTAAAAAATTAGTTTTCATTTTATTCAATTGACAATGACAAAATTGTTCAATATTGGGGACTAGGTAACTGGCAATAGAATGCTGGCTACCTGATTATAGTACCAGTAATGGCCTGTGTTGGAAGATTACAATTACAATGCAATGGTCAAATTCTTGTAATCCATGTCAGTCAATCGGCTTAGATGTCAGCATCAAGATCAAATTTAAGATTCCAGAATTACAGTCCACACTGTCTGGGTAATTCTGGAATGTGCAAGGGCGAGTGACCCACCCTTTACAGTAAACTCTCTCTAAACTAATACTGTGTAAACTAATATTCTCTCTAAACTAATATGTGGGCACAGGCCCGTGGCGGGCCTCATACTTAATCTAATAATTCTCCATAAACTGATATTCAATATTTTTTTCCGGTCCCATAGCATTTTATAAATTAATACATCATACCCAAAGTGCAGCTTTTGACAACCTCACTTTCTGCCAAGATTTCTACCACTCATGTCATATGATTTTTTACGTGCTTCTTTGATCCTCCACTAAGCTCCACAAGGTTCCGTTACCTTCCCCAATGATCCATGACCTTCTACTAACCTCCATGACCTTCCATGATGCTCTGGCAGGTTCCAAAATGATTTTTGTTACCCCCCATATAATTTGTGTAAACTAATATCCTCCATAAACTAATATCTTCCGGCCAGTCCCTAGGATATTAGTTTAAAGAGAGTTTACTGAATTAAACAAGTGTGCTCCCCAAGAACCACACAGACCCTTTGATTCCCTCTACAAGGGCATCTTCATACTCTGGTGTTGTGTAATGTGGAAGGTGTGCAAAGTTGTTATATGTTGAGACAGGTCATTAACCCTAAAGTAGGTCTTTTGTCTCTAATTTTTTAAATTCTGAACCTGAGCTGTATTGCATGCAAACTTCCCAGTGTTGTGCATTATTTGAATTTATACAGAACCCACCTATTCAGGTTTTTCAAATAATTCAGAATCAGAGAACTGCTGGTTCTGGTTTAGGGTTTTCTTTTTGGGGGCTAGGGGAGAGGGGGAGGGATCAAAATCAAAGAATCACCCATTTCCATTATTTCAAATGTCTCAATGAACTGGTGCTTTTCATGAAAGAACTGATCAAGAACCAGCAATTTATGGACAGATACTTGATTTCTTCAAAACTTTTGAGAGCCATGGTTATATATTGGAACCAGTCTTGTATTTTTGAAAATCAAGGTTATGAACCCTAAGCAACACCCTGATAACCTGGAGGGTTCTGTTTCTAATAACCGCCTAACAGTGGGAGTTACTGTATTGACTTCCATTGCAGCCACTGTGGAGTCTGACTCTGCCATGTTCAGCTCAGTCTGAAACTCTAAACCTGTTGAAATTAGTTAGTCCCTCTTCCAAGTTTCAAGTAATTTGGAAACAAGGTATCAAACCCTTTTTTCTACCAAAATCATTGCACTTATGGCAGAAGTCATTCCCAGTGACTGGGAATCAAAGAAGCTGTAATTGAGTACAAAATTTAGGGTTTTCTTTTTTCCAATCTGGTGATGTAACCTCATTGGTGATCATCCACAAGAGGAATTAGCCAAACTTGGCTGCCGGTCAGAGAGGAAAGTAAAAAAAATTAAGAATCCTGCTATATTTTGTTGAGCTGCTGAACCTGTTCTCTAAATGTGACAAGTTGAATGTGAATTTTTTTCCTCTCATCAACTCTGGTGCAATTTTTGCACAAAACTCCTTTCTATGAGTTGCACTGGATTTTTTAATCACCACAATTGACCCCAAAAGAAGGCTGAGTAGACTACTATTTGTTCACAAGGATGAGTATGTAATGAATGACTATCTAATTCACAGTTCCTGTGTTTGATACAACTGTAGCATGCCAAATTTCTTAGCCTACTTGTTTGGTTTTCTCATTGCTCCATCCTCGCAGCCTGCATCAAGTGGGATATGCATAGTGTGACTAATCATTGTGACTTCAACAGTAAAAATCCATTTCTTCTTTTGAAGCTTCTCCAAATAACAACCGTTTGCCAAACGCATGTGCCTAGGAGCAGTTGAAATACACGAACTTTAGAGGTGGCAATTTGGAATATGGATATTGGAAATTGAAGACAAAGTGTAAACCCAAATGATGTGGCTGTAGATTTGTCTTCAGTGTGAACACATTGAAATTTAGGGTTTTCAGAATTTGTGTCATCTTCTATGTTATGCACAGTAACGGCATGAAGGAAGTTGGCGGTCTTTGTTTGTTTGTGCAAATTAGACTTGATGACTTGATGAGTGCATGTGAGGGAGGGGTGTTGCTTGTTGTTTGTGTGTAATGCATGGTTGATCTTATCTTGGAGGTGAATGGTTGAGGATGAAGTGACATGTGTGCAGCTTCAACTTAAAAGGACGAGGGAAGAAATAAAAGGGGGGGGCGCTATGGGGAAATGGGGGAGGAGAAATAAGTGATCAAGCTTAGAAGATTGAGGGTTTTTGAAGAGAGTATTACTTTGTTGGATAGTTGATGTTTTCTTTTCTTATGTTGCACTACTGACTAGTTAAGGCAAAGCACTATGTATTGCAAAGTTGATATGAGGGGTTGGTGTTATGCAATGATGAATCTTTGAAGTGGTTTGAACTATAGCATATTGAGCATATAAACAAATCTAAAGTCATGTTTGTTGAAGAGAGAAACATTAGTGGAAAAAGTAATCTTGGGATTTGGTCCTTTGGGATGGTTAGTATGAGAAACTCGTGATGGGTATCCTCAAGTTAGGACAGGAATTCATGTAGTAGAAGGGTCTATTAATCTAAGAACCTAAACTTGCACCCTAGGCTCTACATAGAAGAACTTGTATTTATGCTTGTAATAGTCTTGCACTGACTTAATATTGTCCATTTAACACCACCAATGCCATAACTTTAAACCCATAGTTGGATGGGATCAAGAAACATTGTTGTAGTGTTATAGCCACTATGCAAATAGAATTATTGCATTGTGTGTTAGTGATGGGGATTAGCAGCTCATAAGACTAATTGAACACTAAAAGAACTTATGCATGGCTAAACCTTTGAAAATCTTGAAGGAATAGTTAGGTTGTGGTTTGAAATCGTGCAAGATAGTAATTGAGTAGAATAGTGTTGAATGGGTTTTATAGTGCAATAAGTGACTTTGTGGAAATCTTGGAGTTTAGCAAATTCGTAGTGAATTGTAGCATAGAAGCAAAGGTTATATGTCCAATTTACTAACTCTTCCTACCTTAATGTCGCAACCCCACTTTGGCAAAGTGTGGGGGTGAAGCCCAACACTCCCAAAGTTGGGGATTTGGAGTCCTTCGGGACTCCCGAATGTTTAGAGTTCGACAGCAAGGCCCAAAACACCTCGCATTGGGGTGTTATTGGTGTCATTGAAAAGGTCTTGAAGCGTAGATATCGAAAATGGCCTCGCATTGGTCATTTGAACATCTGCAGCCCAAGTTATGGGCAAAAGAAGGGCCGGGAGTCAAATTGGCAATTTGACTCCCGACCACTAAAAGTCGGGAATCGACCTCTTCCCGATGTCCGAATTGAGAGTGCGACACGGCGTTGGAAAGATCTCGACGAGGGCTATAACTTTGGTTTAGACCTCGTCGCGATCAGACTTGGTAGTTGAGAGTTACGAGCTCCCAAAGTCCCGGGACTCCAATCGGGATAGTTTCGGGACAATTTCGAAATTCCAACTTGGGAGTCCCGGGAAAAAGAGCCATTTGGATGTAGCCTCGGCGGTGAGACGCAGAGAATACTATATGGGGGAAGGTGATGGCTTCCCTCGAATCCGGGCCGTGGTGAGTCAAGTAGTCCAAGTTGCCCGTGGCTTGTCCCAACACCCAAGGGTGTTCCCGAATGTGAACTAACCCTCTTGTGGTTGGTTTTGGATGCAAATTCGTGCTTGATCTTCTAATCCATCTTCCTAGTCTAATCCCGGGACTTCTAGCACGTCCTTCTACCCCTCTTTAGTGCTGGAAGTCGGGAACGCCCCTCAAGTCCCCATTTTCCGCAACTCAACATAGTTGGACCCTCAAGTGGGTTCACCCCGGGACTTGGGAGTGCATCACTTAATCTATTGTTTAACAAAATTACAATTGTCAAAAGGTTATAGTAACCTTCTTCAAGCTCAAGGGTTAGTAAGTTGTGTTATGTTTCTTTTGGTATTAGAACGGGTTGAATTTGTGATATATGGCATTATCATGAGAGTTACCATGTAGATGGAACATGATAAAATTTGGAATTGTTTATTTTTCATCACAATATATCAGGATCCAATGAAGATGAGCTCAAAATAAATGAACTCATTCAGGAAACACATGAATAACAATTGGTTCATAGGTTTTATTACCCAAGGAAACAAATTGGGCCTCAAGTTGGGGCGAGAATGTTACGTTTGTTGGGCTTTGGGGTTATGAGCATTGTAAGACTTCACCCTAATGAAGCTCAAATTGGTGATTTCACTATTGAACTTAATAATAATTTTATAACAAATTTTATGCATGGGCAAGTGTGGATGAAGATACGCAATGGAACAAGAAGTTGGGAGTCAATAGTAGAACTCTAGAGATAGTACCATTTCATTTCCTACCTTTTGTAGAATAACCACTACATATTCGGAAAGGCAAAATAGGGTTCCTAGAATAAGAGATATCTAGATTCCTAAAAGTGCCATCTTGCCAAATCATTTTCTTAGCTTTTTCATACTTAGTGTGGAAGATCTATTTGAAGCAGGAAATCAAATTTTGAGGGTAGAACACATTGGCATAAAATCTCGCATGTTGACCTAGATGATATGGCAAACCCTAAGAAATGGGTTGCAATACCAAGTAAAAGCTTTAGATGAACAATTTTTCTCTCTTTTACCATCTAACTTTATTCAAGTAGGTCCAATCATGGAAAGTGATGAATTGAATTTCTTACTTGAAAAAATTTGCTAAATTAAGGTTATGACAAATTCATGATTTCTTTAGGGGATTGAGTGTGGAAGGTATGATGATGAAATGAATTCGAAAATAAAGGTTGGAGTCTCTGATTTTGATGAAATGGGATTTTCATCAAAGTCACAAATAGGCTCATTGATCCTGAGAATAGTATGGTTTGTATCTTTGAGAATTCTTGGATTTGATCCCTTTAAGGCAGAGGTTAGGGATATTGCCATCACCATTATTCATGATGGTTTTTTTCAAAAGCAACAATATGGTTGAAGACCAAGGTAAGGTTTGATGGACAGCAATGGGGTCTTCATATAATCTAGTGAGTCTGGTTTCTATTTCACTAGTCCTTTAACTCAACTTGAGGAAAAAAGTATAATCAATAAGAAAAATGTTTCGATCCCTCAGATTGGTGACATATTGATACTTGTAGACATAGATGTGAAGGGATGTTGTGCCCAGTTAAAACTATTGTCTTAAGTTTAATCATAAGATTGGAGTTGGTGATTGTATTTTGAAAGTTTCATATTCTAGTAAGAATGCACGCTTGGCTGTTTGCATGCTACGAGGATTCAAAAAATTGTCACAATGTTGTAAGTTTTAGTGCATCAAATTTGAAAATTTTGGGGACATGACTAAAAAAAGAACAATGGTCAAAAGGTGTAGTTAAAGGTGGTTCACATTTTAATCTATCATTATATTGTGAAATTATTGCTAATAAGAATGATTTCATAGTCCTTTGGAATACATTTGTAACATGTAGTTGTTTGTCACATAACCATTATTTTATAGAAGGATTAAGAAGTAATTCTTTTAGTTGAAAATTTTCAATACAAATTTGCACATTAATGTATATATGTACAAAGAACAATCTTCCATCAAAATTCTTTCAAATTAATTTAAAATCATGAAGTTTAAATTCAAATTACATATAAACCTTTGGTAGTACATTATGTTATAATAATGATGATCCAATTCTGATTTTGTAAGTTGTAAAATGTTCTTCCATTAAGGATATAAATGTCTTTGGTGTTATTTTTATTTATCCATGAAATTGAAGTTGAGTTTTTTAATTAGTAAAAAAATGGAATATTGCTACCAAATATTTTTCAAATATACTTTCAAGCAAGTTTTATAATGTAACTAGTGTACATTTACTAAAACAAACATGAAGCAATTTCATATTCAAGTTTGTATTGATTTATTTTATTCTTAAAGCCCATGTCAATTTAATGTAATTTCTAGAATTTTTCAAAATAAATGAATTTAGTGTTTTGATACTTTTAATATTTTATGTACATCTAGTTTTAATTACATTTGCATCTTGTAGCATGCAAACACCTCCTTGTGGTGTTGGAGTTACTCCAAGGACTTGTATGGTAAATTAGATTGGAGGTATGCAAGTGATAACGACACTAGTTATAACATCAAGGTAGATGGTGATAAAATAAGGCCAGTGACTTCAGAGGGAGGAATTGAAAAGAAACCAAAACCATTAAATTTGTAACAAACTGTATTACATTAACCAATTTTAGGTTGAAGTTGTGAATTGCAAAATGATTAGCTCATAAGGTATGGATGAGTTATTTTGGGGGTGAGACCATGAAAATGTCAACAACTAGGCAAAATAGTTTACAATGGCCACAGAAGTGTGAGATTTGAATGTAAATAAATTGTTCAAAATTGCAAAGCTAAAATTAAGAGGACGGGTTAATGAATGGTTTAGGAAATTAAACCCAACTCTAGCAGATGGGACTAAATTATGCACTTTTATAATTAAAAAATATGAGGATGTTGACGCCATCAAATAGGAACCCAAGGAAAAGGTTCAAAAATATTTTGAATGTTTTGATAGGCTTTTTCAGAAAGGCAAAGTACAGGATGTTGAACAAAAACAAAGATTTATGGCTAAATTGAAACCAAAAATTTGGAAATTATGTGTGGTACGAACTTTTATAGATTTCGAAGAATTGGCAAGAACAATGACGAAACTAAAAAGGGTGTTGGAAAGCTTGGGGAAACACCATATGAGCCTCTAAAAGATCTAAAAGAGGAACAAGAAGGAGTTTCGAAGATCGTGATGGAAAAACAAATTACTACTTTGAATAACACGTTCATTAGTTTTTTCAAAATGAATGTGCCCAATTTTGATACACCATCTTCTTCAATTATGTTAGGGGGATGCCAAATCTATAAGTGTAAGAGCGCGCAATTGCAAGAGCTACAAAAGCTACAAGCTCGCACAACTTGTGCAATTATAAGAGTTACAATTCACACGGCTATAAGAGCTATAGCTTGCAACGTTACAAGCTCATGCGGCTCGTAGTTAGAAAAGCTCGTGGCGACGTTGCAGCTCACATTGCTACAAGTTGCGATAGCGCTACTCTACAGCGATGGCAAAAAAATTTGTTTTTTTTTAACTCAAGAGTTTTAAGAATGTTCAACTGCCATAAGAGCATGTGTCTCTGCGCTTGAAAGAGAGAGAAAAAAAAAGGAAAAAAAAAAAACTTTGAAACTTGCTCCAAGATCTCGGCTCTATTGGTAGAAATGTAACAACTCAAGCACAAGCTCCCTCATGTAACAATGTAAGTTCCCTTCGGCAATAGCAACACCAAAAGTAACAACACTAGTAGCAATAACAATAACAACACCAAGATCAAAAAATCAAGAACTCAAAGGCAAAAGAAATTTGCCACTTTCAACATTAAGCAACAAAGAGTAGAGTTTTTCTAGAATTGAATTGCAAAGAAGGAATGAACATGTAGTGTATGTAGACAATGGTCGTGCTATAACCATCGTGAGCATCTAGAAATCCAATCTGATTATGAAGGAAATTCTCTTGACAAACGAATTTTAGAAAAACTAAAAAAAGAAAGTAAGGGCTTGGCCTTTTATACAACTGCCAACAGATTGAAACCCTAAGTACCTAATAGCATACAATCACCTAAGTCCGTACATTAACCCTAAAAGGCATGATGTGCATGCTCGTAACTAGCCATCATGTATGAGACCATGTACGGGAATGATAGTCACCAAGGAACATAATTTAGACACTTGTTGTTTGTACAATCCACTTCACAACCTAATTATTTACAAATATGAACATAATAAGTGTTTTCAAAAAGGTGCATGTTAATATATTGGGTTCTTATTAAACCATATTTTTAAAAGGTGGAATCAATGAATTTATGGTTAGTTATAGGTCCAACCAAGCTAATAGGAACCAATGTTACTTCCTTAGGTGAATAGATTCACCTTTTAAGTAATAAGTTACTATTCAATTACCCAATCAAATCCATGTGGTAGAATAAAACTCCACAATCAAATTGTGTTATTCAAAAAATATATTTTTGAATCCATGATGTATGAACCTATATGAGTTTTTTTCTAATTTTTAGAATTTAAGAATGGCATTATACTATTGTGTAAAATTAGATTTGAATTTTTTCAAATATATGTCATGTTCATATTTGTTGAAGTCCTTTGGGACAAAAATAAATAATGAAAGAAATGAAGTGTAAGCCCATGAACATGAGTCACAACAAGTGTAACTAGTGTTTGAATCTTTATGTTTTAATATAAAAATTGTACTAAATGTGACAAGTTTTTTAAAATATTTCTACATGACATCCTTTCGAATATGTTATGAAATCATGTGAAATGATTTGGATTGAATCTAACGAATTTAAAATATTCCAAAACATGCATAAAACATTATGACCAATGTTTTCATTGTTTTTATCATTTTAAAAAGTACTTGAAATGCTTTCAAAACAACATATTATCATGCATAATAATTATTCACACCATTACATAACAGTATAATAAAATCATATTCAACATTAACACTGTTAATTTTTCAATCATCCATGTTGTAATAAATTTAATGATAATTATATTGAAAAATATGGATGAACTCTAATAAAAAGATTGGACTCATGTAAGGACTTTTGAATTGATGACATCAAAATTTGTCACATATAGAATATTTACATGTGGAATAAAAAAAATGACATAATGATGTCAAAATTAAAATTAAAAAACAAACCGCCATTGAATGAAAAGTTAAAAATAAAATATATTAAATTTTTCCCAATACAACAAACTATGATTTTTTAAAAATTATTCATTTCATTGAATTTTTTATTATTGATATTCCATGTCATGTTGAAAATTTGAAATTTTCATATGAACTTTTTGACCAATGACATGTTTAATGATATTTACAAGGTAGTTGACTAATTTTCTTTACTACAAACACTAGAAATGCATGCTAGATTATAATTTGATAACAATTATTATTGCAAGAATTTTAACTAGTTTAAGAAAGATATGGACTCTTCAAAATTTGTCAAAAGCATGTCTTTTAACTATGTTTTTACCCATATTAAAGATATTGTTAAATAAACTAGTATTATTTTTGGGCAAATCTTTGGCACTTGGTGAAAAAATAAAATGAATGTAAATTTGACAAAATAATGCTAGAATTTTTGAAACAATTGCCAAACTTTTGAAACCATAAAGTTGGAAAAACTTGGATATAAATACATTTTGAAATTAAATATTTAATGCATTCCTTGATTTGTCAATTAATATCAAATAAAAGAATCTTCTAATTCAAACCCAAGGCACACTCTTTAGTTCCCCCAGAAGAAAAATGAAATAAGAATTTCAAAATGAGATTAAGAACTCACAAACATGGGTTCAAAACCAAATGAACTTGTGCAAATTTTTTTCACAAAGTGATTAGTGCTTAATCATAAGCTTTAGTTGTTAGCTCCAAGTTAAAATCAGGACATCTAAAAACATAAAATCCAATACTACTTTGCACAATTTGCTTCATGTTATTGGTGATGGGTTTAGGTCTTAAATTTAGTGTTTTTTCCTCTTAGCACTCCCCAAGGGTTTTGCATTGTTGGGTGTGGTCTTTTGTTTGGACTTGGGTCCTTTCTTTTCTTTTCTTTTCTCTTGTTCCATTGTTGGGTGTTTTTCCTTTATTTATTTATTTATAATACCTCTTCATTGTACAAATTTGACCTAGGATGTTCATAAATTTGAGATGAAAGCTATTTGGGGAATAAGAGAAAAAGGTAGTTCTTTGACATTAGTGGCAGATATATATCCATCTCATCTATGGTTTTTGTAATTCTAAAAACCACAAATTTAAGAACACAACATCAAATATCTCCCCCTCACTGTATAGATTTGATCCAAAGTGTTCATAATCCGAAATTTCATAGGTGAACAAAGGCTCTGTGGAGAAGAAAAAAATAAACAACAAGTTTTTCCTCCACATATGTGATAAAGATATCTCCATGTCATCTACGATTTTTCTAATTCTAAGAACCAAATCTAGTGTAACCAAAAAGAAAGGAGTAGACAGAAAATCTCTTGATTACAAATTGTTCACAATCGACATACAAATTATGTGAAATAATTCCTGCAACTTACATCTTGCCAATCCGGCACTATTACCACCCCTTGGTGCTACTGTCCTATAAGAACATAATGTTCTATACCCATGTGAATTTCCAAATAGCACATACTTGTCAATCTGTACTAGATTATTATAGTGGTAGTCTTCAAGTTGTTGTCAAGAACACATCCACACATTGTGAGTGCATGAGCTAATGGGGTCTGGCTTGAGGTCAGAACTCTTAGTGTACAGTTGGTCCATTATGAGTTATTAACCAATCCCTCTACCATATGAGATAATGCAAAAAAACACTTGGCTTAATCCTAGAAACATGTTGATTTCTAGGTACAAACTAAGTTTAAGCAAAGTATGCCAAGTTGGCTTGCAACCACTTAAGAAGGACAAAATTTTGTGCAGAAAAGGGTCTATGGATAAATTTTTATAAATTTTTCCATTTTGTTCGTCTCTTACCTGCGTTTTGCCCAACCCAAGGATACTTCACTAAGGTTTATGGCTCTCACTTATACATCTGTGCTACTCATTGGATTCGAGGAATAGTCCCACCAAGATACCATGTAGATGTATCCTTCTACATGCTCCTATTTCTTCAGCTCGGACCTCCTTTTATGCATCATCAACCCTCAGCATCAACCCTTTATAGAGTTTAATATTAACAAGAACATAAAACCTGCCATGATGTAATCATTGGTGCAGTGAAAATCAATACAACAACTACAAATCTTTGCAAACTTTCCTTTCTACACTTCTACAACAAAATCAACCAAAGCCAACAAACCTACCTTCCTTTTGCCCTTGAACTCCTCTTCTTATGTTGTCATGCATCGTTCTACTCTCCCTCTCCATTCAATGTTTGTATCGTCCTTGACCACCCATTCTTGTTGTCAACCTATTTCGCATAACAAACAAACAAAGTTTCTTACCTAAACTCAGAAGTCTTCTCCAAGCAGTCATTGCAACCACTAACAAACAATAACAAACAATGATAATATTAAATTCACCGTTTGCACAAAGAAAGTTGATGACCACTCAAAACAAAAACCAAAACCCTAAAACGAAGTCGTGTTCACATGAGACATATCCAACTAACTTCCTGTCCAATCACAGTAAGAACACAAAACCCACTATCTCCCTCAGTGATATGTTAGAATTGAACCAGGATGTTCATACATCCGAGATTAGCTCTTGCTAGTTTGAGTTGAATTTTTGTCTGTTTTTTTCTTTTTTGCTTTTTGAGCAAGTCACGTGATACCTTTGTTTTGGTAACTCTCCATCGCGAGTGCAATTGCCTTGCTGCGTTTTGAAGGACGGCACCTTGGTTTGTAGAAGAGTTGTAGCTGTTTTGCAGAGGTGTAGAAGAGGGCTGTAGGGTTTATAACGGCGTCCAATTTTGGTGGCTCGTCTGTTGCTGCCACTTCCTTCAAATTCGATCAACGGGCTCAACTGGCGGCGATAAGGTTTTTGTTCGTGTGTTTTTTTTTGGATAGATTTGCAACAGACGTGGTGTAATTAGTCCAAGGCAGTGCGCAGCAGCCTTGGCTTCATTTACAGGAGCAATGGATCCATCTCGGGCATTCATGAAGGATGCGAAGCGAGTGGTTGTGAAGGTGCTTTTTCCACTACAATGTTACCATATCTCTCTTCTCCTGGATTCACAGGTTTTCTACTTCCCTTTTCTGGGAATGCGCAAGGAAGTGATCGGCATTTTCTTTCTGTGAATATGGTGCATCACACTATTTGATGTAGTTGTAAAGATGAGAGACAAGATCCTAAACCTTAAGACCTAAACCCTAAACATTTAGTAACTGAGAAATCAATGCAAGCTATGGTGCTCTGAAGGAGGTAGCAAAGCTTTCAGGGATCATCATTTGGCTGTTTGAGTGATGGGGCCCGACAGTGATTTGTCTTTAGACCATGCACAGATTTAGATTCGTTGTATTTGCTGCTCCCAATTTGATGGTCAAATTGATGGCAGGCAATTGAGCTATACTCAAAGCAGGTCTGTTGCAGGACGCCACATAGTTCCACATTTTTTCAGTAACAAGTCTGTTTGGTTTTCTGAATCTGTAGGTTGGAACTGCGGTGGTAACCAGAAATGATGGCAAGCTTGCATTGGGCCGACTTGGAGCTTTGTGTGAACAAGTTAGTTCTTTTATGCAATCACATAACATTCAGCTATTATGTCTTCCCTTTTGATGAGCAATCTTGAGTGTGAATTCACTGGAGAGAGACAGAAATGGAGAAATGGGGTTTAGGGTTTAGGGTGCCCTGTGGATGCAGATTGAATAGCCATTGTAATTGATACTGTAAGGTTCCACTAATTTTGACCATCCAGCTATCTGTTGGATGATCTATGCAAAAAAATGCCATATTGTCAGATGGTTCTAGACTCACAGTACTGATGTAAGGCTTCTCATAGGTGCAGACATCAGGTCTAATAATGTTGAAGCCTCAATTGGAATACCCTGACTTGTCTTTGCTGTACAGGTGAAAGAGCTAATGTCAGAAGGCAAAGAGGTCATACTTGTGACTTCAGGGGCAGTTGGTGTTGGCAGGCAAAAACTGCGCCACCAACGCCTTATGAATAGTAGGTGAGTGTTTGCTTTTATTCATTCTAGCTTTCATTTTGTGTTATTCAATTTGCACAGCCCTTTGTCAGCAACTTCTCTAATAGGTTTTGTTCTGATGTTGCAATGGCAACCACTGTAAGAAAGACCATGAGCTTCTCACTGTTTAATGTTCTGATGATTTAGTTTTGTAGATCTGCAAAAACCACAGATGGAGTTAGATGGAAAGCCTTGTGCAGCAATAGGGCAGAGTGGCCTCATGGCTCTATATGATAGTCTCTTCAGCCAGGTATTCATATACTTGATGACAATTTTCACCATCTATGGTGGTAGATTGAGATCACTTGGTGCTATGAGGATCAATGTTTAAAGAAAACACAGTTGTCTTTTCTCCCCCGTGCTTTCTCTCCTTCTGTTAATTGTTTGGTTCCAATGGCAAGGTCAATATGTATCCTTATACAGCTGTCTTCATCTGAGTCCTCTACTCTTATGTTTGTTTCACAGGCCACATCTTTCTGTCTACACTTTCAAAGTTCTAAGTTTAGTCCACTTGAGATTATCCCATTCAAGTGACCTACTATTGTCTGGTGATGTTATGCAGCTGGATGTAGCATCATCCCAACTTCTTGTAACAGATAATGATTTCAAGGATCCTGAATTCAGACTTCAGCTCTCTGAAACTGTCAATTCCTTGCTGGATCATCGAGTGGTTCCAGTTTTCAATGAGAATGATGCAATCAGTACAAGGAAGGCACCATACAAGGTAAAGTACTTCCACAACTGTTCTATCACCTTACATAGTGTTTTTTATTCTGTCTCATGAAGTGTGTTTCCTCATGTGAGTAGGGGAGAAGTTTTTGGAATCTGTCTCTAAGTTGGGTGGTGGAAGACCAAAGAATCTTTGCAGCTTACAGTGGACATGACATATCTGCATTCATCCAGCTAGAAGACTTCTGTAACTATGAGATCTGGTTGACAGTGTGTTCCTGTCAGGGCTTTTGGGATGAGTCTGTCTTTTGCCTTTGGATGACTATAGAGGGATTTCTTCATCTGTGCAACAGAGGTGAGACCAGGACTACTACAAACATAGTCACATGATCTGACATGGATTACTTCTTGCATCTAACAGGATGCAACAGGTATATTTTGGGACAATGATAGCTTGGCAGCACTTTTGGCACTGGAGCTGAGAGCTGATCTGCTTATCTTATTAAGTGATGTTGAAGGCCTATACACAGGGCCACCCAGTGAACCCAAGTCACAGCTGATTCACACCTACTTGAAAGAAAAGCATGATGACATGGTCACATTTGGTGAAAAGTCAAGAGTTGGTCGTGGTGGAATGACAGCCAAAGTATATGCAGCCTGGAATGCTGCGTCTGCTGGAATCCCTGTTGTTATTACAAGGTGAGCACATCTCAACTCGTGGATCATGGTTGGGTTGAAGTTTGGCATGTACCAGGATGGAGTTTGTTCACCTTCTCAAGTTTGACAGATTCAACTGGGAGTCGTGTAAATAGTATGCAAAATTCTAGGTTTTCACTGGAGTAAAACAATGAGGAGATTGTCAATCATGTTCCCCAACATTCAGACATGAATTTAGCAAAGGTTTTGTGGAATGTGGGAGGGTAGTGGGTATGCTCCAGAGAGTCTACAGCGTGTTGTGCGTGGGGATCACATTGGTACTCTTTTCCACAAGGATGCCCATCTTTGGGTTGACATGAAGGAAACAGGTGCAAGGGATATGGCTGTTTCTGCAAGGGATGCCAGCCGCCGCCTGCAGGTGTTTCTCTAATTTTTTTTGTGTATGCATCCTGCCTCTTAGCTGGCAGTACTGGGAGGTTGTCCTGTTGGAGTGCTCTATCCTTCTAGAGATATGTTGGGACAAGGAAAGCAGCTTGAACAATGGCAAAGTGCTAAAACCAGAAAATAATATGTCCAGTAAGTTCAGTTTGTAATGTTTTCAAATCATGTGCAAAGTAAAAACAGCTCAATGTACATTTACCATTGATCTCTAGCTTTGTTTGTTCATTCACCCAGAAAATACTGATGTGCACTTTAGTAGAGATGAATCCAGTGCTGCTGTGAACCCAGCTTGAGTTTGACTGGTATGTCCTGACTTTGATCTTGTTGGGGTGGTGGGTTTATGCAGAGTCTTTCATCAGAGGAGCGGCAGCAAATATTGCTTAGAGTTGCTGAAGCTTTGGTGGTCAATGAGGAAAGAATCAATGCTGAAAATGAGGCTGATGTGGAAGCTGCCCAGCTGAATGGCATTGCAAAGTCATTGATTGGTCGCCTCACAATCAAACCTGGAAAAGTAAGTCATAAGTCTGGTTACAGGTCACCTCTGTCAAAAAGGTCTACCATCATGTCATCCTCTCCCTGCCATCTGAACATATGTTCATGCTTATCAGACCCAGTTTGAATTGCACCAATTGAGAACTTTGTTTAGATTGTGGGTTGTGGGAACTTTTGCTTTTAAGGTTCTTATGGTCTTTCTCATCTCACAGATTGCAAGTTTAGCGAACTCTCTGAGGGTCCTTTCGGAGATGAAGGATCCAATAGGAGCTGTGACAAAACGTACTGAGGTTTGTTTCTGCCTTGCTTGCTGGTTGCTAGGACAGGGAGTAAGCCAACAAACCTTCATTCTTTTGATGTGGAATGTAGAATGTATTATTCACTTATGATGGCTGTTTGTCGAATGTATGTGGTCAGCATATGAATCACAAGACATCAAGGGAAAGAAGCAAAAAACTAGAGATTGGAAGTGACTCAAAATCTGGAAGGATGAAGAGAAGGAAGTCTGCAGGCTTATTGTGAAAATGTGGAATCGGTAACAACAGAAGAATACACAATTTGGAGACAAACTGGAAAGCTCCTGTATTTTTAGCTTCTAGGTGTGAGATGCTAACCATGTTATGTCCTGCACATATCTGTGTTACAGATTGCAGATGGGCTGATCCTGGAGAAGACAACATGTCCGTTGGGTGTGGTCTTGGTTATTTTTGAATCACGGCCTGATGCTTTGGTTCAGGTGATCTCCCAAATTTGTGGATTTCTTCACTGTTGGATGTGCTTTGCACAGTTTCAATAGCAATTGCTGCTGTCATTTCTTTTGATATCCTGATCTTGATCCCTACTAGAAGAACTTTCTCTTCTAGAAAACTTGACTTCTGTAGCAGCTTCCAAAACTATCCTACAAAAGAAGTTTGATACTCAGTTGTTCCAGAATAGTGTCGGCCACTCCTAAGATCATCACATTGAAGGTTGCTTGGTTGTCTTTGGGGTCAGATAGCATCATTGGCGATTCGGAGTGGGAATGGCATCTTACTCAAGGGAGGAAAAGAAGCTGCTCGATCAAATGCTATATTGCACAAGGTACTATCTCACCTCCTTCCTCAGTTGCTATTGAGAATAACCAGGCACAGAGTGTCTTCATCTTTGCTGTCTAGAAGGTGCATAAAGACACCCCTACTGTGACCTACATTATGTGTACGAGACAGTGGAGAAAACATTTCAATTGGTAAAAGAAACTTATGCTGTTGTCTGGCCATATGAGAAGTGAATAAAGCTCCAACTAACTGGATCTAATAATGTTTTGTGTGTCAATTGTATTAAATGTCTGTTTCAAGTTTGGGTGTATAGTTTAGTCAAGCTGATTGTACTGTATGACTGAGGTTGTTTGAATATCTTGTACAGTGCATGCACATTGCCTTGAATGCAGGAAGATGAGGGCACCTTGAGCATGTCACAAACACAGTTTCATGTTTGGTTCCTGTCACAGTAAGTCTGTAGTGGTTGAGCCTTGCAGCTAGGGTATGGCTGACCTTCTTCTTAGGTGCATCTTTTTGTGTTTTATTCTTGTGATGCAGGTGATCACTGAAGCCCTGCCAAAGTCTGTTGGCCCCACCCTCATTGGACTTGTTACTTCCAGGGAGAAGATCCCAGACCTACTCAAGGTAAACAAGGAATACTTGGAAGTTGAGGATTTCTGGCAGCCCTGTTGTTGATTCGTAGGTGGTAATTCTCTATTTGTATTACTCCAACTTCATCATAATGTTAGTTATGAGCTTATGTCAAACATATTTGTTGTGTAAGCATGTGCAACTTTCATCCTTTATAGGTAGATCAAGACATGGTAATCTGAGACATTGTTTCCTTGGACTTGCTGGCCAGTTGGATGAGGTAATAGATTTGGTGATACCCAGAGGAAGTAATAAGTTGGTTTCTGAAATCAAGGCAGTCACTAAAATCCCTGTCCTTGGCCATGCAGGTCAGTCCTTTCTTTCTCTGCCATAGTCTTTGTTGTTATTTTTTCCTTAGTGCCTCCCATCAATCTCTGGGCGTATGTTGTTCTTTTCTTTCTCTTCTTTGCAATGACATGATGTGTACCTGATTAGTGGGACATGGAGGCCTTTAAGGTGCCTTAACTATGTTGCTTTTAAAGTAAAATTGCTAGCTCCAAGCAACAGAGAGGCTTTCATTAGAAACTTACTAGGAAGGATACTCGGTTCCCCTCCTTCTAAGTGTTTTGGGCCAATGAACTGATTGTAATTCCATTGGGTTTGAGTTTTGTTCTCCTCTGGCTGAGTTCCTTCTCTCTTACTAAATTCCATATTTTCTCTTGTGTGTGGTATAGATGGTGTATGCCATGTCTTTGTTGACAAGGCTGCTGATATCAATAAAGCCAAGTGCATAGTGGTTGACTCCAAAACAGACTATCCAGCTGCTTGCAACGCAATGGTAGGGAAACTGCACTTGGAGACAAACCAAAGCTTCTGACAGTTGACCAGGTTATGAGATGTCCAGTGAGAAGTAGTGCAGGAGAGGGCAGGGTAAGAAAAAGAGAACTGCATAGAAGTTTTTAGTTAGGAGGAATTGGATGGCAGATACATTTTTGCTTTATGAAGTCTGGGTATTCAGTCTGCAGCTTAATCTATAAGACTGATCTGTGAGATTCATACCTGGGCCTCAGCGTAGTAAGAAGTTTGGCTATGGCTGGAAACTCTGCTTCACAATTCTTAGGAAAGGATTCTTCAGTAAGTTGAATGTTTTTCCTGCCTGTGGCATTCCAGGAAACATTGTTGGTACATGAACATCTAGTTGGTACTGGCGGCTTGGAAAGCCTTGTTTTTGCCCTCCAGTCTGCAGGTAAGATTCTTCTGTGAACCTTTAGTTTATGAACAGCTGGTTCTTGTTTGAAACCTTGAGGTGTTTGATGAACTCTGAGACAGAACCACTGCAATATTGTTTTTTGGTTGTTATTGCAGGTGTGACATTGTATGGAGGTGCAAAGGCAGTGCAGTTGCTGAAGCTGCCAAAAGCTGCCAGCTTTCATACAGAGTATAGTGCATTAGCCTGCACTCTTGAAGTTGTCAAGGATATTGATGCTGCCATTGATCACATCCACAAACATGGCAGGTGATTCACAGACTTGTTTATATGAATCAGCTCTGCTTCTCCCTGTGGGGATGTTGACACCTGCACATAACCAGATGGCCACTGATTGACCATCATAGGTTACATTCAGGTCTTTTCCAGATGGTGGAGGATTCCTAGTTTTGGTGAAAGAGGAACTTGAGAAACCCCTTCCTGCATTTCTTCTATATCTACTATACCTCAGTGCTCATTGAAATGGATTGGGTGGGATATTGGGCAGTGCGCATACAGACTCCATTGTAACTGAGGATAGGGATGTTGCCGAGAGGTTTCTGCGTGATGTTGACAGGTGTGTTACCTCACATTTTCCATCCTCTTAGAAAAAAATTATCAAGCTCAAATTTTGGAGAGCTTCACATCAAGCCAACTTGACAGGAGGGAATTTTAATACTGGTTTCCTTTTTCCCTCTGTTTATTGCAGTGCTGCTGTCTTCCATAATGCAAGCACACGCTTCTCTGATGGAGCTCGATTTGGACTGGGTGCTGAGGTATTTCTTTCCTATATTTCCTTTTGATGATGCACAGTCAATTGCCACAACTCTTTTGTTAAGCAAAGCAATAAGAATCAAGAGTATAATTGTGGATTCAATGGAAGCTTGACCAGCTTCGACTAAACAGTGTGCATAGCACTACGATGTTCTACATTTTATCATTGCACTCAATATGTTGAGCATGCTCCTTAAAGACTTATCCTGTTGTGCAGGTGGGCATAAGCACTGGTCGAATTCATGCTCGAGGTCCTGTTGGAGTGGAGGGCCTTCTCACCACAAAATGGTTTGTAGCTTACCACTTTCTACACTTGAGCAATGAAAGTCTAACACAAATCTCAGACACTAATGAATGTCAGAGAGGAAGTAGTTTTACCTCCATCTGGCTTAATCTTGTTATGGACTGTAACATGAGCCTCATTCCTGACACAAGCTCCAATTTGTCTCACCAGGTTGTTAAGGGGTCATGGCCAATTGGTGGATGGGGACCGAGGCGTGTCCTATACCCACAGGAATCTTCCTCTGGATGCAGAAGTGCCAGCTGCAAGATCTATTGATGACAGAACCCATGCCTTGAGCAATGGCAACACAACCAATAATAGCATCGAACCCAACATGAGAAATGGCCCTCTTTCAAGTAAAGGTGTGTTGAGTAACGGTACTGTCTCATCTGCAAACAACAGAGCTTAAGATGGGAAAAAAAGTGTGTTATTACTCTGACTCAGGTTTCTTGAGCTGCACTTTCTCATGTTTTTGCCAGAATTTTCTTCTCAGTTGTTATATGACATGCTTTCTTCTCCATGGGAGAGCAACTTTAGCTGTGCTAAATTCTGATCTACAGAAAATAGTGTTATCAGCAGAAAATACTGCTCTCATTGTTATAGTAGTTGTGGAAACTGGACATGAAATTGTTGCAATTTCTTCCTCATTTTTCCCAGTCACTTGTGCACCCATCATTTGGAGAAAGAGAAGCTTTGACTTGCATGAATGAAGGATCACACACTATGTTCCTCTCCTGCAGATTGTTGACAGGGTTTAGACAACCAATCCTCTTGGATGGCTACCTCAACTACTTCGCGTACTGAACTTGAAGTGTGTTTTTCAACACAGGCAATGGGTGATTTAGTGGGACAGGCTGTGATTTGACATCTACAGTGTTCTGCAAATATCCATAACTTTGAATGGGAGATTTGGTTTGATGTGAGGTATTGCTTCCTTGGGAGATCCGTGAGTATGCACAAGAGTTTGTGTATTTTTGGTGAAATCTGCAAGTGTTTGTCTCTGATCTGTTGCATCCACTTGGGAATAGGCAGGGAAGCAGAGCAAGGGTTTCCCAAGAATCTCTTAATCACCATGTAACTGTGGGCAGTACATATGGTGGCCCGGTGAAGATGTCCCAATTCCAGATGCCTGAGAACAAGATATACAACATATCAGAAAATCAATGAGATCATCATAACGTTGGTATTAAGATTTAAAGTCAAAAAGTTTTGAAACAAGAATTCAAAATTCTTTGATGATGTCTATTAAGGTTAGCAATGCTAAGCTTGTTAAGTTTTCTTATCATCCTTTGAATGCTGGTAACATCAGCCAAGCCAAAATGAAGAGAGTTGTTGATCATAAAATGAGTTAACATTGATGAACAGTGTCTTGCATCACTAAGTCTAACGGTTGGAAGAGGTTACATGTCCACATCTAATATGTCAATCAAATCACTATTCAAATCAAGCTCCACACAGGTTCCTAAAGGATTGCTCAAAGCCATCGCCACGACTTCATTGTTGGCGAGTTCATGCTTTGAAATATCTTCCCCTAGCATGTGAACAAACGCTTCAACTGACATTTTGTCATTTCCAAGTTGTAACTTTCCAATCAAAGATGCAAGTTTTTTTTTACTCCTACAACCTATGCTTTTCTCTTTCATCCTCAAAAGCAAAGTTTGCACTCCATGATAAGGGCAAAATTTTGAACATCCTCCAACTATTCCTAATGTTTTGGGGGTCCGTTTCTATCCAAATCTCATGACACCATATGAGGGCTTGTTGATGTTTGGAGCAATCCTCCTCAAATCTTGTTTGCTTGAGACTCCATACTGTGACAAAACGCATTGTAAAAGCTTTGACTTGTAATTTAGTTTAAAGGAAGTTACCATCCCTTGGTCTAATAGTACATTACATTGGTGACATTGGGTGGTTGAAAAGGCAAGGTTAAATTGTTCAAGGTTAGTGTTGAAAAGTCATGAGATTGCCCAAATTGACCACAAGAAACCCCATGTGAGGCTACATTGTCCAAAATCATGATCACCTTTTTGTTTTGACTTTTGAACTAATTGTTGACCTTCATAACCCAATCCTCAAATATATCTCCCTTCATCCATATTGTAGCATTAGAATACCATCAAACATATTCATGTACCTACCACCTACCAAAACACCTTGCACTCTTTGATTTGTAAATTCACCAAGAGCTTTAACTTGTATGTCCGAGCATTGTTTACAACAAGGGCAAGAGTAAAATGACCTTTCTAAATTTTTCTATCTTTCACCTTTCCTTGTGTAATGGTCTTATTTGGTTGTGCTCTATTAAAAAAAACATCCCATCCATGTTATAAACATCTTCTACCTTGTAGTTTGACAACAAAATTAGATGTTGACTCAAATCCCTTGAAACTCCAAATTGGGAAGCATCTCCATTTTCACCATGTAGATAGACTCTATCCATGCAAAGGCAAAAGTGAAATCAAGATTGGTGATGGTACAAAAACCTATGTCTTGTTACATCATTTAAAACATGAAAAGAATAGCAATGCTGAAACTAAAAGTATTAATCGATAAAAAGTTTCATGCAAAACGTACCTTGGAATTCCATGCCTCTCTTTAATTTCTTCCAACCAACCACTCGAGATTTTGAGGCTCTTGTACTTCTCAACCTTATGCTATTCATTTGCAAATGCCCCATGTTTTTCAAAAGGTTGTGGCCTTTCTAAGCAACATTTCATCTATAAAGGCCCTATCTTTAAAGCATATTTACCCAAAAAAAATATATTAAACAAAAAGTAATTTTAAATTATCAAGTGCATATTGACAATATGCCATCATTAAATCGTTCTAACTAAAGGGTTTCCACACCATTCAAATGTTAGAAATAGAACTAAAAAATATATAAACATTATGCACTTCTCCTACAAAATGATGGTTATGAATTAGATGTGGACTCAAATCCCTTGAAACTCCAAATTGGGAAGCATCTCCATTTTCACCATGTAAATAGACTCTATCCATGCAAAGGCAAAAGTGAAATCAAGATTGGTGATGGTACAAAAAACTATGTCTTGTTACATCATTTAAAACATGAAAAGAATAGCAATGCTGAAACTAAAAGTATTAATCAGTAAAAAGTTTCATGCAAAATGCACCTTGGAATTTCATGCCTCTTTTTAATTTTTTCCAACCAACCACTCGAGATTTTGAGGCTATTGTACTTCTCAACCTTATGCTATTCATTTGCAAATTGCCCCATGTTTTTCAAAAGGTTGTGGCCTTTCTAAGCAACATTTCATCTATAAAGGCCCTATCTTTAAACCATATTTACCCACAAAAAAAAATATTAAACAAAAAGTAATTTTAAATTAACTCAAGTGCATATTGACAATATGCCATCATTACATCATTCTAACTAAAGGGTTTCCACACCATTCGAATGTTAGAAATAGAACTAAAAATTTTATATAAACATTATGCACTTCTCCTACAAAATGATGGTTATGAATTGTTGGGTCTTAAACAATATTTGACAAAATCATAAAGACTAATGATGTGATATTTATACAACATTGGCCAAGATGAATGGCAGCATCACCTCACTCACAGCAGAATTTTGAAGCAACATGATATGTACTACAAGAAACAATAATCAATCATTTTTTTTTTGTTTAAATGTGTCACTTGAGGAATGTTCATGCTTAAATTGTTATCACTCATAAACCATGATTTTTTTTCGAATTTGTGAAGCACACTAGGTGGGTTGACAATTATCTACAAAAGATTTAGCCAAACTTGACTAAAAGTCAAAGAAGGAAGTAAAACAATTAAGTGTACATGTATTTCCATCTCAAACCTCCATTCAAGAGAAGGAGGTCCTTCAATTTATTTTTTTATCCCCCTCTTGATTAAAGCTCAAGAAAATTTGATGACTTATTATAACCTATTCTATAAATGTGGTCATTTCAATTCTTATTTTTTAGATGTGATCACTTCAATTCTTTTTCCTTAATGTGGTGACTTGGACCCAATTTTTCCAAAAGAAAATCCTATTGACTTTTCCCACCTCACTCTTTACAAGTCATAAAATTCTAACAGTACAAGCTTGGTGGGGTTAGGGGGAAGTGGGTTGTTGTTCTTCAATTTGTGAGCCAAAGACTATAAAATTGAAAAGGACACACTTAGTTGGGGGGGGGGGAGGGGAAGTTGGTTTGTTAAGCTCTTCATGCTTGTGAACCCAACACCAAAAAAGAAAAAAAGCCACTTGGTAAGGACGGGAGAAGATGGGTTGTTGTTTGCTGAGCTTTTCATGCTTATGAACCCCCAAAAAAAAGAAAAGCTTCACTTGGTTGGGGTGAGGGGAGGTGGGTTGTTGTTTTATAATTGGTCAATCAAACATTAGAAAAGTGAAAAGAGCACACTTCATGGGGGGAGGGGAAGGTGGTTGGCTGAGCTTTTCATGCTTGTGAACCCAACACCAAAAGAAAAAAGAAAAAAACCCGTGGTTGAGGAAGGGAGAGGTGGGCCATTGTTCCTCAATTGACATGAATTTTATCTTTTTTTTGGGTGGGGAGAAACGGTTGCTTAACTTCAATTCAAATGAATCTTTATCATCTAGGGCCTTATAATTGTCTAAAATATGAAAATGAAAAAAAATATAATCACAAACTATGGGCACCAGAGCTTCAATTCTTTTTTAAGTTTTCTTGAGTTCACTTAAGTTCCCAAATATCTTCATTGCAGATGCATGAGATATAATTAACTTTGCTTTTAAAATTTTCAATATTTGGATGATATTCATTTATTTAAGGCATTAATTTATTTTATTTTATGACAAACGAGGGGTTTTTATTCTCACATTATAATGTGTCACAAATCTTCCCCTATTAAAGGGGAAGATTTGAACTAGAAAAATTAGTTGTGCAAAAATGTGCCACATCGTTGAGGTGGTTGTATAATTGAGTGTCATATTATCAATTAGGTTAGATTGTAGAATTTGGCCTAGCAGATCTGGCACTAGATACGCCTTGTCTTTGCCATAGGAAAAGTACATGGGATAAATGAATTGCATACCTTTCTTTACTAATCACTTTTCTGGGCGAGTTCCAGATTTTTTTCAGGACCACCAGTTGGTCGCCTGGATAAAACTATTTATACGGTAAAGCACCCAAAATTATGTGTAGGGCAAAGCCTGGGGAAGGGGGGCTAATGCATGTACACCAAATTGCTCACATTGTTCAATAGGGTCTAGGTAGTGGGTGAAATGTAGCTTTATGTATAATGTTTTCCCCATTATTGCTTAGAGCATCTCCGCATCCTGTAGTATCCATTGCATTACCCCATAGACATCTTCATATTAAATCTAACCAATAGGGTGGCATTAAAACCATTACTACCTTACAAAGTTGTCATTTATGAGAGAATAGTATTCAGCCCTTTCAAACAAATTCATTTGCTTTAGATTTTTTCAAGGTTTTTGATTGGCAAAAATTTAGAGCCATAAATGATATATTAATTTTGAAGTTATTGTTTTAGAGGTTTATGAGTGAAAGCAAGATGGTATTTATCACTAAACTAATATAAAGAGAAAATTTGCCGCATGCAATAGAGATGTTCTTAATTCAAGATCAATTTGGTCATTTACCTTGCACCTTAATCTTCTTTGTCATATTTCATATTTCAAGTTTCTATTAATCTATGGATAAAATTTTATTAACATATTTTCTTCAGATTTCATGTGATTGAAGATTGTCTTCGGTGAAAGGTTGAACTTATGCTTAGATATGGTTTTGTTATAATATATCCTAACATCATAACTCCAAACCAACTTCCTTCAAGACTTTGATTTGGGGGTCCATGCAACTTACCTACTTTGAACATGGAAGATCCCACGTCAGTAGACCCCGAATTAGAGGGAAGATGTTAAATCAGCTATGGGTCCTCATTGAAGGTCCTACCTGCTCTTTTTTTCCCTTTGTCTGGCTTTTCCCAGGCGTACCCTCAATGCTGCCCATACACACTTAGGGTCCTGTCAAGCATGTTTTGAGCTTGTAATGGACACTAGGTACAAGCCAAAAAACATGTGCAACATGGGTCCAAAGTGTGGATAACAAGGAAAAAAGAAGCAGACAGTACTCTTGTTGAAATTAGTCTTGGGATGGGTGACCCAGACAATACAGCACTTGACTTAACAAATACTTATAAAGTTAAGTAACATGGGAAGTACAGATAGAAATAGGGTCAAAGTTTTTCTTTGAGATTAATAGCTGTCTTTAAGGGACTTGTTTGTCTTTTGTGGGTTCTAAACATGAGGAGGAAGAACCAAAAGCCAGAAACTTAAGTTTTGTTACCATTTGTTACATAGGCTTTTGTATTGGATAAATTCTCCATTGCGGGTCCTCCAAATGGTTGGATAGTCGACTGTTTAAATTCAAGCTCATATTTATCCATCAAAAATCCATTCATATAATGTAGTTCTTCAATTAGATATCACCCTATGCCCTTCTGTAAGAGCTTTCATCCTACATGTGGGATCTATATTTATAAATCAAAGTTCATCAAATGGCCTTAGAAACAACCATTAAAATTCTTCTCATCCCTTGGAATCACATTTATCCCTAAAATATTTGGTCAATTCTGTTTTACACATCAAAGTTCATGGGCAAGTTTCCATTTCATTCATCCATGGGTGTAGTTATCAATTAGAATTCATTCCATCCATTGAACTCCGTCTAATGTGGTCACCGACCTTTCAAAATCTAGTCAATTTCTTCTGCTAGAGTTCACCCCATTTCTTTTCATGGGCATAATCTATGAATTTTCATCTCATCTAATGGGTTCACATTCAAAATTCATATGTTTGGTTGGGTTATTTGCACCCATTAGAGGTCATCACTTCCATTTCCAAATGTTAAACTTATAAAGATTGATTGGTTCAATAAGGTCACAATCATCAGTCAAACTTTAAATGGATTTCATACATGAAAGTTCATCTTGTGGGATCACTTCATCCATTGTTACTCAACCCATCCATCATGGAAATTCATCCATGACATCGCATTCATCCATCTGAATTATTTATAACCATCAAAGTTCATTGCATCAATGTCATGGTTTGAGAGATCTAAATGTGACAAGCAAACAACCTTCCTTACTACATAGATAGGTCATGTAAGTCGGTAAACAGGTGGTTACTAGGTAAGTACGTGCATGTAGGTGCCAGATGGTTATTAGATAGGTGAGGGCTAGTGAGTTGTTAGTAGCAAGGTAGTAGAAAAAAAACTGAACTAACCGCCATGGTTAGCTATGGAACTGGACCTTTTTCTCCCCCTTGGTTGGGTGCTTTGTTTTGTCGATGATTGGCTGGTTTTCATCAATTGAAACCCAATGGAAAACTGTTTCTTCTCCACCCATCATCCATCCCTCATGGTGCCCTGGCAAGTAAGGGTTCACTCTGGCACTCCTGCTGTCGCTTGCTTGTTGACCACCATTTCTGCAGGTGTTTTGTTGATGTGAGATGGTTCCACTATTCACCTCCACATACACTAAGCAAATCCAAAGAAATTCCCAAAGTACTTCAGAATTCCCTAGGAAAGTGTGCAATTGTAAAAGTGCAAGAGTATACTATTATGTAATCTGGCCGAGAAACTTTGTCCATCTAACAAATATTTCTCAATTACATGCCTAAGAGCATCTCCAGCAGTGCTCAATATGTGACCCTGCAAAAATATTTTCATATCCAAGTTTAGTTATTTTACTGTTTGGCAACCTCACCCATGAAACTGAAACTGCGACAGCAAATAGGTGGGGAACTACTAATAGCAAGTAACCTAGACCAATCATTATGATCGACCAATCAAAAACACTGAGCACTAGTCAGATCATATTTATTACATCTTGTCTGCAGGTGCGCACGTTGCTGTGCTTTTTACTAGCCACCACAAACTGTGAAATTTGCTGAGCCAAAGGGGCATGTTTTGACTTTTCTTCATCCAATTTTACTATGCAGATCACAAACTAAGCACGTACTCCTGGAGATGCTCTAAGGTAATACTTGTAACTCTTAACAGTTGTGAGCTCTACAATTTCAGAAGAGTTGGATCTGTTTTTTAGTAGATCTGAAATTATAATTCAATTTTTTCCATAAATTGTGGAAAGCCCCATAATATAGACTCTTTATTAGCTAACCCTATTTTAGGGTACTTACAACCTTCGTGGTCTCCGTACTTATTCATGCTTCCATTCATTTGTAGTGCGTGCACCCGCAAAAGTTCTTTCTTTTTCTTTTTTTCTAAGAAGGAGCCACATTCATTGGCTCATCACAAATGTTTCTGGAACACTGAGAACTCCCCAAGCACAGAAGCCCAGATATGCTTCCCTCCCCCAAAATGGAATCGTAGTCATGTTTCCCTTTGGGCCCCCTTTTACAAGTCATATACATGAAAGTTAAACTGTGGCCAAACAATATCAGATGAAATTGAGGTGCTATTTTCTTCCTTTGTGCCAAGAAAAGAAAAGGGGAAAAAAGAAAGAAAAAATGCACTGAGGTGTTATTGGGAACACCTTACAGAACACATTGAGAACTTGAAGAACTACTAATATCCCCACTATAAACAAGGGGTACTTATTAATGTGGAGTTACATAGAATTGTCTTTGGGGCTTCAAAAAAAAATTTGATAGCAAGTTTCTAAGGGTTATTATATCCTTTGTTTACAAATCGCTTAGTAAACTTGTGAAAAAGTGTTGTGGAATGGGTTTTTTCAAACTTGTGTGTTCTTTAAAAAAATCCATGGCATGTGTAAACATTGCCAAGTGGTAGTTTTCCATATCCTCCTTTGGAATGTTTATAGTTTGTTTCAATATTGTAAGACTTTCTTTGTCTATTTTCACATTCACCCATCGCTAGGTCACCTATTCATATGTTTTGTCAATTACTCTTTCCATTTTTTTCCCTGTGTTCTAATTTCCAACAAATGTTAAAGGGGGAGTAACTGAGTGTCATCTCTTTGACATTCCCAAGGTTTTGTTGTCAACTCACATGTTCTATCAAGTATGTTTGAAATTAATGTATATTGAATCATTGATTCCAATGTGTTTGGTGTGAAAATTGGTGAGAATTTTCTTCTTGCTATTGTAAAATAAAGGCTTGTTGTATAGATCAGGAAAATTAGTAGTATAGGGAAAAAATGCAATTTGATTTTACAAGTAGCAAGAACTATGTTAGACCCTAAAGATTGAAAGAATGAATAAAAATAAAAAATAATTTGAACTAGTGTAGGTAATGTGAAATGTAAAGGGTTGTTTCATATTGTTTTTGGTCCTAATTAGAACATGCCTTTTGGTGGTGAATAATCAATGTTCAAATTGGCACATATCTCTTGGTGGGTCTATGGGATTTAATTTAACATTATGTATGGTTTATATGTTATAGAGCTTGAATATATTTCATATTAAGGAAATATGAAATATGGCTTTAAATTGTGACTTAAACATTTCATTTGTGGATTTGTTTTGAAAAAAACCAACATAAATTATTTTGACCTTTTTTTTTGTTCAATTTTTTGCAAAAGTAGCATTTGTTGGCAACATTCAAAATAAAGTTCATCCATTTTTTTATCTATAAATATTGTTCATCCATGGACACATGAAAAAATATTCTTCCACAACAGCAAAGATTTTTTCTTATGTGTCAAAGAAAAATTTTCTAATGTTTTGTCCACATGGACAAAATATTTAAAAAAAGATTCGCCCTTGCTCATGCGTTCATGTTCATGCTCATAGGCTTGTGGACTAACATCCAGTTGTCCACCCCTCATAACCTTTCTCCCCCACACCCTAATTATGTGAATCTTTATTTGTATATGGTCCCAAATTAGTATTTAATGACAAAAATCCACTCATAAAAAAATGGTGGGGGATTAAGGTTGACCTTTCCTTTTGGAATATATATATATTGCAAATTTGTGCAAATTTACATGTGGAAAATGCATATCTCCAATTTTCCAACTTTTTTTTTTATTGACGAAGTGGCAAAAATTCAAGAAAAACAAAAAAACCTAAAACAAAATGCAACCAAATTTATTAATTTTTGGACATCTATCACCATTGTTTCAATCTCACAAAATTTATAAAAAAACCTTGTTTTTTACATGTGGATATTATTAGGTGTAAAATTAGCCTAACCTAACAACTTTAATTTGGGTCATTCCCCCCTACCCCTTGGAGGACATCCAAAGGGGTGTTGTAAAAGGAATTCAATTCCCTCTTTTGCATTTTCTCTTTATATATTTATATATATATATATATTTATTTATTTATTTTCTTACCTTGTGTGATTCAGACAATAGTCCTTCTCCTACTCATGGTACTAACTTTTTACCCTTACTGTATTAAACTTAGCCCTAATCCAATGAATCACAACTGACTAGGATTTGTACTTTTTTTTTTTTTTTATGGATATTATTACCCTTCCCCTACCTTGTCTAATTGAAACAACAGTTCCTCTTTTACTCACTCATTACTACAAATCATGACCTTTTAAAAGGTCCAACTTGACCAAAGTGTTTATTTTGACTAGAAGTGATGTCCATCTTCAATAGTGGGTTGGGGCGTGAAAAACATGTGTTACTTTTTATTAGTACATTTGACTAAAATGACTTTTTGACTAGGTGTCAATCGGTCATCTAATAAAAAAGGACAAACAAAAAAAAGGTTAATCAAAATGACCATGCCTTAATCAAATTGAACATACTGATTTGACATTAATTAAATAGGCCTAGGTTACCTACCTAACATAATTGTAGTCTATTAATAAAACTTAGGTAATTATTATTTACCTAATTTAATAGTTCAAGCTAAGTCACCAAGTTAAGCTTAATAAGGTATGTAATTGCCTAAAGACATATATAGTTTTAGGCTAGTTAAATAGGTCAAATATACCTACCCTATCAACCTACCTACCTTCCTACCTACTTACCTACCCATTCACCCTACCTTACTTAAAACATACACATTTACCTTACCTACATACCTACATTAACAACTAACCAACCTATCTACCTACCTACCCACATATACCTATTTACTTACCTATCCACTCACCATACCTTACTTAATTAAAACATACATATTTACCTTACATACCTACCTTAAGCAATTAGCTAGCCAACCTACCTACATACTTATCCACCTAAACCTATTTACTTACCCTAGGTCTATTACGTACCAACTTATACTTACCTACTTATACCTACCTCCCTAACAATTTATTGAACATTTAGAATTATATTTAGACTTACTAGCTAGCTATTAATTATTACTTAAACAACTAGGTAGGTCTATTAATTAGGTAACATGTATCACCTAACTACTAAATAATTTTCAACTACTATATTATTTAATATTCATGTGTTTCATTTGAATAAGACATGAAGAACAAAATGCACTTCAAAATTTGAATGTCATAAATTTTTTGAAATGGAACATGTTAATAACAAAGTTTCACAACTTTTATCACAACATAAAGGTGTGGTGAATTGGTTAAGGAATTGGTAACTACATGTGGTTTAAGAGGTCAATGGTTCAACTCTCATTCCTTACATGCCTAGGGGAATACGTGAAGATGGTGTTACAACCTTAGGCTATGGAATGTACGACTACCCACCATGACCTAGGTGGGTAACTAGCATCTACCTATAAACCTATTTTATGACCCACCTACTTACTATTAATTAAAAAATTGGATACACATTTAAAATTTTAAAAATTGATCCAAAAAAATTGTTGCCCAAAATTTTTGTTGGCTAATTTGACTAATAAATAATCCACCACTTGACTAGTCAAAATACCACTAGTCAAATTGGTCACGTCAAAAACAACTTGATCAAAATGACTAAGGTGGTTTTTTTTACTAGTGTCCAATAAGGGTACTCTTTTCCTCAAAATTTCCAATAAAAAAAGTTATGATTTGTAGTAGTGATTACATTAACCTCTTGCCTTTGCTATATCAAACCTAACCCTAATTCAATGAATCATAGCTTACTAGGATTTGCACTTCTTTTTCTTCTTTATATTTCGTTATAGGTATAAAAAAAATTCTTGCCTTGTTTGAATTTGATAGGAACTACCTTTCTTATCCCCACATTATTTTCTTCTTCACACTATAACTAACCCCAACCTTAAAACCAACAATTAATAACTAAGACCACACACATACAACCTGCAACAACTGGAAACAATATTTTTCAAAACAAAGTTTCACATCAAAATGAAAAGAGGATTACATGGGTTTGTTCGGTCCTTAGTGTTGATCTCCTCTCCATTAAGTTCCTACCTTGTTTGAGATAACATTATCTTGCCTAACATCAATGTTTCATCTCTATCCTACCTCTATTCACAGGCTTGTTAACAACACGAATCTTCCCCATTCTTTGAAACTAAACTTTCTCCTATTTTTCTTTACCCTTAATCCAAGGGGGTAAACCTCTACTTTCTTGTTAAGCTAATCCTTTCCTCTACCTCTTCATCCTCCTTTTCTACCAAGCCTTAGCTCAAGATCCATATAACTTTCCCACCTTTGCCTTTGAGTAAAGTGCCCACCAAAACCTTGAACAACCGCCAACACCACCATTGATGTTTTCACCTCCAAGTCCTCATGTTACTAAATTAGATGTGTTTGGTCAACCCATCCTCTCATTATGTAGCAACCTCCTCCTGTGTGTTTGCCTCTTCATGACATACCCAATTTCCAAAGCTTTCACATTGCTCATCACCACTCTTCACTCCCCTCCCACTACCTCACACCCCATTCATCCCTCAGAAGAATGAAGGTGGTCAACAAGTTGTAGGAAAAAAAAAACTATTGTTTTAACTTAACCTTAATATGTAACATCTTCCTAAAAGCCTCAACCACCATATCCACAACCCCTTACCTCGGAGGCTTACATGGGCCAAGCCAAGATATGATAACCTTGTCTTAACCTACCCAATGATCTTACCCTCCCCCCACCTTATCTTGTCCAAGTTACCCATCCCTAGCAATCCATCATGGATAAAATCCTCCTACTACATTACTTCATGAATCTTTGATTAAAAAACCCCAAAACTTCATTAACCGGCCTACCTAGACTTAATTTGAACTAGGTTAAACTATTAGTACCCAATAGATATGGATGGTAACCACTTTAGTTCCAATAAAAAATTGTAGGTAAAGAAGGGGGAGTTGGGGAAGAAAAAAACAAAGAGGATGAGTGTGGGGGAATATGAAGGGGGAGTGAATGGTAATAAATGAAGGAAAGCAAAATAAAGGACAAAAGGCTGGGGTGGGGGATAAAATAAACTATAGAGGAGGGGGCAAAAAATAAAAGAGGAAATGATCCTATGTATTATAATTATGTTTTTCCCAATAAAAGATTAGTTGTTTGACAAGATTTTTCTTTTTTCAAACACAAAATTTTATCAACATTCATTTGTTGAAACCATTGGATTCAACTCATATGTGCCTCAAATTTTTTTTAAATTAGGCATAGGATAGGTGACACACACATATATCATGAAGCTTCGTTGCATGGGTGGTATCTCATTAAATTTTATTTTTGTCGAGCCCGCAAAAGTTTGCCATAGTTTTGGGCAAAAATTGCCCCACTTTATATTGGTGGATTCAAGTTGCCTAATCTTATTCATATGTTCACTAAACAATTTGATTTTTTTATAACTTGTTATTCATGTTATGTTCTTCAAAACCAATGGTGCATTTTGTTGATTCTCAATGTTTGCTTGGATCTAGGAAAAAATAGAAATGGTACTCTTTTGATAGTGAAAATCACCTTCACAATGCTTAGGGTTTTGGGGGTGAAGGAAAATTCAAAGGTGTGTTGTGTAGCCTCAAATCACCAAAACTAACTTGAGATACACAACATTTGGGCTTATCCACACACACACACACACACACACACACAAATGTCTAGACATTCAACTGGTTCAAAAATCTTAAAAACAAAAACACAATTACTAATCTAGTTTATGTTAATCCAAATATGCCTTAATTTGGCACTTAATGAAAAACTCTTCAGATTTCATGACCTCCAAGTCATTATAAAACTTCTCCTCCCTTCCTAACTTGGTAGGAACCTATTACCACTTTGTTGATTGCTAAAAAGAAACGTAAGGAGTTGAAACTTGAAACATCCACTACAAGGGGAGGGAAAAGTTGGAAACATAGAGAACATTCTATAATACCTTGGCAGCTTAGACACTAATTTATATTATTTGTACAAATGTTGAAATTGTTAAAAAACTGATTTTTTCAAAGGACAAAATTTTGTGAAAAAAGAAAAAATTCTTTGAAATATTCAGGAGTATCTAAATTTCAACATGGAATGTTCAAAATCAATCAACCATGTGACAAACATGTGTTGAAGCTGCCCCCATACTACAATGTGGATTTGCAAATTCACTACCAAACCAAATCCAATCTTATTGTTGCATGTCAGGGTGATGGCTGCAGGTGTTACCCGATAATTTGATACCATGAACCTTCCAAATGCAAAATTCCATAAAGTGGAAAATATCTTTGCTTCCCAAGAAAATTGGAAATTTTGTACCCAAATTCTGCTTTACTATCAACGCGGAGGTCCCAATCCTAAAGGTTGCCCTTCTGTTGGTGCCAAAGGCCATGTGAATCGACCTTTTGCCCTTCAAATTTGGTTTGTTATCACATTCTTGCATTTCCTTTTTGCCTTTTACCAAGCAACAACACTCTTGGATATTATATTGCTCAATTCATTTCTTCACCCTCACCTCTAATAGGGTTTAGGGTTTAAACCCTAAACCTTTTGGAAACCCAGGTGATATGTATTGCTTGACCTACCTAAAGGACTTGGAGAAAAACTATTCTTAATTAAGAGCAATTCCACCCCATGGCAGTAAATGGCCTCTTTATTAAATCTTGCAACAGGATAGTGCCTGCTTCTCTTTGGTAAAAATGGCCTAAAATGTGATGGTCATTTTAACATTTTAAAACAAAAGTCTTAGCGATGAATTTGGTTAATGACAGTTATTGGTCTAGATGTAAAGGTGTAAACATTCTTTCATTATTTTATGATGTTTACAATTGGGAACATTGAGCTTTAAGCACTTGTAAGTTTATTTAATATTTATTTATTCATTAATAATTTATGGTTGTCAGGAGTGGAGATGCTTCAATGGTTGAATCACACAACAAACAATGGCACAAAAATACAAAAGGTGATTGGTGGAGATGATCGGGGTTGCCTTGTGACTGCCACACTGGTGTAGAGTGTGTGAGATGCTTGCGTAATTGGAGCTGAGGTGAAGAAAACCCAATTTCCAGGCAACACTCCCCCCCCCCCCAAAACCCACAAACCAGGGCTTTTTGTTTTTTTTGGGGATCTTCACTTCACCTTTGCCACGAGCTACCCTAAAATTTTGTGAATAAGGCATTTAAAAAAAAAATCTTATTTGATGCTGATAATACTTGTTTCTATGTGACCACCAGAGTTCTTTAAAGGAATTTTTGCTTGTAGCCAAAGTGGCATCATGCATAGGAAGATGTAAAGAAACTGATGATCATCTCTAGTAAGATTTACCCAAAGAGGGCTATAAACCCAGAAATTAAAAATAAGTGAAATTTGGTCTCTATGAAGAAAATGGACCTCTTTCACTGGGGGTACTTATTATTCTGTTTCATACCAATTAGTTGGGGGGTGCCTCACAAGTCCAACTTTTGTTTTTTTGCAATTAGCCAATTTGATTGGCCCATCCCAAAAAAAGTTGAAACTATGGAGGCTCCCGAAATAGAAGATTCTATGGAAAGATGGCGTGCCTCCCCCTTTAGCCCACCCATATTGGTGAGAAGGGGCAGACTTTGGGCAAAACATATATGGGATTAAATTGAGGTGCTATTGGGAACACCCTTGGGGAACATATTGGGAACTTGAAGGGAACATATTGTGAGCAAAGGAAAATGAAAAAAAATCCTCCCCTCCCCAAAACTTAAAAGAAAAAAATCAAGGCACTTTGAGTGCATGCTGAGCCTTCCCAGGGACTGCATGAAATTTCTATTTCCAAAACTGTTCATCACCATTTTTGGCCTGGGCTAATACCTCCATTATAAACTGGGGGTACTTATTTCATGCTTCTATTAATTGGTAAGGGATGTGCCCAAAATATGTATTTTTTCTTTTTTTCAGGAGAGGTCATGTGATTGGCCCATCACCACTATTTCTGGAACATGGGGCACCCCCTAATATATAAGCATGATTTGTCATGCTTCCCTTTGGCCCTCCTTTCCAACTCAAAGACATTGAAGTTGTGACCAAACAATATGGGATAAGAAAAGAGGTGCTATTAGGAATGTCTTCGCAAATACATTGGGAACTTGGGGAACTTGTGAGGAACTTGATGGGAACAGAAAAATAAAAATAAAAATCCTCCCCCTCCCTCTCCCCCAAAAACCGAAAGATAAAAGCTAAGCTCCCCTGAGCATTCTCATTGGGCTGCATGAAATTTTTATTCCCAAAACGGTTTGTCACCATTTTCAACCTCAACTAATACCCTCATCACAAACTGGGGGTACTTATTGGGAACTCAAAGGGAACATGTTGGGAACAAAGGAAAAATGAAAAAAAATCCCAAAGGGTTCATAAGGGTACTTTTTATTCCATTTAACCCTCGCTTGATTTGGGGGTTAAAATGACTAAAAGATATTGCATAAATAACCCTTGTGCTATCCACACAAAGGGGATAGATAAAATGGCACGACGGGGTTAATTTAACCCCAGGTTTGAACTGTTCAGATTCAGGGTTTTTTCATTAGACCTAAAATGTTTGGGCAGCTTGGGGAAATTTAGGAATTTTATTCCATGCTGCCTCAAAAAATTGGGCACTCTGGATAATTCCTGAGAAATGTTTTTCAGGATGCTTGAAAACATTTCAGCAGTTTGGGCATTTTTATTCTGCTCATTAATTTTGGGCACATTATATACTTTGGAAAATTTTCAAAATTTTGAGAACTTGAAAAATCCTAATGCGCAAAAAGATTTGGGAGAATTTTTCCCAGGATGCTGGAAAAATTTCAGGCAGTTTTGGATTTTTAGGATGCCCATAAATAAAGGATAAAAAAAATCATTGCTACCCAAAAAATCTGGGAACTCTGAAAAATAATGATGGTTGAATTTTTTTGGGAACTTTTATTCTGCCAGATAATTTCGGGCACTGTATAAAGGTAGAAGAAAATTGTCATTTATGCCCAAACATTTTTGGGCACTCTGGAAAAATCCAGATTTTTTTTGCACTGCCCGAAAAAAATCGGGCAGATTATAGAGGTAGAGAAATTTTTTGTTGCTGCTCATCATTTTGGGTGCATTCTCACATGAAAGAGTGTATGTTGGGAAGAACAACATTAGAAGCTGCTGTGAAGCCTCAGGGGGCATTTTAACTTTTAACCCTTTGAAATCAAGGGGTCAAATTAACCTTGTTATGCCTCCCTAACTTGATCCCATATCTACAAAAGAATGAAGATATTTATTCCTCAAGTTAAGATATCTTAACACATTTAAGGTACATTCACACTTGGTGTTAGGCACTCTAGTGTTGAGTCCCATAACAACATCCTAGTCATTTCGAACTTACAAACCCTACTTATCATGAACATTTTATGTGAAGCTAACATTCATTTAACATTAAACTATTGCCCATTTAACATTGGGTGCCACCTAGAATGTTACCTAGATTTTCACTTAACACTGACTTAACATTCGGTGTGAATGCACCTTTATCCTCTCTTGATCTCAATGTGATGTCATTTGTGAAATCAATTTTTATCTCTTTTGTGTGAATTGGATAACGTTGGGATTAGTTTATCCCTTTACCCACCTTGGTGTGAATTCAACATCAAGGAAGAAAACTTATAAAATGGTCCATTTTCTTAGTAGAATCCATTACCCATTAGCTTGGGTGAACTTGCACCCCACATTGGTACCATGGTAAAAACCAATGTTGGTGAATATCAGTTTTTTAAAGATACACGTTGGATCCAACTTTTATAAATAATTTCAAAAAGGATTCAATTATTTATAAAAATAATAATTTTCTTCAGACATCATATATATATATATAAGGTGGTTTTCTATTTCTTTGTTCTCTTAATTATGAGAATATTCAGTTATCCCTATCCCTAGGGGGTTTTCACAAACAGGTTATGACAATCAAAAAAAAATCATAATGATTATTTTGATGAAATTGAAAAGGTGCCAAAAAAATTTAATATTATTTTCATAATTCAACAATTTCATCTCTTTCAAAACCATTTTCAAATTGCTCTAGTTCATCTTCTAGATTTTTGTTCGTTTCAATAAATTATATTAAGTTACATGGAGATTTACAACCTACATTAAGATCATTAACCCGATTTTTTCTAACAAATATTAATTTCTCTAAATTTTTTGTTTGTAAATGACATTTCCTAATATTTGTAAGTATTCAAACCAAGGAAAAAAATCTTTTTGTTTCAATATGTGATTCAACAATGCTTAAGATCTAGTGGGCAAGGAAACCAATAATAAGAAACATTGTTTCATGTTTTTCCCACCATTGAAAAGCACATTTGTTGTCTTTACCATCAATTTGATATTGTTTCAAAATCAAAAGTTTTCTATGGACGAGTTTTAAATTGTAGGTTCACTTGTACTTGTAGTTTGCTCAAAGATATCCAAACTATAATCTTGATCAAAGATATTTTAATTAGTAACATTCCTTTTAGGTTCTACCAAGGGATGCAAATGTTCATGGCATTTAACCAACATAAGACACAAATAATTCCTATCATATTCCTAAACAATAGCACCTTGGTCCTTTCCAACAAACGAAAACACTATATAAAGGCTTTTAAACCTAGAGTTTAACATTGAGTATAACATGTGAATTTTTTTCAATATATATTTTTTAAATGAGAGAAAAAATCCAATATTCCATAAAATTTCCTTCTAATGTTAGAAGTTAGCAAAGCGAACTCATCAATAACATTTGAATCATCCTCCATCAAACTATGAAAATAGGGCACAACTTCATTTTTCTCTTTAAGTTTTAATTCATGAAAATTGTAGAATGAAATGCATCATTAATTAGCCAATGTTCATATGACTAGTTCAAAACACGAATAGTGACAATGGGAAAAGGAAATCCACATTAATTTGAGAATGTGCCAAGTTAGAATGTATGGCATTTGAGCAATAAACCTCACAGTAATTTGTTTATAGTAACAAAACACAATAATTGCCCAAAATTGTAATGCCTTTTGAAACATGATTATTTTGCTAGCAAATTTGGAAAAAGAAAAAATAGATAAATTTAGTGTTTAATCTTACATAATCAAAAACATAAGTTTTGAGGTTGAAAATATGTTTAAAATAAACAAAATTCACTACCTTGTTTTCATTAGGGTATTTAGTTTCTTTGGGCAAATTAATCCAGCCTTAACACAAACTAGTTCACTTTTTACTTTCCCTTCCCATATTTTGTTGGCCATGTGATGCATTTCACAAATATGTTTGTGTAAATTTAATAGAACCATATTTCATTTCACACACCTTTTCATCTATTGTGCCGTATTGACATGATTTGGAAAAAACATGACCAAAACAAGTTCCTTATAAAACTTTCTTCCAAACCAAAAACTTCACAATTCATAATTGATTTCAATGCACTAGTTGTTGTGTTGAGGTTAAACCTTTCATCCTTGACATAAGCAATGATTTTTTCCTTAGGCCATATTCATTCAGCAAATTTATCATACTTCAAACTAAGGCTTGCCTTATAGTTTATGTAGCTTCAAACAAGTTGATAATAACACGCTTTGGTTGCCAATTTCTTCCCAAAAAGTTTATGACTAAGTTTGACACATCATATGCCCCTTTGGACATCTAGAAATCAAAGTTAATAGTTGTAGAATGGCATTCTGCCAGAGTTGGAAGAACCTAAAATTGTTTAGTTTTCTCCATCAACCTTGGTAGTATTTCTTACAAAAAATGCCTTCTAGAAAGGAAATTAATTATCGAACACTAATGAAAAATTAGACAATTAAGCCAAACACTTTCCATAAACTATATTGGCAAATTTGTTTTTAGAATCAAAAGACCCATGCCTTCAAGGAATTCTTTTTGGAACATTTCATCCTTTTTCAAGGTATTTTTCACAACAATTTTTTTGAAATAGATCCCCCATACACATTTTGTTTATTTTTTGTTGGTCACTTTTTCTTTTTTCCTTGCATTAATTTGTTCATTTCCTCTTCAAATCTTTTTGACACAATGGCATGGTGTGCATCAACATGTTTTTTCAAAGATGTTATTTGATTTGTTTTATAATATGAAATCAACTTCTTTCTTGTTTATGTTCTTAGATTTGATGCATTTATTGGACCAATATAACACAAAATGAAATGCATAATTTGTGCATGCTCAATATCAACATCTCACTTATCATTTACATAGAAAAAATATTAACAAAAAAAGGTTTTGTTATGAGGTTCCCAAAATTTTCTTTGAACATGTAGTTTTAAAAGATTTTTTTCATGTTCTCTTCCCCATTTTCTACATTTGAACTTGTTTTTAGTTTGTACATTAAGATTATCTGCAAATCTTTCTTCCATTTCTTCCATTTCTTCCATAATTACATCATTCATGAAAACTTAACAAGTTTCATTACCACTAATTCTATTTTCATTTTCATAGGATTGATCCAATTGCAATTTTCACAAGAATATTACCAAGAAATGGAAAAAAATGAATAACTCAATTTCAATAACAAAATATTAAAGATCCAAGAATATGCAATTTGTAGTAACAAAAAAAATTCAAAAAAGGTAGAAACAATAATATAGAAAAGGGAAAAAACAATTATAAAAATTTCAAAATTACAGATTGGGTTTTAAGGATTAGGGTCTAGAAAATCACAATTAAAAAATGACATTAATTTTATTTCAATTCATGATGTGAAAAAAAAACATTAAAAAAATTTAAATGTGATTTATGTATGTTTTATGTTAAGAAAAACTATTTTTCAAATGTTTTGGAGGGGGGTAGATGCACAATTGAGTGGTTCACTTTTGTGAAAAAATGATGTTTTTTTCCTAAATACCTTTTATTCAAATGCATACAATGATTAATATATCCTTAGATTTACTAATTGGAACTTATATTTAAATTAACAAATTCATAGAACTACGTGATTATTTATTGATTAAAAAAACTCATCTATTAATAACAATCAACTTTTGAAGTTGAAAAATATGGACTAATTATTTGATTGGAACATCACAAAATGAAAAAAATTATATTAATTCACATTCTAAATTTATTATTAAGATTCAATATATGATGTAATGTAAGATGATAAATTCATATGAGGAATCTTTTTTTTGAAAACCTTAATTGTTTAATAGTTAGGGATTTTTAAATGGTTAAATTTGACCATATTTTCATAAGTCCATATGAATTGCATTTTTATTTTTATTTTCATTTTTTTGGTCCCAAAAACATATTTTTTGAAAGCTTTACATGGGTCATTATTCATATGGTTTTTGTGGGTTTTCCTTTTAAGGCTTCCAAATTGAAAAATGACGTTAGATACATTAAATACAAGGTTTCACATGGATTTGGGAAGGTTTGTATGTGATTGAACATGTATTATTCAAAGATTATAATAGTAACATTTTTAAAGTAATAATCATGTCCATTTGAATCATTTAAAAAAATCTTGTATAGACTTATAGAAAGTGTAATTTTTGTTGATATTAAACCACTTGATCATGCATTCAACCAAGGAAAAGTCTTGCGCACACACACACACACACACAAGTAATTATATTAGTTTACAAACACAAACACATGTAAATACATGAAATTTACAAACATGTAAATAAAAATGGAATAAGATACTTATTTGTTGTAGGCATAATGTTGATTAGTAAGCAACAACAACAACACAAATTGATTGTAATAAAATATTGCTGGTTATTAGAGTAGGATGTAACAAGGTCAACATGAAGTAGTTGGACACAACAATGCATAATGCAAATGGGGGCAACGATGCAAGTGTGGGTAGTACAATAATGTAGGTGTAAGTAAGGGTGAGATGCAAGAGGGCACAATGCAAACAAGGTGACAGGATGCGGGTGAAGTGGTAGTAAGCAAACATGGGGGTGAGATGCCAATGAAGACAAGATGCAAATGAGGTGTTTACAATAACGGATCACAAAGTAATACCTATATGAATTAGTAATGCAAAACAAAATATGACAAAGAAAAAAACAAAGGAAATGCACAAGGAAGAATGAAATAGATGGGAAAGGAAGAAAAAAGGAAAAGAAGGAGAAGAGGGGAAGAACAAAGATGTAAAAGAGTAAGAAAAAACCAGCATTAACTTCACCAAAAGATAAAATAAGAGCAAACTTTCCTTAAAAGAAAGAAATGAAATGAATTTAACCAAAATGGGATGGAGAATGGAGGAGCGTTAATGGAGTAGTTAGGATCATTGATGGAGTAGTCATGAACATTAATGGAGCATTGAAGAACATGAGTGGAACATTTAGGAGCACATCAATGAAGCTTTTAGGAATGTTGATATACATCATAAATCATTGTCATTTGGTCATTCACTGATTGTAGTGGTGTTGGAGACCTACATTTTGGAAGTTGTTTAGGGGTGCGAGATAAGGGGGTTCAATTTTAATTTCCTTTCAATTGGTTTGCCCTTGTGTGGTGGGCTTCTTTGGGTTTTCCTCTTTTTTCAAATTGTGCCATGTGGGTGTTGGTTTATTTAATGGAGGCTCCTACTTTTATAGGAGATGTGTCCCTTAGCTCTTTTCCCCGGTTCATGCCCCTAAGATTGGCCCCTCAGCCTATTGCCCATGGGCAAGCCCATCTTTGGATGGCATTACTAGGAACATCACACCTTGACTTTCCTAGACCCATCGAACTTTGAAAAATCATAGGAAACATTTAAATCAATATTTTCATAAATATTTTATTAATACATTCAGTAGGTTTTGTAGATTTTTGAAATTTCAGTAATATAAAAAATATTGTGTATTTTGATGTTCCTAATCATTGCATTTTGAAAACGTAATGTTGGTTTTTTCTTTGAACTTTTTGCTCATGAACACAAATTTAAAACATGATTTGAGATTTTTTCTTGGGAATTTTTTTCTTAATGTAACTTGGAAGTCATTCTATTTTTTGATTTTTATGAAATAATTAATTGAATAAGTATAATTTAGTTATGAATTTCCAAAGTTAAAGCTATCAATTTCTAAAGGGACCATTTTAATTGGAATACAATTTTTTAACAATTTCTAATTTTTTAATTCCAAAATAAACTTCAAGGCCATATATTAGTGCATGCAATTGATAAACATGATTTTTTTTAAAAAAATTGTGAAAAGATTTAAAATAAAAGGCCTAGGAAAATGAATTGGTCGTTTTTGGTTCCTTAACCATTCCTTGGGGTGGTTTTTAGTGGTACCACCCAAGGATGGGTTCACGCCCTTCCACAAGGGCTTCATTATGTGGTTTTGGCCCTTCTTTCTTTTCTTCGTGTCATTACAACTTTTGTTTTGATCCCAACTTATCTAATAAGGTGTTTCGAGCTTATGGGTTGACCATATTTTTAGTGCATGTCAAGAGTATGAATCAAGCCCCCCCCCCCTCGACATGGTATTCGTGTTTCGATTGTGGGGCCTTATTTACGTGTTTTAATTTGCCATGCCATCAAAGGTGTGTCAGCCTTTTCATGCTTACTCTTCAGGGATGATGATGGTACCCCATCCCTTTAAGCCCCATCCCTTTAAACCCCATGCCACCCTCCAGTAGTTTGGGCATGGATAACAAATTTAGATCCCCTTGGAGCTTTTTTGTTAGGGTTCCCTAGGCTTTGATTATATTCTTGCATCCCAATTGGGATGCTTTAAAATGAAAAGTGTAGCTAGTATTCAAAACTTCCTTTGGAATGCATAGTGTGAGACATTAACAATGTTGATGCTTGGCATTTTTTTTTACTTTTCCTTTAGTGGTGCCCTTTCTTCCTTGTTTGAGGGGGGGAAAGTTGGGCTTAGGGAAACTAAGATTCAGTTATGGAAGTTTTATGTTGGCGATTAGAAGGAGTTTGTTACATGCATAGGTCGTAACGACTATTTTACTTTCAATCCTTGCCTGTTCAGATGTTGCCTTTCCCTTGGAGCTTTCATCCCTCTCTTCCCCCCTAGGGCCCATTGTTTTCATTGAAATTTAGTTTCAGAGTGAGCATGGGATAATGCCTATGTTATGAGGGCCCTTGCCCCTCTTGCACTAACTTTAACCTCTTTAGAAACCATTTTTGCTTTGCAAGCTTTTCATCCTTTAGATTCGTCCTTGCCATGTTCAGATTCTTTGATGGAATTTTAGCCAAAAATAGACGATTTTTTTTATTCAACATGTTCAAGTCAACATTGATCCATTCAACTCACCTTTTAGCTAGAGGGCGTTCATGCATGGTATTTGAACATTTTCAAGATTTATTTGACCTAGAAGATTCAGCTAGTGATTTCTTTAGGCTAATCCTTGGTGTATTTTTATGTTTCTATAGGGTGTACCCCTCAGAGTATAGCCAGGGCCTTTGGTGTTGCCGGGTTGTTAATTTTGGGCAAGCCTTTTGGTGGCATGTGGCCAATAATAGTAGGTGAAGTTCTTTATCAATTGGTGAGTAGGACCTTTTGCCTCTAGTTTCATGATGCATTTGCTACTCACTTATCCCCTCACTAGTTTGGCATCATAGCTGTAAAAGGTTGTGAAACAATGGTGCATATTATATGGCCAACTTTATATGTTCACCTTAATAGGGTGGTGTTGCAGGTAGATATTGCAAATGCCTTCAACATTATTTCTCGTAGTGTTATATTCTAGGAGTTGCATGCACTAGTGGGTAATTGTCTCAGCCCATACCTTTTGTTCATTCCTTTTATGTTCCCAAATATTTTATTTTATTTTCACCACTCCCCTTAGGGCGATCTGTTAGTTATTTCGTCCTCCATCAGGGGGATTTTTTGGTAATCAACAAAAGGATCCTTTGGGTGGTCATATTTTTGCCCTAGTTCATTTATGTGCATTTCATAATTCAACTACCCTTTTCCCATCTTGTTTATTTCCTTCCATTCCAAATGACTCCGACATCATTATGCCTGCTTCATTTGTTTTTTAGGCTTTTCATCATTTTTTTTCCTAGTTAAATTTGGTAATGACGCACTCCCAACTCCTCAAAAGGTTCAAATGTGAGCCCAAGTAGAAAGCAGCGAAAGAAGGAGGAGTCGGAGCACACTCCCTAGCTCACAACACTTTGAGGGGTAAAGGGGCGTGTTGGAGCTCCGGGATGGGACTAGGAAAAGTTGATAAGCTTCACTCACTCACACGAGCTTACACACAACCCACACAAAGTGGTTAGTGCATAGTTGGAGCACCCTTGGTGTTAGGACGAACCACGAGTAACACGGATACACAAGACTCACCACGGCCCGGACTTGGGGGAAGCCACCACCTTCCCCCTTATAGTATACTCTGCAACTCTCCACGGAGGCTACATCCAAATGGCTATTTTTCCCGGGACTCCCCGAGTGGGAGTCTCGAAATCGCGCCAAATGGGACTCCCGCGACTTTGGAGCCCCATAACTTTGCGAGAAGACCTCCGATTGAGGTGCGGTCTAAAGCAAAGTTGTAGCTCTCGTCGAGAGCTTTCCAAAGATATGTGGCATGCCTCTTGCAGCTAAGTAAATCGGGTAGATTCCCGACTTTTTGTGGTCGGGAGTCAAACTGACAGTTCGACTCCCAGCCCTTCTTTTGGCCATAACTTACATTTCATATGTCTAAATGAGCAATGCGAGCCCACTTTAGACATCTACGTTCCAAGAGCTTTCCAATGATATAAATAACGCCACAAGCCATTGAGTTTTGACCCCTGTAATCACTTTCTGAAGTTTCGGGAGTCCACTAGACTCCATCTCCCAAAGTGGGAGTTGCCTTGGGAGTGTGAGTGTTCACGCCCTCACACTCCCTCACACTTTCTTACACTCCCGAGAGTATGTGATGTGACTCCCCGGCTTCCTCTTGGCCCGCACCCTTGCAATGCCTTTGCTTTGACTCCCGGGCTTCCTCTTGGCGCGCAACCTTGCAACCCTTTAGCCTTGGTCACGAGCCCAAAGCTAGGGTTGCGACAGGTAGGCCTTGCAGTTCAGCCCTATAAGTGGGCTATTTGGTCGCTTTCAGGATTACATTTAAGGTTCTCACTTCCATCAAGTTTATGTACCCCTATTGGGGGCATAAGGGTTTTGGGTGTTCCTTTGGGGTCCCTTTCCTTCATGTCTTTTGTTTTCCAAAATGTTTTGGACAATGATGTTCAACACATAGATGCCCTTTTTAAGTGGGGGTTGTGCATGTTGCATTTGGGATTTTCATTCATTTTTCCATGCAGAGGTTTTATTACCTTTTTCATTTTTTCCCTGAATTGCCAAATTTTCAATGCATGTTAACTTCCTTTGATTCGACTTTCATTTGCATATTTGAGAATTTTTAAGGCTAGATTTTTTGGAGTGTTTGGAGGCTCCCTTAGTTCATTAACAAGCTTCTCTTCCCATTTCCAAAAGTGGGATAGGTTTTGTCTTTACAGAAGTTATCGCCCCATCAATGTACTTGGGGAGTTAATAATTTGTCCCCTTAATCATCATATCCAAATTTTTGTAGGATGGATACCCATTTTTATTCAGGGCTATAGGGACTAGTAGTTTCACTCCATTTCCATTCCAGGCTCACCTTAGGTGGGCTTGTGACCTTTTACCTCTAGTTGTTCAAGTTTCCATCCCACAATTTGAACAATTATTAAAAAGAGGAATGGATCATCTTTAGGAGAACATGTTAGAAAGTGTGCACGGACATTCATTTTCCAACATCATTTTAAAGTTGTTTTTTAATTGTCATTGCACTTGGTTGAGATGTTGTGGAAGCCCAAGTTCAATTGCTTGGCTTTTTGTTCACCTAATTATTCTATCTTTTAGGATGGCCTTTGACATTTTCTCCTCAGAATTACGCACTAGATTGGGCTTCCCCCCCCATGGCTCGTGGTTTTTTTCAATGCATATGTAGCTAGGCCATAGACTCGATAGGGATACATTTATTTCGTTGTGTTCATGGGAGATAACGCATAACCACACATGATGTTTTGAAATTTTTTCACTTCCATTGTTAGGGATGTTGGGTTCCATGTTTTGCACGAGCAAACACATATTTTCCCAATGCCATCTTTCTAATCATCATGGCAATGAATGGAATTATGTTTACAACATATTGTACTCACATTTTGGTAGACGTAATCATTGCTGACCTCACTCATGTGGATCTTATTTCGTGAATTGCTTTTTACCAAAGAGTGGTTATGACGATCTTAACTCAGGCAAAGATTGTGTCATATTGCAACTAACACCTTGAAGATGATTTCATCTCTCTAACATATAAATATTTGGATGTTTATACCAACATGCAGATGACTTCCTTTATCGATGTGCCAACATGGCATGGCTAGCAAAAGGGTTCTAGAAGTCCTCCTCTTTCAATTATATAGTCATTTTATAGGTAGAAGGTGTTAGTGGTTTTTAAAAAATTTAAGTCGCCATTATCTTGCATCGGGTAATTGTGGTAGTAGGAGAGGCTTCTTCTACATCACAAATTTATAGGCTTCATGGATTCGTTTCAAATCTGTGCGAAATTTATTATTTCATGGGTTCGTATTATTTAAACACAAAAGTTGTGTGCACGATTTTTGTGTATAAACAACATGAATAGACATACAACATCCATGTCTAAACAATACAAACATGCATATGACATTCATGTCTAAATAATGCACATGACATTAATGTTCAAACAATACAAGTAGATGAATGACATTCATATCTATTCCATACAAACCTATGGAAAGTAAATTTTGCATAATTATTATTGCCAAATTGTGACCCATGAAGTTTGTGATGTAGGTTTCATATCCTTTCAAGTTTTTGGCTCATCTTTTCAGACAACTTGTTTTGTGCTATTAGTGATAGGTTTAGGTCTTAAGTTTTGTGTTTTATCTTTTTAAGGCTCCCCATTGTGCATTTTGCATTTTCGGGTGTGGTTTTTTGTTTGTACTTTGGTCCTTTCTTTTTTCTTCTCTTGTGCCCTTGTCAAGTGTGTCTCTTTTATTTATTTATTCATTTATTTATATATAAACCAGAGCAAATTTCACCAAAAAGATAAAAATATCAACACAATGTCAAATTTTACAAATGAACGATGTAAAAGAGTGGGCTTGTGGGCCCTTTTTATCTTCAAGAAAAAGAAAAGGAGTACCGTTGCATGTAGAAATGGTGTCGCTTGGATGCTGTTGCTACCTACTAACTAGTTACCTTAGACCCCTAGTTCAAGCCTAGAACTAAAGTTTGAAAACCTGACCTACCTACACCTCTTCACCCATCTCGAGTATCTCCATATTTTATGGTATTACAAAGGGTCTGGATATCATAGTTCCTTCTCACACGATAGATTCCCAGGGGGTCAACATATCAATCTCAATATGAGGAAATCCTGATGCCCACAAGTGATGAACATATGATACCCGGATGATACCCAAATGAATTTTTGATACTTGCGCCCAACACTGGTAAAAACCTCAAAAGTCATTTAGGAACAATGTAAATAGAATTTAAGCTTTTTAGTTTTTTTTATCATGGTACCAAGTGTTGGTACTGGTTCACCCACGGCATTTAACCCTACACCCAAGATCTAAATAGCTTCCAAAACACCCACCCCCCCCCCCCCCCCCACCCCCCACCCCACAAAAAACAAAAAA
>Ga0116229_10000235_pt1 | contig 65220 bp, 63 predicted proteins | sample S1TSphgellanicum_3_FD_87313 | JGI IMG/M metagenome (GOLD analysis project Ga0116229, IMG submission 87313) | Host-associated microbial communities from peat moss isolated from Minnesota, USA - S1T2_Fc - Sphagnum magellanicum MG | ecosystem: Host-associated > Plants > Peat moss > Unclassified...
AAACTGGCAGTTCGACTCTCGGCCCTTCTTTTGGCCATAACTTATGTTTCAGATGTTCAAATGAGTCAAACGAGCCCATTTTAGACATCTAAGCTCCAAGAGCTTTCTAATGATATAAAGAACGCCACGAGCCATTGAGTTTTGACCCCTGCAATCACTCTTTGAAGTTTTGGGAGTCCATCGGGAGTCCATCTCCCCAAGTGGGAATTGCCTTGGGAGTGTGAGGGCTCACTCCCTCACACTTTCTAACACTCCCGGGATTCTTCTTGCCTTGACTCCCAGGCTTCCTCTTGGCTTAATTCCCGAGCTTCCTCTTGGCTTAATTCCCGAGCTTCCTCTTGGCTCGCACCCTTGCAATTCCCTTTGCCTTGGTCGCGAGCCCAAAGCTAGGGTTGCGCCAAAATGACATTGAAAATAACCTTGATGGTGCAAGAACCAATGGTAACATCTAATGGCTTGGTTTCATGGGTGATTGGTCTTTATGAAAGGCTTTGACCATCAATGACCTCAACTAACACTAATGTGTTTTTTTCCATTAAAACCAACTTGAATTGTCACACTAGCTCCTTATCCATAAAACATGTTGATGCACAAGACTCAAAAAATGCTTGGGCCTCCATCGTCACAAGCTTACTACATTTGACAATGATTAGTACCAAAAAAACATGGTGTTGGGTCTAAAGATAGGTTGGGACCATTTTCATTACATGATGCACCAAGGTCCATCCTCGTAATCCTTACTAAGATTGGACATGCTCGTTTTCTGATTCCTCTAATTGTGGATTGGTAATAGAAATGGCATGTGTTACATGTGGTCCATATTTCTTTGGACACTTGTGAACAACATGACTTGGTTATCCACAATACAAACAAAAATTATTTGTACGTCGACATTGTTTCTTTTCCTCCATGAAGGGCTTGAATCTTGTCTTATTAATTTGCATAAGGTCGTCCTGTGGTGAGGTTGTCGAAGGTTGAGCTGGCATTGCAGGTGGAAAACTCTTTTGTGTTATTAATAGTGCAAAAAAAATTTGTGTCGTCGATGTGGGTTCATGACGCTTCTTTTATTAATGTTCGGAGAACCTATTATCACACCGAACAACTTATGCAATGGCCTGACTTAATGTTGAAAGTTCTGGCAAGGTGAGTAGTAAATCCTTCACATCATTTTGTAACCCAAACTGGAACTAACTTATGAATGCCACTCACCCCATGAAATATTGCAAGCTAGTTGTTTGAATTTCAATGCATATATCGTAGTTAAACATGATTTTTGATGAAAAGATCATATTTTGATGTTAAACGTGTGTTCTTTGTCCAAATCTCCAAAGGTGGCATTGAACTTTTCAAAAAACGCTTCAAAGTCATTGAATAAAGATGATTAATGTTCCAACAAAGGTGCAAACCAAATAAAGGTCATGCTTAATAATAAAGTGCTAATGAATCCAACTTGAGCTAGGTTAGTTGGATACCAATGAGGATGACATCGGATGACCAAATGCACTTAGTTGACAAAACCTTGAAACTTTGAACATGTGCCATCAAACTTGTTAGGTAGGTTAATATGTGGTTCCTTTGGTTAAAGTTATGTTGCCAAAACGCATCCCAAGAGGTCAAAGTTTGATTGGTTTGCAAATGAGCAACAAATTCACGAAGTGCTTGATTTTCCTATTCAAGATTTGTAAGGACAACAAAGACTTCTTCCATGGATGTATACATGATGAACATCATGAAATATGACACTAATAAGAGGTGGGTGTCCACAACCTCAATCGATGAAAAATGGGTAATCCGCGACTTTTTGATTTTTTTTTTTTTTGAAGAAGTGGGGTAATTCACATTCAACTCCAAAAGAAATTTAATTCTTAAATGACTTATAGACACAAAAATAGACATACACCTGATGGAATTTGTTCAAACTATCAATGACACGAAAAACCACAAGAACAAAGGTTAAATATAATGTTTAAGTCTAACTTTCACACAAGGAATAAAAGAAAATATGTGATTTAAAAATAAGAACACAAGATCTAAGAACAAGAACATAAGATGTGCACAATAAACATGAAAACAAATCTTTATTATGTTAACATATGCAAACATGAACATGAAAAGAACTTAACAAAGTTATAGTGCAAGATTGTGCTTGAAATTAATGTTGAACAAATTAAAGGAAATGAAGGGTCCTATTCCTATTTATATCCCTTTGAAGACTTAATTCAAGGAACCTTTCAAGGAGGTTTTAATTTGTGCATCAAGTAAAGAAGCTTCTTGAAAACCTTCATAATCGAGAGTTGACTATGAATTAACTAAAAATTAACTTGGACTTAATCAATAGTTATTTAAGAGTTAACTAAAAGTTAATTAGGACTTAACTGGGAATTAATTAGGATTTAACTAAGAGTTAACTAAGAGTTAATTACAAGTTAATTACGAATTAACTAATAGTTAACTCGGACTTAATTATGAGTTAATTAAGATTTAACTAAGAGTTAACTTGGATTTAACTAAGAGTTATGAATGAACATTATGGATGAATTCCATCCATTGGAAGATGGTGTTTAATGTTTGCATTCGTCAAAAATTATTAAGTAAGTATAAACATAGACCTAGTAAATATTTATTAGGCTTAGTAGACTATAATCTACATGTTACCTAGGTACATGCATTTATTAATTTAAGTACCTCCTACCTATTTAGGCTAACCTACTTATAACCTACCTATTTATGTATTAATGTAAAAAAATTCAAGTTCATTTAGTACAACATGTTGAAAAAAAATCATGAAAATTAATTATAATATGTTGGTTCAAAATCATGTTAATATAATATGTTGTTCAAGAAAATCATTTCATGGGGTGGTGGTGCAATGGTTAAAGACTGACTTTTCAATGTGGTGTCGAGGAATTCAAATCCTCACATTTGCAATTTAGGTGACCTAATTAAGTACCCTAGGTTGTAAAACATATCAAACCACCCAGTTTAGGCTACTTGGTTTAACTTAGGGGGCTTGGCTTAGCCTAAATGGCTTGGTCTAACCTAGGTGGTCTAACTTAAGTCTAGGACATAGGGTTGGTGATTAAATAAATAAATAAAATTTTGGCATTAAATATTATGTTTATTTATTAAATAGGTAGCTAAGGTATGCAATTAATTAATATTTTCATATTAATTTTAAATTAAAAAATTAATACTATATATTTTTGGCCATTGCCCAAATTATATTATTGTCACGATGGTTCATAAAAAAACCCAATCAAAAAGTCAACAAAAAAGACCCAATCAAAACAGTTAGGTCCAAAACAATTTGTCCAAAATGACATTTTGGTCAAGTTGGACATGGGGGCAAAAAAACCATATGGGGGGGTTTTTCTATTGAAATTCCTAGTAAAAAAAGCCACGATTCTTGTAGTGGTTGGAGTCATTAGAGTCAATGGCACAACACATGCACATGGAACATCAAAAAAATTTATAATGAAACATGATGTCTTGTTTTTGGTGGACTATTGGTGTAGTCACTTAACAAGTTGATGACATTCAATTGGGTTGGTTGTTCAATCGGAATTACATCTTCTAGTACATAATCTTCATTGAAAAGTTTTTGTGTGAATGAACATTGTGACACATAATCATGCCCTTCTTGCGAATCGGTTTCATGTATAAGTACTATTGCCATATAGTTTTTACAAATCTTTCACATGTAGTGGTGTGTTGACAATGTGTTTTTTTTTAAATGCTTCAATTGCATCCTAATAGGTTTTGTTAAAGGATTGAAGTAAGTGATGCCTCTCATGTTCCTTTGTAGACAATTCATAATATGATGTGTGATGTCCAGTGCCTTAATGGTAGTTAAAAAAGGTTTTTGAAATCTGAATTAAGTATGTTCCATTTGTCTTTACACATCTTGCTATTTCCTGGAACTTTGTTGTGGACCAACTTCTAAAGTTCATTGTAATTTTGTTCCACCACACTACAATAAGTACCATGTGCATTATTAGATCCATCAATTGTTTTTATGTTGCATTTTCACTATGTTTGCCTTTTTATCAATCCCATCATTTTGTTTTTCTCCCAATTCCTATGCCTTTGATGCGTTGCTTCTCGTCCTATTCTTGTCAATCCTTTGCTTCCATGAGTCCATGCACCTTTCCTTCTTGTGCTTTCCTACTTGCACCTCTCTTTCTTGACATTGCTACATTGTCTATAAGCATCGACAAAAAATTGTGCATCTCCATTTGCGAGGAAGCTCTGCACACTTGAAGAGATGTGGTTTAAGTTTGAGAAGTTTTTGAAGGATGTGGAGTGTATGTTGTTATGGGAGGTGTTTTGGTGCCAAAGGTTTGGAGCTTGGATTTGAAATTGGTATCTTATTCACCAAAAGTTCGTGATGATAACTTACCCTGAGTGATAAGTGTGTAAATCTTCAAATTTGGAAGATTTAAGAATTTGTGGTAGTAGAGTAACAATAAGTTACCATTAGGTGATAGGCAGCTCAATAAATTGCCATGTAAGCATGCCACATAGGCTATTTATGATCGGATGTGATGTAGTTTGAACATATTTAATTATTTAAGTTGTTATTAGTGATGTTATCCATTTGTGAATGACCCATTAGGTTGTTTATTAACTTCATCTATTCGAATTGGCTTCACATTCTCCAATGGTCAAAATTACAAGGGCAAGGCTTTACCTTGGGTGAACTAGCACACACTTTGGTACCATTGTAATAGTCCGTACTAAAACTTGACAATGTTTCAATAGTAACTAGTGTAAAGTGTGTGTAAACTTTTGAAGTTTTTTATAAAAAAAAACACATTGGCCCCAAAATGTTTAAAATTATTTAGATTTATTTATGAGGCCAATTTCACCATGTCTTTGTAGAAAATTAGAACATAGAAAGACAAAGTGTGCATAATTGGCAGCACATTATTATTCATAATTGGCTTTCTCAAAGCATTATTTCATGTATCATTCTTCAACTGAATAGGAGCTAGTTCATTATCAAATTCCGGTAAGAAACTCAAACTTGCACAATAGCATGCAAGATATATTGCACAACCCTTGCATAGGCTATATCGACCCATATTCAAGGACCTTGAGTTAGGGCTTATTAAGTTGCACCTTACTTGAGTGGTGGGATACATAGGTCCTTGGCAATTTCAAGTTACAAAGAGGCCCCTAATAAGGGGTCAAAGTCTGGCATTCCCAGGTAGAAAGTGGGTCCCTAATAAGGGTCAAACTCTAGTATTTAAGGGTACAAAAGTCATCCCCTTTTTTAGGGTCCAAATTCAATATTTCAAAATCTGAAGGAGGTCCCTAATAAGGGTCGAAGTTTAGTACTCCAAGTTACAATGTGGTCCCTAATAGGGGTTGACACTTAGTATTCCAGGGTAACTAATTTGGTCCTTATGTTAGGGGTCGACAATTAGTATTCCATAGTAATTTAATGTGGCCCTAAATAGGGGTCAAAGCTTAGTAGTACTCCAGGATACAAAGTGGTCCTTACTAGGGGTCCAAATTTTAGTCTTTTTCAAAGGGATGGTCCTTATAGTGAGGGCCAAAGTTTAGTATTCTAGAGGGTACAAAGTGGTCCTCATGAGGGATTGAGGGTGTAACCAAAGTGGCCCTTGTTTAGGGCTCAAAGTTATAGGTATTTTCAGGGCTAACAAAGTGATCCTTATTTAGGGCTCAAAGGCTTTACTTGGTTTTCAGGAGTACAAAATGGTCCTTATTAGGGCTCCAAGTTTTAAGTACTTTTTTGAGGGTGCAAAATGGTCCTTATTATGGCTCAAGGCTTTAAAAGTATCTTCAGGGGTACAGAATGGTCTTTAGTAGGGCACAAGAGTAGGTTATAAGCAAGGATTTATATATTTATTTATATTCATTTATTAATGTATTTTTATTTCCTTCTTTCCTCAATTATGTGTTATGGAAAGTTTGATCATTTTTTTCATTTTTTAGCAATTTTCCCGAATTTTCACTTTAAAAACCGCAATTAAAAATTTTCAGTACAGATGGGTCCTTATTAGGGGCTCAAGGCTTTAAGTATTTTTCAGGGTACCAAAATGGTCCTTATAGTAGGGGTCGACGTTTAGTATTCCAGTGAGCGGACCTTATGAGCGTCGAAGTTTCGTATACGGTACCCAGGATCGTATAGTATAAGGAGCTTCGGATACGTAGCTTACGGCTTCGAAATACGGATTCAGATACGGATATTCCGGATACGGAATACGGTCTCCAACACGGAGCTCTTGCCCTGCGGACTGTATGGCTTCCGATACTCAGGTTCCGGCCTTGGTATACGGATTCCGATACGTATCTTGCTGCCTTTAGAATACGGTTTCCGGTACTGAGCTTCTGCCTTGAAACTACGGCTTCCAGCACGTAGCTTCCGGGTTCGGCCTACGGATTCTGATACGTATCTCCCGACTTCAGAATACGGTCTTCGATACGTATCTTCCGCATTCGGAATACGGTTTCCGATACGGAGCTTCCGGCAGGATGATCCGTGCGGGAGAGGGGAAGGGGGGAACGAGGAGGAGCGAGCGAGCGAGCTAGATAGCTGGCTGGCGTGCGAATACAAAGATTATACAGTCGAGAAAAAATAAAATGGAGCAGTCTTTTATTGGCATTACTGTTTTGACAGAAGAAGAGAAGATGCAGAAGCGGAAGATCGCGGAAGAAAGTAAGCCCTAGATCAGCATTGGCGTGCAAGCAAGCAAGCGAGGAAAGAAAGCCCGGCACCCAATCCTTCCTTGATTCTTGTTGTTGGGTGGGTTAGATCCAGAAACCCAATTCTGGAAAACCACAATACTCGCAGCTATAGAACTCGAATTCCCAGGTACCCATTCTCTCAGATCTCCCAATCTGACGTTGTAAGCTTCCGTGTTTTGATCGGATTCTTGTGAGAGGGACAAGCAAGGAAGCACGCAAGCAAAAGCCTTCCAGTCATGTTGGTGTTGTTGCATTGTGTGATCTGTTTTCTTTCTCAATCACATGCAGCCTAAGAGTTGGGGACATTTGGTGCTTGAAGGAAAAAAAGCAGGTTGAAGGGAAGCTCGGGGGGGTGTCATCACCATGGTGCTATGTGTAGCTGAGATTTGAAGCTTTCATGGCTGGCTAGCTCTACTGATGAGAGCTTCGAGGAAGGCTTTAGGGTTTGTGTTTGTCAATGGAGGTGACTCCGGACAAGTTTCTGTGGTTGTTTCTGGTGGTGGCTACTCTGGGATGGATCCTTTTCAAGTACGTTTCTGTTTGTCCATCCTCTTCTTTCCTGTTCCTTTTGGCAATGCTTTCTCTTTGTTGGAGCTTAGGGTTTATTGTTCCTGTTTTCTGTCTTGGGGTTTTCTAGGACCCGGATTCAGATTGGTGAAGGAAAGCTGGATTGGTTGGGTTCCTGTAGACCTGTCTCTCCCTCCCTCTGTGTCTATGTGTCTGGGTCCGTGTCTCAGATGTGTCATAGAGGGAGAGGAGATCTGATGAGACTCTCGTTTTGTCTCTGGCAATCTTGGGGTTCCTCTGTTGTTGTTGCATCACCAGAGGAAACCCTATGAGTTTCAGAAGAGAATTCTGAAGAGTTTCTTTAGAGATCAATGATTTTCAGAAGCTCAATGATTGATTTCTGAGGATTGCAAGTGTTATTTTTGGGATGTGAGATTATGGTAAATAGCATATGAGGATTTGATGCTCTAAAACCTTGACCCAGGTTTTGCTTTGAGCTGCAAATCCTCAGGAAGAAATTATTTTGTAGATCCTTGGAAGAGAGTTTGCAGCCAAGCAGCTTAAATCTCAGGAATTTTTTTGCAGCTGGTTGCTTTTGACAAGGATGTGACAACTACTACAGGGTTGTGCAGAATTAGGGTTTTACAGAAGCTAATTTTACAGGTCTTTTTGAATCTCATGAATTAGAAAGGAATCTGTTAGAAAAAAATTGGCAAACATCACAGCATTCATCGAAATTATATTAGCAATAAATGAATCAAGCAATAGTGACCACTGCTATATGGATATATCAATGCAAAGCCAATTGAAAACACTGCAATGATTTCGGAGAATACAAGCTCATTGGAACTTTGTGAACCAATCTGTATCTGTCTCAGAGCTCAGTACTTGTAGTAGTGATGGTTGGAAATTTGCAAGGGTGCAAATCCTTTCCAGTAGAGCAAGGATTTGATGAAACCAGACAGCCCATGCTTCGATGAGAATGATGAAGAAATGAGCTGACAATATACGTGTTTTGTTCTGACTGTGTTTCGATGAGATGATCAGAAAACATATATATGATTTTTATATTGGTGTTTTATTGGGGGGTCTTGTGGGTCAGTTTCACAGCTAAGCTTTTGGCATGGATTGCAAGTACTGTACTTCGTGCAAAAGTGCAGTTTCGTCTGGCAGGTTTTCAACGCCTGAAAGATGTCACAATAAATTTCCAAAAGGTTTGTGGTGTGTTTTGGCTTCTTCAGATTGATTAGGTACCAATGGGAATTACTTTTTGTGAATGGGATGGACCATTCCAGGAGCTATCTGAAGCTCCTGAGTTTGATTGATGAAGATACCTAATCACCCTGTTGAGCTCTGTGGACATAAAATCTTGCGAGAAGTTGAATTCAGAAGAGTAATATAGTTTTTGTGCTGACTTTGGACGGGCCCGTCTTTCTTCTTCTTCTTCTTGTTCATGAACAGGGTGCAGTTGCCCATCTTGCAATTGGAGAGGTTCGGTTCAGTGTACGCAAACAGCTCAAAGCTTTCTTTGGCGACTACAAGTTTCAGTTGTTTCTTTCAGATGTCGAAGTTGTGTTGCAAAAACCTCCAACAACTACTTCCAAGAAAGCAAAGGCGAAACTCAAAGTTTCCACTCACAGAAACTCTGCCTCCGAGCGGAGAAAATGGCTAATAGTAGCCACCCTTGCAAAGTATCTCAAGTTCTCAATCACGGAGCTGGTGTTCAAAGTTTTGGAGGTAATTGCAGACTCTCTCTCTATCTCTTTTCCTGTTCTAACTTCCTGTTTTTCAATGGGGATTTTATTGTCTTCATTTGGGAATGTATTAAGTGCAAAAAGCACATCATCTAAAACGTCATGAAAGCTCTTGTCGGTGGGTGGGTTCAGATTCCAAACATTTCATTGGAAATCAAGGAGCTGGACCTTGATCTATTGAAAGAAGATGTTGGCTCAAGCTTGTTGGGGTTGAAGCTTTCAGTTATTCCATGCACAATATACCTGGGTGAGCTTGAGAACTGGGTGTACAATTCAGGCATTACCAAGTTTGGACAACGTTTGCTCTCAGTGACAAGACCCTCTTCTGCTCCTGTCATTGACACTGCACCCAGTGTTCTTTTCCTGATGGAGCACCTCTCTGTGGCTTGCTCTTTTGACCATGATAGGTAGGTACTGTTCTCTTGTTGGTTTTGCAGACCCCACCTTTTGAAGTTTAGAGTCTCTGAATAGAGCATGAAATCCGTTTTGATCCAGTTCTGCTGCAGGCAAGATTGTATCTCATCTCGATCAAATCCTCACATGAGAAGGTGTGTCTTCAATGAGAGTTTTCTTGCAGGGAAGCTGGAGTGATGATGCAACAACTGGAAGTGGCATGCGGAGATGCCATGTTGGACTTGAATGAGGAGCTTCTGGTCAGTGAAAATGACCCCCTTGGAGCTTCCACCAAACCGGTCAAGAATATAGAAACTGCAGAAAAGCAGAAGGATGAGGTTACAGTGGTTCCTATGGTCAACCCACCATCTTCAAGCTTGGAAAAGGAAGAAGATGGTGTTGCAGTTGATGTTCCCCCTGGTCGAGTTGTCAAAGTTCCAGAGAAGGTTTGTTGTTTCTTCTCAGCCATTTGCTTTTGATCAAGGTCCTACAGTTGCAGCTGCTTATGTAGGAATTTTTCTTGCAATTCTAGAGGAGCATACTGAGGAATGTGATCAGTTGCACAGGATAACTTTGGGGCAACTGACTGAGTATCAAAGTGTCAATGCTCAGCAGGATCCTGCTAGAATGTGCTTTGGCCAGCTTGAAAGTTACCCAACTTTCCTGGACTTTTCTTACAATTGGAGAGAGAGAGAGAGAGCATCTGTCATCCTTATACACAGCTAATTTGTAGACTGAAACTGTGACAGCTTTTGATATGTTTCTGTGTTCTGTCTTTGAAGCTTGGTTTCACTCTTCCTAGTCTCACTGTGAAGTGCACTCAAGAGGGAGGACAAATGATGGAGAACAAAGTAAAAGGTATTCTGTTGCGTGGCGGCAGGTCACGGCTGTCCGAGCAAGCAGGTGACCTGATATCACAGCTCGACATTCACATTGACTGTGGTGAAATTCTGGTCTGATTCTTTTCTATGCCTCAAACTATATACTGGATCTTGGCCTCTAGAAAACTCAGAACCTTCTCTGTGGATTGAGAGAGGAACTCTAATTGCATGACATGACCTGTTACAAAAAATTCAGAATGTTTGTGTGGTTGTTGTTGAGTGCGGTAACAATTTAGTGTTTTGTGCACAGATCATGCGTGAGAACAAGCAATCTGTGCTGGAGATCTTGAAGGTTGCAGTGGCAGCTTCCCTCGAGTTTCCTGCTGAAGTACGCTTCCATGTGCTTGCTGTCATTCACAATTTGGGTTGCAGGGTTTAGGGTTTAGGGTTTGAGGCGGTGTAAAAGCTTCAGGTTCTGCTACTGAGAAATTTCCACTACTGTTTCTTGCCAGACTAGAAGACCTTTACAGGCGCAGATTGATGTAAAACTGGGAGGAACACAGTGCAACTTGTTGACAGCAAGCCTCGACTGCTGGCTTAAGTTTGCACTTCGTGTCATGAAGAAGAACTCAAATCTTAGGCATGAGCATCATCCAGCAACAGAAGCTGGATCTCCCTCTATGCCAACACCCCCCAAGCGAACAAAGTCATCAACAAAAAGGAAGATCTCTTGGGGTTGTACTTTGTCAGCACCTGACATGTTGCTTACTGCTTACAGCCTTGATGGCATGGCCCTCTATAATGTATACCACTTTCTATAATGCCCTGGATCTGTAGCTCTAATATGGATCACAGTGTTCATGCTGGTTACAACATGCCAAAGGATTGCAGTACACAACATGAGTTTGTTTGTCCTTTTTCATATATCTCTGATGTTTTAGCTCATAGGCGATAGGAGCTGACAGATGGTGGGGGGTCACGGTGGTTTGGATTCTTTGAAACAGGTGAGCTCACAAACATCCCATTTGTTCATAAATACAGGATCGGGTAAGGAAATGGCACTACATGCAGAACTGGGAGAGTGTGTCATTAGTATGGCTGAGGAGGTGGACAGCTCCTCTGAAGACCCATTAGCTGGAGGTGAATCTATTGCAGGCTGCCTGATGCGGGTTTCGAGAGTGGTTGTGGAGTGGGGATTGGCAGACTCCGACTTGGTTGATGTCACCGTGTCAGAGAAGAAGAGCAAAACTCTTGTTGCTGAATTTAGTGGCAGCAAGCTGTACTTCAGCTTCCCACGCTTGCATTCGATCCTGTCTACCGCAATGGTGATGGAGAAGTACCTGAAGACGCTTTCAAATGAGAGAAAGAGCAAAAAGACGAACAGCATGCAACTGAAACCTACACAGAAGAAGGCTGGGGGGATCAAACAGGCGATTCTTCGCCTTGAAGGTTTTGCTGTTGAGTTGATGGGATTACTGCATGCAGAGGATGAGAAGGTGCCGGACCCAAAGAAGGTCAATTTCGGAAACCAAGGAGGGGAGTCTGTTGTTACCAAGTCATCAGATGGGTCATTGCGAACAGCTATGATCCATGTCACTAAAGGCAACAGACTTCGATCCAAATACAATGCTATCGCTGAACTTGCACATCTCAACTTATGCTTTGACAAGGAGGTTCATAGTTTCACTGTGGAAGTTGAACGAGGAAGTTTACTGTACCAAGAGCTGGCTCCTCGAGACAAAGTTCTTGGTGACATCACCGCATTCAGAGTCCAGAATTTGGAGGTAATCTACCAACCAGCTGTTGTGGGTGGAGAAAATGGCAACTTGGCGCTTGTGAGTGCTACGGGTGTGATGACCCGATGGGAGCCTGACTTGCACTTGCTTTGTCATGAAGTCGGATTGCAGACAAAGGGGTTGCTGGATTTTCGCAAATCCTTGCTGAGAAAGGAAAGGAATAGTCCACTCATTGCTGCTGCCATGAAGGTTGTTGAGACCAAGGAAACCATTGAGCAAAACTCGAGCAAAGTTACTGTTGCTCTTGATGTCGAAGGTTTTGATTTCATAGCTGAGGTTGCTGATGGAGTAGAGTTGGTTCTACATGTTGATTCCCTATTCTCTGAAGATGCTGAAATTGGGCTACTTCTCGAGAATTCGCTTTTGACGTTGAATAGTGCAACAGTCTTGAGCAGTGAGAGCTTGCAGATTTCACGTATTCCTGTTGCGGATGAACAACACAAAGACGGGCCACTGAGGTTGGTTGCTGGATTGGGTGACTTCAAGAGATGGGATTGCATAATCCAAGGCAGTGGAACAAGGATTATTATGCCCTACCGGATGCCATTCCGGGCAATGGAAGATGCATGTGAAGACATGTGGAGGACCTTGAAATTGGTCATGGTTGCACAGAAGAGCAGGAGTGGCGCAAAGGCAGCGGCTCCAACTGCTGCTGTGGTCACAAAGGCAAGGACAAAGAGGTCTTCAGAGATGCGCGCGCTGAAGTTTGTGATGCGGGATGTTGTGGCAGAAATTGAAGAGGAGCCTCTTCAAGGCTGGTTCGATGAGCACCATCGGCTCATGGCTGAGGAAGTGTGTGAACTGATTTTCAGAGAACAGTTGTTTAATGACAAGGTTGCAAAGGAGTGCTGCAAAAGCAGAACCCATGTCTCAAATTCAGATGGGGAAGCCGCTGCAGGAAGCCAGAGTGGTTCTTCTCAGAAGCAGCAGACAGAAACAGGTTTACAGAATCCTAGCACAGTGAAAAAGGAGCATGAGCGACTTCAGCGGCAAACATTCAATGCTTACTATGGAGCTTGCAAAAAACTGGTTCCTTACATGGGATCAGGGGCGGAAGCTTGTGGTGGTCTGCAAGCAGGATTCAAACCCAGCATTACCCGGCGATCGCTGGCATCTATCACAGCAGCAAGCCTGGAGGTGGTTCTCACAAAAGTTGAAGGAGGACGAGAGGGCATGATTGAGATTATCCGCAAGCTGGACTGTGTGAGCCCAGATTTGCAAGTTCCATTCTCTCGGGTGATGGGTCGAAAGCTGCAGGTGCAAGGTTCATCCCTTGCAGTATGCCTTCGTGACTATTCGGCTCCTATGCTGGCTGCTGAAAGTGGCAGTTGTGATGGAGTTGTTGTACTCGCCCAACAGGTAATGTTGATTCTTAACAGACCATTTCTAGTTTCTATTTGCAGTTTACTTTCCCCACTATACTCTTCTTTGAGCTTTCTTTGGAGGTTTTTTTTACATGTGGTTTTGAGTTTCTTCTGTCCTTCACTTCTCTATCTTGTTGGCTTGTTTTGGTTTTTGCAGGCAACGGTTTTCCCACCACAGATTCCCCAAGATGTGTACCTTGGTAGGTGGCGGAGAATCACCGTAAACCGCTCGATCAGTGGCTCAACTCCACCATTGAAGTGCTATTTACAGATTCCTGTCCAGTTGGATACAGCAAAGGTGAGTTATGGTGTGGGTCATGAACCTGCCATAGCTGATGTGAGCTATGCCTTTTCAATTGCACTACAGAAAATGGATATCAGTGTCCGCAGAGACCAGTGGCCTGAGAAGATTCCCTTGCCACCACTGCCTGTCAAGAAAGAGCGCAACTTGCCATGGTGGGATGATATGCGCTACTACATACATGGCAATAACAGTGTCAATGTCACCAACTTCGAGTGGAGCTTCTTGGCAACAACTAACCCATATGAGGAAGTCAACATGATGCGCTTGGTGTCCAATTCTATGGAGATCAAGCAATCGGAAGGGTGCGTTGTGTTCAATGGGAAGGAATTTGGACTACATATTTCTAGTCTCGAGATTGTCCCAAAAGGGCTTGACTCAGGTGTTTACAACCTGAAACTACCTGTGTTTCTGACGATGCCGGTTTTTGAGTTGGAGATCACCATGGATTGGGATTGTGAAAGTGGAGCACCGCTGAACCACTATCTACATGCATTTCCTCGTGAGATGAAGCTGCGTGAGAAAGTTTATGATCCCTTTCGATCCACATCTTTCTCATTGGTGCTGAATTTTGGCTTCAAAGCCAATGAAGAAGAAGTGTTGAATGAGGATTTACCTGCAGCTGCTGCTGCTACTGCTGGAGATCAGAAAACCAGCAGGAGTTTCACTACTACTGCTACTACAACAGCTCAAGCTCTGAAAGATCCCACTCGCTGGTTTTCACATGGGTCTGCTTCACCTGCCTCTCACGAAGAATGTGTGGGGACGATTCCGACAATGAATCTTGGTGCTCATGATCTGATGTGGATTTTCAAGTGGTGGAGCCTTTACTACTTGCCCCCGCATAAACTGCGATCTTTTGCAAGATTTCCTCGATTTGGTGTACCACGAGTACCTCGCTCTGGGAATCTGTCTCTAGATAAGGTGCTTACAGAGTTCATGTTAAGAGTGGACTCAACACCAGCTTGCATATATCATTCTTCTCTTATGGAAGATGACCCAGCAATTGGATTGGCATTTCGCATGAAAAAGCTCAAATACGAGCTGTGTTACAGCCGGGGCCTTGGCCACTTCACTATCGAAACCAAGCGTGACCCATTGGAGCTCGTTTACCAAGGGCTAGATATCCACAGTATGAAGGTAGAACTTCATCGGGATGAATCTCCTCCTTCTGCAGATGACAACATCGCTGAGAATTTGCAGAAGTCTGACAAAGTGAAGCAGTTGCTGGGACTGCCAGAAGTAAACTCAAGTGAGTTGGTGCCAGACCCATTTAGGAGCAGTGAGCGTGGTTTCTTGCTTACAACAGATCGCCTTACAATCAGGAAGCAAGCACCTAAGGCTGATTCTGCTCGCCTTTCAATCTGGCTAGAAGGGAGCAGACGACAGCTTCGTGTAGAAACAGCTATCCGTAACATGGACATTGACTACGGGAGTGGGAGCGATGTTTTGTCTGATGATGATGGCTTCAATGTTGTCCTGGCAGACAACTGTCTACGAGTTTCTTTGTATGGCTTGAAGCTGCTGTGGACCCTTGAGAATCGGGATGCCGTGTGGGCATGGGTGGGAGATATGGCACAAGCTTTCGAACACCCAAAGCCCTCTCCATCCAGGCAATTTGCACAGCGCAAAAGGATGGAGGAGCAGCAAAAGGTCATGGCTGTTGCCAACAAAGGAGAGAAGGAGAAACTGAATGGCGGAGGATATTCAACTCAACTACATAAAGGCGGCTCCATAAGTGCCCCTTCATCTCCTTCTCGTCCTTCCAAGCTGCACACATCTACACCAGGAAGGGGTGGTGCCAACAGCTTGCATTCAGCTTCAACAGGTAAAATGGATTCTCCCAGCACCCTAAACCATCAAAGTTGTGCCTTTTCTGCTTGTTGGCTTCTTTTGAGCTATTATGGAAGTCCATGACCTGCCTTTCAACTTTCTAATTCAGTAGTGATCTTGCTTGCCATTACCTTTCATGGTTTGCAGCTTTACCGAAGGAAGCGCTGTCAGAAGAGGAGGGCGAGGGCACCATGCACTTCATGGTCAATGTGGTTCAGCCTCAGTTCAATCTCCACTCTGAAGAAGCACATGTATGTCTCAGCTTTTCACTCCATTGGTCATCCTTCTGAAACTAAGAATGTGTTGTTTGTCTGCTGCTGCTGTCAAGATTGCCAGCTTCAAGAAGAAGCAAAAAGCTTGGTGATGTGAATTTCTCTCTGTGTGTAATGCAGGGTCGCCTCTTGTTGGCAGCAGCGAGTGGACAAGTGCTGGCACGCTCATATCATTCCTTAGTGTCTGTTGGGTTTGATATGATAGTGCAGGCATTAGGCTCGGTACCAACACAAGGGCCTTTACAAGAGATTGCTTGGAAGCGGCGAGAGCTGTCTGTATTGCTAAAGCATGTTCAGGCACATATTGCACCGACAGATGTGGATCCAGGTGCTGGGCTTCAATGGTTGCCAAGGATTCTCGCAGGTACAGCCAAACTCAAGCGAACTGGAACACTCTTGGAGCGAATCTTCATGCCATGCACAATGTATTTTCAGTATACTCGACACAAAGGTGGCACAACGAACTTTGAGGTGCTTCATTCTTCTTCTTCTTCTGCTTCTTCTGCTGCTGCTATTCCAATTCTCTTGATTCCACAGAAATCAAGACCTACCCACTGATGATTAAGCTTAGTACTGGCAGTGACATCATGCAGCTTGGATCTTTTGCAGGTAAAGCCACTGAAGGAGCTTTCATTCAACTCCCCTAACATCACTGCTACTATGACATCTCGGCAGTTTCAGATTGTGGTTGATGTCATGAGCAACCTATTGCTTGCCCGGCTCCCAAAGTATGTCTATCCCTTTGATGAGAGTAGAGGATTCATTTGCATTTTTCCCCAATTTTCAGTAGTAGTTTCAGTGGAGAAAAATATGGTCACACTGTAATATTCTTTTTTCAGAGGCAGAAAGGAAAGGGAATTGATTGCAGTTGAGAGCAGATTGGATGAGAGCAATTTCAGCAAAGAACCAAAAGGAATCATGTGCTTGATGGGTAGACGAGTCAGATAACCAAAACAGTATATATTCTGGAACTTGAAAGATGAGAGAGAAACAAAGAATCCTGAAATGGGAAGCAAAGAAAAAGTTGCAACTGCACATGTACGAATTTGTTGTACAGGACAAAAAACTTTGGGAGAACAAACAACTGAATATTGTTTGACAAAATGTGAGCCTTTTTTTTGGGTTTGGGGTGTGATTAGATCAAGAAAGAACAAGCTCTATGAGGAGGAAGGAGAAGAGGAGGTGGACGAGGTTGTGCCTGAAGGCGTGGAGGAAGTCGAACTAGCACGCATCAAAGTGGAACAAGCCCAACGAGAGTGTCGCCTTCTTTTCCGTGATCTTCGAATGCTCCGCTGCTCTGACTGTGGCACCCGTGATATTGGGACTGTATGGTCTCCTAAAGCTGAAGAGGAGACCCTATGGATGATTTCAAGTGCTAGATCTATTCTGGTCAGCAATTGAACACTAGCACTTTTCCAATGCTACATCATTTGGCTTCATGATGAAGAACATCTCCATATAACCAATGGGTAGTAGTAGGCTATATATATATATATGTCCTATGCTTTCACCATGCTACAATTGTGATGAGGTTTTTTTTAAGTTGAAAACAAAATCAGTTTGTTTTCATCATGTTTTTGGGTGCAGGCACAAAAGCTAGAGGTGGAGTTCATGGTGAAAAGTAAGGCCAGGAAGGCAGCAAGATTAGGTTTGAGGGTTGCTTTACAGCATGCTGCACAGCAGCAATTGGCATTGAAGGAGAAGAACAAAAGTCCATCATCAGCCATGCGGATCTCATGGGCTTTTGACAAGCTTGTATGGAGCATGATCTGTGATGGGGAATCATTCGCTGAGGCCGAGATCAACAACATGGTTTGCCCTCATCTCTCTTTCTTGTGCTTTGTATTAGTGCCAAAATGTGTTGCTGGAGCAAGGAACATACTGGATTTTCCATTGACTGATGATTGAAAGAATGCAACCTCAATGTGAAACTGTTTCATCTCAAACATCTCTAAACCGTAAACCCTCAAACTCAGCAATAATGGGTGGCTGTGGTTATGATTTTTGTTTTGCAGATCCTGATGGTTGACCGTGATTTCAAGGACATTGGAGTTGCCCGTTTCACCATTAAGTCCTTTGTTGTGAAAAATTGTTTGCCAGGTGCAAAACTCGACACAGTTCTCTCTGCTTGGAACCCACCTACAGAATGGGGAAGGTTTGTTCTCCCTCCACTTCTTATCTTTCATTTTTTGGCCTCTTTCCTGACCAGATGATGTTCAACAAGCAACTTTAATACTTTCTAGTGTTGTTGAGAAATTTTTTGTGGGATCCTTCTGCAAATAGGAATACAATGCTTCGAGTTGAGGCAAGACAGGGAGCACCCAAGGATGGATTCTCACCAATGGAGCGGTTTCAGGTCTTTTCGCATCTCTCTTGGCATCTTTTGACACTAAGGATTCTTTTGTCTGTGCTTAGTAGGTCTCATACCCTTGTTTAAGAGCCCCAATGGAGGTCACTTCTGCCTTCTTGGTGCCAAGAGATGAGGAAGCTGTGTGCTGACGTCAATTTGCTCTATGTGCAGGTGGATATATACCCGTTGCGTATTTTTTTGACTGAGGCCATGTACACCAAACTATGGAAGTACTTTTTCCCTGATGAAGAGCAAGATGTGAAGCGCCAGGTATGAATCGGCACCTCATCCTCCCTGCTCTTTCTTTCTTGCTTGCTGCTGTTGAAATCTCTTCAACTTCTCTTCCAGTCTTCAACCTGAGCAACCTTGTTGAATTTCTTCACAATAATGGAAGACTTTTATTTCATGCAGGAGGTGTGGAAGGGTTCAACAGTGGCAAAGCGAGGGGGGCGTCGTGGCACTAGTACAGTACTGGTGGAGCAGCGCTCCAGCTTGGAGGCCTCAGTGACCACCTCCTCAAGGACAAGTATTATTACTTCTGGGCTTGCCGTTCCCCCACACGTGTTACCTGGAATCCCTGTTGAAGTACTACCACGTGTTGACTTCATGATGGCTGCACAGGCATTAGAGGTGAACTTCCATCTTGACCCACAAGGCAGAGGGGGACTGACTGACTGACTGACTACCCAAGATTGTCTGCCACAACAAAAGTGGCTTGTTGAGAGCACAATGCGGTGTTTTGTGCCAAGATCTATTATATGTATTCCTATTGCTGGAGTGAGCTTCTTGCTGATTACTGTGTGAATGCAATGTGGTCCTTTTTGCAGGTAGCTAAACTGCAGCAGCAGCGAAAAACAGGCACAACAGCAAGCACGAATGAGCAATGCAAGTCATCATCATCGTTGGAGAGGGTTGAGGAACCTGACATTGATCTGGTAAGTGAGGAGGCATTGACAAAGACCTTCAGACAAGGTGTGTCAGTCCGCACCTCTCTCCCAATCACATCACGCCAGGATGCACTCCCAACTACATCAGCTGCTGTCTCCACTGTCGGCACAAGTACTGAAAATGGTGGGTCTTTAAAGTCAAAGGATCGAAAGGTGAGCAAATCCAGCAAAGCTTCATTACAGGAGGAGAAAAAAGACTCCAAGATGAAAAAAAGCTTTTTGGAGTTCCACAACATCAAGATCTGCCAGGTGAGAGTGAAGTGTTAATGGCAACAGTCAATGTGGTTTTGGATTTTCTGTGCTTCATTGTTTCTTTCTCCAAATACAGTCTAAAGGCATTCTGAGCTCTTGATCCCCAGGCATCCATATACTTTCTGTTCTGTGCACAATTGTTTTTGCACTTGTAGATGGATGTTAAGAGAGGATTGGGTGTTGATGCAGGTGGAGCTGCTGGTGACATATGAAGGATCTCCAATTGCAGTGAGTGATCTGCGACTTCTGATGGACACACTAGTGCTGTTACAGTTCACAGGCAGCTGGCGACGTCTCTTCTCCAAAGTGAAAAAACACATAATCTGGAGTGTTTTAAAGTCTGTGACAGGCATGCAGGTAACTAAACTTTCTCCAGCATCCACCAGAAGTGATTTTGATATCAGAAGGGGAGATTGGGTATTTGTGTTTATAAACTCTTACAAAAGCTTTGTACCTCGTTATGATGATGAAAGGGCAAGAAGTTCAAGGACAAATTGCATCCAGAGAGTGAGTCAAATTCCAGCGACAGTGCAGGCAGCTATGGGGTGGCTGTGGAGCAGTTTCCTACAGCCCATCAGAGGCAAAGCGATCGAGCTGGAGAGGGTTTTGTATCTTCCATCCGAGGTTTATTCAATTCGCAACGCCGCAAGGCTAAAGCACTTGTCTTGCGCACTATGAGAGGCCAAGAAGGTTTGGATGATCTCCAAATCTCCAGCAGTGAAGACGAGGCCGGCATCTCCAAGTCTCCTCGTGGTGTGAAGCGTATACCACGAAGAACACGTAAAACTTGGCCAGCTCATCGTGACCGAGGTCAACCTCAACCTTTTTTCCCCTTGAAAAACCTGAGTTTTATGTGAAAGTACACAGGTGATAATGACCCTGCTTTTACAAAGAAGGCATCACAGTTTCCATTATTCATCTGTTTGTACATGTTGTGGGTATGCCAATTCTTAACAGGTTCATTAGCAGACCGAGGTTCGAGAGGGACTCAAGAAGCTTCACAGTCACAGAGTGAGACAGACCTCTCTGAAGGATCATCAATGTATGAGGATTTCGACTGAAAAAAACTACAACAGCATTTTGTACACTAGACATTTGTTCCATCTCAATTCTTTGTCAGCAATTTGTGGAATGGGTCATCCTAGGTTCAACAAATGGGTGTGTGGGCGGGTGAGGCAACAAAACTCCCAGAATTTTCTGTCATGCCAACATCCAAGCACATCTAATGCGATTTTAGCAAGGGTCTTGGGATACCCCAAGTTGATGTTTGAGTCAAGAATTTGACTTATAAAAGTCCATGGCCCGTTTATTCTTACAAAATGACGCAGGTGGCACTATGAGCACTGCCGATAAATTGATAGGTAAAATTGTTACACCTTACAGAAGTCCAGGTAACAGGATTCATATGAAAGCTCTGACAGTCGGTTCTACTAGGGTTTTATGGCAAAGTGTACAGATAAAAAAGCTGAAGCGGATTGTCACTTCAGTACTCGCTTCTTGTTTACCCAGATGCAAAGGATAAGCTTCCATAGATCTAATCAAAATGTGGGTACACACATAAGTGCAACGTTGGAATATCTCTGCTGATTAGGCACCATATGTTTCATGGTGGGTTTTGTTGCAGTGTTTTTTTTTGTTAACAGGGATTTTGTTTCTTTAGCATGTGCTGCAAAGAGTCCCCACCCTCCCTTTTGGAACAGTGAATCTGATTTGTAGCATGCAAAATTGGTCAACAATTTATGTTTTGTGTCGAATTTTGATGTAGAAAGGTTTGTGTCTTAACATCCCTTCAATGCTAGCTATCCAACATCATGACAGTCTTCCTGTTGCTTGTGGAAGTGTATCAGAAGCTCAGGATGCAGATTATTTGTATAATGGGTTGCCCAGATTTTGGGCTGATGATGTTTTACGTTCTCATCTATACCAGCCACCATCCAGAGCTGATGAAGGTGATGATGGTCTGACACTTTGTGATCATCTCTCTCTCTCTCTCTCATTTGACCGCACTCATCAGTTGTCTTAATCTTCCAATTGTTGCTCCAGAGATACCTATGCACAATTTCAGACATCCATCATGGATTGAGAATGGCAAAGAAGATGATACAAAACATCAAAAGTTGTGCAATGGGTCTAAAGAATTCAACAACCAACCAACCAACTACACCCAGATGATGAACTTCTTGCCAAGGATGCAGCAGCATTTTCAAAGGTTCAAAGAAACAGGATCATGCAACTGCATCACATTCAAACTTCAACACTACAATATGCATTGGGTCAGGTGGAATTCACATTTAACAAATCTGTTGCAAAGAAAGAAATGTTTTGTGTTGGGATGGGACAAATTGGCATCAAACATGGTTGTTGCAAAGAAATAAACAAACACAAAAAGGAATTTGCATCAGACATGTTAGTTGCAAAGAAAGAAAAAAACACAGATTCATCACTGTGAGATCATGGATGTGATGATTCCATATTACTAGAGGTTGTAAGTTCTTGTGTACCGACGTAGTCAAGAAATTTCTTCTTCTACAGGTTCTCTTCTTCTTCTTCTTCTTCTTCTTCTTTCTACCTGATGATTGATTGTTCTCCCTAGTGTTGTTGGTTCTTGTAGACAAAGAAAATTTGTACAAAGAAATGGACAATGTGCACATAGATGTGAATGGGTTGCCTAAACCCTCCTAAACCTTCTTCTCTCAACCCGCCAAGAACTTCTTGTTCTTGTTCTTCTTCTCTCAATCTGCTGCTAAGGTCTTCTTTTTGTTGTGGGTGTTGTGGGTTGCTTGGCGATGGAATTGAGCGATGTTAGCATTCACTTTGATCTCAACGTTCTTGGTGAAGCCAGGGTAAGGCTCGTAATGGAAAGCGGAGTGCAGGAGTTGCAGCAATACCCACAAAGGTGCAATGAGAAGCGCTTGAGGGAGATTGTGGAGCAAAGCAGGAGCGCGTTTCTCGAACACAGCATGTCCAACGAACTGACAACTCCAACAGATGAGCTGCGAAAGAATGAACAACTTGCGACCACAACAGATGGGCAAGTTCTGCGCCACCGCATTGGCACCCACCCAACAAGCTAGCACCAGAAAAGCCGCCAAAGAACCTGCTCGCGGATCCAAGCTCACGTACAACACGGCATAGATTACCGCAATCACGAAGCTGTAGTTGAGCACCATGAAGCGGTGGAGGAAGAAGAAGGAGGAGGAGGGTAGTTGTAAGCTGCTGGGCATCCATGGCAGCTGCGGCACCAGCTGCTTGGTGTAGGCCAACAAGAGCAAGCTGGAAAACAGAATGGGCCAGACGCATAGCACATGGATCAAGCTGTTCACTTTGTTCTTGTGATAAGCTCCGTAGAAGGAGACATGCTTCTCCAAGTCGAATACCCACAATCCCATTTGAAAGAAACAATCTGCTCTTGTTCTTGTTCTTGTTCTTCTTGAATCCACAACAAGCTCCTCTTATTCCTTTTCCCCCTGATCTCTCTTTCCTCCTGACCAACAAGTACAACAACAAAGTATCAATTCCCAAATCCCCGTTTCTCTCTCTCTCTCTCTCTCTGTGGGATCTGTGGTGGATCTGTGTGTGTGTGTGTCTCTCTCTCTCAAACGGAGCTTGTGTGAATTTGTAGGAATTTGTTTTGTGTGAATTTTTTTGCAGTTTTTGTTCTCTTCTGCTGACTGGGTACAACATGGTGGCTGTTGGGGTTTTGCTGTAGTCGATTCATCAAAAGATTTGGAAGGAATTTTTGTTTGCTGAAATAAATTTGTTCGATAATTTTCTCTACAAAACTAAGTCTGATTTTGATGAATGGGTGGGGATGCTGGTGGTGATAATGGTGGGTGTTGTCTGCTGATGCTTCTTCACAAAACTTAGTGTGATTTTGATGAATGGGTGGGGATGGTGGTGGTGATGATGGTGGGTGTTGTCTGCTGATGCTTCTTCACAAGACTAAGTGTGATTTTGATGAATGGGTGGGGATGGTGATGGTGGTGGTGATGATGGGTGGGTGTTGTTTGCTGATTTTCTTCACAAAACTAAGTATGAATTTGATGAATGGGTGGGGATGGTAGTGGTGGTGGTGGTGATGATGGTAGGTGTTGTTGATGATGTTGTTATTGTGTTGGCACCTATCTAGGCTTACTTGGATTCATCAGATTTTGGGAGTTTGTTTATTCTTTCTTCCCTTTTCTTTTTTTGTGGGTTGGGTATTCTTTAGTTTCCTGAATTTGACCCAAATCCATTTTTCTTTTGCTGTCTCAGAGCTCACAGACTTTTTTCCTGCCTGCCTGCCTGCCTGCTTGCTTGCTTGCCTGCCTTTTGATGACTGGGATGATGGGATCTGTGGTTTCAATGACTCTCTGCTTGGTGGCTACCTAGTTTCCAATTGCTCCCACATTGTTGAGGAATGTTTCATCAGCTGTTGTTGTTGTTGTTCATACTCAGTGCAAAACTGTGATGAGTCCCATTTTCTGGGGAACTTCATGAAACATTTCCTCTGCCAGTGAATTCAATCTTTCCATTAAAATTTTTTTCCTTGTGAGTTCAATTTTTGGGAACTAATTTCATGGAAACTGGTTGCAGGTTTGAATTTGGAATACAAGGAGGAAAAAGCCATTAGGTAGGTACATAAGTAGGTACCTACTACTTACCCACCTACCTAGTTAGTTCTGTGTTGTGTGAGTTCATCTTTGTTTCCTTTGAAGTTTGGAATGACCCAGTTTTTGACTTTGCTGCTCTGGATTTGCTGACACTAGTGGTTTTGATTGACCTTGCTACCAAGGCAAAAGGATTTTGTGTTCGGATTCAGGGGAGGCTTCATTCTTCCTTTACTATAGATAATAGTAGCTTAAGGGATTTTCATAGGCCCTTACTAGGTAATAATAATAATAATAATAATAGGTCTATCTTTATTATATGAGGATTTTTGAAAGATTGATATTTTGGCTTGCATGTTGAAACTTGAGATTAGTTATAGAGTTTCTGATATCTTGAAAGATTTTTTTGGGTTTCTTTTAGAGGATTTTTTTTTTTTGAAGATTATAATTTTTGCATGGTGAAATATTTTTAAAAAATTTTCATAATTCTTCTTTTACCTTAAGATACTTAGCAAATGTTAGCCTAGCTAAATTGCGAAGCTGCTGTTGCCTTTCTTTCAAGTCCACATCCATTTCAACAATTTTGTCAAATTCACATCATCATCGTATCGTCAACTTTCGATCGCCAAGTTGTCAACTCACGTGGTGTGTTTCAGTAGTTTCTGACCTTTTTATTGTTTCAAGTTCATGTTTGTGGGTGGTGAGGCTCAGCATCACTAAACAAGTAAATCTTAAATGGGAGAAATATTGTTGTAGGGCCAAATGTTGAGTATGGGTGAGGCTCAGCATCACTAAACAAGTAATCTTGAATGGGAGAAATATTGTTGTAGGGCCAAATGTCGAGTATGGGTGGGGCTCAGCATCACTAAACAAGTGATCTTGAATGGGAGAAATATTGTTGTAGGGCCAAATGTTGAGTATGGGTGACACTACTTTTAGTGTGCAAGGATGAATCATCATCTGAATAGATGAAAGGTGAAATTGAATAACCAATTGAATTGGATTTCTTTTCTGATGAATAAAAAACATGACCCCAAGCAATCTATGTCCCAGAGGAAATTAAAATTTTGATGGATGAATTTCAACCCTATTTACTAGATGAATTCCATGCATAAATTATGTCAAAATGCAATGAAATGCATTTGGGATGGATGTTGAATGACCCAACAACTAGATGGTGTGTGTGTGTGTGTGTGTTTTTTTTTTTGGGTAATGGATGAATGAGAAACAATCGGATGAATTCACAGAAATAACCTTCAATAAATCTGCTGATTCCCAAACCATATAATTCTCAAAAAACCTTCCAAAAGGATGGGGAAATTGTTCCTCCCCCAAAAAGAAATTAATAAATAAATAATAAATAATAAATAAAATAAATCCCCAAGGGTTTTTCAGATGGAACCCTTGGAGGGAAATCCCAATTTAGGCTCACAAAAAACCCTAGAGATGTCTACCAAACCCTAGGGGCTCTGCTTCAATCCAAGTCTAGAGCTAAAAGGGGAAGAAGCTCGTCAGTTGTGTTTCACAAATTCTTGCAAAGCTTTTGGAAGAGAAGAACTCCTGAAGAAGAATGAGAGAGTGGTGTGGCAGCGGCAGCGGCAGCAGGAGAATTGTGGGCAGTGCTATCCAGCCCCTGAACTATGCTTGCAGCAAGACAATCTCAAGGACACGAACTTGCATTGTAAGTTTTGAAAGGTTTTTTGTATCATCGCTTTCTCTCACTCGCATTCTTCTATTTTGTAGCCTGGTTTTGTTTTTTTTGTTTTTGGGTTTGTTTCCTTTGATGAAAGTTGTTTGTCAATCTGCAAATTCTGTCTTATGGGTGGTGGTATATGATGCAATTCTTCAGCTCAGAAGAATGAGAGAATTCAGATTGCTATGTGTTTTGTTGCGGAGATTTTTTTTTTTTTTAATATAATTTTATTCACTTGGTTTATGGATTCATACTAGTATCCATTTTTGCTATGATTACTCAACCACCACTTTGCTACAATTTTCTCTCAACCCAGACATGGGGTTTAGGGTTTAGGGTTTATCATCATCATCTTCTTGCATCTTTTGTTGCAATTTTGGGGATTTTGTTACCCAATTTTAGTTTGCTCTTTCAAAGGGGAGGAGCTTAATGCAGGAACAAGGGGGACTTCAAACAGAGACATCTTCTCTGCTCACATTGTTGCAGCAACGAGGAGAAATGGAGGCCCACAGCCCTCACTATCAGCTACTTCACTCAAGGCAGGTATAGCAGCTATGTGGTTACCACATGAACAAAACATCATGATCAACATGTCCTGCCAATTTCTCTCTCATGTGAAAAATTGGGTGTCTGTCTTGCTGCAACAAATCTGTACAGTAGAGGGACAATCAAGGAGACAGTGATTCAGTTTTGGAAAAATCAGATGGTATAATAACTGCAGTTTTGGGTCACATTGCAAAACTCGGTTTGATTTGCATGATTTTTATTTGTGTGAATTCCAGGGTGCTGTTTACTTTGTGACCCGTCAAAAGAGGAGAGCAAGTGCTACGTGTTTCAAGAGACTTGGTACAACCCATGTTATTCCATTTGCCCAATGATACATGTATGTGTATTGTCTGTCTGGTGATGATGAACATTTGCAATTTGGGTGTTGGATTCAGTTCCTTTTCTTTTGTGGACCAGTTGTGTTTTTTGCAAACTGAGGAGACACTTGTCCCTTTTTGCAGATAATAACACCTGAGAAATTACCCTGAGGTGTTGAGCAGTGCTTGCCCAAGGATGTTAACCAATGGAGCTGCTTAGCCGTCTTTCTGCTACTACACAAGCATGCTGGCAAGGCACTTACTCTTCTGCCCTTTTCCTTATGTTGCTTATGGCTGAATAGATACCACGTTCTGAGCTGTATTTTACCAGCACTGCGCATTTTGTGGAATTTTTCCTCTTATCCAGTAGCCAGGGAAGGAAGGAAGGAAGTTATGGGTGCAGAAGGGTTATCAAATCCGTGGACAGAAATTGACATGAACTTGTAGCAGTGCATCATTGCAGGCATCACCATGGGCACCCTACATGAAGTGCCTCCCTCGTATTTGAGAACTGTACAGTACTGTATTTTTCAATTGTCATCATTTTCCCTTTTTACAACCCAAGATTCTTCTAGGTAAGGTTCCATTGTCATTGTACTGCAGAACCTTCAAGAGTGATGTTGCACAAGATGTTTATCGTGTTTTTAGGTGTTTTGGAGGGAAGAGGAACTGACATTATTGCAGCATAGTGGCCTATTTGAGCAAACATTGCATTGCTGTGCATTGATCAGGTGCCAGTTCACAGCTATAACTCCAGTAAGTCGGAATTGCTTTTTATCAAGTTCAAAATGCACATCAGTTCCAGATTGTCAATTGCAAACAGACAGAAATGAGCACAGGTGCACTTGAATAAGATAGCTCAAACTTGGACACCTCACTGTCATATGCAAGACCAGCTGCTAATCTAAACTGCAGCAGTAAATATGCAGTTTAGATTAGCAGCTGGTCTTGCAGATCTTAGTTTACCACCTTGAATCATCCTGCTAGGCCATTCCATAATTCTCAGAAATATCCATAACAGCTGTTGATGCTGTTTGCAGAACTGGAGGCCTTGGCTGAAGGTGCCAAGAGGTGGCAAGGCAAACTTGCACAGTTGCCTTTGAAGGAAGGCAAGTCACATGCTTTGAAATTACTCTTGGACCATGTGGATTTGCAGCTTGAGTCACATACTGGTGGTATGATCCTTTTTCTAGCTTCAACTCTTTTGATACTTACTGTTTACCTCAGGTGTTGTTGACACAGAAGCAAATCCTTTGGCAGAAGTCTCACTCAGCTGCTACCTTGTAGACCCCACTCAAGCCAGCAAACATATACTATGCTCTGAACTTTCTTTTGCCAAAGGAACAGCAGAGAGGCTGAGGGAGAAATCTTGGATCAGGAGGGAACACGCAGAGATGGCCAGGGCTGTGCTTGCTGCAGAGCTCTGTGTGCTCCACTCTGTGCACCCTTACACAGAGGGTGAAGCCATCAGCTCACCAAATCTAGGTTAGGTGGGTTGTCATGCTGGGGGCCTTTGCTATTAATGGGTTACTGCAAATTGATGCACATTAGATAACTAGCTCCCAGGAACTATTACAAGAAGCTCTAAAGCTCTAAAACACCTTCTCAATTTGTTGGTCTCAATTTGTGGCAGTGAAATGATGAGCAGAAAGAGTGGCATCAGCTCAGGTGTAAAACTACACAAAAACAAGTTTACTCATTGTTCATGACAACAATTTGGCTGAGAAAGCAAAAGAAATCCACATTTGGATCCAACACCCAGATTGCAGTTTTCTGGCAGTGCTGTGAAAAAGAACAGCATACTTGAATGGGGCAATCTTAACTGCAGGTGAAAGGCACATTCCAGCAAGAATTTTCAGAATAGTGTGGATAGGTGCATGAGAGATCTACCATCAGGGTAGAAGCTTTGCCATCACCTCCAGTCCCCTAAGTCTTGTCCAGCAATAAAAAACAGACCCACCTGTGTAGAACACCAACACAGTAGTCTAATAGCATCAAACTTATCACATTGACACTCTGTCTTCATCACTGCACCGGTGCAAATTCTTTTGTGAGATTGCATTGACTTCACCTATCAAACAATCTTGATGCAGCTGGTTGAACAGGAATTGAATTCTGCCAAGGACAATTTCCGACTGTCCTCATACCTGACATGGTAAGCATGAAGCACAAAATTGTCAGCACTTCATTGACCACCTTTCTCAATGCTGGTTTTTTCACACTGTGTTTCTAATTTTGAGAGTGCTGGATGATTTATTCTCAGCGTTAGACCCAATCTGCACTCACATTGACAGAACACACACACCTGTCTTTCATGAACCAAACACAAAGAGCAGAATGATCAACCTGAGCTTGCTTGCTTGCTTGCTCTTCCTTCACTCTACTGAACAACTCAACGTTACCTGAAGTAGACTGACTGTGAAGTACAACTGATGAGGAGGAGGTTGTTACACTAGGAATCTCCTTCCCACAAGAAGCAAACAGAAGCTGGCTGCTAGATTCCAATTGCTCTATCTCTCTGTTCTCTCTAGTTTCTTGTCAACAGGAATTATCATTCACAACGACAATTGCTCTCTCTCTCTCCCTCTCTCTCTCTCTCTCTCTCTCTCTCTCTCCTCCTGGCAACAGGATTTGTCATTTGCAACAGCAATTACTGTCTCTCCCTTGGCAACAGGATGAATGACCCCATGTCTCCGGACGTGGGAGTCGCAACACAAAAAGCCTGACGTCCTTCACACCCATCCACCAGCCCCAATCTGCGCAAACAAATCTCTTGCTGCTTGTGGGTCCTTATGATCATCATCACACATACAAAAACAGACGTCAACACTCCATCAGGATCACTTCGGATAAGGCAGTGCAACATCAAACAGTAGTTTACTGGGGTACTGTTCTCCTTGCCACTCTCCTTGCGATTGCAATCTCATGTGGAGAGACACACACACAGAGACAGAGAAAGAGACGTACTTTGCCTGTGCACTCTGCTGCTTTACACTTGCAATCTCATGTGTGTATTGCTATCTCACTTGCAATTCTCGCTGTTGGGTATGAGTGAGGCATCAGATCTGCACACGCCCACAATCCCTTCTCTTCTCTTCTCTTCTCTTCTCTTGGTCTGTGTTGTTGTACTTGTTTTTGTTGTTCTTCTCATGTTTGTGGGCAATTCACATTCACAACTTTGGGGTGTCAGTGCAGTGCAGTGCAGTGCAGTGCAGTAGCAGGGATGATGATGAACACCACAGTGCAATGGCAGCAGCATTGCAGTGGTGTGACTGGTGTCAGAGCAAGCATTTTGCGATCTGCTCACTCTACTCTACATGGTGACGGCGGCGTTTGTGGCTTCTCCTTCTCCTTCTCCTCCTTGAATGCTGCAAATCCTTCTCAGGTACTCCTTAATTTAGTCGCAAATGTCATCATCTTCTTCTTCTTCTTCTTCCACTGGTACCCATTTGAATGCCAATCCCAGTATGCTCAAAGATTGATAGAGAGATAAGAGAACTTCTCCCTCAGAGACATCCAGATGCATTCTCTGTCCTAAGAGCAGGGTTCAGGGTTTAGGGTTTAATGTCTGTCTGCTGCTGCATTCAACCTTGGAAAAGGGAAAGATTATTACAAACAGAGAACTCATGGAGCTCAACAAGCTTGCATCATTCCAAACTTTGAAAGACAGAAGTTTACAACAGAGAAACAAGCTCATGGAGCTCGAGCTTACATCATCATCAATTCCACCTTTTCTCCTTTTATTTTCTTTTTCTTCTTTTTTTTTGCCTTGGAGGATCACAATGTAGATAGGTTATGTGTGTGTGATGACAGTCTTTATATCGGGTTTTTTTGTTCTTGGATTCACCGCAGCAAATCAAGTCTGTACAGCAAAATCGACAGCGAAGACTTGTATGTAAGGTTACAGCAAGTTCAAGCAAAATGGATGCCCCAAAGGTACATGCCCCTAATCATCAAGTTTCTCCAAGGATATGCTCTTAGTTATTGGAGAAGAGCAATTGATGAAACCCATTTCAGCTGGCTATGAAACCCTTAAAAAAAAACACTTGAAAATAAATTCAGTGAAGTGGGGGGGACTTTCTTCTTGCAGACAGATAAGATGATTGTGGCAATCACAGGAGCAACAGGGCTTATTGGCTCGAGGCTTGTTGAAAGACTTGATGCAGGTAATGCTACAAAGTGAATTGGTCTTCTTGAATTTGTTTTCTTTCTGAGCAGCTAACATAACATTGTGATGCAATTTTTGGTGCTACCCATTTACCTTCTCACCTCCTTCACTGACTACTTGTGTTTCATTTGCACATTTTTGTGATGTAGATGGACACCAAGTACGTGTACTCACGCGATCAGTCTCAAAGGCCCGATCTGTTTTTCCTGGTGAGTGGCAAGAATTGGCAGCTGGGAAATGGAGATCTTGAGAGAATTTGTTCATATGACAACAGCAGCAGCTGAGCTGCTGATTTTGTCAGATGCTGGTGATAGTCTCAGCAGCTAGCTTGGAACATGGCTTAGTCGAGATTAGTGGTTCTTGTTTTTGTATACCAGAGCTTAGATATCCAAACCTGGAGGTGGCGGAGGAAGCCAACTGGGCAGAGCTGATTCAAGGAGCAACGGGTGTAGTCAACTTGGCTGGCCTCCCTATCAGCAGACGCTGGACTCCTGAGGTCAACTCTTTTTGCTGACAATTGTTTTGCTGGAAACTACATCTCTATTCCATAGAGCAGATTGGGGGAAAGGAAGGGACCCATGTATTTAGAAGAACGATAGGCAAGAAACATACTCACTCACAGCAACTAATTCCCAATTGTTGCAGGTGAAAGCAGAGATCAAGAACAGCAGAGTAGGAGTAACTGCTAAGGTTAGTGCCCCCCCACCCCCCCAAATCCCATCTCTTCCTTATTAAGATTGTAAACGGCAACTATTCTAATTGACCAAGTTTCACTGTTCACCTTCTTCATCTGTGCAAGAAATGAACTTTTGTTTATAAGGAGGGGATGGCATGTAGGTAGTGGAAGCGATCAATGCTGCACCCAAGGAGTTGAAGCCAAAAGTTCTTGTCAGCTCCACTGCCATAGGCTACTATGGTAAGAGATTTCTTTTTGTCTCTAAAGTGAAATGATGTATAAATGATGGGTTTGGTCACAGAGGATGTTGTTGTATGTGGCATCTGTTCTTACAGATTGTCATCATCACAGAGACCAAGTATAGAAACAATGACACATCCAGCACCAGAATCCCTCACCAGGTACTCATCAATAATGGGTTGTGAGTGAGCTTCATGTGCAGGCACAAGTGAGAGCTCTGCATTTGATGAGGCAAGTCCATCAGGGAAGGATTATCTTGCTGAGGTGAGAAATATGACAGTCAATGCAGTTTGTGTTTTGGAAGAGGATCACTGCTGTCGAGCTGAACCATCTGTGTCATTGTAATCAACTATAATTCAAACATGGATAAATGATGCTAGCCTGTCTAAAGATTTGTATCTCGTTATAAGTATCTGCATCATCACTGATAACCCTTTTCTTACATTTAAAGTCTCTAGATCCATGAGGCCTGATTTTTTCTTGTAGAAGGTAGGCCCCAAGAAGAAGTCAAGATGAGAGGAATGGGGAAATGGGCATGGGCGGGGATGCCACAGGTGTGCAGAGAGTGGGAAGCTGCAGCTCAGAGCCTGGATGATACCACCACCAGGCTGGTACTCATCCGTAATGGCATTGTGCTTGCCAAAGACGGTGGTGTCCTAGGCATGGAACAGTCACTCCTCTGCTGATACCCATCCCTTGACCTCCCATAATCACAGTCCATCACTTAGGATTTGAGGGTTGCTTTGTGGTTTCTACAAGGTGAGATGTGGCAGTGCAGAGTAGGACAATCACTTATGTCACCCGTTTGTTCATGATTGCAGCCCAGATGGTGCCTATCTTCTCTATCTTTGCAGGTGGACCATTGGGTTCTGGAAAGCAATGGTTAGAATATTTGTTTACCCTCGCACTCTTTCTGCTCACATGAGCTCAAGCATTATTGCCTCTTTGATTTCCTTCTTTTTGTGCACTACCCTTTTGTTATGCCATCAAAGGAAGTTTCGAACTTTCTGATTGCTGATATTGTTGGTGTGCAGGATTTCATGGGTGCACCGTGATGACTTAGTCTCATTGATCATGGAATCTCTGTCCAACCCCACATACAAAGGTAAATCCCATTTTGTCTTTGCACAGTTACAAGAAACAGATACATAGTCCAACCTCAATCAGGCACTCCATTATAAACAAACCACTCACCAAAACTGGGACCAGGACCTGGACCTTCATTTGCATTTGTTGCAAGACCCCAAGTTTGTTGCTACAAACTGTAAACATAGCACACTTTCTGATTTAGGGTTCATGAGATTTTGTTGTGGCAGGTGTTATAAACGGAACAGCACCAAACCCAGTGCGAATGAATGAGATGTGTGACAGAATAGGTGCCCTGTTGGGACGCCCCTCATGGCTTCCAGTTCCTGAGTTTGCAGTAAGAGTTCTTCTCGGAGAAGGTGCCATGATTGTATGTTTACTAACCCAAATTGTAGCACTTCTGTCATCTTTGCTCTGCACTTGATTCCTGAATCATCGGCTATCTTCCATCTGCAATTAGACTATAATGTTGCCCTCCTCCATTGCAGCAAATGTCAAATGGGTCAATTGCACAGCAGGTTAGGATACCCATGTCATGATTTTGATATCTCTGAAGGTAGTCGGCAGCAGCAGGGTTGTCATTTGCAAAAAGTTGTATGCAGAAGCTCAGAGCTCTGACATTGTGCTGATCAGTAAACAGTTTTCTCTCGTTACTCGCTGCAGGTATTGGAAGGTCAGAGGGTGCTACCAAAGAAAGCAGAAGAGCTTGGCTTCACATACAAGTACCGCTTCATTTCTGATGCACTCAAAGCCAGTTTTTCAGCATAAGAGCTCATATCCTTGTATGAATCACAAACTCTTTCTCTTGCCTTATGTGCGAATTGGGTACCTTTGAATTTTGCATGCGAGTTCTCTCTCTCTCTCTCCTCTCTCTCACTAAAAACCATATTTATGAGATTTCAGAGAAAAAGTACACAAAAAAACTTTGAAGGTAACTCTTGTGTGAGTTCTGACGAAACCAGAACAAACATGACAAGAATGGGTATGGTCATAACCTTGCAAATCAGATGCGAATACATAAAGATCATGATTTTTCTAAGTAGAATATAACCATGTTTGTCTGGTGAATACAGTACGCACATTGGTACACACATAGTATAAATCACATGAGGACTTAACATATGCTATAATTGGAGGTGAATATTAGAGATTACAACCAATGTTTTCTTTTTCAATTTTTTGAAGTAGGAGTAGACAACGAGCATCATAGGTTTAGCATTTCTCAATGACAGTTTTTTAGAAAACTGCCCAAAATTCTGCTCAAAACAGCTGCAAAGTGGTGATAGACTTTTTGAGGACAGTCTAAGAAAAGTGAGGATGTTTCTTCAAAGACCAAAACGTTTGTTTATGCAACAAAAGTATGAGTTTTGTTTTTGCTCAACAAAACTACACATTTTGTTACCTAATCTTTTGTGATAAGCTTTGTAGCCTCATGTGAGGAAAGGTAAATTTAGAACAAGATTAACTTCGGGATTATTGTTGTTTTAAGGAACATGTTTAAACAATGACAATTTTTTTTATAACCATACCTATTCAAGTTCAAATGCCATACTTAATAGTGTGGCTTGTGCGATTGAGCACATATTGCAATATTGAATGAATTTTGAAAGGGCCAAAATGGTACGCTTTCTTTAGCCTATGTCTCAAATAATTTTTTTATTGAATTTTAATTTTTTATTGAATTTTCAATGACATAAATTAGTTAAAATCCAATGTCCCCTACACCTTGGGTCTAAAAATTATAAAATCGCCTCCACAAGACCTTACTCTTGGAGGGGTTTCCAACAATAACAAGAATATATATCACCAATTTTCCAAAAAAACTGAATTTTGAGTTTATTGATTTTTCATTGATGAAATTGTTCAATATTCAATATATTTGAAATTGTAAGTCTAAACATTACAAATCAGTTTTTTGTGCACCCCCTACTCATTGAGAGCTTTTCAACACTAACAAGAGCACAAGGGTTTGAGAGATTTTTATCTTGACAAAACAAACAAATTATTTTCCTTAATGATAGAATAGTCATACAACACAAAATGGTTCAAGATATGACCATATTGTGGACTAATGTCCAAGGCAATCAATTATTTACCAATGTATTAAAAGCTTATGACCCAAATTATCATTGACCTATATACATATTGCATTCAAGCTTCATAATGTCCTACTCATGTTAAAAATGAAAAATAACAAAAACTTTCGGCAATTTATTCAACAACACAAATGTCACATGTCACATTTATAGCTACATGTTTTTGCAATTAATTTCAAAATCATTAAAAACAACAAAGTCATCTCAATAATTACAATTCAATAGTGTATTTGGAGGGCACCTTATATATATTAAGAATGCCTCCAAAAAAAGTGGTGAGAATTTGATAATCAATTTTTCTTTTTCCATGACTGTGCCAACATAACATGGGGTATGAAAGGATTAAAGTGTTAGGTCATTTTTCGTCATGGCCACCCTCCTTCATTATCAAATTTTCATTACATTACAAAAGATGCCAACACATTACATCCACCTTTTGTTTTAAATGTTAACCATAATAGTGAGTTTGATCATCTTTCAACCTCCCTTCAATGCACCCATATCCCATTGTTGATTTGTTCCAAAGTGTTAATACATGAGTGACGAACTTCATTTCTAATCTTCTACATCTAATTTGTAGCAATTCAACCTAGTTGAAGCTCCTTTGCCTTTTATATTTCTCATCCCTTTTTAGATTGGAATTTTTTAAAGAAATATAATAAATCTTGTAATGGACATGTTTTGTAAGCACTATGACCACACAAGTGGATTTTGGGTCCTACATGGAACACTAAAATACTAAAGATTAGAAAGGTCTCAAGGGGCAATGTCCAACTAAAGTAACTACCAACATAAACTAATGATTGCATGTGCAACCATTTAGCTTGTACATATATACCAACCGAATGAATGTATGTGTAATTATCTTGCATCATGTAACTTAAAACCTAATCTACTCTACGTACATTTATCCAAGCAAGTAGTGGATTGGGCATGAGGACCCAAGTTCAACACTCCCCCTTAGTTTGTTAATGATTATTTACAAGCTTTTAGTTACAACTTGATAGCACACTTTTGTCTTGCACTAACACTTTACCTAAAAATTGTGAAAGCCTAGGAAACTATGCAAAGATGTTTTAAAAACTATGTAATTATTATTATTTTAATAAAATTAATGTATTTCAACTTTTTCACATGTCTTAAGTTGTAACTAACTTTTCAACTCATGAAACCAAACCTTGTTCATTGTTTTGGTAAACACATCAGCAATCTAATCCTTGAACCTCACATATTCCATAATGATTGTCTCTTTCTTAATTTTGTCACGGCCAAAATGACATGCCTTTTTAATGTGTTGGGTACGTGCATGTGCAAAACAATATTCTTCACCATTTTTATGCAACTTTGGTTGTCATAAAATATTGGCATCAATGTCAAGAATGGAAAGCCCATTTCTTCCAACAAATGACACAACCATAATGACTCTTTTGTAACCTCTACAAGGGCATGATATTTTGTTTTAAAACTGTCCATTGCGCCATTTCATCTTGGAGTTTACTTTGCTATGATGTGGGTCCACTTCCTATGTTAAACAAATAACCAAAAGCATATTTGTGTTGATCCAAATTGTCAAAATAATCAATGTCAATAAAATTGACTAGTACAATATCTCCCTCTCGCTAATAATGAAATGCAAAATCCAAAGACCCTTTCAAGTAGACGAAAATGAAGATCACTACCTTCAAATGAACCTTACAAAGAGCAATAATGAATTTGGTCACAACACCAACAAAATATGCAATGTCAAGGCAAATGTTGATGACATGAAAAAACTTACACCCATTCGATAATATGGTGAATTCATTTCAAGATAAAGTTTGATCTTGGGATCTAGAGGGATTGGACTAGGAAAGCAATTGGTCAAATCCATGTCAATGAAATATTTTAGAAGATATTGGTGGTAAAACAGCATGATGTGAAGAGTGTAAAAGAGATCGACACCAAGGTACAAAAACAAAGGGATTAAGGTCATGGCAAATTACTCATAGAACTATTGTTCAATCTATTCAATTTTTTGAGGGAATTTTTTTATGGCCATCAGATCATCAACATAAATAATTAATGGGAACATGAAATCACCAACAACCATCACATTCAATCTAGGATCTGAAAAATAAGGGATGGGTCTAATGGATTAAAGGTATGAGTCAATCCATCCATTCCACACGTAAGGAAATTGATCTAAACCATTCATAAATTTGTGTAAATGGCACACTTTGTGCTCAAAACCCACCTTGATAAAACTAAGGGGTTGTTTGAAGACTACTTCTGAAATATTGTTGTTTTGGAAAACCAATTTTACATCCATATGGAGCATAGGCCACCCTTTTGTGCAACCATGGGAACAAGAGTGCACATTGTAGACCATTTGATGACCAATGCAAAGGTCTTTTGGTAATCAAACCTAGCATCTTGTTGATCACCATCAGTGTTGGTGGAGGCTTTGAATGTAAGGGTGGAAAGATGGGCATAAAAGTCTCAAATGTCAACAAAGGTGTAAACACACTTGACAAAGGTGTGAAGACTAAATCAATGACTTCAATAACTACTAATTGATCCATCAAAGCCTCAAAAGACACAACAAGGGTTGTGTAAAAATCAACTATGCCAGTAATGGTCTTCTACAAAGTTTACATCACCATTAATAATAATCATGCGAAAAGCAAGATTGTAAAAACAAAACCCTTTGGTTTCATCAAAATTTCTAACATAAATACATTTTTTACTATGCACATCAAGTTTGATACGCTTCTCCTTGGGGATGTGAATGAAAACCACACAACCATACACCCAAAGATGGTGCAACTCTAGGGGTTTGCCAAAAAAACACTAATATGGGTTGACATCGTAATTAACACAAGTTGGAAAATGATATGTGAAGTAATTGACAAGATTCAAAACTTTTGACCATATATAGGAACCATGGTGTCTGAACTTCAAACACCATAGCTCATGCCTTCTCAAGAAATGTTTTATTTTTGCATTCATTAACCCCATTTTGATGGGGTGTATACACTTGTGTGAACTCCTAGTGGATATTATTAATTGAATTCAACACTTCAATGAAAGCCAAAAAAAAAGTTCCCCAACCCAATCACTCCAAAAGACTTGAATCTTGGTGTTGAAAGCCAATTCAACATTAGTCTTGAAATGTTGAAAATATTGCAGAGTTTCAAATTTATTTCACATAAAATAAATCCAAGTGAACTTGGAATAATCATTAGTGAATGTGAAAGTATATTTTCACCCAAATAAGCAAGGTAAATCTCACCACAAATATCAAAATGAATTAAAACTAATGGTTTTGTAATTCGAGGGTGAATAACTTGCTTCGAAATTGGTTCATGAGCTTGCTGGCCAAGTTGACAGTTGTTGCAAAAATCATGCAGTCTTAAGATTAAAGGAACACCTTTGGCTACATGATGCAACCCCATTGATTTGACATTATGTTGGTTTAAGTGCCCGAAACAACAATGCTAGAGGTGTGCCACTAAAGGTGAAGTAATTGCACAAATCTTGAATTTTGGATTAATGATGATGCACCAATAAAGACCTATTTTTGAGTCACATATTCCTCGACCTACAATCTTATGAGGGCTTTGATAGATGAAAATTTTTTTATCATAAAATATTAAGAAACTAGCCCCATATCATTTATGGATTAAAAGTAAATTAAGGGCAAGTACAAGCACAAAATATTTTTTCATTAGGAATAGCTTACAACGAGACTTCCATGTTTAGTAATTGTCACTTGCCATTTTTTGGGCATCAAGGAGAATGTTTCCTATCATCATGATGTTCCTAAATCTTTGATTCCAATACAACAAACTCAACTAAACAAATCAAGTCGACAAAAATAACAAACAAATTTCAAACACAAAAAAAAACAAGAAATAATTTCATATAATCACATTGACAACTTCTAAAAAAAAGATTAGCACACTACACATTTAACCATTTTATTTGATTTAAAAATACTTATTCTCATTTCTTAGTGTTGACTTAGCACATAGCTCATAAAAATCAAACATAATTTAAGAAAATTTGTCCCTTCATTACTCTAATGGACACATACCCTAATGGACACATTTTGTAAACACTATGACCGTGCAAATGGATTGTGAGTCCTACATGGAACATTAAAATACTAAAAATTAGAGAAGGTAGATCAAGGGGCAACAGCTAGCTAAAGTAACTATCAATATAAATTAATGAATGCATGTGTAACCATTTAGTTTGCGCAAAACTACCAACCTAATGAGCGTCTGTGCAATCATCTTGCATTATGTAATTTAAGGCCTAATCTACTTTAAATACATTTATCCAAGCAAGTAATGGATTAGTCATGGGAACCCATGTCCAATAGTTTGGTAGGGTTTAAGGTTTTGAGGCAAACCCTAGCCCTAAACCATAAACCTTAAAAAATTACATGAAGGATTTTTAATGAGAGTGTGAAAAAAAAAAGTGAAGGGGATGATGATGATGTGGATCATGAAAATATAAAAATATAGTTGAAATTTTTGAAAATGAAAAAAAAATGTCAAGAAAAAAAAATGAAGATAATTTTTTTTATTAAACCACCATTTGCTTCTTCTTTTTTTCTTTTAAATTGTTTGCCACTTTGAAATGTTGGGGAGATAATATTTTACCCAATTTAGGAATGTTTAATTTAAAGTATGTGATGGTTTATGGTATATTGGGGACTTAAATTTGGGTCATGTTATTACCAATGTTGGGCAAGTATGTGCTTTCAACCATATTGACATGGACAAGGCACATTAGTAAAAAAACATGTTTTTAAAAGTTATCCAAATTGATTAATTTCTCCTTTTAGACTACTGAAATGTTCATTTTGACTAAGGTCCATCATATGAATGGACATTGTAATTATTGGTTGATTAATTTGACTAGTGGTGATCCATTTGCCTACTTACAAAGGGGAGATTTAGTCATGTCGAACAAAAAAATGATATTTTTTGTCAAAATGGCTAATCGATTTTTGTCAAATGGAAGATTTGGTCGAATTGGACAAACAAAAAAAACATCCCTCATCAAGATGGCCAATGGGTTTCTAATCAAATAAGACTTTTCATCAAATTGAACAAACAAAAATGACATCTTACCTACCTACCATAGTAGATACCTATTTACTTACCAACCAATTATGGTAGGTAGGTACCTACTATGGTAGTTAGGTAGGTAGGTAGGTAGGTAGATAGGAGATGCCATAATAGATAGGTACCTAGATACCATAATAAGTAGGTAAGCAAGGTAGGATAGGCAAGTAATTATTTAGGTACTATAATAGCTATTTACCTACCTAGGTACCATACTATTTTAATTTGATTAGTCAAAATGATCCAATGCCCCACTAGTCAAAAACAACCACTCATTAACACTGGACATGTTAAAATTGACTTGTCCAAAATTACAATGGGTTTTTTTATGATTTTTTAAATGGGGTCTTTATTGACTAAAATTTTTGGTCACAAATTTTGTGTTTTCTACTATTGGCATAAAAGAAAAATTGCATATGTCAAACCCATGAGGCCTAAACTTTGTTTTAAAATTTGAAAAAAAACCTTTTCAAGCATGCACATAGATCTCTTTTTAAATTAATATTTGCATATGCATAATATGTATAAGTATGTGATATTCCTTTCAAACATCAACCTGAGCATGTGTATCAACAAAACCATATTCAAAACTAGCATAAGCCAAGGAAAAACAATAAATAGGCATGCGTTTTGAAAAAACTACATTAGGAATTATCAACGAAACATATATGGTGTGAAAATTTTTCATTTAACTTGATAAAACTATTATGCACACATGAACAATTGCAATGTGTCATGTAGAATGTTATATTATTAACTAGTTATTTATAATATCTACACTTGAATTGCAATTCAATTACAATTTGTCTTCACATCCTTCCTTGCAATGTCCTTAAGTTGTTTTCAATGCACATTGGGATAGAACGTGTTTTTGATAGACAACTACCTATCTCAAACTATAAACGCATAAAACAACAAAACCATATGAAACAAATCAAATAACATAAATATTCAAAGCATATTCATTGGACAAACATTGATATGATCACATGACACGAATAAAACAACACCATAGGACTCATATCATACTCATTATAAACAATAAGAGATGACTTACTCACTTATTTAATGACTGATTGACTTACTTATTTATTGATTTACTAATTGACTAAAATTGTATAACACTTTAACCCAAAATTCAACCACAAATTTAAAAAATGCACATGGCTAATTACACAAAGACATATGGCCCAAAACAAAGTTGACAAAAAAAAAATGCAAAAGGAAACCTAGCACAAATAACCCGAAAAAAATGTACATTTCCATTTGCTTTAAAATGCTAACAAAAACATAAAGACATGTGACCCAAAACAAAATTTAGTGGCTACAACAAGGAAACCCAACAAAACAACCCAAAAATGTTACACATTGCCAAAGACAACAAAAAACATTACACAACAAAAATTCAAAAACATATGACCCAAAGTAAAATTGACTAAATGATTGCAATAATGAAATATAACACAAACAACCCCAAAAAATTACACACTATTGTGTGTTTCAAAATGGCAACAAAAATTCAAAAACATATGACCCAAAACAAAGTCAACCAAATAAGTGCAATAAAGAAACATAACACAAACAACCCAAAAAATTACATGTTGTGTGTTTCAAAATGGCAATAGAAATTTAAAGACAGATAACCCACAACAAAACTAATTAATTTGAAAAGGTAATAAAAACACGAAGACCTAGACCCAAAGAAAGATAGGCTAATTGAATGACTACAACATCCAAGAATTCTTCCATTGATTTGAATAATATTTCATTTGAGTAGCAATACCTAAGAGCGTTTGGTCAATTATTTGTTATTATAACCAATTTGTTTAAGTTTTCAATCCCAAGCTGACAACATCTTAAACCGGTGATCATCCCCATCTTATTAAAAATTCTTTTAGTTTCAATTTGTGATCCCACAATGCCCATCATTTGATGAGCAAAGAATCCAATGTTCAAAAATTGTTGTTCATGTTCTACCCACCAAATCAAAGGGATTGAAAGGTTTTGTTAGCACCATAATCTTTTTGAATAAATATAGTTGAATAAAAATCTTAGTGTAACTTCTTTAGTTGAGGCCAAGGATCCAAACATTCCAAGTTCAAGCCTAACATCACCAACAAGTTCAACAATGATAAGGGTTGGTGTTGTTGGTACCATAGTCCTTCTGAATAAAATAATCAACAAGAAAGGCATGGGCACTTCTCAATCTTACACCACCACAATATGCATGGCCATATCAAGGCCCACATAATTAATTTCAAATAAGTTGTAGACTCTTAAATTGCGGGTCCAACATCAAAACCAACACATTAAATGTGATATGAAATTGATTATAGGATGAAGCAAAATCCAACAAATGGCCTCGACACATACATGCTTTGATCTACATGCAAATGCCAAGATGCATCAATTCGGAGTTGAAGTCTCCAATCTATAATCAACATTAAAAAACCAACAAATTTATTAAAAACTTCCAAAAAACAAAATCATCAACACAACTTTAAGAAAATCATGAAAAAACACAAGACACATACTTGCATGACCTTATTTGCTTCAATATTCATGTTGTGCATCATGCAACACATAAATATGTCTACAAAAATTGCATTAAATAGTAACCAATACCCTTGAAATTGATTCAAAGCATTAAATGACCATTGGAATCAAAATATCATTGACTTGTTGTGTCACAACCCATCTATAAAAACTTGGAATTCTATTTTGCAAGGCAATGAAGTGCCATGAATAACAAAGATTGATGGCATTTTGAATTCCAAAGTCTTTTTGAATTGAATAACTTTAGATGCAAATTGGGTCTTCACCAAAGTCTTCAACTTTGAAGGGTAAATAAAAGATTTATACAAGATTTAGCCCATTCTGGTCTATTTTTTTTGTTTTTTTGTTCAAGTAATAATCTTACAAAGAGAAGATTATGCATCCTTGATGGAAAGTTCTCTCATCCCACCATAAACTTTGATATCATTAGGACTTTGACAACATTTGGTCATGGCATGCCCATAACAAGTAGCAAAATACAACTTTGTTATCATTAGTGGATCGCACAAAATTATTCTTATAAAAGTATTTGTAAGTGTGTTCAAGTTGGGACTTCATCTTTCACATATATGCAACAACCTTGTCACATAATCCAAAAGAAACAAACAATTATTTCAATTGTATAGCCATGGTAGTTTTTAAAATCTTGTGAACCTCAAAGATACCCATTGTAAAATGACACAATTCCCATTGCTTGTTAATATAAATAACCACCCAAAAGAAAATGTTGAACTTGCCTCATGGCATCTAAAGGTCAAAATGTGGTAGTGATTGTAATGGCTTCAACAAGGGCAAGGAACACATGTCGTTCCATGGTCTTGTTGGCCATGTTAGAGATTGTTTCAACATAAAGATGTCATTTATTTGGTTTTTTAAGCCATATGTCTTCAATGGAATTCAAAGGACGATATCTGTTAGTGATATACAAAGCTATATCCTTCAGAAATTATTTTTGAAAAAGTTTATTTTTTTGTAAGGAAGCCCATTGCAAAAGAAATTAGTAAATGATTTGTTGTTGTGTTCTATATTTTCTTAAATGGTTTATGAACATTTGCAATCAAATTAACAACATTATTTTGTGATTTGAAAATACTTGATAAATTAGAATGCTTGGAAATGACATGTTTGTTCATGGTAGTCATGCCATGGTATTTGTTATACATAACAAGACCTTTCCAACCCTATTTGCTTTTGTTCTTCTCACCATTGTCTTCTTGGTGGACAAAATTGTATTTGTTGAATTTTAGAATAATTTATAGCAATAGAAAAATCATTGAATTTAAAGAAGCCCACGTACTTGTCCAATGAAAAGGAAGCCAAAACTTTTGGTTCACTTACAATTGAAGAAGTTGTTGTCACATTTGTGTTTTTACAACTTGTAGAACCTCTTCCTCTAGTTTTATTTCTCCAACTAACTCATTAATTAATTTAGATCTAACTCCATTATTCCCAATCACCTCTTTAGTAACATTTGCATCATCAAAATCAATAGTTGATTAAGAAGAACCTTGATATTCTTTTCTTTCACAATACTTACAACACCCCAATTGAAGTTCACTTTGTAGCAATAACAAAATAACTAGGAAAAGGTTAGGGTTTAGGATATTAGAACAAAAGAATGATAGTAGGCACCATCAATGTAGCAAAACAACAAAAATTCTTATCCTCCTTCTCGAATGCGATATCGTAAAGGATGAACAATGGCCAAGTGCAAGAAATGTAACAAAAGAAGCAATGGTAGTCACAAGGTTTGCATAAAAATGATGGCATGCACAAAAACTACAACATAGGAACGATGGTACATGCAAGAATTATAACATAGGAACATTGTACTTTTTATTTTTGAACACAAAAACAATTATGTTTTGTTAACAAGTTGTTTGCTGATTTTTTTTCCCATGTTGAAGGTTGAATTTTTTCATGAAAAACTTTATGATTTTGTTATTTTAACATGATATTGATCTTCCAAAAAGAATAATACTAAAACAAAACAAAATGCCTCAAATAATAATACTATTACTGACTTAGTTAATAGTTGAATTAAAAAACTTCATTGTTAATCTTCGAGATCTAATGTGTAGTAATTCAAGTTAAATGTAGGTACTCTCTTTTTGTACTTCTCATCCCTATTTGGATTAATGTTTTTAAAAATTTAGAATCGAATTGGCAAGATGTAAAAGGCCATTTGTAGGCATAAGATGCATGTCATTCCTATCACCTCACAATTTGTGAATGCTTAGGCTTATGATAGATACCATTTACTTCATTCGGTAAGGTTCACATGTGAAGAAAGCCATGGACATTCCTTAATGTGAGGTCAGACTTAACTACTTACTCATCATCCTAGGCACCTTATTGGAAGGGGATCCCTCCACCTTAAGGCCTTTACCTTAAACTATGAACCTATCGACATGGTCTTAAATAGAGAGGTATGTTCTTTTTTCTTAGGGCGAGATTAAAAACGGAATCATTTAAGGGGTCCTTGTTCTTCGAATTGTTTCACACTACACCTCAAACAACCTTTTTTTTTTTTTTTTTTGCTTATATATAACCAAAATGATATACTAAAAATTGAAAGTGCTAAAATCATGAGCTTTTGAAAAAATTTAATGGCCATTATTGCGTCAAAATTTAAGAAAATTTGTCAAATCTTTATACATTGTTCAAGTAGGTAGCCAAAAGTATAGTAGGATGTTTAAAAAAACCATTTTCATATTTAGCTTGTAGCCAAATTTGGCCAATCTTCATGTGGATCATTGTCATTTTGGCTATAACACAAAATTTCCTTTAAGAAAAACACTACCTAATTGCATGGGCCAATTTCATAACTCCCAAGAAATGGCAAAGTCCCATGGAAATAAGGCCCTTAGGCTACAATAAACACTATCATTCTTGTGAGTTGGGACCATTATTAAAAAATGGTCCCAACCCATAGAGCCAAGAAGTATGGTCACATAGGACTCCCACTCCTGGTTGGTACTTGTAAATGGAGCCCTAGTGTAAAGGATTTGGTCCCAATTTGGAGCTCTAGGCCAATCAGATTGCAGGATTAAAATTGGGACCTATAAATCAGGCCCTAGGGTGAAGCGGCCCTTAGACTCAGGTCTGCAGTCCCTTGTAAGAGACCCTAAAGAGGGCCAGCTGCACCACTCTGTAACTGGGAGTACCTAAGAGACCTTGAAGTAGGCCTGAGACCGTGTCCTTTCCTCTGTTGGGTATTTGCACAAGTGTTAGGGTTTAGGGTTTAAGAGACGAAGCGTTTTTAGGATTTAGGGTTTACGAACCAAAGCGGGAGGAGAGATTTTGGTGAAGGATCTCGGCGAGAGCGAAGGATTCAGCGAGAGTAAGGGAGAAGCGAGCGAGGGGCGCAGGAGGATGACGATAGTGTGGAGCAGGCAAGCATTACGACGTTGTCAAGATCTTTGAGAAAGAAATCCAAAGAGGAAAACGTCTAGGAGAGGAAGAGGAGCATACACTTTTTTCTCTCTCCCATTTTTTGCTTCTTCTTTTTGCTCTTCTTCTTCTTCTGCTTCTTTCTCTTTGCCACTCTTCCTGCCGGGAAGAGAAGAGCTTCACCAGATCGAGGCATGGAGTCTGAGGTAATGTGGTGGTTTTTTTTTTCCTCATTGATTTTGTCACTTTGTCTTTGGTTCTGCGCACACACAAACGGGTTTAGGGTTTAGGTTTTGTGTTTAATGTCTTTTCTTGCATCTTTGTTTATGGTGGCGTAATTTGGATTTAGGATTTTGTTGTTGTAAGGTGGTACAGATTGCTTCTGAGAAAGATGGGACGAAAGAAGCAGCAGTCGTTGCCAAGTACAAACGTGGTGCTAAAACTTCCTTGAAGGTATTAGCTGCTGTTTTCAATGTTAGTCGTCTCTTGGTTTCTTCAGTCTTGCTTGATATGTGAAGAACACCAGCAGCATCCAGGGTATGGTGGAAGCCGCAGTGCTGTAATGTTTTGTCATGATTTTCAGAAAGCGCTGGGACTTTGAAGTATGTTCTATGTGATGGGCATAATAGGGGTTGAAGAAACTGTAGAGTTTTCAGTAGGTGTCTTCCTGACACTTCTGTGTGCATCTAATCTGCGGTCTCATTTTTTTGGATGTAGTAATGGAATTGACAGTGTGGTTCTGATTGATCTAGGGCATAGTGAACAAAAAGCTGAAGCGGCAGCTGGTAGAAAAAGAGGTTTTGTTTGAGGAGGCTGCTTTGACAGCATCCAAAGTTGAGCAGGTCAGTAATCCAAACTCCTTTTTCCTGGATGCTTTTGGCAACTATGCAAATGGAACTCAAGAGCTTGCTTTCAGCCTGAGAGATCTGCAGGGATTTCAACCCTTCCATGCACTGTGATTACAGTGGTTATTACCGAGTGAAGGAGGATACTTGGAAGCAGAGGGCTTGGAAGACACCCGCCACTTCAGCCAAGAGTCCATTGTAAAAGAAGTCGATGTTACAAGTGCACGAAAGGCCTTTGACCTCTCTCTTCCAGGTCAGTTTGCCGTAGTATATTAAAAGTTGCTATGTGTCTTTCAGCCAATCTACACATGGCAGTGAGAGCAGTAAGAGTTTCATCCTTTTCTTTTTGGATGTATGAATTTCTGACTTTCCTACTATTGAGTTTGTTTGATCAGATTGTTTGTGCAGCACCACATGAAGCTTCAGTCCTCCTTTTTGTTTTGTTACTGTGTTGCCATCCTCACTGAGTGTGGATGGATGTGTGGTGAACAATTTGCAGACTTAGGGCCATATGTGCAAGATTACAATAGCAGTGGCCGTTATCTGGTACTAGCTGGCCACAAGGGTCATCTAGCCATCATGGACTGGAAGCAGGCTCGGCTTATCATGGAGCTGCAGGTTGCATTGCATTTGCCATGACATGATTGCCTGAACATGATTTGGAGTATATACGCATATCCTGTCTGATGATCACTTGGTGTTGAAACATCAGGATCAGTCATCTGCATGTTTTGCTGCCCTGCCATTTCTTGCAGTTACACATTAAATTCTCTTCATAATTGGCAGGTGAGGGAGACTGTAAGGGATGTGAAGTATCTGCACAATGAGCTCTTCTTTGCCGTTGCCCAAAAGAAGTATGTTTTGTTAACTTCTACTTTGACTGCTGTGGTTGATGTCCAATTTAAGAGTTTGTTTATATAGTTGGCACTTTGTTCATAGATGCAATGTGTACAGTTATATCTGGTGATGGAAACTGATCATTGTCTGTTGTTGTTAATGTCTGTTGTATGCAACAACTTAAGTATTCACCCTGTGGACAACTGTGCAGGTATGTTTACATTTATGATAAGAAAGGTGTTGAAATTCACTGTCTTCGGGTAGGACCATGTCTCAAATTCCATCCTAGCTTTCTTTATGATGTCTATATTTAACTAGGGCCTTTGTGTAATTTGTTACAGATAATTCCAGCTGCTGTGTCATAGTTGGCACGCTACAAACTTGACTGCTATAGTTTGTCAACAAGGTTACCGGACTTGAAGTTTTGCATCAACATATAGTTCTTCTTGAATGACTGAGCAGATGCCTGAATTTGTGTGCGGTGCAGGATCATATCTCACCGTTGAAATTGGAGTTTCTTCCGCATCATTTTTTGCTAGCAAGTGTAGACAAGGGAGGAGTATTGCGGTACCAAGACACAAGCACAGGACACATGGTGGCACAACATAGAACTCACTTGGGGCGCAGTGGTGTGATGCGCATGAACCCATACAACTCAGTGATGGGATTGGGTCATAGTAATGGATCTGTCACCATGTGGTCACCAAACATGTCCACCCCACTTGCAACTATCCTTTGCCAGCGGGGTCCTGTAACTGCAGTTGCATTTGAACAGGCAGGTTTGCAAATGGTTACTGGAGGTATGGATGGGAAAGTGAAGGTATGGGATGTGAGGAAACTGGTCCCATTGCACACATATTTTGCTCCAACGACTCCAAAGTCACTTGATATCAGTCAGAAGGGTCTGCTTGCTGTTGCAAGTGGCTCTAAAATTGAAATATGGCGGGATGCATTGACCTCAAAACAGGTTAGCTTCATTACTTTTACTCCTTGTAGTTTGCTCCTTAGTAGTCTTATTATTGGGGAGCCATGCAAAAAGCTTAAAATTCTCTATTTAGAACTTTCAGAGAGTGATGGTTGTAATTTTCTTTGTTTACAAGTTAGTCCATGTTTTTTGTTTTGTCTACTTCATGAGATATCATTGTGAAGTTTCAGAATCTTTGACTGCTCATGAGCTTTCCAACAGTGGAAGACTTCCCAAGTCAATTCTTGTAGACAGAGCCAGGTTATTATGATTTAGTGTGTTGTGAGAAAAGTGAGTGGGATGTACTAGTAGGGTTCATGTTTCCATTCAATGTTGATAATCACTCTTTGGTATCTGGAGAGCTTTGCAATCTCAATGTGTTGGGTACCGATATGTTGTATCTAAACTCTGGATTTCTGGCTTAACTTGAAGGTAAAACCATATATGACACACCGGTTGGCGAAGGCAGCACAGGCGCAAGACCTTTCATTTTGCCCCTATGAGGATGTGCTGGCTGTTGGTCATTCGATGGGGCTCTCTTCCTTGCTGGTGCCTGGATCTGGGGAGCCGAATTTTGATACATATGTGGCTAATCCATTTGAGACTGTAAAACAGCGACGTGAGGCTGAAGTTCATTCATTACTGGACAAATTACCATCTGAGTTAATTGTCCTGGATCCAACTCAAGTGGGTGCAGTCCAACGTTCTGGCAAGGAAAATGTCTTGGCTAAGTCTTCTCTCAGAAGAGAAGCAAACATAGCTAATGCTGTTGCGGCTGGAAAACCTGTGGCAGTAAAGCACAAGACAAAAGGACGTGACAAACCAAGCAAACGGCATCGCAAGAAGTTTACAAATGTGATAACAGCCACCCGGGCCAAGATTGCTGAGCAATCTGCAGCCAAAGCCAAAGCATCACAAGAGAAACCTGTCAGTGAGGATAATGACTCTATCCCAAGAGCGCTTGCTCGATTTAAGCGGAAGGGATGAGCCTTGTATTGTAAGCCTATGTCAGAAGGAAGTGAAAAAAGTCTGGTTGCATGTGTCAATGAGAGTGATCAACAAATTGATGATGTCATCACAAGAGATGACCAGCTACCATTTTTGTTGGGACTGATACTGGGACACGTAGTAGCTGTACAATTTCTGTTGGTGGAATTCTACAACTACTCATGCTTCAGTGTTGGGAATTGAAAGGGCAAGAATTGAGTCATTTTTGCAGTTGGAAACCTGGTATTTGGGGGTTGCTTTTGGGGTAGTAGTGAAAGAAAGGAAAAGAATGTGAAAGTTGAGAGAGGCCTTTGTTGAACCCTTGTTTTTCCAATATTCTTTATGAAGGGCAATGGACTGAGGGGCATGAGGCCCCACAGGTTCCTGCCCCACCCTGTTCACTGAGGGCTACTACCCTCTGTCACCTTACCCTACTAATTTTTACACCATGTTTTAGTGTGGTAGGACATTATAAAAATTACTTGGGTGTGTCCTTTAACTGAGATTTAGCAGAACTTAACAAGCCTTGGGAGCCTGCTTGACCATGTCCTTTCTCCAATGGGATCAGGTGGCAACTTTAAGAAATAAAACCGTTACAAATGGTGTAAATGTGCAAGTTCTTCTTTCTCATCGTTTGTAGATGACTAAACCCTAAACTCTAAACCCTGTATGTGATTACAAGATGATGTGACCTCCACATCCATTTTACCCATCCCTGCAGCTCACTCAATGCTGCTGTCAGCTTCTTTTGAAGGAAGAAGGGTGTTTTCTTGATGCAAACCCTAGTCTTCTCAGGATTCATGGCCACAAGCTTTCATGACGTGTAAGTGCAGGTGGGTTCAAAATGCAACTCAATTGAAAGAGTGTAAAAGCTGAGTTGGGTAAGAAGTGTGGAATCCATCTATTCCTTATAGTTTGCTGAATGGTCCTTGAAATGTGGGACCAAAGGAAAACAACATTATTCCATTAACACTTTGTAATTCAGCCCTTCTTTTCATACTGGAGAAATTAGACTGAGACATAAAATAAAAACTTGAAAATGAATTTTGAAGGGTTTTTCAATTGCCAAAAGTGAGAAAAAAAAAGGAGAATTTGTCTGATTTCTACATTTGGTTTTCACTGTGTAGCCATAAATATAGAAGTTTGAGTAAGATATTTGTATTTCATGAATGGTGTATAGCCAGATTTGGCTAAATCTTCCTAAGGATAAGAGCCATTTTTTCTGCAGCTTCGAATGGATCATCACTACTTATGCAACATTTAAAAAACTCCTTGGAAAAACACTGCTAGTGGACATTCCTCAAAAAATGAGATCAAATGAAACTACATCATTCCATAGTCCCTCCCTTACATACAGATTCAACAAATGCAGAAGTAGACCACCCTTAGTTGTGGATGTGAGGATGTCAAAACATGTTTTTCCCTTTGTTCAATAAAGTTATCTGTGAAGTCAGGCGATTAGGGCGTGAGAACGGCCAGTTTGAACATAATAGGGCATCGAATGCATAAATACGAATGAAAATTTTCAAAACTAAATAACTAGGACCCAAACTAGTTTTTCCACCAATTTTGGTGGTAAACTGAGTTTCATCCCTCTTTCCTTTTTCCTGAGCTCCTTCACTGCCGCTACATTTGTTTTCAGTGCTCTTACCTGTACAACTACTATAATTACTCTCGAACCTTGTGCATTAAATGCTGAGTTTCAGCATTTCATACTGAGATTTAACAAGATTTCATTACTTTCTGGACATCACTGAAAGAGGGGATAGGGGGTGAAAGAGAGGGTGACTTTATGGATTACTTTAATAGTCTATGTCTAATTCCAGTAGAGTAAACAAGGCTCCAAGTTACATGCTAAAAAAGAACTCATAGAGAGAGACAAGACAAATGCCACAATAGCAATTGCAAATAATAGCCACTTCACCAAATGGCTACTGCCCCTAGTCAAGGGTGAGCTCTATGCCAATCATATTAATGAAATTAAAGCCATTGTAGGGCAATGTGAGGGGATTGGGGTATGGGGAATGGGATAGATAATGATTGGATTGAGTTTAGGTGCAAGTGGATGTGTAAATTTTTGATGTGGGAGGATGAGATTTGGAATCATGCTTCTGAAGAGGAAGACATGTGGAAGTGCACTCATCCTCTTTGACTAGCAATGAGGTTTAGGAGGGGTCAACTAGCGATCCTCTAGAACAAACTGTGTTCAAAAGAGGGTTGTATTTGTAGAGTTTTTCCAGCAATACATTTTTCAAATTTTGATCATGGCAATATGTGAATTCAATGAATTGGATGTAAATTGAAAGCCCCTAGGCCGAGTGAAGGCTTTTGCTTTTAAATAACAAGTGTTTGTTGAAAGGTATGTTCTTTTGAAATGGATGTTTGGATTAAAAGTGACACTTGTTTAATACCCTAGAATCACATGGATCCTTTGGATGTGCTTGAATGCTCATCAATCTCTTGAACGATTGCATACATTAGGAAATCATGTCACCTCACCAAGTTTCATTGTGTCGAAGCCCTCCATGTGACGCTTTTTACAACTATGTATGATAAGTTGGAAAATCCATAGATTCAAAAAGAATCCTTTTATTACATTAATTTTATGATTGTTGGGCATTTGAGCACGTGCAAAGGATCCATGTGATTGTAGGGCATGCAACAAATCTCATCTTTTGGTCAAGACATCCATTTCAAAAGAATGAAAGTAAGTTGTAAGAAACATACATTATTTAAAAACAAATGCATTCAACCAAAGTTCATCCATCAAGCTCCCTTTGAGAAAATGAGATGTGCTCTTTGGTTATAACCTTGTTCTATTTGAATAATACACTTTGGGAAAATGAGATGTGTTCTTTGGTTATAGCCTTGTTCTATTTGAATAATACACTTTGGGAAAACGAGATGTGTTCTTTGGTTATAGCCTTGTTCTATTTGAATAATACACTTTTGTACTTCTTGTCTTGCCATACTTTGTGTGGCTATATACTATGAAAAATGGTATCAAGATTAAGGGATTGCAAGGAGGAGAAAGATTTTTTCACGTGTTTTCATGCATGGCAAGGAAGAATATGTCCAAAGCTTAAAAAACTAAAACTAACCTAGTGGTGGATTGCAAACCCAAGGTTGATAATTTCACAAATGTGAATACAATGTTAAGAAAGGTGTACAATTGGATGGACCACCCAAACTTGTATCATCATAGGCTTGGTGCATGGTAGGACATCACATGTATTTTGTTTTAAAAAATTGGAAGCATTGTGGACTGCCACATATTTCAACTTCCATTCTTTTGCATTGAGAAATTGAAGTTTGTTGAAATTAATGACAAATAGACTAGTTTCTCTCGCCACCATTTTGTTAGGGCGTTCCCTCATTGCATCTATTATATTTTTTTGTCTTATTCTCATGTTATTATGTTGTTGGGGTTCTCACTAATTGATGGGGTGTGGTGAATCATCACTTATCTTCCACATTTGAGTCGCTTGCTATTGCATCCTTTAAATGTTTCAAACTATGAAGCCCAAAAACAATCTTTGAATCTTCATTTCCTCATTAGCTTGTTGTGGAGGTTATTTTGTTAGTTGACTTTGGGATGAATGAATTTAATCACATGAATTTTTTTTTCAACTATTATAGAATGTTTATTAGATTGATGAATTTTTTTGGTACCATTTGAAAAAAATGTACCTCAATATGGCCCCTACTTTTTAAATTCTCAAAACATCTATTACACCAACTTATAAGATTCATGCAATTCATCGTTTGCATCCCAAAATCCAAAACAACCTTTTTGTTGCACCTACACATGGAGGTTTGACCATTCGTTTGTTAGTATTGTAAATGGCTACCACACTCAAATACTCTAGCAAAATAACTTCAACATGAAGTTTGATGTGGAATAATTTGGGAATTTCATGTCCAAACTACTGAACATTAGTTTTATTTTAGATTTAGGAAATTTGAAATGAAAAAAAATGCCAATTAAAATTAGAAATTACCTTTGCATTTAGTTTTCAATTAAACCAAAACCTTATTCTCCATGTTCATCATCACCCTCACCATCATCCTCAAATGCAACTATTAGTTTTTCAACTAATAGTTGGTTCGGGGTGACCATTTCACCAATTGTATCATTCACATTTGGAAGGGGGGTAAAAACACACTACACTGAACCAAAAAGGGCAGTTGCATGTCCATTTTTATGGTCCAAATCTAGTGATTTAAAAAAATTAAAATTAAAATGATGTTGAAGTTCACATTTTTTCCATTTCCAAGTTCATACCACCATAGTTTAAACAATTTTTTTAAACCTCTTAAAACATGGGTCTTGAAAAAATCAATTTAGGTATCAAAATGGACATTACAAAATTTCATTTTCATTTTAAATTTTAAATTTCTTGAGAAACTTTTTCTTGCTTGATTTTTTCATTTTAAGTGTTATATATGGTACCTCAATATGAAGTGGTAAAAAGTTGTAGGCTTAATTTCCAACTCCACCGGAAGAAAAAAATCCATAATGATATTTTTTTGGGGGTAGTATGGACTATGACATTGGATGTACTATCCTTTGTAAAGTCCACCTTGGAACATTTATCCTTTTGGTAATTTTTTTTTTGGGTTTGAAATATTATAATGTAAGTTTCAATTTTTCATCTCATTTTTGCCAAATTTTTCAAATAAATCCAAATACAATGCAATAATATTTGACTCACCCAAAAGAAACTACCGTTGTGACTTCCAAAAACATCCATTGTAGTGTGTTTTTACCGAGGGGGGCATGTGTTTGTTCAAATACATTTGTCATTCTTAGACCTACATAATCAACGTTATTAACAAATCAAACATGGGAATATCTACATTTGATTCCTTGCTAAATTTTGACTTGTACCCTTTTGGTTCTTAGTGCAAGACAATGCAACCTTCTAATTACCTTGTGACCTAAAATCATTTGCAGAAAAAACTTGGTTATTATGCATTGGAAACCTTAAGGACTAAGCAAAAAAATGGGTCGAATGTTCAAAGTCCACCAAAGTGAACCAGATTCATCATGTTTCATAATTGTGGTAGAACTTTCGTAATTTGCCACCACATAGTTGCAAAGAAGTACAATAGTTTGAAACTTACCATAATCTAGTTCTAGTATTTCCTCAATCCATCCAACATATTTTAAGGATGCACCACATAGTTTTTGTCATTCAAATGTGAACAACATTTGTGTTCAAACATTACTGCCACCTTTGAATTTAAACATGACAAATGGCGTTCAACACTTGCCATTCGTAAGTGGTTTCCAAATGCATACATAGATCAATAGCCAATAGCCATTTTTGAAGGTGGTCTACTAATTGAGATCATGTATTATGTGACCTCCACACCTACAGCAGCCATGTCTTTTGCAACAATATTGACAAACCACGATTGAAAAGGTAATAAGTCTGCCAAGTTGTTTGGGTAAACAAGTTGTCTCCTATTCCTTCTTGTTGTCCCATGTGCAAACACTTCCCTTACAATTGTTCATTGTTGTTAACCTATTTAATACCTCCTACATAATAATTAACCAACTATGAATCAAGTTTTGGTTCTCGGCAAAACATAAATATCATGTTTAGGTAGAGTAATCCATGGGTTCACATTTAATGTTGTGGTGAATTAGGGCAACAATGATTGGGTAAAACATTCCATCAAATGAACAACATGGCACTTTACAAAATATGGTAACAAAGGACTTAAACATGAACTTTAGATGCCTAAAATACATCTTAGATCGTAAATGATAATATTTTGCATGAATTATAATCAAAGTTGTAAAAACACTTGGATTTTAGTTGCACCGTTGTTGGATTGTGGTTGCATTATCGAACACAAAAATGTGGGCCCATCCTTTAAAATCAACACCCAATCTACAAGGGCACTTGTTGCCTTCAAGTATTTCATCGTGCATTGTCAACTCCACTTTACCATCCCACACTCTCCTCCTTGTAGACTTCATTTCTTGAATATATTAAGTACAAACACCTAATGCTTCTTGAATGGCATACTTAGTTTCCATGTTTATTTTTGGTTGTGCTTGGTTTCTAACATGTATTTTTTTAGGGCTTTCATGTATCGTTCCATGCGGTACATCCATTGTGTGTGAATTGGGCCACACATGTCAAGTTCTTCCATGAGGTGGACTACCATATGTGACATCACATCAAAGCATGTAGGAGGGAAGACCTTTTCTAAAATACACATGGTTTTTGCAAGTTCAACTTTTAACACTTCCATGGTATTTAGGTCAATCACTTTCAAGCAAAGTTTGTTAAACACTCAATGTTTTAAGTTGATAAGGGACTTTCATCTTTCTTCTTACATCAATGTATGGAGGCAAAGGGGTAGTAACTATTGCATAAGGACATGGTAATCATGAGGTTGTAATCTTTTTAGCTTTCCATCCTTGGCTATCCTACTTCCCAACTTTGCAACATAATTTGTTGGAGTCCTCAACAATTTGATAATTTCTAGGAAAAAATTTCTTCTTTTCTTTTGTCAACACAGGGTGCAATTGGTTTTGTGTAACTAAAATTAAGCAATTGTTTCAACCAAAGTTCAGGTCGGATGCCAACCTCTTCCATATCCTTCCGACAACCACTATATCTTTATCTCCAAAGGTTGTTTTCGACATGTTTTTGCATATGTTTTTCTCACAATGCATCACATCCAATTGTGCCTCACTATTAAAAACTATCACATGACAACAAAACACACAATAACCCAAATAAGTTGAAAACTGAGTCTTGTGAATAAATTAATATTAAAATTGGTGACTATTTCAACATCTCATGTAGACATTGGAACCCATAGTCTAGTATGCACCTTATGTCATGTGCATCTCCAACCAGATTGTTTGTTTGACCCACAAATTACAAAAATTTTAAGGTTGCATGTTGGACCAATTAAATGCACCAATGAAAGGTATCTTACTACACATGGTGTAACCTAGGACTTTATGGGATTATAATCAATTCCACAAGTTACTTGAAAACCTATTAGATGGACAAGATTTAAATAATGTCCTCCAAATACTAGTAGCATGTTAATATGAAACAACATCAAATGTAGATATGGTTGTGTTGTTAATTGAAAATTAAAGGAGCGAGATAATGTTCATCAAGGGGTAATTAGTGCATTTGGTATACCATTTATTCCTATTCATATTTAAATAAGGTGCTAAAATCCCATACTTGCCACATGTGAGAAGAATACCCCTTAAGTCCTAGCACTAGGACCAAACCAATTTCTTGAAATCATCATAAACTAGACCACCAATAATCTAGACTAGCCAAAGTGAAGTAGTACCTTCTAGTACCGCTTTATTAATGGTATTTCAGATATTATCACAAATGTAGGTGAATTTAATCCCAAATCAAAAGCAAAAAAATATCACATATTCAACAAATATCTAGCCCAACAACAAACCACTAATTAGGTAAAATCCCATGTTATTCACATGTAGAATGAACTTAGATCAAATGTATAGGCAAGTGGTTGCTTAAAGCAAATGGCATCCACATAGTTGAGATTGTACAATGTGATGTACTAAAAAATATGGGTACAAAAAATTAGATCAGATTTTGTTTTTTACCTCCCAATATGGTAAACAAAAGAAGATGCTTTTCCTTTTCACACAATGGATATGAATAGGGTCGTTTTTAGGGTTTGTAGCATGCACTTTCCTACTTAGCCATTCCTCACATTCTTTTGCCTTTCTAAAAAAAACTAGTAGTAGATATTCGAGATGGTGCAAGTCTAGGCTTTGGCTGTCCATCAAAATTCACACAATTCCTCCAATATGGGTGCTACCTCCCAAGGTAGCATCAATGTCCAAAGTAGACATTTTTCTTTAAGTGAGATGAACATCTTGTTTCCACATTTGGACCACACAAAGGGCAACCCAAATAGCCCTTCATTTGGCACTCCACAAACAAGCCATATGCAAGAAAATCATGGATGTCCCACAAGCAAATGACTTACATAAAAAATCTTTGAAACCCCTTGTTCTTAGTGACATCATATGTTAGAACCTCTACCATAATGCTTCCAATTCTTCAACCAATGGCTACAAAAAAAATATCAATGTTATCATTTACTAATTTTTCCCCTAGAATCAATAATGTCAACATCACAAATAACCATTTAATTATCAACTAAGGTGGTAGGGTATAGTTCAGGAAAAAGATTTGCCAAGTAGAATGGTTTGTTGACAGGTCAACATATGGATCAACACAATCAAGGGCTAAACCTAGCCTGATGTTGCGTGGGTTTGCTACAAGTCTTAACCAAATGTTGTCCACATGTTTCCAAGCTTTTGAATCACATACTAAACGCACCATTTCATCATCACTCTTGTTTACATCATGCCAAGACATGAATTCCACAAGTGAAAAACATCAATACATTTGTTTCAAACAAGGAATTAATGGGAAATGTTGAAGCACCTTACAAGGGGCACAATTTGATGCATCAATAAACTATGATTTCTTGCACTTCGAACAAGATGTAGCATCACTTAAGTCCTTTCTAAACAAGACATCCATTGTAACAAATATGAATGGACTTGTAGCCCAAGCTCAACCATTGAATCACCCTTTTAGCATGGAACATTGACTTTGGCAAGTTGTTGCCCTTTGGGAGTAGGTCAATCCCTAGAAATGAAAAGACGTCATCAGCAAATATGTTCACCCCATGTATAGTCATTAGATTTAGGATCAACAAGATGGCAACAAGACAGCTAATGGGACACCCTTCAAAAAGTGTGGTACAATCCTCTTGGAACATTTGGGTCATGGCCATGTTGTCTAAATTCCCCTCTTGTTCTATATCCAAGTTTGGAAGTTAATTGTTTTATTATCCATAATGCTCCCCATCAACCCCTATTCCATCTCCAAAATGTCCTCCTCATGCCTATGCAAAGCTACCTTAGTGGTCCTTCGTAATTCATTAGACCTTCCAAGTGCTTCAATAACCATCCTATCCATTTCCATTTGTTGGTCAAGGCCCAACATCGGGTCCTTATTGGCATCATCCAATTCTTGATCCAAGTGGTTGGTAATTGCTTGGGTTCCATTGGCAAGCTTTCATATCACAATCACAAAGACACCAACATGAAAGTTCATGGAGACAAATTTCTTATAGTAAAGAAATGAAATGAAAATTCAATAATTGTGTATAAATGGAAGTTTTGAACCATGGGCTTTTACAAGAAGTCAAGATTTACACCATTTATTTACTTTGGAATAAAATGAACATACCATTAATGGTTTAGTGTAGAGATAATGACAACCGATTTTCCTAAAATGCTACCTTGTTGCGGACCTTAATATTGGCCTTCCAGCTCCAAAACACATGTTGCATGGGCGCTTGTATTTTGTTTATCTTAATTGGTCAATGATAGTCTCCTCTTCCTTATGCAATTTGTCTTCCCATGTTTCTTAATGGCCTATAGCTTTCACAAGCCTAGTTGGCTCCATGCTGGTGTAATCCTTATCTAACACAAAACATATGTTGAGTTGTTTCAATTAATTTTTAATGGATTGTTAGTTATTCAACTTTTAACAATTTATAAATTGCAAATCTTATTGAAGGAATTTAATTTGAAACAAACAACTATAAACATAAGAAGGATAAAAAAGGATTTAGCATAAAATTGTGAACTTTTCCTAGGAGTTGTCAGTTAACTCTAGTAATTAGGAATACAAATCAAGCTACATGGACTCAAATAGTTGTATTTAAGTGATTTTTTTTTTCAAGCAACAATGTGAGTTGTGACTCATTATCTTTTTTCAAAATTTTCTAGCAAGAAAAATAATTGGTTTAGACATAATCACTTAAGAAAATTGAATGTTCCTCTCATTGCAAACAAATCTAGGACATAAATCAAATCAACAAAATATGGCATCATCAATGGTTCCAAGATCAAATAACACTAAAATTGATTAGAGGTAGTATAGCGGGAAATTGATCCCAAAAACACCTTTCAACCAATGCCATCCAAAAGGTAGTTATAATGGCATACTGTTCCCACTATATGACAAAAGGGCAGTACTTAGCTAGCATGCTAAATCACCCTCACAACATGAAGCCACAAATGGTTCATGGTTAAAAAACAACAACCCAAGTGTATGTTAGTGAGCTCAATTTGATTACCTTTGATGTTAGGCATTAGATTTTCCTTTGGTGGGCACAATGTCACCAAGGCACTCAAGGTTGCTTGCCCCACAAACACAAGATGCATAAATTCCTTTCCAAAAGGGGTAGGAAAATGAAAATTTAAAAAAATCTCTGAAAAATGAACCCACACATTGGACCAATACTTCATGTGTGGCCTAAAACAAGGTGAGAATTCAAGAAAATAGTGAAAGAAAAGGTGCATTGGGCTTAAATGATGATTGACTATTGAGGGGAAAAAATTCATTGGGGTGTGAACGTTGCACCACTTTTGGCTAAATCCATTAAAGTTGTGTCGAAAACATTGTAGAGTGGTTGAACTATTGTCAAATGGAAGAATAAACATCAAATTGATGAACGAAAAAAGGGTAGTGCGTTCAGATGAAATGTAAAACAATTGACTCAAATTATGTATGAAATCATTTTGTTACAACTTTAAAGTTTTGACTAGTAATTCAATATTGGTAATGGTTTTGGTTATTAGCCAAAAGAAATCCCACGAAAGGGCTGCCCATTAAATTGACTATTTTTTTTTGCTAATTTTTTTTTTGGGATTGTTTTTCATACCTTAAGCTCCACCTTTTCCTTCCCAAGTTGTTGGTGCTCCATTTTTCTATTTATGTTCCTTTCTCCCTTTGTTGGAATCACACAACCTTTAATTCCATTATAGTTCACAAATCGATGTTGCACCTTTTTTCCATTTGCTCTTCTTTCCCTCTACTAGAATCACACAACCTTTTTTATTTTGTTATAGTTCACAAATCGTTATTGCACCTCTTTTCTTATGCTCCTCTTTCCTTCAAGCTCTCCACCTTCGCTTTATAAGCTAAGCTACTTCAAGTTGTTGCTACAACTCTAGGTCCCCCTTGCTTCTGCACTTGGTGAGTGAGCCAACACCAAACTCCAAAAGACCTATTGTTGTTGCACTCAAAGGAAGAAGGAGAAAGCATTAGGGTTACATCCAATAAACCAAAAACCTTTTATCCTAAATTATGTCACCACTTGGCAACATCACATTGGTTCAAGAGGGAGGAGAAATTTTTGGGTTCGAAATCCTACATGGATGTGCACATCCATGTTTATTGACCTCTATACCTTTGAAATTTCCAATGACTTTGGTGCTTGTTAGATAAAAATAAGGATTCATGATATGTTTGTTCTTCCTTTAAGGCTATTGATAAAGACCCATATAACAAGTAGTAAAATTTCTGTGGTGGGCCAATGGATATACAATTTTCTATTGAAAGTGCCAAATATTTGGAATGCCTTGAATTCTTTAGCTTTGTGTACATAACCTCACAATCATCCATCGTAATTCCAAATTCATGCATTCCAAGTCTTTTGTCTATTTCAATTTGTGATGTAAATTTTTACAAGGTTATAATATGCTAGTAGTTATTTAACATGGGTAATGCTAAAGTACATTGTTGTTCATCAAACATAGGCATGAAGGGGGTAAGTTTCCTTGGATGGTACCATTAGGAACATTCACACTTTGATTTTCTTAGACCCATTGAACTTTGCAAAATCATAGGAAACACATAGATAAATATTTTCATTTTTTCTAACAAGTACATCTATTAGGTTCCATAGATTTTGAATTTTCAATAATATTGAAAATATTGTGTATTTTGATGTTTATAGTTATTTGAATTTAAAAAAAATTTCAAGAATGTAACGATGGTTCTTTTCCTTGAACTTGTTAAGAACACAAATTTCAAACATGATTTGGGAATTTTCTTAGGATTTTTTTTCGTAAAGTAATTTGGAAGTCATTCTATTTTTAACTTTTTACCATGCAATTAATTGAATAATTATAATTTAGTTATGAATGTTCAAAGTTAAGGCTATCAATTTTTGAAGGGGCCATTTTTAATAAGATTATGATTTTTTCACAATTTATGATTTTTTAATTCCAAAATAAACTTCAAGCCATATATTAGTGCATGCAATTGATAAACATGATAAAAAAAGAAAATTTATAATTGTGAAAACATTTAAAGTAAAGGGCCCAAGAAAATGATTTGGTTGTTTTTGTTCTGTTTTCATTATTTGAGGTGGTTTTTAATGGTACCACCCAAGGATATTTTCACCCTACACAATTTATGTAAAATTACAAATCAAAGTTCTAGATGGCCATCTTGCAAATAAATTATTGATGAATAGTTTGGGGAATAATTATTGTGGAATGCATGGACATATGGTTGATCTGTTTTTAGTTGGACATAAAACAAGCCCTTATAGTGTTTGGATTCAGAAAAGGTTTTATTTGAGGTTCATCAATTAACATAAAACTACACATTTGGTGCGATTAGGGATTTTGGCCTTTTCTATTATCACTAATGCAATCCAAGTTCATCATTATGAATGCCTTTGTCATTGGGACCATTGTGAACCCCATGAACCAAAAAGTTTTTTGAATTTGTAAGGAACAACCGTGGGAACATGGTGAACCAATTTAACTTTTGGGACTTGAATATGGGATGAAGGTCTTTTTTATGATTCACCATGGATGGGATGTAACATGAATTAATTTTTTTTTGGGCCAAAAGGAACACCACTTAGAACTTTTGACTTTTCTTGGGAAAAAAAGAATAAATAGAACTATTTTCTCATTCCTTTCACTTGTTTCTTTCCATAAATGGATGATTAACCTCATAGTTGGCATACATCTTATTGGTTTTTGTCTTTTCCCAACAATGTTGTGTAACAAATTTAAATTCACAATATAACCAAAAGGGAACCCACATGAGTTAATTTTTTTTGGGGGGCCAAAAGGGACACTACCTAAAGCTTTTTACTGTCCTTGGAACAAAAAGAACAAAGAGAACTATTCTTTCTTGTTCCTTCCACTTGTTTTTTATCATGAATGGATAATTAATCTCATAGTGGTTTTTTTCTTTTCCCAACAAGGTTGTGTAACAAATCTAAATATAATGTGGGTATTTATGGGTTTAATGCATGCTTGGTTTATGTGTTACTAGTTAGTAGGACATCTATGGCCAATTGCTCCCTACTTACAACACCCATGGTTACCTCATCAATTTGGGTTTTACTTCCTACGTCCACTTTTTCATGTACTTCAACTGTTATGACAACATCGCCAACTGCACCTATGCCATCCTTTAAATAAATGATTTTTTCATTAGATTCTATTACCACTAGTATTTCAATGTTTTGGTCATTAGTTTTTGGAAATTTCTATTTTTCAAGTGAAAAGCTTCCAAAAATCAATTAACTATTAACCGGGGGCAATATTTACTTTTTAACTATAGAACACAATCCATATTAGGTTGTGGTCTTTTCCCCCCAAACTTATATTTAGAGAGAAGATAAGTTTTGGGCACCAAATTTGCACCTTTTCCGAGATTATATTATGCTTTTATAGTATGTTTTCCTTTCATGCTAAATTTTAACATGTTCAAGATTTATTTTGGGGGAATTTTCTGGGGTGTTATTTATATTTATAAAATTATTTTTTAGAACCTTAGTTTTACTTAGTTTTGGAGTGGTGTTTTTTTCAAAGGTTTTGGATGGGGCGAGGGGGGGTGGGGTGGATTTGATGTGGAACTTTTGGGGTGGTGTTTGAGGGTTTGTTTTTATTTTGGCTTTTGGGGGAAAACTTACATATGTGATTTGACAAAAATTAAAGGGAATATTTAGAGTACAACCATTACTTGTACCATCCTTTTCCACCTTGAAAATGCAATATTAGTTTCTTTAATTAAAACCTAGCTTGGTGATTTCATCTTGTGGGTGGATGTGAAGTGTAATAGAAGTTTAAAACTTGGTAAGATGTTCAACACCCCCTAACAAGTTCTGTTCAATCATTAGTACAAAAGTGGGTGTAATTCATTAGCTTAAATCACTATGGAACTTTAAAATTGAAATAAGTTCATTGCATTTTAATGATTTCACCTTCTTTAAAGTTATTTCATTATAATATCAATATGTAAATATCGTGTTTCATTACTAGTTGACATAATTCACTATTATAATTTATTGTGATAAATAAGTTTATTCTTATGTTGTTGTTTTAAATATTTTATGTTAATTTATAATATATCTTATATTATTTTTGGTTACTTTAATTATTCTAATTTATACCTTAAGTCATTACGAGTTATTATAAATTATTATAGGTTAATATACACTAAATTATTGTACCTTATTTTATTTTAAGGTATCATAATTATTTTATTATAACTTTTTACTTTAAGTTATTTAAAATTAATTATTCAATTAACTTTAGGTTATACATTATGTTATTTTATTTTAAGTTAATATATGTTATTTCAAATTATATTTTTATGTTATTCAAGGTCATTCTAATTTATGTTATTAAAATTATTTTATCCTAAGTATAAAAATTTAAAATAATATAAAATAAAATATAATGACCTAAGGTAAAATAACCTAAAATAATAAATAAAAACCTATGAAAAATATTAAAAATATCCCAAAATAAAAAAATTACCAATAGCCTATGATAATATAACAAAAAATATCCAACAATAATTCATAATAAAATAGTCATCAATAGTCATAATATAACCTAAAATTCAAAAAAAAAAAACCACCAGTGGCCATTAATAAAATAACCATCAATAACCATTAATAAAACAAATGAGGGCAACCTGTGGCTACGCCACTCCAGCCACCCGTGGCACCTCGCCCGACCCCCCGCAGCGGTTGCCCTGGCCTGTTTTATCAAATAACCGTCGGTCTAGGTTCTTGTTTCAAACTTCTTTTGAAAAACAAGAACAGACCCCTGATGGTTATCAGGTCGGTTCCCAGGATTCATAACAGCCGTTCTCCCAATCAAATCAAATTATGAATCCCTAGGAAAAAAAAATTCAGTGTTGGTGAGTAAAAGAGTGCACGTGTATAGGGTCTAGGTCAAGGCCCCAGAGAAATAATTTAATTTTTTCTCTGAGGACCTCGTTTCAGGTCCCCAACGATGGGTTTTCTTTTTGGGAACCTCATTTCAGGTCCGTCTCGAGGTCTGGACCGGGTACTGAGAATCTCGATTCAGGTCCTTTATCGAGGATTCTGGCCACCTCGGTTCAGGTCCTTGAAGTTGTCAGATGGGTAATAATTGTCACAGAGATCGAAATTCCCAAATCAAGAAATTCCTCAATTTATCCGGCACCCCCCTTCTACAAAGCACACCACAAGGAACGGGTAGTGCGTGAAATTTTTTTCCAGGCACTGCCCGGATAGACAAACAAATAGACAGATAGACACCACTGTAGCTTTAACATATAAGATAGTCACCAATAACCATTAATAAAATAGTCACCAATAACCATTAACAAAATAGTCACCAATAACCATTAATAAAATAGTCACCAATAACCATTAATAAAATAACCACTAATAACCATTAATAAAATAACCACTAATAACCATTAATAAAATAACCACTAATAACCATTAATAAAATAGTCATCAATAACCATTAATAAAATAGTCACTAATAACCATTAATAAAATAGTCACCAATAACCATTAATAAAATAGCCACTAATAACCATTAATAAAATAGTCACCAATAACCATTAATAAAATAGCCACTAATAACCATTAATAAAATA